>Ga0310690_10002337_pt1 | contig 31182 bp, 38 predicted proteins | sample AusTroGonzalo_MG_2_FD_207661 | JGI IMG/M metagenome (GOLD analysis project Ga0310690, IMG submission 207661) | Bovine rumen microbial communities from tropical cattle in Woodstock, Queensland, Australia - Gonzalo_04 (v2) (version 2) | ecosystem: Host-associated > Mammals > Digestive system >...
CTGTTTCATGATTATTCCTCTTATTTTTTTCTTCTATTTCTCTAGCTACTTTCCACATATCAACAATAATTCGTTGTTCTTTTACTAGATTTTTTCCATCTTCTACTGTTGGTTTCTTATAACAATAAAAAATTTTACAAATTAAAGGTCTGATTTCATATATTAAACATTTTTTTCCATCATAATACGGACATGTTAATCTATTTTCCATTACTAAAAGTTGTAATTGTGGATGTATATTATTTTTTGTAACATACTTCTGAATTTCATTAATTTCTGTCTGAGTAATTGGTAATAAATTTGTACAACATTCGCCACATTTACTACACCTACCACATATTGAATTATCTGTTATCTTTATATCTTGTTTTACTATATGTTCTAATATCTCTTTTTTAGTTGTTTTCACTAACATTTTCCCTCCCTAATCTATTTTTGGTATATGATTAGTATATCTAGTTTCAATTCCTTTTGTTGTTATTTCATATATTGCTACTTTTTTCCCTGTATAATCACATTTCTTTTTATCTATTACTCTAACTAATCCCATTTTCTCTAACTCAGTAAGTCTTGGAGCAGTATAATTTCGTTCTGTACTAGGGATTAACCCCAATTCAAATAATTCTACTGCTATTTCTTTTGCTGTTTTTTGACCAGTTATCAGCCTATCCAATATTTCTTCATATCTCTTTTTTCTTTTTGGTTCTATATCTTCAAAACTCATTTGCCTAGTTTCATACGTTATAGTATTCATTTATTATCCCTCTCTTCTTCTATTGTTTTCATCCATTTTTGCTTTTCTTTAGCTCTATTATAAATCGCTTTTTCAAATTCTTTTGGTACAATTATCGTTGTTGCTATTACAAAAGGCATTTCTAATTCATCAACTAATTCTATTTGACAATCTATGTAATTTTTATATTTTTGAAAAATGCTATTCATTTTTTTCTGGAGCATAGGGCTTTGCTTATGAAACCATCTATGATTTTCTATGCTCAATAATGCTCCATTTTCTGGTGTAGTTTTGCCACCTTTTGATTTTTCTAAAATGTGATGAAATGATAATTGTTTCATTTTTTGCATCTGTGATTTGCTAGTATATTTTCTAGGGGTAGTATCTACTCGTAAATGTAATTTTTCTATAAAACATTCTGCTCCATATTTTTCAATTAGTTTTTCCCTTGCGTTTTTATTACTCATTTCTATCCTCCCTTTATATTTGCATAAAATGAGCTAAAATCCTTATAATCTCTTTGTTCAAAATTTGCAGCATTAGTTTTTTTAGATTGGTTTTGATTAGAATATCCATTCCATGTTAGTATTTTTTGTTTCCAGTTTTTTACTTGATTTCCTTTACTATCAATCCAATTCCCTTCTGTAAAATAGTTATAAAATTGTTGTGCATTTACCTTTAATTGTTTTTCTGTAACATATTTTTGCACTTCTTCAAAAGTAGGTGGGAAAAATTTTTTCTCACTCTCTTTTATTTCTTTTTTATTCTTTTCTATTCTATTCTTATTAGGAGAGAGCCTTCGGCTAGTACTCGTCGACTCCTCGCCGAATAGTCGTCGAATTTCTTTATTTTCTTCATTAAATGCAGGTATTTTGCTATTTGTAGGTTTATCTATTTTTTGAAAATTATCCCAACTTAAAAGGCTATAATAGCTACTTCCGTCACAAGAGTAGAAAACTACGGACATATTTCGGCTTATCTCCGATAAGGCTACTTCTACGTCGGCACTTCTCATTCCTTCATTGTAAGGGAACAAACTAGACTTTAAATATGTGGGATTTGCTCTGCCTCTACCTTCATCATCTGCAAGAGAAAATAACCCTATAAAAACTATTTTGGCTAGATTAGACAGCTTTCCAAAATCTTCACTTTGCCATATATTAGGATCTATCATTCTTTTTCTTGCCATTTTATTTCTCCTTTTGTAGAATATTTTTATTTAAATTCTTCTATAAATTTTTCTTCTCCATATTTTTTTATAAAAATAGATTTTGCTTTTGTTTCTATTATTTTGCTAAATTCTTTATCATCTGTTATTTTCCTATGATGTTTTTCACATATTGGAATTACTAATCCCCACTTTATGCTTTTTTTCCTATTTCTTCCTCTAAAAATTTCGTGTAGCTCCTGTTTTTTATTTGAACAAAAATAGCATTTTTCTAAATCGTTTGTTATGATGCTAAATCTATTTTTTTCTAATTTTGCTAATTTGCTGCTTTTCTTTTTAATTACATTTTTCACACCATTTTTAGGTTCTTTATCCACATTTTTCACACCATTTTTTGGTACTGGATGGAAACTATTTGACAAATCAGTTATTATCATAATTCCTCCTTTCAGGGGCTTATGGCACTAATAAATTTATATTAGGGGGAATCCCATTTTTTTTATCCTTACTTGTGTTTTAAATCTTATTAGTGCCATTCCAAGTTTTTAATAAACTTTCTAATTTCTCTTTTGGCATTGTTTCGATATTATGTTGTTTTGCCTCTTGCACTATTGCATCTATTAATCTAGCCATTTCTTTAGTATCATAACTACTTGATCCATAATAACAATTAAGGCGTACACATTTATTTTTTCTTGAAGTTTCTTGCACCTGATATCCTAAGCCCTGTCGTTCCCATATATCTTTAAATTTATCAAAAGCAACTTCTTCTACAATAAAAGGTATGAAAACACCTACTTGTTTTATCGCATCCTTATAAACATCTTCTTTTGTCACTAAAATTCCATCTTTACTTAATTCCTGTGCGATTTTATCGCACATTACCCAACAATAGGAATTAGCATCCAAACTACGTTTTTTTCTTACTTCTTTTACCTCGTATTTTTTTGTATTATCCTGTTTAAATAAATACTGTATAATTTGTTCTATTGTTCCTATCATTAAAACCTCCTAAGATTGTTTGTCTGGTAAGTTTTTTATAGCCTCTAATATTTTTATATATTGTTCTTTTGTTAAATCAGATGTATTGTTTATTCCATAATTTTTTTGTAAATTTTCTACTACATTTAACCCTTTTCTAATCATTAACTCATATATTGATTTTGATTCTATTTCTGTAACTTTATTGGAAATTTTATTATCTTTTTTGTTTTTATCTTTTAATTTATTCAAACTATTTGCATCATCATCTTCTGTGGCTAAACCAAAAGCCATTAGTAAACTATATCTCCTAGCATATGTCAAAGCACTTCCTTGTTTTTGTGCTGGATTATCATTTCCGTATAAAGTTGCATCTACAACTCTACTTCCTCGTAAAGGTTCTCCTAATTTACAATAAGAATCTAAATATTCTCCATTTTCATCCATCTCTTGAAATAATCTTTGTGTCATTACATAATCATCATTTTCTATTCTTTCTATGTATTGATAATATTTCAAATGATTCTGTTCTAAATATTCATGAATTTGTGCAATGTCTACATATTGGTAACTATATTTACTCCCAGTTTTTGTTGGAATTTCTGCTGTTTGATTTTTTTTAATTGTTGTATCTGACATTTTATTTCCTCCTATTTAATTCTTAAACTTTCGCCTCTAGGTTCTAAATGTGCGAATGATAATTCTTGTCCTTTTTCTAATTCTTGTCTTATTTTTTCAGTATCATTTTCTATAATTGTTTTCGTATATTCCTTTGGGACTTCTCCATCTATTGTAAGTATTTGTTTCCCTCCATTTTTTGCTATATTAAAACTAAATAAATTTGTAGTAAATTTTGTTTTCCCTGTTTGTTTCATTGCATTAAATAGATTTTGTTTTAAAGTATTGACTCTATTCTCAAATACTTTTGCACTCTCTGTTAATCTTTTTGCTTCCTCTTTTCTAGCATTTTTTTTTGCTTCTAATTCTTTTATAATTTTGGCATATCCATCCGCCTTATCTTCTATTTCTCCTTCAATACTTTCTAATGTATCTAAAATCATTTGTTCATCTATTTCTTTATCATAAAGCATGTTTAGTACAGTTTCATAATTATTAGTTAATTCATATAAATTACTCATTTTTCTTATTCCTCCTTCTTAAACATTAATTCTAAATGTTCTAAATTCGTTTTTATCAATTCTATTTTTTCTAAACAATATTCTTTTTGTGGCTTACAGGTATTTAATTCATTTCGCATTATTCTTAAATTATCTTGAATAATATATATATGATTTTTTGCTTTATCTAATTTATACATATCCATATTCATTCTCCCTATTGCATATTTTTATTAAATATGTTAAAATATACAAAGAATGCATATTTATATGATTTTAAAGTATATTATTTATCTGATTTGCGGTCGTTGAATAATATGCTTTTTATTTTGTTTTGTAGATTTTCTATGCTATTGTATTGTTGTTTACTTAACTCAATTTTAATTGCTGATAATTTATTTCTTTGATTGTCAATTAAAATATCTCTATTTTTTATCATTGCTGTTTGATTAGCTATTTTTTTCTCTTTTTTGTTTATTTCTTTTTCTGCCATTAATATCCCCATTCCACAAATTATTCCTAATAAAACACCTATAATGTATTGCATTATTTTTTCCTCCTTTCTAATGTAATAATCCATATACTATATAAAATGTAAATCCGCCCATTACTAATAATGTTAATGTTGTGTTATATACTGCCTGTCCTAATTTACAGTAAAATTCTTTTTCTTTTTTACTCATATTTTTCACTCCTTTCTCATATGTGTACTTGGCTTAATATACTTTGCAAATTTTTTATTGTTGCTTTAAGTTCTGCATTTTCTTGTAAAAGCTCTTTCTCTAATTTGTCATCTTTTTGTCCACCAACTTTAATTTTGTAATATCCACCGTCTGTTATAAAATAGTCCACTTTTCCTTCGGATATTAATTTCTTTACTTGATCATGATGCATACAATATCGTCTTGAATATTCATTTAAGCTAATCCATTCCTCTTTCATCTTATCGCCTCCTATTCTCTTTTTTCATTATCTGAAAGTTCATCTTTAAAAAAAATTTTTTCTACTTTACTTTTCAAAAACTTTGATATTTCCAAAGCTTCATTTACTGAAAACTTCACATCTCCATTTTCTTTTTTGAAATAATTACAAGGAGATTTATTAATAACCTGTGCCATATCTTCTATTGTATAGCCTTTTTGCTCTCTAATTTCTTTTAGTTTTTCATACATTTTTTTACCTCCTTTCAGTTTCTGAAGATATAATATTTCATTTTCTGAAATTTGTCAATACTTTTTTCTAAAATTTTTAATATTTTTTTCATTTACTGAAAAATATTTGATTTTTTCATAAAATGAAAGTATAATGTTTATAGAAAGGTTGGTATAATTATGGTTTTTGGAGAAAGAATTAAACAATTAAGAACTGAACGACAATGGACACAGGAGTATGTCTGCGAAAAATTAAATATTTCATCTGGAGCATTATCTAGATATGAAACGAGTATGTATGAACCAAAATCGTTAGAATTAGTAAAAGATTTTGCTGATTTATACAATGTATCAACCGATTACCTTTTAGGCAAATCCGATATACGCAATCCAGATGAGTTAAAGAAAATTCCTTTTGCTAATCATGGTGGACTTGACACGAAAGGACTTGATGAAGAAGATATGATAGAATTGCAAAGGCAAATTGATTATATAAAGAAAATGAAAGAAAAAAGGAAGAAATAAAAATGATTGTTTTAAAATATATTATTACATTTGTACTAGGAATAATATCAGCATCATTTATTGTAATTATACTAACTGTATTAAGATGTGGCATCCCATTCTGTAAAGCTATTATAAAAGAACCAGATGTTTTAGAAGACAAAAAACAATCTTCAAAAAAACTAACAAGAAAATACTATTTATCACTGTTAATTGACTTCATTATTGTTACAATATTGTCTTTATTGGTTTATTTTCCCATGAAAGAAACTTTTATTTTTTATTTGATTTTGATAGGCTTCTATACACTAATTTCTTTTAGCAAAACAGGAATGACAACAGAAAATTTATTAGAAGTCAACAACTCTTTAAGTTGTAATATAGACTTAAATAATAGCATTGATAATATTAATGATTTGTCAAAATATACTCAGTTACTAGACCTGTTAAGTAAAAATTTAGGAGTTAATACTTTAGATGATATTATTATAACAACTTATACTTTTTATAATGACAATGGATATAATATACCATCTAATTTAATAGATATTGAAAATTTATCGATTGATGAAAAACGTTTAAATTTATTGCAAATACTTGAAATAGCCTTAAACACAAAAGGTATTGATAATATATTATCACAATTAGAAAAATTTTATTCTGAAATAAATAACGAGGTAAACGATGAATCTGCAAAACTTTGAAGAACTTGCTGAACGTGAAAAAATAGATATATTTCACGACAATATAATGAAAGAAAAAGCAAAAATAATTAAATACGATGGGACTTCTATTTTTTTAAATTATTCAAAAATACATTCTTATACAGAAGAAAAGTGCGTATTGGCTGAAGAACTCGGTCATTATTATCATGATAGTTATTACACCCTTTCTTCTTCTCAAATTGATATTGACAGAGCTGAATATAAAACACTTAAATGGAAAAGCTTAATGTGTGTACCCCTAAAGTCGATTTTAAACTGTTTTTATAAACGGGATATATAATTTATCAGATATTGCAGAAGAATTGCAAGTAGAACCAAACATGGTAGAATTTGCTTATAAATATTACAAAGATAATGGAATGTTATACACAAATGAAAAAATGCTAAAAGATAGCATTTATTTTTAAAATATCAAAGCGAACGGAGGTTCTGTATGGCAAAAAAAACTAATTTTGCAGCAAATGGAAAAGAATATTATAGAATTACAAGAACAATAGGGCATAAAGCTGATGGTACACCAATAAGAAAACAATTCTATGGCAAAGGTATAAAGGAGGCTAACGAAAAAGCTGATGCATATATAAATGATTTAAAAAATGGTTTAGTTGATAGCAACTATACAATAAACACTCTATTGCCTAAATGGTTATTTAATGTTAAGAAAAATGAAATTAAAGCATCTTCTTTTGAAAGCTACTATGGAACATATAAAAACTTCATAGAAAATGAAATTATTAGTAATATACCAATAAAAGAAATTAAAGCATTAAAATTACAAGAATTATACAATAAGTTATCCATAAATCAAGGTAAAAAAGTGTATAAATTATTAAATCAATTCTTTAAATATGCAGAAAGTCAAAATTACTTATTCAAAAACCCTAACATTTCTATAACTCTAAAAAAATCTAAAAAAGAAATACAAACGATCATTACAGAAAAGAAAACTAAATTTCAATATTTTACTAAAGAGGAAATCCCAGAATTATTAGAAATTTTTAAGTCTACTCGCTATTACAATATAGTTAGATTTGCATTAGGTACAGGTATGCGTAGGGGCGAAATATTAGGATTACAATGGGAAGATATAGACTTTAATGCTAAAGAAATATCTGTAAGGCATAACTTAAGTTATATGTCTGATATTACAGAAGATGGAGAAAAAAGTTACACAACGGTACTACAAACCCCTAAAAGTCAAAATGCAGTTAGGATTATTCCAATGTCTGATGTTATCTATAATTTATTAAAAGAACTACCACATAATTGTGAATATGTTTTTTCAACTGAAAAGAATAAACACTTTGATGTAAAATGGTTTGAAAAAGCTTGGAAAAACAATGTTAAGGGAACTAAATTTGAAAATAAAAGATTTCATGATTTAAGACACACTTTCGCTACATTGCTTTTAACAAACGGTGCTGACTTGATTGCTGTTAAAGAATTATTAGGACACAGTAGCGTTACAATTACAGAAATGTATTTGGATGCTTTGCCAAAAACAAAGCAAGATATAGTTAATAAAATTGATTTTATCTAAAACTAAGGTGTTAAAAAAGTATTAAATATCAAAATAGCAAGGTGCTACAATTTCTTGTAACCCTTGCTATTACTATAAATTTTACTCAACTATTTCTGCTACAACTCCAGAACCTACTGTTTAAAAATATCAAGCATACTTAAATCTGTAAAAATACATCTATCCCTAAAATACTTATATTTTAGTTTTTTTAGATACATCTAATTAAAAGTAATTAAAAACTAAAGTGTTAAAAAGTTGTTAAAATTTTTGTAAATATTTTACATATTATTTAGTTTGGTAATATTATTGTTGAACTTCTTTGCCCTTCATCTAATATTATTATTTTTTCCATACATTACTACCTACCTTTTTTTACTTACTAAAAGTATATTAATATTTTTAGTCGAATTATTAATATTTTTGTAAAATTTTATATTGATTATTTTTTTAATATTTGATATAGTATAAGAAATCATTTTTAATATAAATCTTTCACTCTAGCAACTTGGTTATATTAAGTAGCGTTTATTGTTACTTAATAGCAACTAAACGTTACTATCATGCAACTAAGTTAAAGCTTATTTGCATCATGAAAAGGGGGGTGGAAGATGATGGAGATTTTGTTGACAATTATGGGATTAACTTTTGCTTTTGGATATTTATTAGAAAAAGCAACAAATTTTATAAAGCAATTAAAATCTTCCGGTTCAGCAAGATTAAGCAAGGGGTTTAAAGCTGAATTATTTGTTGTTCCAATAGATAAAAAAAGTGAAGTTTGTGCCCACACACAAACCCCATCAAAAAATGATTATGATTAAAATTTATTTTAATCAATAAGGAACTTCGGTTCCTTATTTTTATTTTGTTCATCTGTTATTTTTATATACTATTTCTTGTGTAATTACAATACTTTTTTGTAAATTTAATATAATTGTAATATTATTGTAACATAATTGTAACATTTTTCACATTAAAAGTCAAATTTAAAACAAGTTTAAATTATTTGCTATAATTAAAACATACGCTAGTTCTATGATTTAATTATAGCTATTTGGTTTGTAAAAAATATATTTATAGGATAATACCTTATGAAACAGCAATCATTTTTTATATATTAATCTTAACTAGCATTGATTAATAACTATTTTGTTATTGTTTTAGCTTTTGCTAAACAAGCAGGACCAAAGCATCCATCTTGAACTAATCCATATTGCTTTTGATATATTATTATTGCTTTTTTTGTATCAGGTCCTAAATATCCATCTATATCTAATTTTGTATTTGATGCCCAATTTAATAATTTTTGTAAATTTTTTACCTGTATTCCTTTATCTACTATATATCCTGGATAATAAAAATATCCTCTATCTGGTAGTTTTGGATACACACCTTCATAATGTTTTTTAGTATCTGGTTTTACATCAAATGCTCCTCCTATATTTTTATATAGATGATTTGCGTCAAATCGTTTTCCATTTATTTTTGCATTATTAGTATATTGCCATATTGAATATGGTTTATTATACTGACATTTTGAATACCATTGAGCTACCCATTTATCAAATCTATCTAGTTTAGAGCTATTTAATTTTTTAGTTAACCAATTCAAATCTGCATAAATTCCTGTATAATATCCTGCTTTTTCCATATTAGAACAAAATATATTACACATTTCAATTAATGTTTCATTTGAAGGCATGCCATTTTTCTTTTTATATCCGTCAGCGTCTTCCATGTCAAACCATATACCTAATTTAAAATTTTTTCCTGTCTTTTTTAATAGTCTTAATGCATGATTTATTTCACTATATATAGAGTCTAATTTTAATGCATAAGAGTAAAAATATACTCCATAAGGAATGCCTAATTCTTCACATTTTTTTACGTTATTGATATATTGTCCATCATCCTGTCTTTCAGTATCCATTCCCCATCCGCATCTAATAAGTCCAAATTCATATCCATTATTTCTTAATGCTTGCCAATCTACATTTCCATTGTGGTCACTTACATCTACACCTTTTTTATCCATCTTTTTCGCCACCTTTGTCTAATAGGTTTATAATTAAATTCATAACAGCACTTATTCCTGCAGATATAGCTCCTATTAACAAAGATGTTAATACAGCACCATCCGTTAAATCACTTCCATTTACAGCAGGTAATGTAACAACTAAAGCTCCTAGAAAACCTTGTATGAATGTTTTTCCTGCTCTAATTAAAATATCTTTCATAAATTATTACCTCCATTTATTTTTGCATCATCTTCTAACAAAGAAACCCTATTTTCAATTTTATACATCCTCTCTACTAAATTATTGTGTTTATCAACCTTTTTCTCTAATTGGTCAATCCTGTAAATTGTTAAATTTTTTGTTTCTTCAGCTTTTTTATTATTGGATATATTAGATAAAATTGTAGTTAGAACACTAGGTACAGCTACACAAAGCCCACTTATTAGGGCTGTTATGACTTCTATTTTCACAATAATTTCCTCCTACTCTGTTTCCTCTGCAGAAACTTCTACTTCGTTTTGTGTCGTATTAAGTAACTCTTCTAAATATGTTGCTAATTCTTCATAATCATTATCTGTTAATTTGCCATCATCACTTAATTGCTCAACTAACATTAATGCATACCCTGCTGAATATTCTCCATTTTGAACTAAATTCATAATTGATATTTTTTTTCTATTTGATTTCTTTTCTAATATAGTCATTTTTTACACCTCACTTTCTAATATTTCTATTCTTCTAATTAATGAGTTTAAATCTAATAATGATTTTGCATCTACTATAGGATCTAAATTAGTTTCAGTAGTGATAGTCCATATATTAGTTGTTCCAGAATATGATGTTGCTTTCTCTATTGCCTCTAATTGAATTATTAATGGGATGCTTGTTATTTCAATATCAACTGGCGTTACTAATGGTTGCAATACTATTAAATTATGCGCATTTAACCATTCTTTCCATTGTTCTAATGTTGTTTCTCCGGGCTCACTAAAGTTAAATCCTAATTGAACATTAGCATTATTGAACCATGTCCCTATGTCTGTAGTAACTCCAACTGTTTTAATTAAATAATTGCATAGACTATATGAATTATTTTTATATTTATCTGTATTAATAATAAATCTATCTGCATTTGCAACACTTTGTGATTTTACCCAACCTGATTCCGTTCCATCATATACTTCAATATCATTTTCTTTATGTATATACCATTTGTCTGTTTCCAGTTCTGGATTATAGTATTTACTTCCTGCTTTATTTTTGAAAATATAATCTTGAAAAGTTCCTATTTTACATAATTCAATATTTCCTAAATCTAATGGATATTTTTCTCCTTCATTATCAACATAATTATTAATACTCTCCCATGAAAGCATTATATTATTCAATGTGTATTTCGGATAGGCTGATACTGTTCTAATAAATACCCATCCATCAAATTCTGCTGTTAGACTTTTTTGAACTCCTGATGTAGCAGATACCTTCTGTCTATGTTTATAGTATTCTACATCATCAGCATGTTCTGGATTTTGATTTTTCTTATCTGTGATAAATACTTGTATTCTATCATCCTGCGTATAAGTATAATTTGCCTTAAAATATATTGTTTGTCCTTTATTAATTGGAACTGGGAATCCAGCATTAATTATTCTAGTAGATGCCGTAGTAGATGTTATTTTTAATAAATTTTTGTTACTAATAAAAATATTATTTTCTCCTGTAACCACTTTTATTTCTTGAGGATAATCTGAATTAGGGCTTGCTTTTTCGCCTACATAAGGTTCGTATGAAAAATTACTTGGTGTTACTGTTGTATCTGCTAATAATGATATCCTAAATGTTACGGATGCTTTTTTGCCTTGTGGCACAAATAAATATGTTCTTAATCCGACTGTTGTTGATGTAAAATCTGCTTTAGATGTAACTGTTGCTGTTTTAATATCTCCTGCTGATAATGATGTAATATTATATTTATCATCAGTAGCAAATTGGGCTCCTACAGCATCATCACTTGATACTACCGCTAAAATTCCTCCATCTCCTGAAACTTTTTCAATTTCTGCAACTGCTAAATAGTTTGTGTTTTCATTTACATCTAAATTGTTTGTATAATAACTTAAATATTTATCAGTACTTCCAGAAGAATTGTCGTATGTAATTGTAATAAAATCCTCGTCATCTACTGTTACTCCTGTTCCTGAACTTCTTACATCATCAACATTATATAAATTTGCCCCAGAATAATTTTCTTGAGTAGTATTACCTTTTAAATTTTTTATTATACAAGGTACTTTGATAGTATTCTCTAAAGCTATATAATTTCCATTTCCATCTACTGTAGGCATTTGATTTATTATGTTTTGTAACGCTTCAGTTTCTTCTTTTATTGGATTTACTTCATCATATACCGCTTTTGCACTTGGATATTCAGTAGTAGTAGATGATTCATTAATTGTTTGTGTTTTATTGTCGCTATCTTCAAAATCGCTATCATTTGTTAAATCACTTATCTTTGTTGGAACTGTAATATCTACTGTTTTGTTTGAAATTGTTTGTGATGTACCATTGACTTTTATCGCTTCTAAAACATTCACTTGTGCACCAGAAGCAATACCTGATAATTTTTCTTTTTCCGCTTGTGTTGTAAATTTATTCGTATGATTTGTGTCATCCACTAAATCACTTGATAATTTATTATTAGATGTAATTTCTTGCTGTAATCCACTTATTATTGATGAAATATCAACTGTTAAGGTTTGTCCGTTTTGTAATGTTAATGTTAATACTCCATTACTATAACTAGCATTGACTACCATGCTTTCAATCGGTAAATCTATTGTTCCTTCACTTAATACTTCATTATTTTTGTTTAGTAATTGTAAAGTCATAACATAATTGCTATTTATACTTAAAGCTATTTTATTTCCACTATTGCTTTCTAATACTACTATCCTACTTGTATTACTTGATATATTTGTATTTTGAGTTGTTTGCTCTGTTTTTATATCACTTATATCTTGTGTATTTTCAGCTACAGCTATTTGAATTTCTTCTACATGTTCATCAAAAGCAGTTGTTTTACTTGTAGCGTTTTCATCAAAAGCAGTTGTTTTATTAATTGCATTTGTATTAAAATCATTCGTCTTACTTGTTGCATTTTGATTAAACGACTCTTGACTTGTATTTATTCCTGCAATTGCAACATCAACCGCTTCCATTTGTGTAGTAAATGTTTCCTCTCTTATTCCTTCAGCAGTTTCTCTTGATGTTTCATTGCTTTGTCTCGTTGTTTCTGCCTCTGCTCTTGAACTTTCTGCAGTTCCTCTTGATGTTTCATTAGCCACTCTTGATGCTTCATTACTTTGTCTTGTTGCTTCATTACTTTGTCTTGTTGCTTCATTACTTTGTCTTGTCTGTTCTTGTGGCAAAATTACTGCATTTACACTATTAGTTATAGTTGATATCAGTTCTTGTTTTTCTGCTTCTGTATAATAGTCTATTCCTTTTTGTGGTTTAATAATTGGTATAACCAAATTACCTAAATTAATTTCTCTAGTCATTTTTTCCCTCCTATTCATTTGATTTAAACGTAACCTCATTGGTTAAGGTTAGTTGTCCTATTGCTAATGTTTTTGTTAGATCTGTACTTTTTATACAGATATCAAAAACATAAGAGCCATAATTTAGTGTTGCAGTATCATCTGGTGTCAAAACTAATTTGTATCCATCTTCATCTAGTTCAATATCATCATTTGTAAATTTCTTTTGAAAAAGAACTTCTGAAGTATTAAAATTTTTCTTTACTGTAAAATACATTTCATCTGTTGATGTAGGTTCTATTAAGTTTCCATTTTCATCTACTAAATTAAATTTGAGAGGGCATGTATCCCCTCTTGTAAATTCAATATCTATTTCTTTAGGTTCCATTATTACCTCCTAATTCATTTATTTTATCAACTAAATAATCTAAATAATCATATATATTTGTATTATCTAAGTCATATCTGTTAATTAATTCTTGCAATGTTCGTGGTGGTTGTCGTTCCTGTATATCTAATTTTTTTGGTCTTTTAGGTTTTTCTATCATATTTCCTCCTATAAGAATAGAGAGGATTGCTCCTCTCTATTTGTAATTTACTTTATCATCATTTACAACAAAATTTAGTTTTAATTGTTTATATACCTCTAGTCTTTCTGCTTTTGTTAAATATGTTTTATTTATATAATCTGATAACGCTTTTCTCTCTGTGTTCGATAAAGAATATTGTTTTCCCGCAATTAACAACCTATTGCCATCTCCTGTTATATTGTTATTTAAATAATCTATCACTTTTTCTTTTCCGCTTCCGCATTACAGTTTTCCCATTCTTTTTATCTGCTGTAAACTTTCCGTTACTTTGTGCTATCTTATAGTCCATATATTCATCTATATCTATACCACTTTTCTTTAATGTTGAATAATAAGCATCATTTGTTATTGTCTTTTCATACAAATTGGCTTTATCTTCTTTGGAATAACCACTATCCCTTAATAATTGAATTTTATCTTTATCACTCAAATCTTTTCCTTCTTCTAGTTCTCCACTTGATATCTTTTTTTGTCTTAAATCACTTACGGATTGTTTGTATGAACTATATATAGATACCGATGTATCTTTCAATTTTTCCTTTTCTTTTTCTGTCAACTTTGTCCATGTTCCATCTTTTTTATAAAATTCTTTCCCTCCAATTGTTGCACCATTTCCTGAAATTTCTACTTTGTCTATATTTTCTAAACTTTCTTTTGCTAATCCGTTTATTTGTTTTTGTATTTCTTTTAATTCTTTCTTTTTTTCATCATCACTTTTTTCTGATGCTTGTATTTCTCTCTTTTGTTTATATAAATTACTTATTTCTTGTTGAACACTTGAAATATATTTGTATTTTAATTTATCTTCATCCGTTGCTTTTACACTATTATTCTTAATATTTAATTCATCAACTTTAGTAAAGAAGTCTGATGGATATTGACTCTTCATTATAGGATCTGTTGTAAATTTGTCCTCTATAACATTATTTTCTGCTTGAGGTGTTCCCAAAGGCAATAACACATCTCCTATTCCTCCTAAATATTGATCTAATAAATAGTTTATCTTTATAGGACTTACCTTTAATTTTTCTCCTAACCATTTGCTTAACTTGTCTGTTGTTTCATCTGATTGCTCTTCTACAGGTACATCTTGTAGTCTTTGTGGTACTAGATTTTCTCCATACCATGTCTTATTATTTGCTACTTGGAATATAGGACTTAATATATTATTCTCTATAGGATTGTTAGGTGCAAGATTATTTAGTCCAAATTGTATATCTTCTTTTAAGTCGTTCCATACTGTACTTGCAACATTGTTCGAATTTATCTTTCCGTCTCTTACAAAGTCGTTTACATTAGATACTATTTTTTGAATTGTTGCTGTCATTCTTCCTTTGGGTATTCTTAAAAAATTCCCATTAGGAAGTTTTGCTATTACATAGTAATTGTCTTTAACATAATCTTGCAATTGTTCATAATCATCATCATCATTCCAAAATAAATTATTTAATAATAATGTTGGTAGTCCTGCTATTGCATATTTTATCGCTAATACTGTCCATCCTTTCAAACCTTTGGCATTAGCTTCTTGGATATTTCTTACCTGTTGTTGGAATCCTTGTACTGAAGCATTTAAGAAAGTGAATCCATTTCTATTAAGCGACTTTGTTATATCTCCACCTGCTTTAAAGTTTGTAGTTACTCTTGAAGCATCTAACATTGATGTTTCTATACTTGCTCCATTTTCCCTGCTTACAATATATTCTGCAAGTCTTGGAGCTATTTCTATTGCATTATTTACTTGGCTTATTTTTTCAAGTGGAAATGTTAATATGTTTTTTGCTTTTGCTAATCTTGATTTCTTAATATTCTCGAAATCTCCTTCTGTGAAATATGAATTTTGCTCTCCTCCATTTTGTAAATACTCATTATACCAATAACCTTTTTTCAGTATTTGAGCATAAGCTTCTGGAAACTTTGCATAAGTTTTTCCTGCATGTTGAGAATTTATCAAAACATCTTGAGCATCTTTTATAGCATTTGTTATAGAGAAAACAGGATTATATTCAGTTAATACTCCTCTTCTAAAATTACTTATTGTTTTACCTGCCTTAGCAATTTTTGTGTTATCTAGTTTGTTTAATATCTCGCTCTTTGGCTTCAATGCATCATACATATCTTGGCTTATATCATACGTTATTTTCTTACCATCTTCAAATACTGTGAATGTAGGATTTTCTCCTTTTTTACTTGGTTGTAATAATTCATTATTTTGTTCTTCATTTGTCATAGTGTCTACTATATCGTCTATATCTGCAATTGTTTTGCTTTCATTTAATTGGTTCATTTGTTGCAATGTATTCATTAATTCTAAGCCAAAATTATTTCTTGCACTTGCTCTATATGTTTGTAATGTTTGATTTGCCATTGTTTGGAATAATGGATTTATGTCTTGATTTCCACCTTTTGCTTTCTTTATAGGAGAATTTATCCCTGTTCTTCCTGTATCTAACGGAACATCTATACTATTTCCTTTTCTAGTTGCTCTCTGTATTGGTACATAATGAGGGTATCTTTCTTTAAAGAAATCAGAAGTCTCTTGTGATATTACCCCTCTATCTACTAGCTCTTGTTTATTTGCTTCTAAGTATTTATATACATCATTAGCATATTCTTTAAATTCAGGATGTTGTTCTTCTATTTTTGCTATTTCTGCTCTTGAATCATCTGCTGTAACACTTTCTCCAAATACTGGTTTATTATCAATACCAAATCTTTCATTTAATGTCATTCTGTCTACATTAAGTTGATGATACATATATTCATTAAATGCTTGTGTATTCTCTCCAACTTCATCAATTATACTTGTTAATGCTTTTGCTTGTAAAGTTTTCTTTCCGTTTGAATATACATATCTATCATTTCCAATAGCATATTGTCCTCTTGCCCCAGATGTTAAAGTATAATCATATTTTCCTTGCAACTCTCTATTTTTAGTTTTTTGAGATATCTTTTCAAATACTGCACCCTTATCAATAAAATTAGCTTTTAGTATTGCCCATGTCCTTTGTTCTGGTTTAGTTCGCTTTGATGGTTCTGACAATATTTTTGCTATTTTTTCAGATGTATCTGAGTTTCCTCTTATTTCACTATTAGTTTTTAATACTTCATTATCAAAATTAACTCTTGTTTGCTGTGTATTCTTCATTGGTGCTTTTACTTCTTGGTTTTGTTGTGTTTTCTGTATATTTTCTTGGGTATCTTGCATAATATTATTGGTAATAGTATTTTCTTTGACAGTTTTATTGTTTTGTGGTATACTATTATTAATAGAAGAAGCTTCAACTATGTCGTTTTGGACGTTTATTTCAGAGGAATTATTTTGTAATTCATTTGAATGCATAGAATTAGCTTCTTTTAATTTATGGTTTATTATAAATTCATTCCATTCTTTTGCTTGACTATCAAAAACAAAATATGATTTAGGATATAACTGTTTATTCTTTTTAGCTACTTCAACAGCTACTGAATAACCATTTATTTTTTTTGCAAAGTAAAATGTTGGATTTCCGTCCGTTGCATTATCGCTTAATCCTAAATAATCTGGGTTCCCTAACACATCTGCAATTTTTGAGAAATTCTCAGGAGTTACATCAATTTGTCCGGGTTTCGTTTCGTTTCCATGTTCTTTAAATGTATGCTCTATATTATTTTCTTTTACAATAAAATTATTATCATTTAAATCATATCCAACATTAAAGTTTTTAGACATCTTTAATAAACTGTTTAACTTACTTGAAATACTATCTGAAATTCTTCCTAAAAACATAGTTTTTTCTTTTCCTCTTGGATTATGTTGTTTAGCTGATTTACTCATAGAATCATAATGTTCATTTATAAAATCTTTTAAATTTCCGTTATAACCATCTATTAAGTTATTATTAGACTTAGTGTATAACTGAATATCATTTTCATTATATGGCTTTATTCCATTTTTGTTTTGTTCTTTCAAATATTTATTAAATTGTCCAATATTCTGTTTTGATATGTTTTTATTTAATTCATTATCTATTCCCTGTATTTTTTGTTCTTTTGCTGTTTCATATATTGTATTAATCCAATCATCACTCGTAAATTTTTCAAATCCTTTATGCTGTTTAGTTCTATTATCATATTGAGTTATGTTTTTATTTGGCTGTAAATCGAACCAACTTCCATATGCAATATTATCTATATCTGCTTTTGACAAATCAGATGCTTGTATTCCTATTTGTTTTGCAACTTGTTTCCATTGTCCTACTGTTCTTTTTCCGTTTCTGTTGGCTACAATCATATCTAATGCATTATTTACTACTTCGTTATTGTATTCTATTCCGTTTATATTATATTCTCTTTGATATTTGGCATAAGTTTTCTTTCTCTCTTGGCTTTCTGTAAATCTCTCACTTTTATAGGTTTCGTTCAATTGATTTTTCGCTTCTATTTTTAAATCTTCGTTTACTTGATTTAACGCTTGTTCACTTGGAGCTGTTTCTATAAAATGTTGCATTTCATTATACATTTCTTCAGGGAAATATTGTTTTAATTTTGATAAATTATTTTGTGTGTTATCCTTTAACTGTTGTATTTTTTGTTCTTGTTCATTAATTTTTGCTTGATTTTGATTCTCAATTTGAGATATTCCGTTTGATTCTGTTTTTGCTTCTTGTTCAAGTATTTTGTTGTCTGAAATCTGATTTGTTCCAGTTTGCTCTTGATTTATATTTTTATTAAATTGATTTTGTTGTAAAGTTTGTTGTTTTGCAATATTATAATCTTGTTTATAACCTCCAAATGCATTCAATATGTTTGTTGAAACCCCTGTTTGAAGAAAAGTATTCAAAAACTCATTCCAATCCCATATTTTCTTTTCTGGATCTGTTGTTCCTTTATCTATTATATTATTTAATACATTTGATAATTGTTCTTCTGTTATCTCTCCTCCTGTATTATAAATTTGTTTTAATAAAAATTTTCCAAATGTTGATTTTGCTTTGTTTTTTATCAGATCTTCTGCTATATCATCAAGACTTCCTTTTCCAAATATTTTAGCACCACCAGATATTTTTTCTGTGAACGTCTCTATTAGCATTTTTGCATCACCAATTTTTACTGCTGTCTCTATATCTTCTCCTTTATTAAGTGCTTCTTGCGTAGCTTGCCCTTTAACACTTAATCCCATAACAGCCAACCCTGCGTTTGGATTTTTTGTAACAGCAGTTGTAGCAATTGATGGTAACATACCTCCTATTGATTGTCCTGTATTTCCTACAAATCTAACAAGGTCATTATACTTACTACCTTCTTCTTCTAAATCTTGACTCATTTTTTCGATTGGCTCTGAAATTTTTTGATTCATTTTTAATACTTCTTTATATGAGTTTTCTGGTAAAATTTTACTTGTAAGTTGTATGCCATTATTTAGAAGTCTTTTAATTGACGTATTTTCTATTGCTTCAGCATTAGTATCTAATGCTATCCCCGTTATTTTTTCTAAAAATGTTTTATCGTTATCTGTAAAACTTTCTTTGATTCGATTTATAGTATTTGTTGTAGTCTTGAACTGAGAAAATCCATATGGCATTAGTCCATTGTTATAATTAATTAATGTACTTACTAGATCTTTTGAAATATCCCCTAACTTTTTTTCTTGCCCTTTTTTTAATTGATTTGCCGTTTCTGTAGTAACAGATTGTGCCATTCCACCTAAACCACCTAACAAACCTACTCCAGTTTTTCTTGTAACATAACTATTACTATCTCTCCAAAATGAGCCATAATCTTTAATTTGATCCCACAATGATATATTATTATTTTTTTTAAACGCTTTTTTTTGCTCTTTATTATCCATTGCATCTAATATATTTTTATAATTCGTAGTATGTTTATTAGTATCATAAGCCCCATTTTTAGCAACATATTCATTAAATTTTTGATTTGCTTCTCTTTGCAATCTTTGACTTTCTTCTAACCCCTTATTGTATCGTTCTTCTTGTTCTTCTAAAACTCTCTTTCTTTCTTGTTCACTTAAACTTGATAATTTTACTATTCTCATTAGCCTTCAACTCCTGCATACCCATAATAATTTAATAATTTATCGACAGATTTGAATGTCTCTCCTGTTATTCCATCTTTTACTGGTTTTTCTATATTTGGTCCTTGTAAAAAGTACATATTTGCCAATACTTCTTTTGCAGAATACTCACTTCCATCTTTCTTTTTAGGAACTGAATTATAAGACTTTGTTTTATCATCATCAATATTTATACTGCTAGTAGAACTTGATGATGATTGTTTATAACTTGAACTACTAGCTTTAGCTTTTTTTGACAATTCATATTCCTTTTGCCATTGGCTATCGCTAACTTTATCTCTACTCTTTTGATAGTCAAATGTAGTTTGCCATTGTTTGTCTGAAACCTGATCTCGTGATTTTTGATAATCATAAGTTTTTTGCCATTGTGAATCACTAACTTTATCCCTGTTTTTCTGATAATCAAATTCAGTTTGCCAATTAGATTGAGCAAGTGCATCTTGTGATTTTTGATATAAAAATTGTTCTCTATTATTCCTTAAATCATATTCTTCACTTAATAACTGCATTTTTTGTTTATATAACTCTAATGCATTTTGCGCTAATGTTATATCCCCACTTTGTCTTGCTTGTTGTATTTGAAAATCTACATCATTTTTTAATGTCCTTGCATTATTAAGTGTAGAAGTTATATTATTTTGATATGTATTATAAAGTCTTGACATTGTTGATTCTGCGTATCCGCTATTTGCAAGCCCTTGACCTGCTAGGCTTTCTGCCTGCTGTCCAAATGGATTAACAGCCTTTCTATAATCTTGATACAACGCTTTGTTTTGTTGAATTGTTTCCTTATCTATATTTTCTTTTTGTCTTGCTAAATTATCTACCTGCATTTGAGTTTGTTTATTAATTATATCGTTCTGTTGTTGCATAGACTTGTCTAGCATTTCCTGTTGTTGCGAAGTTAGTCTATCAATATCTTCATATCCTGTAGCCATTTTTACCTCCTTTATATGTTTCACTATATTTTATATAGCTCTATGCCAAGTGTCGTTTATCTTTTCCCATACAACTGCCTTACACCACGTTCCATTAACTTTTATAAAACATTTTCCTCTGTGCCAACTATTATTTGTTTTTAGTCTCATTGTTCTTTGATCTCCTGTCAAAGTAATCGTTAATGTAGCATAGGCTAAATAATTATTAGCAGTTTTTATATAAACTCTTACTGTTAGAGAATTGCTTGATCCATATTGCTTATATATATTATCTAATTCTGCTTCTGTGAAAGTAAACGTATAACTTGAACCAGAGCAAACTCTATAGGCTGCTAAACTAGTCATTGCATCAGTTTTAAAAACTCCTATTTGTAATGCAGCACCACTTGGATTAGAATATGTAACTGCTAAGTTGGCTCCGTGATTGATATTCGGTGCTGATGTAATTCTAGCTATATCATATGTTTTTATAGTTTGTACTGATGAATAGCCTCTATATGTACCATTGCTTGCATTTGCTCTCGCATAATATGTAGTATTTGGGTTTAATCCAGAAAATGTACCACTAGCTCCTGTTATAGTACCGATTTTATTAGTACAACCTGAATCTGTGAATAAATCTATATATCGATCAACTATACTAGCACCACCAGTATTTGTAACTGACATAGATGCACTAATTGTATTCAATCCTCTTGTTACTGAACATGTTATTGTTGGAGTTACAACATTGTTATCAACAGTCCAATTCCAACTACCGCTTGATGTATAACTTCCACTATACGGATGCGCTGTTATATTTGCACTGAAACTACTTCCACCACTTATTGTAAATGAACCACTTGCCAATTTTTTATCTTTTATAAAATCTCCACTATAACTTAAATTTGTATCTTTTACTTTGCCACTAAATCCCCAGTTTCCAACCCACGTTTCGCCACTTGTTCCACCTTCACATCTAGCATATATATTCCAACTAATCGTTGCTGTATTTCCACTATATGAAGCTGTCCACTTTAATTCACACCACCACTTTTTGGAAGGTGCTGCTACTTTATTAGTAGTTACTGTTGCTGATTTTGCCATACTTCATCCTCCTTATTGTTTTTTAAAAATATTGGATGTAAATATCCCCATTAGAACCACCAGATGGAGCTGATGTTCCTGATGTAATACTTTTTTGTTTCTCATCTACTAAAAATTTTAAGCAATATCCTTGATATGACGACAAAGCTTCCCCTTCTACATAACTACTTCTATTAAGTTGATTTAAAATTTTACAATGTCCATAGTTTGTATCACTACTTACACCATAAGTAGCAGAATCGCTAGCATGATTGTTAGGAGCTTTATTTTCTAATAAACTGTTTGTTTCCGCTTTTGCGTAAACTTCATTTTTTGCATATACATTATTACTATTTGCTTTTCCTCCTAATGCGGTGTCTATTTCTGTTGTTAACGTTCCATTAATATATGTTTTTAAATCACTTCCAATTTTATCAAATAATGCTTTTAATGCAGACGCTGATTGTGTAGGCTTATCTGCTAGCCCTTGTATGTTGGTTACATCTCCATTGAATTTTGTTAAACTCATATATTTATTCCTCCTATCTCTTTACATATCCGCCTACAAAGGCTTCAATTATTGAACCATATATTCCAAATGGCTTATCTAATTCATCACTATAAAATTTAAGCTGTAATTCTACCCATTTTTTTTCTTTTATTTTATAAATAATATTTGAAGTTGTGTCTGTTGAAAATTCAAAGTTTGTGAAGTCTATATTTTCAAAATCAAATCCTCCACTCGCATATTCTTTTATAAATCTGTTCTCTGTTGTTTTATTTGTTCTTTCTGCTACTTTTATTTTTCCATTTGGTATTGTTTTTATTTTTGCTACTCCTCCACGTTTATTAGTAGTTTTATATTTATTCCCATAACCAAAATTATCCATTGGAGTGGTCCAATAACTTTCAATTATTTCTCCATTATCATTAGAGCCATCTACAACAAAAATAGAGCCATCTTCAGCTCCTATATATAAATTTCCTTTGTATTCTTTTAGAATTGTTGCGGATGTATTTTCAATTTCCCAATAATACCATTCATATTCATATCCATTTACACTTTGGTATAATTGCCTTATATCTCCTAAATATATATGAGAATTTACAAGTATTAATAGATATCCATTCCATTCTGTCATCATGGATAAATTAAAATTTTCTTCATTTACAAGCTTATTATCTACTAAACTTGATTTATGCGATAATAATTGCTGTGATGCTATATCATTACTTGATATTCCCTCTAATCCTGTTTTACTTAAAAATACTATATCATCTTTATAATTTATTGCATCAGAATAACACCCTGTGGAAACATTTCCCTGAAAATTAGGATATACTTTTCCTATAGTATCTGTTGTCGCTGTGTGATAAAATATTGTGTCTCTTTCCTGTGAAGGTTCTTTAAAAACCCACAAAATATTATTGCCTACTACTAACGCTTTTATTTCACTTTCGTCTGTTCCATCTTGATAATACGCTAAATCGCTTACATAATTAGGGGTATTTAATTGACTATGAAATACTGCATTGGGATAATCTGGATTTCCGCTAAAAAATAATCTTCTATCAAAGACTACCATTTTAGTACACTTTGATATTCTATCTATATAGCCTGTTATACTTTTACTAAATGTTATCATGACATTATCTGTTCCACTTAATGTTGGTGCTGATGGTGCAGTTGTAAATGTTATTTTTCCTGTTGAAGTATTTACTGTATAATCTGTGCTTGCTACTACTGTGTCATTTACCTTAACTTCTGCTACTGAATCTATATTAGTTGTATCTAAATAATATTCTGTTGATGTTCCATCTGCTATAAAAGAATTTCGTCTTGAAGGTTGCAATACATTTACGTCTTGGTATGGTTCTCCGCCTCCACTTGGCGAACGTGATATAGTTGTTGTTGGAATATATGGATTATCATCAGATACATTTTTTAAAGTTGTTCCATCATAAACTAAATAATTTGATCCATCTACTATATATAATTTTTCATTAAAAATAACAAATGAACTTTTTTCGTTATTCATATTTGATTTTAATGTCGTTATGTCTCCTGTTTGCTCTGGCGTACTTGGGAAATTATTCCATAGATATAAACTTGTACCTGCATGAACTAAAGCCTTATTGTTGTATATATATAAGCCATTAATTATTTCTCCGACCATTTCTCCGCTAACTTCTTTTTCAAAACTTGCTAATAGCCTATATCCCGGTCTTGTTTCTATACAACTTCCTTGTGTGTCTTTATAATTTTTCCACACATTTAAAGCATCTGGACTTCTTGAAAGTAAAACTAGAGAGGGGTCATTTGCAAAATCTACTCCTCTAAAATCGGAGTATGTTCTTCTTAATGGTGTACTTATCATTATATCACTCCCTCTTTAACTGTTATTGATATACTACTTCTTGCAGTATCCCATGTTTGCATTTTTCTTTGAAATTCTCTATAAAATGCCGTATAATCTGCACTTGGATCTGACTTTAAAATGTCATTTGCTACTAAATATGGAAGTATCAATTGAGCATCTTGGTCTATCTCTAAAGAAAAATCTTTGTCTGTTTCTTCTGTTATTATTGAAGGATAAACATAGTATTCTAATACATATTTGTAATTTGAAGCTCTGTTTATATATATCTTCTTGCCTAATGTGTAATAATCTGGAGCTACTTGGTTATTCTCTTCATCCATAGCAATTACTCTTTTTTGTTGATACATATTACTTGGCAAGGAATATTCTTCATATCCTGTTCCTTTTTCGCCTATTTCTTTTAATACTTTAGTTTTGATTATTTTCTTTTCTTGACTTAATTCTTGATAAGCAGGAGCATATACTAAGTTTAATCTTGCTCTTATATCTTCATCATCTGTCAAATATTGATTGTTTGGCGAAAACTCTTCAATTAAAGCTAGTGTTATTTTCTTATTTTCTTCTAAAGTCATCTATTCCACCTCTTTATATATTTCTTCTACTTGACTTATTTCTTCTTTTAAGTCTTTAAGTTTGTAAAACTCTAAATTAGGTATTATATATCCTTGTAACTCATCCCATATCAATATTGTGCCTTCTGGCAGTTCTTGAGTTAATACACTTTTTTCTGTACTCTTAACTCCATTGTATTCACTTTCTTTATTTATTTCTGTTGTAAAAACCAGATCCTTTAATGTTTGATGTACAGTTTTATCATCTGTATATTCATCAAATTCTGTTTCTTTTGTTACAGTTCTTCCGTAATATTGATGTAATGATGGTTTAATTGTAAATAATTCATTCTTTTCCATTTCCATTTCTCCTTTTAAAATTGGCTTCAGAACCTAGACTCGAACTAAGAACCCAGCAGTCAAAGTGCTGTGTGATACCATTTCACTATTCTGAAATATAAAAGAGGGGTTTCCCCCTCTACTACTATATAGCAGTTTTGATTACATAGATTTCATCTGGTCTTGTGATTAAAGCTCCGAAAGTATATAATCCTTTTAATGCATCAGAGAATGCATCCTGTGGTCTATATGCTTCTACTTTATTGATTTGCTCTGCAAATGCAATAGCTTTAGATGTTCTTAAAATATTGTAGTGAACATCATCTGTGGCTTGTGAACCACTTGATTTTCCTGTTGGTAGTAAGTTTTCAATGCATACATAAGCATTGTTTATTTTTCCTACAGCACCTTTCTTTAATACTTCAGGGTTATTTGTAGATAACTCTGTTAAGGCTTCTCTATATACTGTGAATGGTTTTGGAGCTACTTCTAAATAGAAAGTATCATTTACTTTACAGTTCTTTCCATATAGATAAGCAAATCCATCTTCTACACTTCTTACAGCATTTGCTTTTGTTAATGAGATTACACTTGAACTTTGTCCTAATGGATTTGAACCTGCTTCTACTCCTGTTTTTACTAAAGATGCAACATATTTATCTCCTTCTTCAGCTAATCCTCTAGCAGCCTCTCTTGTTAACTCATCCATTAATCCTGGTACAGATTGTGCTTTATCTACATCATCAACTTCAAAGTCAAAATATTTGAATTGGTCGATTTGTAGTGTCATGCTTCCATCTGTTGCACCTTCTCTTGTTAAAGAGTTTCCTGGTACATAAGTTCTTATTGTAGGTCTTACTACGTTTAATATTTTTACTTCTTTTGCATTTTTAGAATCTTTTTCATATTTAAAATCACAGTGATTTCTTAATGATGTTATTGTTTCTAATGCTTGATTAAATTTTCTACTCCATATTGTTTGTTGGAAATTTGTTATAGCCATTTTTTATTCCTTTCTTTATCGGAGTACCTTTGAATTTACTTCCATTGAAGCATTGATTTTTCGATTGCTTCCATAAGTTTAGGATTTCTCTCTAAATCTTCTTCAGTAAATCGCTTTGCTTCTTCTGGAGTATAATACTCCTTCACTTCTTGGCTTGTACTATTTCTAGCACTACCTGGACTACTTGGTTTTTTAGGTGTTAGTCCATTTACCTTTTGATACATTTCATAAATCTTTGAAATGTCTACTTTATCATTGAATTGCTTACTAAATTCTCTGAACTCTTTTGTTTCTAAAACTTCAGTATCGTATCCTTTAGTTTTTAATTCTTTGATGTTATTTCTTCTTGTAAGCTCTGTTCCTAAAACATAAAGCTCCTCTTCTTCTCTTATAGTCCTTTTATCTCTAGGAATGTTAGCGATTCTATTAGCTTCTGCTTCCATTTCTTCATAACTTGAATTGATAAAATCATTAGCTCTAGCCTGTCCTAATATTTTTTCGTCATCTTCACTATAAGTGTTAAATTCAGGAATATTTAATCCATTCCCTTTGTAAAAATCGGCGGTTTCTTTTATAGCTTCATCTAAACTATTTGTTCCTGTTCCTGCCTTTACGATATCTTCCAGATATTTATATTTGCGAAATTCTTCTTTGTTTTTATTCTCCCTTGCTCGTCTATCGCGAATAAGTCTTTCTTGGACTTTTTCTTCAAAAAGCTTGTTAGCTCTTTCTTCGATTTCTTTCTCAATATCGTCTGATTGAGTTTCTTCGGTTTCTATATCTTTACTAGTATCGATATTTACTTCCTCTAACTCTTCTACTTCTTCTGATGTTTCGGGTACATCAGATGTTATGATTTCATCTTCCATAACTAAACCTCCCCGTTTTAAGTCCGTCGACTATTGATTCCTTGCATCTTTTATTGTCTTACGCACGTTCTGGACATATAAAAAAGAGAGTTATTCACTCTCTTCATCAACTGGTTCTTCTTGTGTGGTTTCATATCCACACTTTTTACATTGCAATTTCATTTGGTTGTTCTTGACTTCCTTGACTGATAGTTCTATCAATTGGCATTGAGGACACATCATTTTGTCCACCTCCCCCTTGCAATTCCATTACCTGATTCATTGCACTATTTAATCTATTTGCTTCCATTTGCATTTCCATTAATTTTTGTGCATTTTCCTTTCTCTGTGTTGCTATTTTTTCTAATGTTGCTTTTGGCATTACTGCATCTGCAGGAAGACTCTCTACATATTCATCAAATGTTATCTTATCTTTCATGAACAAATTCTCTAAACTTAATTCTTGTGCATATCTGTCATAACTTCCTCTTGGAGTAATATCTACTTTAATATATGGTTCTAATGCCTGCAATGTTTCGTATGGAATAATTCCTGGTTCTTGTACTATATTTCCTTCACTATCTTTTTGCTCATACATTATATTCATGCCTTTTACTTCATAGGCTTTCCACATATCAAACCATATTCTTGCAATATCCTCTACAAATGTCTTATAGTTTTCTACTTGCTCACTTAATGGTTGTTGATTTGCTTGTTGTACTGCTAAAATAGCTCTTCCTGATGCTTGTGTTGGATCTACATTTCCTGTTGCTACATCTCCTGCTCCTTCTAAGTCTCTAGTGTTGTTTTTCATTTCTTCTGATAAATTTCTTGCATCTGGACTCATTGATTCTGGATGGATATATCCTATTGCTTTTCTTACATCATCTACTGTAACTCCACCTTTAATTTCTATTGCTCCACCTACTGTATTTAATGCTTTTGGATTTACAACTAACTCAGAATTATAAACTAGTTTTTGGAATGCTCCTATCTTAACTGCTACTGCTCTTCTTGCATCTATTTTGTTTATTTCAATTTGGTTAGGTATAACACAGTTTACTGCTCCTATTCCTCTTGCACTACCTTTCTTTTCTTCCCATACAAAGTGTGCTACTGGATATAAGCTCATATTTGTTTCTTTATCTTTTTCTAGCTCTACATTTTTTGTTGCTCTTGTATAATAAACTTTACCATCTGCTTTTTTATAATATTTAAGTAATACTAAACACATCTCGTTTACTTCATCACTTAAAGACCTGTAACCTGCTTGTTCTAGCGTTTCTCCATCTGATGTTATTAATTCTATCTTTTCTACACTTACACCTCTATCCTTAGCCATCTTACGCACTAGATTTACTGGTAATCTATATGTAATTATTATATAAGGCTGTGCCTGTATGTTAGAATCATTTTCATTTCCATAACACACATTATTCTTATCTATTAACTCGGTAACAATCTCATCATCAAAATAGTTATGAACTATACCTTCTGAATTGATGCAAGCATCTTTTGAGGCTTCCCTTACCTTCTGATCTGTTTTTTGTAATTCCCATACTTTTGCTGTATGGCTATTTAACAACTTACATATCTCTTCTAATCTTTCCCCTTCTTCTACAGTATCATAAACGTTTGGATGGAAAACTATTTCATAATGGTTTTGTGTTATTACTCCTAACTTATATTTAACAATAGGTTTTATAATATTAAATACAATAGGTTGTATATCTCCTAGTTTAGCTCCGTTCCATTGGTTTCCATGATAAAAGTTATAATTCATTTCTGTTTCTTCATAAAGATTATGTGTTCTGTTATACATCTTGCCTTTTTCATAATCTCTCCATACATCTGTTACGTTTTCATCATAATCCTGTTTCAACATTCTTCAACTCCTTTTGTCCCTTTGAAGTCCCATCATAATTATTGATGTTATCCAAAATTGTATTAAGTTCTTCTAATTGCTCTTTAGCTTCTTTTTCGATTTCTCTTGCTTGTTTTTTTTCTTTTATAACTGCTATAGGGTTCTTTTTTGATGGTTGTCCTAACCTATAACCAACAAAAAAGCCGTATGCTCAAACATACGACTGGTAATATACTATTCAACACTTTTCTTTTTCCTTCCTCTCTTTTTTGGTTCTACCTTTACTTCTAATTTTGGTTCTTCTATCAAATCTTTAAAAACTTCCACTAAAACTTCAGGCTTTTCTTCTTCTGCATATCTTTCTCTAAATACTTTCTTTTTCATTCTCTGCTCCTTTCAATAATTCCATATAATCTTTATCACTATTCTTTGGTGTATAGTTTACTTTTGGAATCTTGTTATATATTTTATCCACATCTAAATTAGACATATCTAATTTTAATTTATAGGCTTCTTTACTGGTTATTCCTACTTCTTTATATACAGGTAAATCTGTTACAATTACAGGTACTTTTAACTTTAAGCACTCTTGCACAAATAGGCAATAACTTTCATCAGTTGAAAGTTGTACTCCGATAATCTGCTTGTGCAATATAATCACTCATGTTATATCTAGGCTGCATTAGTATAATATTCTTGCTTACTTTCTCTGGTGGTCTATCTGTAAATATATGCCATATATACGGAATACCTTTTCTGTCTAGTTCTTCTGCTAGTTTTTGTATTCTTTCTTCGCCTTTCTCTTGTGTTAGTCTTGTTGCACTTATTAACTTTAATAATTTTCGTGGTTTGTCTATTTCTGTTGGTGTATATAATGTGAATACTTCTTGTTCAGTAAGTTTTTGAAGGCAATCTCTTGCTACGTTTGATACTGCATATACTTTATCCATATCAGGAAATTTCTCAAATCCATATTCATATATCTTACCATAATTAGCATGGACTAATAAGTATTTTTCTTTTGCGTTTTCATATAAATCAGGCTCAACAGTTTGTGCCATTGTAAATATTATCTTATTGCATTTAATAGGTTGCCCTGTATATTGTATTGTCTTTATATAAGGTTCTAATCTTTTTATTTGTTCTAAATCTGCACTGTAATATAATAATGTTATTTGCCCTATATTATATTTCTTCGCTATATAATATAACCACGTTTCAATTCCTCCTATCTTTTCAAGGAACTTTGTATATATTACTACATCTAATTCTGTTGCTTGATTATTCCTTTCTCTTAATACTCGTTTCTTCATTAAAATACCTCTATTCTACTTCCTATGTCATCTTTAACTTCTTCTTCAAATCCAAATTCTATTTCTATTGCTCTTTGTATTTGTTCTGCTGTTGGTTTATTTACTCTCATACTCTCTTGTGGTCGTATGTAATAAGCTATTGCAAGTGCCATAACTAAATCATCATGACTTCCTTGTTGTGCTTCTGGTCTACCTTTTTCATTTCTTACAAACACTAGCATTTCTTCTAATGTTTCTTTATCATTTATTAATTCTATATGATCGTTTACTATTTCCTGTAATAATGATAATATCAAAGGTCTGGTTATTTTATCAGTTTTAAAGCCATATCGTTTCTCATGTTTGCCTGTAAATGTATCTTCTCTATCCCTTACAAATTGTTTTGGATATCCATACTCCTCTAATTTTTTAATAGGGTATGTATCGAAATTAGCTTCAATTCCTATTAAAGCTTTATTGTAATACATTCCTAAACAATATATTTGCCTTGTATATTCATCAGCATCAAACTGTTTTTTTAATTTTGCTACTTGCTTTCCTGTTGTATTATCTAATACATGTGCTGTAAAATAATCACTACCTTCTCCTGCAGTATCTCCTGATATTACGTATGGATATTCTTTTCGCGGTAATTCATAAATATCTATATATCCATTTTCATCTTCTTGGAAATGAATATTTGTTATTTTATTATTTTTAAATTCATAAGAAAAAGAACCTTTGAAACGAGGTTCTTTAATTTCTTTTAATCTTTGACTTAT
>Ga0310690_10002338_pt1 | contig 31176 bp, 29 predicted proteins | sample AusTroGonzalo_MG_2_FD_207661 | JGI IMG/M metagenome (GOLD analysis project Ga0310690, IMG submission 207661) | Bovine rumen microbial communities from tropical cattle in Woodstock, Queensland, Australia - Gonzalo_04 (v2) (version 2) | ecosystem: Host-associated > Mammals > Digestive system >...
ATATTATAATGGGGTTCTCTCAGGTGCTGCGCGATGATGTCAAAACCCCTAATTCTACCCACAGCGTATTGTCGGAAGAGGAAATGAAAAACATTACCGACACTATGAAGCATAACGCACAGATTCTCAATCGCATGGTGCATATGCTTTTCGACAGTTCGGCAACTGGCATCACCGAGGAGATGAAAAATCAGAAAGACGAAATGATACCTTGCAACGAAATAGCCCAAGAGAGCATACGATATATCAAAGAGCATTTCCCGTCGTTGGATATCAAATTCTATACTGAAGTGGCCGACAACTTCAGTATCAAGAATAACCGTACAGACTTGTTGCACTGCTTAAGCGAAATACTCTACAATTCTGCAAAATATTCTGACGGAGAGCATATTCAACTGTATATTGGACAGACTGACAATACCGTTCGCTTTATCTTTGTGGATACAGGCAAGGGAATACCCGAAACTGATTACGACCATATCTTCGAGCCTTTCACTAAAGTGGATGACCTCTCCGAGGGTCTAGGTTTAGGATTGCCTCTGACAAAGAGTCATGTGCAGAAAATGGGCGGCACCATCACCCTCGATACCAGTTACCATGACGGTTGCCGTTTCATCATTGAACTGCCCCGCTAAGCCTTTTTTCGCTTTATTTCAAATTATTTTTTGATTTTTCATCCTTTTTTTGTAACTTTGCATCAACTCAATCGTCATACCATATAGAGAGGATGAAAGAAATCAGTTTTCGCACCGACGTGTTGCCGCTGAAGAACGAACTCTTCCGCTTAGCACTTCGTATCACTCTCAATAGGGCTGACGCCGAAGACGTGGTGCAAGAAACGATGCTGAAAGTCTGGAACCGACGGCAACAATGGGAGCAGATAGAATCGATAGAAGCCTTCTGCATCACCATCTGCCGAAACTTAGCGCTCGACCGACTGAAGAAAGCCGACAATCAGAACGCATCTCTCGATGACGAAGGGTATGACGCACCCGACCATTCATACAGCGCTAATCCTGAAGAACAGGCAATGCAGCGCGACAAAGTGGAACGCGTCAGGATGCTGATTAACCAGCTGCCCGAAAAACAGCGTACTTGCATGCAACTACGCGATGTAGAGGGCAAGCCATACAAGGAGATCGCTTCCATTCTAAACATGACGGAGCAGCAAGTAAAGATTAACATCTTTCGTGCCCGACAGACTATAAAAGAAGAATATTTGAAACAAGAAAAATATGGACTATAAGTACATCGAACAATTACTGGATCGCTATTTCGAGGCTGAGACAACCTTGAAAGAAGAGCAAATTCTCACAGCTTTCTTTGAACAAGATGAGGAGGAGCTGCCCGAGGGCTTGCGCCAGTATCGTCCGCTCTTTGCTGCCATGCAACAGGACGACGCCTTAGGCGACGACTTCGATGCACGTCTGCTTCAGCTGACAGAAGAAAACATTCAAGTGAAAGCACGCACCATCAGCATGACCGAGCGTCTGCGTCCGCTGATGAGAGCTGCTGCCGTAGTAGCCATCCTGCTGTCGCTGAGCACTGCCCTTAACCAGTCGTTCAAAGACGAGCGAGTATGGGCCGACGAGTCTGACTATGCACTGAAGTATGAAACAACAGTAGACGAACCTGCCATGGCTTACGACCTGTTAGGCAGTGACACACTGAAGCTCGACTCACTCTATAAGCCCACGGGCTATTTGGAATAGAACATTTCTATGCTTTCTCTATATTAATAGTTCATTCATTTTGAATTAAAACAAAAACTTTCTAGAAGTTGCGAAAACTTCGAAAGCAATAAAAGCCACCCGAGAGGATGGCTTTTTTTGTGTAGAAGCATTCATTTCTCAAAAAAAATACCTATCTTTGCACCCCATGAAGATAGGACAGATAGAATTTGGTCCTCAACCAGTATTCCTGGCACCTATGGAGGACGTTACAGACATTGGTTTCCGACTGCTGTGCAAGCGGTTCGGAGCCTCAATGGTCTATACGGAATTTGTCTCTGCCGAGGCTTTGATTCGCGATGTAAAGTCAACCCAGCAGAAACTTATCATCAGCGACGAGGAACGCCCCGTAGGCATTCAGATTTATGGTCGTGATGTGGATGCAATGGTCGAGGCAGCAAAGATTGTGGAACAGGCAGGTCCCGACCTCATCGACTTGAACTTTGGTTGCCCAGTAAAGAAGGTAGCAGGCAAGGGTGCCGGTGCCGGCATGCTGCAAAATATCCCTAAACTGTTAGAGATTACACGCAAGGTTGTAGATGCCGTCAAGCTGCCCGTTACCGTGAAGACACGCCTAGGATGGAACCACGACCAACTGATTATCACCGAACTGGCCGAGCAGCTACAGGATTGTGGCATACAAGCATTGACCATCCATGGTCGAACACGAGCGCAGATGTATACCGGAGAAGCCGACTGGACACTGATTGGTGAGGTAAAGCGTAATCCGCGCATCCATATCCCTATCATCGGCAATGGTGATATTACCTCACCCGAGGAGGCTAAGCGGGCTTTCGAGACTTATGGCGTCGATGCCATTATGGTAGGACGCGCCACCTTTGGTCGTCCTTGGATTTTTAAGGAAATACGCGATTTCATCGACAAAAATGAGGTTGACGAAGATTTCGGTTTCAATCAGAAACTTGACATTTTGGAAGAGCAGTTACGTATCAACGTAGAGCGTATTGACGAGACACGCGGCATCCTGCACACACGCCGTCACTTAGCAGCCACCCCTATCTTCAAAGCCATTCCCAACTTCCGCCAGACACGCATCGCTATGCTCCGTGCTGCCAAGATGGATGAGTTGCTGAAGATACTGGAATACACACGTACCCTACTGGGATGACTTTATATTGCGGGGATGATGATATAGCACTTCTTCACGCAGGGTCTGCATAGAAAGATGTGTATAAATCTCTGTAGTACCTATCGACTCATGTCCCAACAGAGCTTGAATGACTCTCAGGTCGGCACCACCTTCCAATAGAGCGGTGGCATACGAGTGGCGTAGAGTATGGGGCGAGATTGTTTTTTGTATGCCTGCTTCTGAAGCCTGTTCCTTTAACATAATCAGAATCATCGTACGGGTAAGATGTGCTCCACGACGGTTCAGAAACACAAAATCCTCCTCGCCAGCCTTGATTTTCAGTGAGTTGCGCCAAGGCATATAATTCTCTATCTCTTGTATTGCCAGATCCGAAATTGGCACCAGCCGTTCTTTCGAGCCTTTACCAAGAATGCGCAGAAATCGCTCTTCTATATAGACCTGCGACCATTTCAGGTTGACCAGCTCCGACACACGCAAACCACATGAGAAAAGCACTTCGATGATAGCCCTGTTGCGATGACCCTCAGGTTTCGACACATCTATGCTTTCTTTCAGGCGATCTACTTCTTGAGGTGTCAGAAACTCAGGTAGATGCTCACCCAGCACAGGCGACTCCAACAATTCAGTTGGGTCGCTGTCCATATAGCCATCCATGACAAGGAAACGATAGAACGAACGCACACCACTCAGGATTCTACACTGTGACCGCGCCCCAATCCCAATATCGTGCAAGCCTGCTGCAAACGATTGTAAATCAGCCTGTTTCACATCCGTCACCTCTTTTCCTTCGTGCTTTAGAAACACCAGCAGTTTATCTAAGTCGCGAGCATAGGCATCGAGTGTATTCAACGACACACTACGCTGCAAACGGAGGTAGCGCAGATAGTCCTTTTTAATTTTATCTTGCATATTCTTGCTCGTTTCCATTAATTTTTGTACTTTTGTGCCCACAAAGATACGAAAAAAAGTAAAAAGGGAAAAAAGTAAAAGGGTAAAAAAGCTAAAAATGAAGATACAGATTATTAACGGACCGAATCTGAACCTGCTGGGCCAGCGGGAGCCAGGCATCTATGGCAGTGAGTCTATGGAGGCTTACCTACCACAACTTCAGGCCAAGTATCCTGACGTGCAGATAGACTACTATCAGAGCAACATCGAGGGTGAACTCATCAACAAGATGCAGGAAGTGGGATTCACCTACAACGGCATCGTTATCAACGCCGGTGCCTACACCCATACCAGTATCGCTCTGCACGACTGTATCCGCTCGCTCCGCTGTCCCGTCATCGAGGTTCACATTTCGAATGTCCACCAACGTGAGGAGTTCCGCCATAAGTCCATGATATCCGCCGCCTGTAAGGGTGTCATCTGCGGTTTCGGACTGGATTCATACCGATTGGCCATTGAGGCCCTAGTATAACTGAGTGTTGAGGACTGAGAGGCATGATTAGTTTGGACGACTACATCCTCGCCCACATAGAGCCGGAACCAGATTATCTGTACCGCCTCTACCGCGCCACCAACATCTACATGCTGCATGGACGCATGGCCAGCGGACACCTACAAGGGCGGTTGCTTAAGATGCTGGTGCAGATGATACGCCCACAGCATATCCTGGAGGTGGGTACCTTCAGTGGTTATAGCGCCATCTGCATGGCTGAGGGACTCGATGAAGGCGGCAAAGTCCATACCTTCGAGATTAATGACGAACAAGAGGACTTCACTCGGCCGTGGATTGAAGGTTCACCTGTGGCCGACAAGATAGAATTCATCATTGGCGATGCCATCAACGAAGCTCCCAAGTTGGGTATCATGTTCGACATGGCATTTATCGACGGCGACAAGCGCACCTATGTAGAGACCTACGAGATGGTGCTCAACATACTGAAGCCCGGCGGCTATATCCTGGCAGACAACACGTTATGGGACGGTCACGTTACTGACCCCGCGTACAACCGAGATCAACAGACACAGGGCATCCGCCGCTTCAACGACCATATTGTGCAAGACGGCCGAGTGGAACAAGTGATATTGCCACTCCGAGACGGCCTCACACTAATAAGAAAAAGGTAAAGAAAAATCTTTAATCTTTTAATGTTTAATGTATAATCTTTAATATATTTCAAATGCAAGAAACAAGACAGAACAAAATAGCTCGCCTGCTGCAAAAAGAGCTGAGCGTGATTTTTCAAGAGCAGACCCGCGGCATGCACGGTGTCATGGTGTCAGTAACTAGAGCGAAGATTTCACCTGACCTCAGTATCTGCACTGCCTACCTCAGTATCTTCCCCTCTGACAAAGGTGAAGAGTTGCTGCAGAACATCGAGAAAAACAATCAACAGATTCGCTATGCTTTGGGCCAGCGCATCCGTTATCAGCTACGCATCGTGCCCGAATTACGCTTCTTCATCGACGACTCGCTGGATTACATCGACCGTATTGACGAGCTGCTTAAGAAGTGAAGAGTGAAGAATCTGCAGTCGCATGAACTTCCCATTCTACATAGCAAGACGTTATCTCTTCTCTAAGAAGTCGACCAACGCTATCAACATCATCAGCGGCATATCGGTGCTGGGAGTGGCTGTAGCCACCATGGCACTGGTGGTCACCTTGAGTGTGTTCAATGGCTTCAGCGACCTCGTCGCCTCGTTCTTTACCGATTTCGACCCACAGTTGAAAATTTTGCCCATAGAAGGTAAGACAGCACCTGCCGACGACCCCATCCTCACCGAGATCAAAACCATGCCGGAGATCTACGTTGCCACTGAATGCGTAGAGGATCAGGCACTGGCGGTCTATAACGGCCGACAGGCTATGGTCATTATCAAGGGTGTGGAAGATAACTTCGACTCGCTCACCCATATCCGTCAGAAACTCGACGGCGACGGTACTTTCGAGCTCCATGCTGCCGACATACAATACGGCATTCTGGGGCGTCAGGTCATCGATGTGCTCGGCATCGGTTATTATTACTTCCCCCTACCCCTCAAGGTCTATGCCCCACGACGTGAGGGCCAGCTTGACATGAGCGACCCTGCCGACGGTTTCATTGAAGATGAACTTTACTCGCCAGGCGTAGTATTCGAGATTAAGCAATCGAAGTACGACCGCAACTACATCCTTACCAGTATTGGTTTCGCCCGCAGACTCTTCGACCAGCAGGGCATGCTCTCGTCGCTCGAGCTGCGCTTGAAGCAAGGCAGCGATTTCGAGGCGGTTAAAGAGCGTATCAAGCAGGTGGCTGGCAACAAATACCACGTGATGGACCGCTACGAACAACAAGAGGACACCTTCCGCATCATGAAGATTGAGAAACTCATCGCTTATATCTTCCTCACGTTTATCCTCATGGTGGCCTGCTTCAACATCATCGGCTCACTATCCATGCTGATTATCGACAAGAAAGACGATATCATAACCCTACGTAACCTTGGTGCCAACGACCGTCAGATTACCCAGGTATTCCTCTTCGAAGGTCGTCTTATCTCAGCCATCGGTGCCGTCATCGGCATTGCCCTTGGCTTGCTGCTCTGTTGGATTCAACAAACCTACGGCATTATCTCCCTGGGCAGCAGCGAGGGTTCGTTTGTAGTCAACGCCTATCCCGTCAGCGTCCATCCCCTTGATGTTGTCATCATCTTCTTCACTGTTCTCGCTGTCGGCTTCCTCGCAGTCTGGTATCCCGTCCATTATTTCTCACGCCGCCTGCTCAGATAAATCATAATAGATTACTATATTTCATTATGGAACAGAAGATAAAAACCATAAAGTATTGGTTGGTCGTAATGATACTCGGCTGTTTGTACTGGCAGCCCATGATGGCACAGGTAGATGATAAAGCGTATGAACATGTGTTGACACCAGTGCCCTTTCTTGGAATAGGCTTTAATGCCGACACCAACGACCCCATCTTTACAGGTAGCCTTTATGCTAAGTTTGAGATAGGCCTACCCACAGATTTGTTGAGCCTGAATGTAGGTCTGGGCTATCGCGGCTTCTTCGACCGCCGTCCGCCAGTTGAGTTCCTATGGTGGGAGAATCGTACACTGTCAGACGAGATATTCTATTCCAATGATGATGGAACCACCAAATCCGTTCGTCCTGTGGGTGGACATATCGTACTGCCTGCCGAGGTTCAGCTACGCTTAATCAATTTGGGTGATGAGACCCGTCTCTTTCTGGGATTCGGTGCTGAGCTGGGTTGGCGTATATATGAGTCAGACCGCTATGCCAGGCATTATGGCGACCACATGCTCAACAAAGCAAGCATGAATATACGACCTATGGTGGGCATCAGTGCTGGCGATGATGATATAAACTTCAACCTGTCACTTTATTGGCGTCACTATACACGTTGTCCACTCAATTATGAGAATCTGTATAAGCCAGAGAAATTCGATGCCCAAAACTTCTTCGGTTTCCAGTTGGGCGTCACTTTTGACTTTTTCTAAAGAGATGTATTGTCATCAATACATTCAGACCACGCGTCATTAAATCTATCAAACAGGATTATTTACTGAGTCTGTTGACGTATTTCACAGGCTCAGCATCTTGTTTGATGGCATCGGTAAACTGCTGAGGACGGATGGTAACAGGACCACGCATGAACTCAGGAATATTATAGCACTTCATGAACTGACGATGGTAGTCAGGATCTGCGCAAGGCAGTTCGAAGGGCTTGCTGCCCCGTCCGTTGCTGTCGATATGGGCAATGTAAGGACGTGTGTAGTTGCCATCATAGCGGCGACTGCTGAAAATGACCCATCTGCCATTGCTGGACCATGAGTGGTAGCTCTCAGTATCGGGTGAGTTAATCTCATCCATGCAGCGTGCCTCGCCCGTTTTGAGATCGAGGAGCCAGAGGTCGGCATCATGATGCCAGATATGGAAGATGCCATACTGAGCCAGGGTAAACATGAGATAGCGACCATCGGGGGAAATGCGAGGGAAGGTGGCAGATTTGCCCGTCGGAGAACCGGCGGGTATAGTAGTAGAGACAGAAGCGGCTGACTGGAACTGGGAGACTGAGGTAGCCGACTGGGAGGCTGTGGTTGCTGACAGGAAAAGGGAGTCAGAGGTGACAGACTCGGAGAGGGAGTCTGTGGCGGCGAAGACGAGTTCGCGAGGGCCGAACTGAAGGGTTTCTGGGTCGAAAGCCTTCTTATAGAGGTTGTACTTCACCTCTTCTGTGCGCATCATGAACTCTTGTCCTGGATCGATAGTATCCTTATATTCAAAGTGGGCGCTGCAGAAATAAAGCGTCTTGCCATCAGGAGCCCAGAAGGGGAAGCATTCCAACTCATTAGGGTCGCTCTCGATATTCGTCACCTCGTTTTTCTCTATATCATAGGCAATGAGGTCGCTTTTGGTGTCAAACACCTCAATCTTGTTGGGATGTGTGGCGTGGAACGACTGTGCCGTGAGATTGGTAGAATAAACGATGAGCTTGAGCCAGGGATGCCATGTGGGATACACGCCTGCAGAGAGCAGGGAATCGTTAGCCATACCAATTTTCCTAATAGCACCATCGCAGGCAATAACGGTGCCACCTAGGTTCTGACGGGCGTGAAATTGCATACGATCAGGGTTGTACTGCTGATAGTTATGACAGTTGATACATTGTCCCTTGGTCTCTTCCGAGCTGAGCATATTGTCATAGATGACACTCTCGTCATAATTCTCGAGACAACGTTGATTGATAGTCAGTTCCTCATAGGTGACATACGATGGTGAAATGAGTCGGTAGCTGATATAGGGGTCGATGGAATCGGGCGAAACAAAGATACTGAACGGCTGAAAACGCGTCCAGTGATCGTTTTTCTCAACATAAACCTCCACCTGAATGGCTGAGGGTTGTTGATTGAGAGCCGCCTGTACCAGCTGCTGCCACTCGCTTATGGTGGGCTGTACTTTGCTGCCACCACAAACGACCTCTTCATCACCTGCTGTCATTCTGGCTACCACGCCCTCTGTCTTCTCGTCAATCTCGAAGGTTAGCGGCACAATATTAACAGGTACGGTAACATTGGTATAGTCGGGATAGATGTTAGGCAGTTCGTCCGACTCGCTGAATTTCTGGGGTATCTGATTGCCACAGGCCATGAATAAGGGTAAAAGGATAAAAAGATAAAAAGGCAAAACACTTCTTACCAACCTTTGCACCTTATTATATATTATATTCGTTTTCATCGTTACTTTATTATTTAATAGTATGTAATATCTCTTAAGAAGAAGTATTCAAAATAATAGGTGGTACCATAGTTCTCAAGCAGGTATTTCTTCAGTTTGCCATTGGGTGCCTTACGGTATTGTTCCATCAGCTCCATGAAGGCATAGAAGTTTTCCTTGACGCCCTTAGCCAACGTCCATTGTTCCAATCCTTCCATTCCTTCCAAATTGGCAAAGAGCCATGCAGCCTCTTGGAAGATACGAGGAATGTTGCCATCGGGTTTCAGGTCAATGTAATGCTGGAACCGAGGCCAGAACAGATTGGGGTCTCTAGTCCACATCGCGCCGAGCACAGCCTGCTCTTGGAAAGCGAGGTCGTCGGCATCATAATGAGCCAGGTTCGTCATCAGAAAGCGTTCCACATAACCATTGGCCGAGTCAAGACGGTTGCCGTAATGCAGCATATGGGTGATAGGCCCTACCTCAGGGTCCTTTACCTTGAGGGCTGGGTCTTTGATCAGTTTCTCCATATTGTCGGCCCAACTGCCGTAGTAGCAGGTCTGGCGAAGAATGTCGATAAACTTTCTGGCGGCCTGCGTCTCATTATTGATGATGGCACAGCGGGTGAGGTATTGCAGCAACTCTACGCTCCAACCGTATTCCACACCTTCCTCCATACAGATATGGTGACACTCATTGACTAGACCATACTGATAAAGAACCATTCGACCCGCAATGTGGTACATATAAACAGGCAGTGGCGTGTTTATCTTGGCAGAGCCTTTGGGAAAGCTGTACATCTCATCGCATTGGCGTCCCAGTCGGCTCAAGGCCAAGTTGTGCATCATCACGATGGCACGAGTAGGTTCGCCATCTTGCTTCTCCCCTTCCTCAATAACGCCTTGCCAGTCAGCCTTCTCCACACAGCGCTCCATTCTCAGCTCATGGTGGAAGTTGACATCCTTATACCAGAAATAATACACGCAACCAGCAATGGCGGCAAATACACAACCTTGGAGGATGAGGGGTTTGAGGGTTGAGGGTTGAGATTGGAGGTTGGAGGTTTTAGATTTCTTTTCCTTTTTCTGAACAACAGGAGCCGCCTCACGCTTTTCCTGATAGGTCATGGTCAACAACAGAAAGCAAAGGGCGAGTGAATAGTAGGGGATATAATAAATGGAATGATCCTCACGTATGGCAAAGACTGGCAGGGCGGCATAGTAGATATTGACCAGATTGGTTTCGTAATACACAAAACGGTAGTAGAGCAGTGGCACAATAATGACACTCAGCAGCGCAACAAGACCAACAGCCCACTTACGCCAAACCAGAACGCCCATCAGCACAACGGCAGCCAGCGCATAGATGCCCATCAGGGGATAGCCCACCAGGGTAACTGCCACAACGAAAGCAGTCCGAAACCATAATTTATCAGGCAATTTGCGGAAAGCCAAGAGTAAGGCTGTACCAGCTGTCACGCCGATAGTGGGCACAAAGAAGTAACCACGCAGTTTGATGACATAGACCCAATAACCCATATCCATGTTAGCCAGCAGCAGTATGGCCACAGGAATCAGCGTCAACACCTTCCATCTCTCAGGAATGTTGAACGTCCGCTCCGTAAGCCACATCAGCAGTAGCCACCAGCCACAGAGCAGTATAACACCAATCCACGGATAATAGAAATGCTGAGTGAAATATGTTCCCAGATAAGAGAGCATGCCGCCCGGCACCACCATCATCTGCTTGAAGAACAAAGCAGAATTAAGGAAAACATTGTGGTATTGCACCTTCCAAAGCTGGTCAGCTTCGAAAAACAACAAGGCAAAGGCCACAACCACGAGGGTGCCCAGCCACAAAGCAATAGGTTTTAGTCGTTTCATTATGGTTAAATTGCTATGAGTCTTCTTTACGAAGATGCAAAGTTATGGCAAAAATATGAGAGAACCAAATAATCGGTGAACTTTCCTTCTATAATTCACATATTATTCGTAACTTTGCAGCCGAAATGAACGAGACGAAGAAAGGTTTTATACAACTACACCTCAGCGTTCTGCTGGCAGGATTTACAGGTTTGTTCGGCCGATTAATAACGCTGAACGAGGTCGATATTGTGTGGTATCGCATGTTGTTTACAAGCTGTCTACTGCTGGTGTTTACAGGTCTGCCCCGTGTGGGCTGGCGTAAGTTTCTTGAGCTGTGCGGCTGCGGAGCGTTGTTGGGACTGCACTGGATGTTGTTCTACGGTAGTATCAAGGCATCTAACGTATCAATAGGTGTTATCTGCTTCTCTCTCATCGGCTTCTTCACCGCCATCTTCGAGCCTATCATCTTCAAGAAACGCTTCTCAGCTATGGAGTTGTTTTTCTCACTGATTACGGTGGCTGGTGTGCTCTGCATCTTCTCGTTGGATGCCCGCTATCGTTATGGAATCTTGATTGGTGTGGCCTCATCGGCCGTCTGTGCCCTTTATGCCATCTGCAACAAGAAGGCCAGCGTGGGAGTGCGCAGTCGAACGGTATTGATGTATCAGATGTCGGGTGGACTCTTCATCGTGTCTGCCATTATCCCCATCTATCTGTGGTTCTTCCCCAATCAACAACCTGTAGTAGTTCTGCCCGAAGGCACAAACCTCTGGTTGATGCTTTGTCATGCGCTGTTCTGCACCGTTGGCATGTATCTGCTTCAGATCCAGGCATTAAAACGTCTCTCAGCCTTCACCGTCAACCTGACGTATAACCTGGAGCCTTGCTACACAATCATACTGGCTTTTCTGATTTTCGGTGAGGGCCGAGAAATCAATTTCTCGTTCTACCTGGGCATCGTGCTCATTCTTCTCAGCGTGCTGCTGCAAACGCTAAGAGCGTTTAAACACTAAAGGCCACGGGCCTTCAGCAGACTGGAAGCATCGGGCTGTTGCATGCCTGTAAAGTCGGTGAACATCTGCATGAGGTCGCCCGTATTACCACGACTCAATATCTTTTCACGGAGATCCTGACCCGTCTCGGGCTTCAGGGCTCCACGCTGTGCAAAGACATCGGCAATATTGACGGCTAGCACCTCGGTCCACAGATAGCTGTAGTAGCCTGCAGCATAACCGCCACCCCACACATGGTTGAAATAGCTGGTATAATAGCGGGGAGGTATCTGGGCATCGAGTAGTCCCACATTCTTCAGGGCTTCGGTCTCAAACGCCAGAGCCTCTTCGGCTGTAGGTATTTTTTCGGAAGGCAACATGTGCCAAGCCAGATCGACGCATGTGGCGGCGAGGTTCTCGCCAAGGGCATAAGCTGTCTGGAAGGTGATGCTCTTCAGCATACGCTCCTTCAGCTCAGCAGGCATCGGCTCACCGGTCTCGTAATGACGGGCATAGTGGTCGAACACCTCTGGGATAGAGGCAAACGACTCGTTAAACTGCGACGGCATCTCCACGAAGTCGCGAGCCACATTGGTGCCGCTCAGCTTGTTGTACTGACAGTTGGAGAGCATGCCGTGGAGGGCGTGACCGAATTCATGGAACATCGTGGTGACCTCGTCCCAAGTCAGCAATGAGGGCTGACCCTCTGGAGCCTTGGCGCTGTTGCACACATTGAAGATGATGGGCAGTTGCTGACGCTGACGACTCTGTTCGGCGAAGTTGCCCATCCAGGCGCCACCACGCTTGGTGGGACGACGGAAGTAGTCGCAATAGAAGAGTGCCAATGACTTGCCGTCCTTGTCGATGACCTCGAAGACCTTCATGTCAGAATGATAGGTAGGAATGTCCGTACGCTCCTTGAACGTCAGACCATAGACGCGGTTGGCGGCATAGAACACACCATTATATAATACGCTGTCAACATTGAAGTAAGGCTTCACCTCGTCTTCCGAGATGTCCAGCATCTCCTTCTTCATCTTCTCAGAATAGTAGAAGCGGTCGTAGGGCTGCAACTGGAAGTCGGCACCCTGCGTCTTACGGGCAAACTCCTCGATGGCCCTCGTCTCGGCCTGGGCTTTTGGCGTGTATTCGCTAATCAGGTTCTGAAGGAAGGCATAGACATGCTCGGGGGTCTTGGCCATCGTCTTCTCCAACGAATACGAGGCGTAGTTGGGATAGCCCATCATCTCGGCCTTTTCAGCACGCAGCTTGGCAATCTCGACAACGATGGGGAACGTGTTGTACTTGCCAGTGCCGTCGGCACGATGGATAGAGGCCTCATAGACCTTCTTGCGTAACTCACGGTTGTCGAGGCTGGCCAGCGGAGCCTGCTGTGTGGTGTTCACGATGACAATGGCATAGGGTGCCTTTCCTCCCCTGCTCTCGGCATCCTTGGCGCACTGGGCGATATCGGCCTCGCTGAGGCCTACCAGGTCTTCCTTCTTGTCCACCCACACCACTGCATCGTTGGTGGCAGCAGGCAGCTCATCGCCCCACTGCGTCTGCAACTCTGTGATGCGCAGGTTGATCTCCTTCATGCGGGCCATCTTGTCGTCGGGCAGCAGGGCTCCCTTACGCACAAACTCCTTATAGATCTCCTCCAGCAGTTTCTGGTCTTCACCCTGCAGCGCATCATGGTCCCTGTCATAAACCTGACGGATACGCTCGAACAGCTGTTTGTTGAACGAGATCTCGTTTTCGAGGTCGGTCAGCATCGGCATCACCTTCTTCTCCGTTTCACCAATCTCATCGGTCTTGTCGGCATCAACCAATGCCTCGAAGACGGCCATCACACGGTCGAGCGTCTTACCGCTCTCCTCGAAAGCCAGGATGGTGTTCTCGAAGGTGGCAGCGTCTTTGTTTTCTACTATTTGTGCGATTTCATCGCGTTTCTGTTGAATGGCAACCTCAAAAGCCGGCAGATAGTCTGAAGGCTGAATCTGACTGAAATCTGGGGCGCCAAACGGCAGTGTGCTCTCTTGCAACAGCGGGTTCTCACGTTGCGTTTCCTTACAGCTGGTGAGCTGCATCATCGATGTCGACAGTACTGCTGCCGAGATTCCAAGGGTCATCAGTTTCTTATTCATTTTTTCTTAAAATAATCGTTATAAATCTTGATGGTGAAGACAATGACACTACATGATGTGGTGACGAGGTTGGTCAGAAACAATGACCACAGCACTTCGGGCTCGTGGAGCAGCCCCTGCAGCATGAAAGCCATGCCGCCGACAGCCATCATCAGGAAGGTTGGAAGGGCGATACCATCGGTGTTGCGTGTACGAATTGTTTCAATCGCCTGGGGCAGATAACCCAGAATCATTCCGATGCTGGCTACCCATCCGCAAATCTCGTAAAAAAGGCCTTGTTCCATAATATCAATAGTTTTTGCGCGACAAAGATACGAATAAGCGAGAACAATACAAAACAAAAAAGGATTTTTTTGGAATTCTCCAAAGATTTTGTACCTTTGCACCATGAAGCAACCGCAACTGGATTATTACGATATGGGCGCTGACGTGGTGGCCTTCAGCAGCACACGTCATGGAGGCTGCAGCAAAGGCAACTATGCCGCCTTCAACATCAACCGCTATTGTGGCGACAGCGAGGACGATATCCGCAGCAACCGCGAGGCGCTTTGTACGATGCTTGGCATCAGTGACGACCGTCTGATTATGCCCCATCAGGTACACCTGACGAAGGTGGCAAAGATTGATGAGGCTTTCTTTTTGCTGAATGCGGAAGAAAGGCAGGCGGCGCTGGAGGGTGTCGATGCGTTGATGACTAACCTGAAAGGTGTGTGTATCGGTGTGTCAACGGCTGACTGCATCCCGGTGTTGCTCTATGACCAGGAGAAGCAGGTTGCCTGCGCCATCCACGCAGGCTGGCGAGGCACTGTGAAACGTATCGTCATGACGGCTATTGAAGCCATGACGGCTGCCTATGGCACACAGCCTCAGCAGCTGAAGGCCCAGATAGGACCGGGCATCCATCTCGACAGTTTCGAGGTAGGCGACGAGGTCTATGACGCCTTCCAACAAGAAGGTTTTGAGATGGCTGCCATCAGCGTCAGAAAAGAGAAGTGGCACATCGACCTGCCCATGTGCAATCGTCAGCAACTCATCGCTGCCGGTGTACAGCCGCAGCATATCAAGGTGTCACCTGTCTGTACCTTCCAACAGGTTGCCGACTACTTCTCGGCACGACGCTTAGGCATCAACAGCGGTCGTATCTTCACGGGTATCTTACTATAATACCTTATTATATATATGGAACAACGACGTGCAATCATCATTGGAGCCACTTCCGGCATCGGCCTTGAGGTGGCTAAGACATTGGCAATAAAGGGATGGCTGGTGGGTATTGCCGGACGTCGTCAGGAACTGCTGCAACAAATTCAGCACGAACACCAGAACATTGTGGCTACAGAACAGATAGATGTGACGCAGACAAATGCTCCAGAAGGCCTGTTGAAGTTGATAGAGAATCTGGGAGGCATGGACCTCTATTTCCATAGCTCAGGCATTGGTTATCAGAACACCGAACTCAATATGGAGCGTGAACTGGCTACCGTGGAGACCAATGCCGTTGGTATGACCCGCATGGTGGGCGCCGCCTTCCATTACTTCGAAGCACATCCGGAGCAAAAAGGCCAGATTGCCGTTATCAGCAGTATCGCAGGCACCAAAGGACTTGGTGCTGCACCAGCCTATTCAGCCACCAAGCGTTATGTGAACCTTTATCTGGAGTGCCTCACCCAGCTTTGCCATATCCGCCGGTTGTACCATATCACCATCCACGACATCCGTCCAGGTTTTGTGCGTACCGCTCTTATCAGCGGGAGCAACTATCCCCTACAGCTCGACGCAGCCAAAGTGGCTCAACAAATCATAAAAAAACTCGAGCAGCGGCGCGCCATCATCACTATTGACTGGCGCTACCGTCTGCTCGTATTCTTTTGGCGTCTCATCCCACGTTGGCTGTGGGTGAGGATGCGTATTGCTTAACGCAGGGCGTAGCAGTTGTCGTTATAAACGGCCTCACGAACCTTCATCATGCCAGCCTCGTCGTTTGAAACGGTCATCTTTTCGCCGCTTTGCAGAGTAGCCTGGATAGTGCCGTCAGCATTGAAGCGGATAATCTCCTTGGTTACACCATTCTGGGTGATTGACCATGACTCGGTCTTGCTGTCGTGAGTAAACAGGGTCACCTCACCGTTAGGAGCCTTCACCTCATAACCGTCCTTCAGAGTCTTCACAGCATAGTAGCGACCGTCCTGGCCCTTCACATTCTGAATCTGATTAATAGCCAAAGGATTACTACCTGTCCAGAACTCGATGGTATTGAGCACCAATTCGTCGACGAAGAGGCACACACTACCTACGATAGGCTGGAGAATAAGACCTACGATACCATTCACATACTTATTGCTAGTCATGTTGCACTGCCACTTCTCGTACTTGTTGAAGAGGCTGAATGAACCAATACACGAACTGCACAGGAAAGAACCTGCCAACAGCACAACGGCTGCTCTTAAACTCATCTTTTTCATATCAATTTGTTTTAAAAGGTTTATAAGTGCTGGCAAAATTACACATTTTCTTTGAATAATGCTACAATTTTACAGAAAATTTATCAATTAACTGACAATAGAGTGGGTTTTGTCTCAGAATAGCGGGGTGACCCACCAATATCATCTGGCGACGGGCTCGTGTCAGCGCCACGTTGAGTTTACGATCTACTGTCTGTCCCTCGTCGTCAATTAAAGTACTGGCAGTTAGGAAATCCAGCTGGTAGAGACGACTTACACCCAGGTCATAGATGATGACCTCACGCTGCGAACCCTGATAACGCTCTACTGTGTCTATGGTGATGGGATACGGACTGAGAGCATCGCGGATGGCGGCTATCTGGTTGCGATAGGTCACAATGATGCCCAGCGTCTTCTGAGGGTCGAAACCGTCACCATAGAAACGATGGATACGTTGCGCCAGCTGGATAGTCATCTCTGTATCACCAGGTACAAAGATGATACGATGACTTTTCAGCAGGTCGTCGAGAGTATCCTGCGAGGGCAGGTCATAATGGAGCGAGTCCTCCTGCTGGTGCGGCAGCGGTACTGGCTTCAGCAATGTATTATAGAAATGTTCGCTGGCAAACTGCGCCACATCAGGGTGCATACGTCCCTGACGACTCAGGGTACCTATGAACTGTGTGCGCTGCTGAGCCACCTCCCAGTTATAGAGGCGTTGGAACAACGACTGCCGACAGTCGGTCAATCCGATGGCACGGAGCAAAGGTGATTCTACCTTTGCATCCTCAGGGTTCTGTTGCACCACAGCAGGCAGCTGCTTATGGTCACCAATGAGTACAAAACGGTCTATCTGACTATTGCTCAGCAATCCGATGAGTCCTGGTTCCAACACCTGCGAGGCCTCATCGACGATGGCCAGCGAGAAATGCAGGCCATGCAGCAGGAAAGGACGGGCTTGCATCATCGATGTGGTGCCGATGACAATGCGGGGATGGTCTTCAAGGTCTGCCTCGCGGAGCATCGAGCGAATCTCATCAACGGCGCGGTTGGTATAGGCCATAAGGAGGATATAACCCGACAGAGAACCTTCAGGAGTGGTGGATGAGAGTTCTTCCTCCACCATGAAGCGGAGGGCCATCGAGGTCTTGCCAGTACCTGGAGGGCCTACCAGCAGGAAGTAGTCGCGAGCCTGCTTGGCTTTCAGCAGGATATCGTCGTAATAGGGATTATAGGCATTGGAGAGCGTGATAGAGATATCAGCCTCTGGTGCTCGCTGTCCTAGAAGCAGGTCTTTCTTTCGCTGTGATGACAGGATGAACTGATGCAGACTACGGATGCTGCTGCCCGTTGACACGTCGCTGCTGCCATGTTCTATGGCCCACAACTTATCGGAAGGAGCAAAAACAGTCTCGTTCTGTTGACCGTCGTTCAGGAGTACCACCACCTTCTCTGCCCCAATCTCCTGCAACGTACCTTTATATAAAATATGGTGGCGCACATCGGGCTCATCGTCATACTGATACAGATAAACCATATCACCTACCCGGAAGTTGAGGGTGGATGTCTGAGGACTGATGTCTGAAGGTTGAGGACTGAGAGTGATAAGGTTGTAGCCACCATCGGAGTCAGTCTTTTCACGCTGTTGGATATTGAGATTCAGAATGATGTTTCCCTGTTCCAACTTTTCATTGAGCGGCATTAGCCATAGGTCCGAGTTACTGCCTCCGCTATGGTGCAGCGTCTGTTCGCTGCTTCCCAGCTTCTGTGCCCGCTGTTCACGATAGACAAAGGTCATCATGCGTTCATAGTAGGCACGTTCCAAGGGCTTAAGATGTGAGATGTGAGATTGTAGGTTCTCTACATCAGGGAGAATATACTGATGGAAATAGCCATCGCGTGCTATACCATTATATATAATATCGGCATTGAGCAAGGGAAGGATACGCCCGAAACCATCGCGGGCTATGAGCAGTTCGGTTGCCACAATCTGATTCCTCAACTTGATGGCTTCACGAAACAGCGTGCGATAGTAGTTGACGATGACGAGGCCTTTATCCGGAGAATAGCGGGAGTAAAGCAGACGAGTATCCACCTGTGAGTCGCTCTTACCGAAGTTATAGCGCAGCATACCATAATAAAGTAGCAGCTGCACATAATGACTCTCCAGTTGCAGACCATGTGCATCGTGACTCTGGTATTCTATCTTCTGGTTCTTGCCCGACTTCTGTTCTACCAGCAGATGCATGTCTGCAGTCATCAGGTCCACACGTCCCTGCAATCCCAGTTTCTCACAGACAAACGAAGGCTCAAGGAGTGAGGAGTGAAGAGAAAAGAGTGATGAATGGAGTATCTTCACCGCCTCGCGGATATTCTGCATCTGCACCTCGGCCTCCTTCTCGAACTTTGCTTGATCGAAATCCTCACAGGCAGCAAAGCGTTCGGCCTGCTCACGGTAGGAACGCTGTAAGGACTGTTGTAGCGTCACCTTGGGATTGTTGATGATATCGTCGAGAGCCGTACCGGCAAAGTTTCCCAATAGTGTGGCCTGCGTGTTGGGTCTGGGCTTCAAGCGATTCACGGTATAGAGCAACGGATGATGGCCATAGGCCGTGAAGCTGGCTGCCAGCGACGAGATGTCGAGCATGAAGTCGGGCTCAACGATAATGATTTGAGGTTGGAGGTTGGAGGTTTGAGGATTTAGATTTGAATCCAGCAGGTTGAGTTGCATCCCTTCGCGCAGGACCTTTTGGAGATAGGTAAGGTCGCGTCCCCCTTCGGTACTACCGTAATCAATGGTGATTTCGCCATCCTCGCTTTCGGCGGTGATGGTTGTGGCGTCGAAGGAACGGACGATGCAGCGCACATATAGCTTGTCAATACCTGGCAGGCTGGGACGAGGCTGGAGGTTGACAGGCAATAGCTGTAGCAGACTGCCTGGTACATCCTCCTGAAACACCATATTAATAAATAAGGTGACTGCCCTCAGGTCGTAGAGCCACTCCTCCTTCGTCAACGTCTCACCGCCATTAGAGTGGCGACGTGCCTGCTGTATGGCCCATCGTTGCTGTGACTTCATGCCACCATGCTTACAGACATAGTCCACCTGCGAGAACAAGTTGCCGAAGGTGCCCCCTTGCGCTCTGCATCCCTCTGCCGCACAGAGTTTGATAATCTCGTGCAGCTGTCGGATGGTGGCTTGCTTCGGCTCTTCCTGTGCCAGCGTCAGACAAATATCGTATAGTTCCTTAGCGTTCATTGGGCGTGTTTCAGAGATTCGATATACTGATAAAGCTTTCGATAGAAAGGATGGCGCGTCATAGTAGGACGGTCGCCCAGGATGATGACCTTCATTCGGGCTCGGGTGATGGCCACGTTCATTCTTCGCAAGTCACGGAGGAATCCAATCTGCCCTTCGTTGTTAGAGCGCACCAGCGAAATAATGATGATGTCGCGCTCCTGACCTTGGAAGCCATCGACGGTATTGACGCTGATGCGTGTTCGGAACGGCTTTATCCATTCTTTCTTCCTGATTTGTTGACGCAGATACTGCACCTGGGCTCGATAGGGCGAGATGATACCCACATCGAGTCGTTCCTGAAGGATGCGCTCCTTACCAATCAGCTCAAAGTAGGCCTGTAGTGAGAGCAACGTCAGCTCTGCCTCGGTCTTGTTGATGCGGCCGAACGACTCGCCCACAAACTCCTCCTTACCCTCATATTCCGAGGTGTCAATCCATGTCATCGGCAAATCCAAATCCAGGATACTGCGATGCTGTACCTCAGGGGCAGCCACCATCTGGTTGTGATAGAACCAGTCGCTGGAGAAGCGCATGATATCCTCATGCATCCGGTATTGGATGCGCAGCAGCGTGACCACCTCTGGTTTCTCATCGGCGATACGCTCCATTAGCGTCCGTCCTAACCCACCCTTCAGGGCCTCATAGCATTTCACCGTAGGCGGCAGCTGACAATGATCACCAGCCAGAATAACGCGACTTGCCCGACGGATGGGAATCCAGCAGGCTGCCTCGAGGGCCTGAGCCGCCTCGTCGATAAAGAGGGTGCCGAACTTCATGCCGTCGAGCAGACGGTTGGCTGAGCCTACTAAGGTACAGGCAATGACACGTGCCTCACCAAAGAGTTCGGCGTTAATGCGTATCTCCAGTTCGGTGGCACGACTCTTCAGGCGGTCCATCTTCTGGTGCCAGTTGTCGGTTCGCTTGCGCTGGCTCCGCAGTTCGCGGATAGCCTTGCGGATGCTCCAAAGCTGGGGATAGTCGGGATGGGCCTCAAAACGTCGTTCATAGGTAAACGACAGCATTTTATCGTCCACTCGTACTGGGTTGCCGATACGCAGCACGTTAAGTCCTCGATCCACCAGTTTCTCGCTGATCCAGTCCACCGCCATATTACTCTGGGCACATACCAGCACCTGACTCTCTCGGCGCAGCGTCTCGTAGATAGCCTCAACCAACGTGGTGGTCTTGCCAGTGCCTGGAGGTCCATGCACTATGGCTACATCCTTGGCTCGCAGCACCTCGTTGACGGCATGCTGCTGGGTATCGTTCAGATAAGAAAAACCCATATCGGGAAACGAAAACGTCTCGGCTTTTTGGTGCGAATAGAAGAGATCACGCAGATAACCCAAGCGGCCTTTGGCCCGCATGGTACGTTCCAACGCCTCGAACATCAGACGATAAGAGGTCTCGTCGAAGAAGAGCTGCACACCCAGCAGCCCATCACTTATCTGAAGGTCGGCAACAGAGAAACCATCAGGCACGCTGATAACCATCCTGTCGCCATCGACATAGCTCACGGTTCCAGTGGCAGCAAAGAAACGAATGGCCTTCTCCTGCTGCACAAAGAACTGCACCGGACGACCGAACTCGAAGTTATGGTCTGTGTCGTCGTCGCTCTGACGATAGACTTCCACACAGTATTGGTTCAGCGAGTTATAGTACGACTTACCCACTCGCAGCGGCATCCAGGCATCGCCACGCTTCACCCTCCGCAACATGCCGAGGGCCTCGGTCTGCTGCTGAAAGGCTTGCTTCTCCTCGTCGTACTCCATCTGCAGTAACATACGCTGTCGCTGGAGTTCCAAGATGGGCGATGATGTCTCTTTATTCATATTTATAAAAAAGGTGCAGGGCGACGGAACACCAGTTCCTGACCCGTCTCAGGATGTTTGAAAGTCAATACTTCAGCATGCAGATAAAGCCGGTCGCTCTTATGACCATAGAGGCGGTCGCCCTTGATGGGATTGGCCAGCCCCTGCTCATGGGCACAATGCACTCGCAGCTGGTGGGTACGACCTGTCAGCGGTTTCAGCAGCACGCGGTTGCCACTCATCTTATAACAGAGGGTCTTGGCTGGTTTGCCATGTTCTGTGTCCACCACCTGACGCGGACGGTCTAAGGGGTCAGGACGTAACGGCAGACTGATGGTGCAGGGGCTGGTAGTCATGGGCTGCTCCAGCTCCGCCACATAGAGCTTGCCCACCTCATGGTTGAGAAACTGGCGCTGCAGGTGATGATAGGCCGACTCAGACAGGGCGACAACCAACAATCCTGATGTGTCCATATCCAAACGGTGCACCATATAGACCTCGCCGTATTTCTTTCGAAGAAGGCTTTCTACAGAAGGACGGTCGCTACGTCCTGGGACAGACAGCAGACCTGCGGGTTTATACACCACCACAAAGCAGCCCTCCTCCGCTCTCACTATTTCCAACATTTCCTGGGGTGCTTCCTGCTTGTCAGCAGTCGTATCCTTGAGTCCCAGCATCCACTCCAGTATGGGTTTGCACTTGCCCCTACAGGCTGTATAGAACTGGTCGTGATGACGAATCTCCATACTGGACGAGCGGCCCTGCCAGAACTCGGCGATGCTGAGCGGCCGCAGGTGGTTCAAAAAGGCAAACTGCAACAACTTAGGGGCACAACACTCGCCAGAGCCGGAAGGCGGCACACCCTGTGGGGTCCTTGCAAATATCTCCGTCAGCGAACGGGACTCGCCTTGCGTGTTCCTCATCATGAAATGGTCGAAGAGCCAGTGCTGCAGGAAGTCAGAGTGCATTTTCCTACTATATTTCAGATGCGACAACTCGGCCTCTATAGGCTTCAGTTGTTCAGCTGCGGCGGAAAGACGCTCGCTCCATTTCTTCTTCAGGCGTCGGAGCTCGGCCTTCTGAAACTGACTCTCACGAATCATCTCTTCTGTCTCGCCCTGCGCCGACCGCTGGTCATCACGCTGCGCCTTGGCCTCTCGCATCAGCGTCTTATAGCCCTCTATCTCGTTTGAGGCTTGCTCCTTCATACGGATCACCTCTTTTATAATAGAAGAACGCTCGGCCGACTGTTCTATCTGCTCCACCTGCCGGTTGATATCCGAGATGCGAGCCTCTTCCTGCTTGAAGTAGCCGTCGGGCTGCAAGTAGTCGAAGACGGCAGGCACAAACCAAGGCCAGTCCTCACGACCTCCAATCTGTCCGCTATAGGCGGCCAGAAAGCCCAGTTGCCCTGTCTCATCCTCACATACCAGCACGCCAAACATCTTGCCGTTGGCCACCTCGTCGGCCCATTGTGGCTGCTGTTTCAGATAGGCACGCACCTCGTCGGCCGCCAACAGACAAAGCGGATGCGGCTCGTAGTCCAGCGGGTTGTTTAGCTGCTGCGGACGAGGCAGGTCGGTATGTAGTAGGTGAAACTCCGTCATGGTGTGCAAAGTTACAAATAAGTAGGCGAAAAGCAAAGCGAAAACGAATTTTTTACATTTCTTCGTCTTTTTCTTTCTTGTTTTAGGACTTATTTTGTATCTTTGCAGGCTGGGAGGACTATAAATAATAACTAACGTGATGAAGAGACTTCTGATAATGTTGCAATTCGCCGCCATACTGATGGCTGGTTGCTCAAGCAATAATGATATGGAACAGCAGATTGACGAACTCTATGACAGTATGTCGCAGGAGGAACGCATCGCTCAGTTGCGAAGCATGTATATGGACGAGCTGTTCGACGAACAGGGTCGGTTGGATACGGCCAAGTGTCGCCAGCTGATTCCCAATGGCATAGGCCATTTCTCGCAATATGCCAGTCAGGTGCCTCGTGAGGCCGACGAGCTGCGCGACCGTGTGGCTGCCGTACAAGAGTGGCTGATGGAAAACACGCCTCACGGCATTCCGGCGCTGTTCCATGAGGAGGTGCTTTCAGGCATCAACACCCGCGGTGCTACCATCTATCCGCAACAGATAGGACAGGCCTGCTCGTTTAATACCGAACTGGCACAAATCAAGACTCACCAGACGGGACTCGCCATGCGAAAGATGGGTGGCGTGCTGTCGCTGTCGCCTATGGTCGATGTGTGTCGCAACCCTTCGTTCAACCGCTTGGAGGAATCGTATGGCGAGGATGCCTACCTCTCAGCCATGATGGGTGTGGCCTTTGTGAGAGGTCTGCAGCAGTCGGACCTGAAACATGGCGTGGGTGCCTGCTCGAAGCATTATCTGGGCTATGGCGGTGGTGGCGATGCTGACGAGAAAGAGCTGATGGAAGAGATATTGATGCCCCACGAGGCCATGATCCGCTTGGCAGGCAGCAAGGCGCTGATGCCGGGCTATCATGCTGTGCATGGCACCAACTGCGTGGCTAATGACGAGATACTCAACGACATTCTGCGTGGCTATCTGGGGTTCGACGGTATGGTGGTGAGCGACTATACCGCTATTGACCAACTGCCCGACCTGAAAGACCCCACCCACAAGGCAGCAGCAGCCATCAATGGCGGCAATGATGTGGACTTCCCGCAAGGCGACAACTATAAGTTCCTGCAGCAGGCCATTGACCAAGGGCTGGTGAAGCCGGAAGCCTTCGAGCGTGCTGTGAAGGATGTTCTGCGCTATAAGTATCGTGCAGGCTTTATGGACAAGACACCTTATTTATATAGTAAGGAGCACATTGTGCTCGATACCCCTAAGGAGCGTCAGACGGCTTATAAGATTGCCACCCAGTCGGTGGTGCTGCTCGAGAATAACGGCATCCTGCCGCTGAAGCGTCAGGCCACCATCCTCAATCCCCAGACATCAACTATCAAGATTCTCCTCACAGGTCCCAATGCCAATTCAATGTGGGCTATGTGTGGCGACTATTCGTTCCCAGCCATGAGTTATTTCTGGAAGAAGGTGACGGAAGACCTCGACCACCCACATGTCATCACCCTGCTGGAAGGCATGAAGGACAACAAGACTGGGGATATCGACATCATGTATTCAAGGGGTTGCGACTGGACTGAGACCATCGAGACCGACTTCAAGAAAGGTGGCGACATCAGGGCGTGGGAGTATGATATCCTGCATAGAAAAGTGGATGCCGGCGAGAAGGCCGACAAGGATGAAGCCCTCAGAATGGCCGACCAATGTGACGTGATTATTGCTGCTGTGGGCGAGAATGTGATGCTTTGCGGCGAGAACCGCGACCGTCAGGGACTCCGCTTGCCGGGCCATCAGCAGCAGTTTGTAGAGGAGCTTATCAACACAGGCAAGCCTGTGATACTGGTAGTCTTCGGAGGTCGTGCCCAGGTCATCTCCGGCTTGGCTGAACGTTGTGCTGCCGTCATCCAAGCCTGGTATCCTGGCGAGGAGGGCGGTCATGCTGTGGCCGACATCCTCTATGGCAAGGTATCACCTTCTGCCAAGCTGTCTGTCAGCTATCCCAAGCAAGAAATTCGCAAGCCCATCTGTTATAATACCCAAAGCTCCAACCTCAAATCTAAGATACAATGGCCCTTCGGCTATGGCCTGAGCTATACCTCTTTTGAATATAAGAACCTGAAGGTTGACAGCGTGGCTTCGACATCAAGCAAGAACATTACCCTGTCGTTTGAGGTGACGAACACGGGACAGATGGAGGCCGATGAGATTGCACAGATTTACCTGTCACCTCAAACTTCAGATCTCAAATCTCAAAACTCCAACCTCAAGCCCCTCGCCCTCCAAGGCTTTGTCCGCATACCTCTCCGTGCCGGACAGACCAAGACGGTGAAGGCAAAGCTCTATGTCGAGCAGTTTGGCTATTACACCCATGAGGGTGAGCGATTCTGGAACGTCTCGCCAGGCGATTACACCATCAAGATTGGTGCTTCGTCTGCCGATATCCGCCTGGAGCATCAGGTGGTATTGACGGGCGAGACTTATAAAAAGCCTCTGCGCGAATACTATTTCTCGGAAGTTTTCGTTAACTAAATAATAATAACTTTAAACCATCAAACAAAAAACAAAATGAAAAGAACACTTTTATCGTTCATCATGCCGTGCCTCGCAGCATTTGCTATGGCACAGCCCGGAGGCGGTTTCGGAGGCGGCTTTGGCGGCTTCGGAGGCTTCCAACAGCAAGCTAAGCTTGAAACCAGTCAAGAATGGAAAGACGTGAACTATGCCGGCGACGACCAGGCTTATCACACCTGCGACATCTACCTGCCCAAGAAAGAGGCTGCCAGCTATCCTGTAGTTATCCACATCTACGGTAGCGCTTGGTTTAGCAACAACAGCAAGGGTAGTGCCGACCTCGGTACCATCGTCAAGGCGCTGCTCGATGCCGGCTATGCTGTAGTTTGTCCTAACCACCGTAGCAGCATGGATGCCAAGTGGCCTGCACAGATCCACGACATCCGTGCCGTCATCCGCTTTGTGCGTGGTGAGGCTGCCAAGTACAAGTTCGACACCTCATTTATTGCCACCAGCGGCTTCTCAAGTGGCGGTCACCTCTCATCAACAGCAGCTACCACCAGCGGCATCAAGCAGACCAAGGTGGGTACTGTCGATATCGACCTCGAGGGTAATGTGGGTTGCTATCTCAACGAGAGCAGCACCGTCAATGCAGCCTGCGACTGGTCTGGTCCTGTTGACCTGACAGCTATGGATTGCGGCGAAGGCATGAAGATGGGTGAGAACAGCCCCGAGGACGTACTGCTCGGCTCGAAGCTGGCTCAGGAGCCCGACAAGTATCGTAGCCTGAGTGCCACCTACTATGTCAGCAAGAAGAATCCTCCCATCATCATCTTCCACGGCGAGAAGGACAATGTGGTGCCTTGCTGCCAGGGTAAGATGTTCTACGAGCTGCTCGTAGCTGCCGGCGTCAAGACCGAAGCCACCTTCGTACCTGAGGGCGGTCACGGCATGGGCATGTACAGCGAGGAGAACCTTCAGAAGATGGTGAACTTCCTCAACGCAGCACGTTCAGGCAAGTAATTTCCTTCTTATCATACAAAAAAGAGGCCTTGGAACAAATCCGAGGCCTTTTCTATTTGTCTCATTACAGTATCTTTTCTTCCTCTTTTATCCTTCGGTAAGGAGGCATTTGGGCTTCGACTCTTAAAATCGTAAAAAATAGTCTCAAAATTTACAAAATCTTTATCTTAGGGCATTCTGGACTATGGTATTTCAGGAAAATTGATTATCTTTGCAATGACAAAGGATTAACACTTACTTTTGTTTCATAGTATACAATTTTATATTAGGCTGACCAAATCCCGTTGTTCGTGAGAATCACGGGTGTTTAAATCGAACCGGACATAACAGGTTCGCATCAGAACATCTTCTGATGTTGTTTTAAGTTAATTATTTACCCTCTACGGATTGTGAAATCCGCAGAGGGTTTTTAGTAAAAAGAGACCCAAAGTATCAAAATCGTAAAAAATAGTCTCAAAATTTACAAAACTTGAAGGAAAGGCCGCAAAAAACTTGTTTTTTTATTTTATTTTTCTTATCTTTGCATCCATAAGAATGCGAAACGAAGTGTCATGCACAAACTTTGCATCAAATCAATTAAATTGAAATAAAACAATCCAATTATGAAAAAAAGAATTGTTTCATGCGCCTCAATGCTATTATTGGCGACACCATTCTGCTATGCCAACGGCTATACACTATCCGATGCCAACCATATCATCGTGGTACTGGTCTTCATTGTGATAGTGCTCATCGTGATGGGGGCTTTCAGTATATATTACAACAGGATTTTCCGTCAGCGCAACGAGCAGCTCCGTCGCATCCTCACGGCACTTGATGATTACCGTGCTATCGTGGGTGATGAAGTGATGTCGCTGGATGAGCAGGAAGAGATACTGAAGGAAAAGTTGATGAAGAAAAAGGAAGCCATGGGTGTTCAGAAGGACGATGAGCATAACTTCTTCGTGATGATGGATGCCCGTGTCAATAAAGAAAAGCCCTTTACAGATCCTGATTTCGACCACGATGCCTTGGTAAAGTTTATGGGAGTCACCGATGAGGATTTCTGCAAACTGGTGCCTCGCTATAAGGATCCTGACAGAACGCTTGACTATATCAACTCGCTACGAGCAGAATATGCTGCAAAGGTACTCATGGAGCGCTCAGACCTCTCGACTGAGGACATTGTCACCATGTGCGGCTTCAAGAATACGGCGGCTTACATCAGCGCCTTCAAGTTCTCCTTCGGCATCACGCCAACGGAATTCCTGAGCGGCATGAATCTGATGTTCAAGAAAAAGCAAAAATAGCAACATTCAAAGTTAACATATACTTTTGTTTCATGCGCTAAGCATCTACAATAAGCCGAATCGAGTGCACACGGGAATTTCCTCGTGTGCACTTTTTATGCGAATGCCTTCTTAGGGTGAAGGAGATAGGCTCCAAGGGTGTAAGGAATGGGACTTTACGTTGAAAGGAAGCATTCCTTAGGGGGGTAAAGTCCTATCGGAACGAGGCTTGGAAGGCATCGGTCTTTAAATAAAGATTATTATGTGAAAGCCCTTGATTCGTTAATTTATTGAAAAACGATAAACTTTTATCGATTTTATTTGGTTGATATGAGGAAAATATATACCTTTGCATATCGAAAATCAATAAATAACAAAAATAAAACGATAAAAACGAGTATGGAAACCAAAGCATTATTAAGCAAAGCGGTTAAGAATTGGCCGGGCATCGTCATCCTGTTGGTATTGGCAAGTATCATGGCTATGTCGATGACGGACGACATCAACAACATGCAGGCTGCCACTACGAACTACGAGTACTATCAGAACTACATCTATCTGATTGTCAACATCGCCATCACCTATTTTTTCTGCATCTTCGCGCTGATGCGCTTTCTTCCTAATATTAATAAGCAGTATTCTAAATGGTGTGTACGACTGTATTACCTTCTGGGCATATCGGCACTATTGTATTTTGCCTTTGCTGGTATTTTCATTAAACATGTGTTTAGTCTCGTAGAGATTGAGTATATCAACAATTTCCACGGATTGGCTCATAAATTGTACACGGGACCTCTATACTGGATCATCATCGGCTATTTCTTTGTTCCCAAGATTCTGAAGGACGCCAGGAAGATGAAGGAAGAACAAGACTTAACCATTTGAAGCCATGGGACGAATCATAGTTAATCTGGATGTGGAATTGGCTAAGCGCAAAATGTCGCTGAGCGAGTTAGCAGAGAAAGTTGGCCTGACGCTAGCCAACCTCTCTATCCTGAAGACGGGCAAGGCCAAGGCCGTGCGCTTCACCACCCTCGAGACTATCTGCCGCGTACTGGACTGCCAGCCGGGCGACATTCTCGAGTATAGAGACGAAGAGTAGAAGATTAGTCGTTCTCCGTCATCTTCATGACGTCTTCAACAGAGAACTTTCCTGAGAAGACCATGAGGGTGATCTCGTCGTCATCCTCATCAACCTGCATGAGGACAATGGACTGCTCCTTGTTCTTCGTAAAATAGATGTTGACCTTCTGGTCGTCATCGTTCATCTGCATCAGCACCTCATACTTGTCGCGAGCGAGGATGGCCTTGATGTCGTTCTTCAGTTTTCTGCAAGCGCTCCCCTCGTCGGAATGGATAATCTGGATGCCACTCAACTTGTTGGAGAGGGCCTTGATATCCACGTTGGGGATAGAGGGCGTGTTGTTCTTGCCCGCCATAGCCAGCATATACTTAGAAATATAGATGTAGGACACATCCTTCATGTCGGCATATTTCTCGAATGCCTTGACCTGGGCGCCAGCGTTGAGGCTGAAGAGAGCCACCACGGCGCAAAGCAGGAATCTGATGATTGTCTGTTTCATATTATTTCGTTACATTTAATCGTTCGTTCAATGTCTTCTCAGCCTTGTCGCTCAGCGCCTTGGCCTTTTCCAGTTGTCCCATACCCTTGTTCAGGTTGGAGGCCAGGAGCAGCAGCGCACGCTCGGCTTCCTGTTGTGCCATGAGAGGGTCTTGGTAAGTGTCCTGCTCAGCCAGATTCGTGTATTTCTCCTGACTGAGGATATGATAGCCCACGCCAAAGACAAGGGCGACGCAGGCTGCAGCAGCTGTATAGCGCAGCACTCTGGGCAAGGGAAGACGTCGTGTGACGGCCTTTTGCTTCTGTTCTTCCTGATCCCATTCGTCAATCTTCTTCGAGAGACGCTCTTCCAGCCCTTCTGGAATGGGGATCTTCTCTAAAGCTTCATAGTTCAGTTCGTCCATGTCTTTGTCATTTTTTGGAATTGTTGTTTCAGTTTCTGTCGCGTTCGCATCACGATGATGCGGATATTGCCTTGCGAGAGGCCTGTGTCGCGTTCAATCTCTTCGTAGGAGCGGTCTTCCACCAGATGCATCCGGACAATTTTTCCGTCACGCTGTGGCAGTTGGCCGATGAGCGCTTCCATCTGCGATGCCTCGTCACGTGAGTCTATCTGGCTGTCCAGGGTCCGTTCGTCAGGCGGCTCGGCATGGGTCTCAATATCCTCTGAGGCGTTGATGTGTTTCTGGCGTCGCTGACTGACGAACAGGTTTCGCATCATGACGACAAGATAAGCTTCCGTCGCTACCACATCGGCCAGCTCCTCACGCTTCTGCCATAGCTTCAGATACAGGTCCTGAAGCAGGTCTTCGGCATCCTGCGCATTGCCCGTCAGCTGGTAGGCTACCCTATAGAGCAGCCTGTGATGAGGCATGAACCGTTGCTTAAACTCCTGTGCGTCCATCAGCCACGACAGCTCTTTAGTTCAATCCAGCCTGTTTCTTCAGCAGCTCAGCAAAGTCGAGCGCACCATTGATAACCACCAGCTGCATGTCGTCATCCTCTCCTGCCAAGACCACGTTGATATACTTATCACCCTCTTTGGCCTGACAGATCTTCACGGATTCACCATCCTCGCCGTTCATGTCGAGCAGCGTCTGCCATTTCTTACCTTTCAGCAACTTCTGGGCCGACTTCTTCAGCTTGGCTACTACCTCTTCCTCTTCACCGTGAAACACCATAACGTCGTCAATCAACTTGACAATCTCACTAGGGGCATTGCCTAAGATGTTGTTGTCACCAATCTGAAGATTACCGCCATTTTCGGCTGCAAGCTCAATCATGGTCTTGTCAATGTGGATATACTCCACACCCTCAATCTTTGCCAACTTACTGAAGGCCTTGCTCTGAGCATGAGCACAAATGCAAACCAAAGACAAAACGGCACATACTGCCAACTGTTTCATAATCCTTTTCATACGATTCTTTTGTTGTGTTAATGAATGATTGATTTTTCTACTGTTAGAGCGTCATAGATAGGCGCTTCTATTCATACTAACGCCAATTTCTTGTTGTTTGTTACAAAGAAACATCAGTTTTTTTATAAAAAAATCAAGGGGGCAGTTGTCGCCCCCTTGACTATTATAATATATAAAGGTGTTAACGCTTCATCAGGATCTTGCGACCA
>Ga0310690_10002339_pt1 | contig 31173 bp, 23 predicted proteins | sample AusTroGonzalo_MG_2_FD_207661 | JGI IMG/M metagenome (GOLD analysis project Ga0310690, IMG submission 207661) | Bovine rumen microbial communities from tropical cattle in Woodstock, Queensland, Australia - Gonzalo_04 (v2) (version 2) | ecosystem: Host-associated > Mammals > Digestive system >...
GTCGATAATGTGGATACCATTGCGCTCCATGAAAATATAAGGAGCCATGTTCGGATTCCATTTTCTCTTGAGATGGCCGAAATGACAACCGGCATCCAACAGTTCTTCAAATGTTACTTGTGTCATGTGTTGTTTTCTTTTTAATGTTTACATTCGCTAAATACAATCGCAGAGTAGTCTTAACAAGAATCTCAGCGATTTGGATACTAAACAAAATCGCTCGGCTTCTGAGGGCTTAACGTTTGCTGAATTGGAACTTCTTACGGGCACCAGGCTGACCGGGTTTCTTACGCTCGACCATACGCGGGTCGCGGCGCATCAAACCTTTAGCCTTCAGGGTGGGACGATACTCGGGGTTGATCTCGCAGAGGGCGCGGCTGATGGCGAGACGCAAAGCCTCGGCCTGGCCGTTGATGCCACCACCGTCGAGGTTGACCTTGATGTCGTATTGGCCGAGGGTCTCGGTCAGCATCATAGGCTGTTCAACCACATAGTGGAGGATGCTCGTCGGGAAGTACTCCTTGTAGTCGCGCTTGTTCACCGTAATGTTACCACTGCCGGCCTTCATATAGATACGGGCAACGGCGGTCTTTCTTCTACCTAAAGCGTTGATAACTTCCATGATTACTTATTATGCTTAATTGTGTTGATCTTGAGTTCGACAGGCTGTTGGGCCTCATGTTTGTGCTCCGTACCCTCATAGACATAGAGGTTCTTGATGATGGCGTCGCCAAGCTTCGTCTTGGGAAGCATGCCGCGCACGGCGTGCTCGATGACGAAGGTAGGCTTACGCTTCAGCTGCTCACCCACGGTGCGGATACGCTGGCCACCCGGATAGCCGGTGTAGCGGACGTAGTACTTGTCAGTCATCTTGTTACCAGTGAGGATGACCTTCTCTGCATTGATAATGATGACATTATCACCACAATCGCTGTGGGGAGTATAGCATGCCTTCCTTTTGCCACGCAGAATCATGGCAACCTGTGAAGCCAGACGGCCCAGGATTTGACCTTCAGCGTCGACGACATACCACTTCTTGTTGGCATTTTCCTTGTTGACGCTTACTGTTTTGTAACTTAAGTAGTTCATTTTGTGTTTAATAATGTTTATCCAATTCTATAAGACACTACCCTCTTTTTGGGCGTGCAAAAATACATCTTTCTCCTTTACGCTCCAACTTTTTTGTGCATTAATTCATTTTCGCCCATAAATCAATGCGTTAGCGCGTTCAGAAGTCAGACAATGGACCTTAACTAACGAGGCCGCAAAAGTACTACTTTTTTGAATATTGACAATACATTAATTCAATTTTTTTGACGCGGGACTGCGGGACGCGGGACGTAACCAAAGTCTCGTGTCTCGCGTCTCGAAGTCTCGCGTCTTTACATTTTTTTTCTATATTTGCAGCCTCAAAACCATCGAAAATGTCCATCGAAATCCAGCATATCACCAAGCAATACGGCGAACAGCTCGCCCTCAACGACGTGACGCTCTCTATTAATAAAGGTATCGTCGGTCTGCTCGGCCCCAACGGCGCAGGCAAGTCGACGCTGATGAAGATCATCACATGCTTCATCCCGCCCACCTCGGGCACGGTGAGCGTGGAAGGCCACGACGTCATCGACGAGCCTATGGCCGTGAAGCGCATCGTGGGCTACCTGCCTGAGCATAACCCGCTCTACCTCGACATGTACGTCCGCGAGTACCTTGAGTTCGTCGCCGGCGTGCACCAGCTGAAAGGCGAAGCCGCCCACAAACGCATCGAGGCGATGATTGAAGAGACGGGCCTCGGCCTGGAGGCTCACAAGAAAATTGGGGCCTTGTCGAAGGGCTACCGCCAGCGCGTGGGCCTCGCCCAAGCCATGATGCACGACCCGCAGGTGCTCATCCTCGACGAGCCCACCTCGGGCCTCGACCCCAACCAACTCATCGACATTCGCAACCTCATCTCCAGCCTCGGCCAAGAAAAGACCGTGCTGCTCTCCACCCACATCATGCAAGAGGTGGAAGCCATCTGCGAACGCGCCATTATTATTAATAAAGGTGTGGTGGTGGCCGACGACAAGATCGAGAACCTGAAACAAGGCAACGCCGCCAGCAACGTGGTCATCGTGGAGTTTGAGACCGAGGTGAGCGAAGCCCTGCTCCTCAGCATCCCGCAGGTGGGACGCGTGCAGCGCGTGAGGGACAACCACTGGATCCTCGAGCCGCAAGGCGACACCGACATCCGCGCCAACCTGATGAAGTGGTCGGTGGAGCGCGGCCTCATTATCAAGACCTTACAGAAAGAGGACTTGAGCATCGAAGAGGCGTTCCAGAAGCTGACGAAAGGATAAAAACAAATCATTTATTTTTATTTGGCAATGACTAATTTGTATAGATTTTTAATGATCCTGATGATGGCATGTACGATGCCAGCGATGGCACAGCACCCATTCAATTTGACTGAGGTAAATGGTACACCGCACTATTACCTGATACAATCTATCGACCGCCCCACATTCTATGCCATACCGCATTCAAATGCTGAGAATTCCAAGGTTTCCACTACAAGTATTCCTAATGCCACTATGCGTTGGTACTTCATGGATGCTGAAAGTGATTCCGATCATCAGTATTATTACATTGTCAGTTCAACAGGCAGATGTTTGTATCGTTATGATGACAACAATGACGGCATCAAGATAAAAAAGACCTATGCCGAACTTTCTTCTTTGTCTAGTGATGAATTAAACAAGTACAAGTTTTATTTGGAGCAAACAGGATCTGATTATTTTATTCACCCCAAGGGCGCATCGGATTTGTACTTGAACAAGAAAGGCACTAACCCAAATTATTCCAATGGCTATTATATCAAAACCAGTACAGCCACTGACGCAGCTTCTAAATGGAACTTTGTCGCTGTAGGCGATGTTACCTGGCCACAGCCATTCACAATATCCACTAATGATGAAAAACATTATTACAAGTTTCAGAATGTAACCAATACGTCGTTTTGTCTTTCCACTTCTGAGGAATGGGCAACAGTCAGCAGTACAGGGAGTAATAAGAATGTCTGGTATTTTTTGGATGCAGGTACGGATGCGACTTATTCGAGCTGCCATTATTACTATATCGTGAATGCCTTAACGGAAAAGTATTTGTATTACACAGGAGGTACAGGCAACGATGTCTCCAAAGTTTTGGATTACAATTCTGAGGAAGGTGACAAGTACCGTTTTCTCATAGTGGATGCGGCTTACAAAGTCAACAATAATTATACGACAGGTTATACCATCGTTCCCAAACTAAGGCAAGCCTATTTTTCTGATAAAGATAGTTTTGCTCCCATAGCGATGAGTAATGATTCCCGCTTGCTTCTCAAGAATGACCGAAACAGTGACAATTACGATTCCCACTGGAAAATAGAGGAGACAGAGTATGTCGGTGTCACTGTAAAAGCACCGATAATTACCAACAACTTCGACGGCACCATCTCGCTGAGTACTGCCACACCAGGTGCCACGATTTACTACACCACCGACGGCACCGAACCTACCAGCCAAAGCAACGTATATACAGTTCCTTTCGATATTGCCAGCACCACGGTCATCAAGGCCATCGCTTATCTTGGTTCTGATTATTCTACCATGAGCATCTACAACGTGCCCAAATATACCACTCCAACCATTAGTTTCGACAACAACACGTCTGACATTACCATTACCATAACTTGCACTGGTGCCACGGGAATTTACTACACCACCGACGGTAGCATCCCTACCACTTCCAGCACTCCTTATAGCGCACCCTTCACCGTTTCCTCTGGTGTCACCGTCAAGGCCATCGCCACTCACGCAGGCTATCTCAATTCCGATGTGGCAACATGGCCTAACGATGACTACTCACAGGATTATCTTACATTCAATGTACGCACTGGAGGAACAATTGTTTGGAAAGCATTTAACGAAACTATTAAAACAATAGAATACAGTATAAATGGTGGTGAGTGGATTTATATAACATCTTCATCTTCAGGAGAATCATTTACCGTGTATGAAAATGATGTAATAAGATTTAGAGGAACGAATTCAACATATGCAAGTAGTAATACTAAGTATTCTGGTTTTGATGGAGGCACAGCAACTTATGACATCTCGGGTAATATAATGAGTCTTATCTATAGTGACGGCTTTGTCGGTCAGACGACAATGACAGATTCATATAACTTCTGTTCTATTTTCAAGCAGTCAAAGGCAGTGTCAGCAGAGAACTTGATTCTCCCTGCAGCCACATTGACCGATTACTGTTACCGTGCAATGTTCAGTAAGGCTCATGAGTTGGTAGCAGCCCCTGCCCTTCCAGCAACCACATTGGCGACAGGTTGTTATTGGTATATGTTTGAGGAATGCCCAATTACAACAGCACCAGAACTTAATGCAAACACACTCGTTAAGGAGTGTTATGGATTTATGTTTGAAGATTGTTCTAACCTTAATTACATCAAGTGTCTTGCGACAGATAGATCAGCAACAAATTGTTTGCAGGGTTGGGTGACTAATGTTGCTTCTTCAGGCACCTTTGTAAAGAAAGAAGGCGAAACCTGGCCTACTGGCATTAATGGTACTCCAACAGGATGGTATGTTGTAGACGAAGGAACGCCAGCCATCCCAACCATTTCATGCGATGGATTTGAGATTGAATTATCTTGCGATACAATAGGTGCTGATATATACTATAAGTTAAATCATAGTGAAACTTATGCACTATATACTATTCCAATAACAATAACCAGTAATACCTTCATTGAATGTTATTCGGAAAAGAATGGAAAAGCAAGTCCAATTATAAGTCAGACTTGTGAATATGATGATAGAACCATCTATGATTATTCAAATCAATCTCTTGATACATGGACCTATGGAGGTAATACCATAACAACGCCCTATTCGGTTAATGCAATTGACGGTCATTCATCAAATTATGCAAGAGGTACGTTTAACTTTGAAACAGATGTAAATCTCCGTAGCCCACAACCCACCTATCTATGGTTTCAACACGCCGACCAATCCGCATCCATTTATGTTGACGACATTCTTGTAGAAAAACACTGGGGAGGATATAATGCGTTCTTCGTTGATATCACCGATCATGTTCACAAAGGTACAAACCATATCAAGGTAGCGTTGAAAAACAATGAAGGAAATGTACTTGCCCCTTATGCCGGTGACTTTAACTTTAATGCGACATTGGGTAAGGTAATGCTGTTTACAAGCCCATACATGCCTTCAATGAACTATGGCTATGATGGATTCCATATCACATCAACAGTGTCTTCAGCATCAGCTACAATTAATGTGAAGACAACCATACCAACAGGTGCTACTGTCGTATGTACAATCAGTGGTACTAACTGCAACTACACTGCAACAAGTCCTAGTACTGGCGAGGAAATGGAGTTCACAACAACCATCACAAATCCTCGTCTTTGGGATGGTACACTTGACCCATATTTGTATAACGTGAAACTTGAGATTTACCACGATAATGTGTTGTATCACAGCTATGAAAGACCTTACGGTTTGAGATTCTTTGAGTATGTATTCGATGAAACCGTAAATGGAAATTCATATACGGGTTTCTTACTGAACGGACAGCCTTACTTGTTGAGAGGTGTGTGTGTACACGATGACTTGGCTAATAAGGCAAACGCACTCAATGATGATGATTATACACAAGAGTTTAACATCATCACTGAGTTAGGATGTAATTTCTTGCGTCTTGCACACTATCCACACCCCAAGGAGGTATATGACAAGTGTGACCAGTTAGGTATTATTGTACAGACTGAAGCACCTTGGGTAAACAGATCATCAATGACTGAAACTGATGATTATTGGGCTCACCTTGAAGGGCAATGTGCTGATATGGTAAACCAACATTACAATCACCCTTGTATTCTATTCTGGGGTGTTGGTAATGAGATTAACACTACTTATACTAATACAACTGAGGGTAAAGACTTTGTTAAAGACAAGATTGAAGGCTATAGAGACACGATAAGGTCATTGATGCCCAATGCATGGGTTGGATATACTGTAAGTCACGGGACACAAAATGGTTTAGGTATATTTAACAACCCTTCTGTCGATTGGATAGGTCAGAATATCTATGTCGGTTGGTACATAGACAAGACAACTAATAATCCAACAAGCAGACTTACTACTGCTATAAACAACGCCACAACTCGGAATACACCATGCGCTTATTCTGAGTATGGTTGCGGTGGTACACCAACTTGTCATAGCGATGACTTTATGAATACAACCACAACGGGTAACAACCCAAGACACGATATTGAGTATCAAATGTGGCTGCATGAAGGCCACATTGCAGCCATCAAGAACAAACCGGAGTTGATATTCACATCACAATGGCAACTCTTTGACATTGCAGTATATAACAGAAGAGAAGGCTATAAGGTCAGTTTGGATGGTGAGACGGTATTTGACAATGATGAACTCAAGTACTTGAACAACAAAGGTCTTGTTGAGAGAGACCACGTTACAAAGAAGGATCCCTTCTATCTTTACAAGGCTTGGTGGAATCAGACAGACAAATTTGTACATATCTGTGGAAAGGATTATGAGAAGTTAGTTAACAGAGTCATAAAGTGTTATACAAATGATGGTAATTCATTGAGTCTTTATGTGAATAATACATTTATTGAATCTGTAAGTGTAACAAATAATATTGCCACATTCACTGCAAGGAGCTTCAGCGGTGGTGATGAAATCAGAGTAGAGGGGGCAACAAAAAATGACACATTTACTTTCACTGATGACAGGACGGCTGTTTTCACCCAAAATGGCAACTGGAACATAGTTTCCAAATGGAGCAATAATGTAGTGCCTACCGTTGGAAGCAATGTCGTGATTGCAGCCAATGCTACCATCCCTGCCAACTGTATTGCCCATGTTGGAGCCATCAGTATTAATTCAGGCAAGACCCTCACCATCAAAGACGGTGGACAACTACTGCACAGCAACGAGGGTGTGACGGCCACGGTGGAGAAGAACATTCAGGCTTGGACTATAACCCAAAACGATGGCGAAGACCTCACCGATGGCTGGTATTTCATTGCCTCGCCCATCAGCGCACCGCTTGCCCCGAGCAATGTGGCCAACATGCTCACCAACCAGATTGAGCCCCCGTATTCGTATGACCTCTACCGCTTCAACCAGACAGCCAATGAAGAATGGGAAAACTATCACCAACATTCCGGCGACTTTAACCTTGTGAACGGTGCAGGCTACCTCTACGCCAACAGCAGCCAGGTCACACTACAGTTTACGGGCGAGCTGAAGCCTTACAGCGCTTCAGCCAACACCGTCACCCTCGCCCAAACGGGTTGGAACCTCATCGGCAACCCGTTCACTTGCAACGTTTACGCAGACCAGGCATTCTACAAGATGAACGACACACACACTGGATTAACGGCAGAGCTGCCAGTTTCAACCGTCATTGCACCTTGCGAAGGCATCTTTGTCAATGCCGCCGCAACAGAAACGGTGACCTTCACCAAAGACGCACCCGCACAAAGCCAAGGCAGCAACGCCAGCTTGCAGATTGCATTGAGTCAGGCCGTTGAGCCCGACCCTGCGACCCTGCGACAGGCTCAGGGATCCACCCCCTTGCTTGACAACGCTATCGTGAGCTTCAACGAAGGCTCTGTGTTGCCCAAGTTCCGCTTCGGCAACAACGCGGAGATCTACCTGCCTCAAGGCAACGAAGACTACGCCATCGCCTTCAATGACAAGCAAGGCGAGATGCCCCTTAATTTCAAGGCCAAGGAGAACGGCAGCTATACGCTGACCATCAATCCCGAGACCGTGGAGATGACCTACCTCCACCTCATTGACAACCTCACTGGGACGGATGTGGATTTGATAGCCACACCCTCCTACACCTTCACCGCCAATACGACCGACTATGAATCGCGCTTCCGCTTGGTATTTGCCGCAAATGACGGCCCTTCGACAGGCTCAGGGACCTTCGCCTACATCAGCAATGGCAACATCATCGTCAATGGCGAAGGCACGTTGCAGGTAATTGATATGACAGGGCGCGTGATTCGTAGTTCAGACGCGATAAATCGCGTCTCTACAAGCGGAATGACACCAGGCGTGTATGTGTTACGTCTTATCAACGCCAACGATGTGAAGACACAGAAGATTGTGGTGAGATAATTTGAATCCTTATAGGGTCAAAATAAATCTGAGCGCGGCGTCGCCGTGTTCAGATTTATTTTGTACTTTTGCCACGTCATTCGTGGAAAGATTTGATTTGATTGCAACCACAAGAAAAAATGCTAAACCAATGCTTTTTCCTTGGGTTCCTGAGCCTGTCGAAGGACCCTTTCAGTCAACACTTCCCACACAAATTCATTATTAACTAACTAATAAACAATTTGTTATGGGTTATTATTTCACTTCAGAATCCGTCTCCGAGGGTCATCCCGACAAGGTAGCCGACCAGATTTCGGATGCCATTTTGGACGAGATTCTGCGCAAAGACTACACTTCGAAAGTGGCTTGTGAGACCTTGGTCACCACGGGGTTGGTCGTGGTGGCGGGCGAGATCCGCACCAATGCCTACATCGAAGTGCCCGACGTGGCACGCCGTGTTATCGAACGCATCGGCTACAACAAGTCGGAGTACCAGTTTGACGCCCAGTCGTGCGGTGTTATGTCGGCTTTGCACGGCCAGTCGAACGACATCTTCCAAGGCGTGAAGCGTGATGCCGACGAGAACCAAGGCGCCGGCGACCAAGGCATGATGTTCGGCTTCGCCTGCAAAGAGACCGAGAACTACATGCCGCTCACCATCGACCTGGCTCACATGCTGTTGATCGAGCTGGCCAAGATACGCCGCGAAGGCAAGAAGATGACCTACCTCCGCCCCGACGCCAAGTCGCAGGTGACGGTGGAATACGGCGAAGGCTGGAAGCCGCTCCGCATCGACACCATCGTCGTCAGCACGCAACACGACGAGTTTGCCGACGACGACACCATGCAGAAACAAATCGAGGCCGACGTGCGTAACATCCTCATCCCGAGGGTGAAGAAGCAGCTTCCTGCCCGCCTGAAGAAACTCTTCGGCGACGATATGACACTCTACGTGAACCCCACGGGCAAGTTCGTCATCGGAGGTCCCCACGGCGACACGGGCGTGACAGGGCGCAAGATCATCGTCGACACCTACGGTGGTCGCGGTGCCCACGGCGGCGGTGCTTTCTCGGGCAAGGACAGCTCGAAGGTGGACCGCTCGGCCGCCTATGCCGCACGTTTCATCGCCAAGAACCTCGTGGCCGCCGGCGTGTGCGACCAAGCCTTGGTGCAGATCGCCTACGCCATCGGCAAGGCCGAGCCTGTGGGCTTCTATGTGAACACCGACGGCACCTCGCACGTCAAGATGAGCGACGCCGAGATTGCCCTCAAGGTGCAGGACTTAGTCGACCTGAGACCTTACTACATTGTGAAGCGCTTCGGCCTCACCAACCCCATCTTCGAGGAGACGGCCTCCTACGGCCACTTCGGCCGCGAGCCTTTCACCCGTACCATCGAGGTGGAATACGAAGATGCCTTCACCTACACGAAGGACGGCAAGACCTACAAGGACGTGGAGTTCTTCGGTTGGGAAAAGCTCACCCTCGTGGACGACTTGAAGGAAGCCTTCGGCTGCTAAAACGAAAACAGCCTGCGTGAATCATCACGCAGGCTGTTTTGTTTCAACACGGCTGTGGTCATTCAAAATCTGCGCCCCCCTCTATAAAGCTATCCATCATGAGCCTCCCCATGATTTCATCGGGACTCAGCCCAAGAAATTCGATGGACTTCTGTGCATCATCCACGAGTTCGCTTTCAGGATACTCGTCAATGAGCCGCTGCAGCGCCTGATGGGCTCGGGCGGTGTCGTTGACTTGGTCGTTGTAGACGTATGAACCCAGCAGCATCAAGGCATTTGGCGCCCACTTCGACTGAGGATACTGCTTCAGCAGCTTATCGCAAAGCGACTCGCTTTTCTCCGCATCCTTCAGCATCACGCTGATTTCCATGGCATGAAACAACCATAAATCGGCTGTGGGGTCTTCGGGGTTCTGAGCCACAAACTGGCAGTATTTCTCCACCACCTTGGGCGCCGCCTCCGTGTTCATCGACATATCTTCATTAAACAAGGTCTTCTCGGCCTCTTTCATGTCTTCGTTGGTCAGTTTCTTCTCGCCGCAGGCAAACATGCTGAAGGCCAGCAGGACGAAGGTCATTAGTTTCAAAGTGCTTTTCATCTTATTTCTTTTTATCTGTGTTTCTTTTTGTGGGGGAAGATCATGCGGTAGTCCACGTCACACTTGCCTTCGCTGATGGCGCGGAGCTTGCTTTGCAATAAGGTCTTGCGCAGCGGGGCGACATGGTCGGAAAGGACATGGCCTTCCAGATGGTCGTACTCGTGTTGGATGATACGGGCGCGGATGCCTTCAAAGACCTCCTCATGGGGCTGGAAATGCTCGTCGAAGTATTTGAGGCGGATCTTGTCGGGGCGCATCACCTCTTCATAAATGTTGGGCAGGCTGAGGCAGCCTTCCTTGAAAGGCACCTCCTCGCCAAAGGTCTCCAGCAGCTCGGCGTTGATGAAGGCCTGCTTGAAATCCTTGGCGTCTGGGTAGTCGGGATAGAAGGGGTTGCCGTCGACGATGAAGAGACGGATGCTTTTGTTGACTTGGGGTGCGGCCAGTCCGACGCCCTCGGAATGGGCCAGTGTCTCCCACATGTCCTGCAACAGCGTCTCCAGCTCGGGATAGTCGGGCGTGATAGGCTGTGCGATGGCTTTCAGGGTGGGGTGGCCGTAGGCTACTATGGGTAATATCATTTTAGTTATCAGTTTTCAGTTATTCAGTTATTCAGTTAGTTAGAAGTGTGGAGTTAGGAGTGTGGAGGATTGCGGGGATACTCCTCACTCCTCACTACACACTACTCACTCTTTTGGATTCCATATAGGATTGCAGGATGATGGTGGCAGCGATGGTGTCGACGAGTTCCTTGTCCTGGCGTTTCGATTTGCTGAGGCCGGCGTCAATCATGGTCTGATGTGCCATCACAGAGGTGAAGCGTTCGTCGTAACGCACGATGTTCATGTCGGGCAGCAGCTTCTTCAGTCGGTTGACGATAGGCTCAATGTACTTGGAACAGTCGGAAGGGTTGTTGCGCATGTCCTTCGGCTCACCGATGACGATGCACTCGACTTCCTCCGTCTTGAGGTAATTCAGGACGAAGTCGACGAGCTTATGCGACTCCACCGTCGTCAGCCCGTTTGCGATAATCTGCAAAGGGTCAGTGACGGCGATGCCGCTGCGTTTTCTGCCTAAATCGATTGCCATTATCCTTGCCATGTCGTCCAAATGTGGTGCAAAAGTACGCATTTTTACTGAGTTGGGCGTAAACCCAACAAAAAAAGAGGCTCTCTCAAGCCTCTCTTGCCTTGGGTGGGAGATGGGATTCGAACCCACGACCCTCGGAACCACAATCCGGTACTCTAACCAGCTGAGCTACACCCACCATCAGTTCCGTTGCACGGAAATCGGCTGCAAAAATACTACATTTTTCCGAAACGGAGACGTTTTTCGGACAAATTTTTCATTTTTTCTTTTTTCAGCTCGAAATCCGAGGCGAATTGCGTAATTTTGACGGCGAAAACAGGGCCTATAATGGACGAGAAGAAGACACAGAACCAATCCCCAAAAGCATTGGCATGGAAGCGGTTCCGCAGCAACAAGCTCGGGATGGTCTCCTGCGGCTTCGTGCTGCTCTGGGCCTTGCTGGCCCTGTTCGCCTACCTCGTCATCCCCGACAAGACCCCCAACGCCAACCGGCAGCTCCTCGAAATCAGCACGAAGAAACCCGGCTTCGAGGTCGACATGCTGATGGTCCCGAAGGAGACACCACCGGCCAAGACACCTTTCTTCAAGTTCCTCTTCGAGGGTCGGCCCGACGACTGCACCTACCTACCTTTCGACAGCATCCACGTCGATGCCGAGGCAACGACGGTCTACCTCTATCAGGGGGAAGAGAGCACAACAGTTAGGACGGAGGTGATTGACAACAAGGATCTTATTAAGGACGGCCCTTCGACAAACTCAGGGACCTTCAACTCTGCGGAGGAAGCCGACGCCTACATCCGCAGCCACTGCGTGAAGCACCGCAAGTTCCTTTTGGGCACCGACCAGTTCGGGCGCGACTTCCTCAGCCGCCTTATCTTGGGCAGCCGCATCAGCCTCACCGTAGGCTTCATCGCCGTGCTGCTCAGCCTGATGATTGGCATCATCATAGGCAGTCTGGGTGGCTTCTTCCGAGGCAAGGTCGACGACGCGGTGGTGTGGTTCATCAATGTGGTATGGTCCATCCCTACCCTACTCCTCGTCATCGCCATCACCTTCGCCTTAGGCAAAGGCATCGCGCAGGTGTTTATCGCCGTCGGCCTGACCATGTGGGTCGAGGTAGCGCGCATCGTCCGCGGACAGATCCTCGGCATTCGTGAAATCACCTTCGTAGAGGCTGGCAAGGCATTGGGATTCAAGAACCTGCGCATTATCTTCAAGCATATCCTGCCCAATATCCTCAATCCCATCATCGTGGTGTCGGCGGCCAACTTCGCCTCGGCCATCCTGCTTGAGGCAGGCTTGAGTTTCTTAGGCATGGGCGTGCAGCCACCGATGCCGTCGTGGGGCAGCATGATCAAAGAAAACTACGCCTTCATCATCCTCGACGCGGCCTATCTCGCCATCCTGCCCGGCATCGCCATTATGCTGCTCGTGCTGGCGTTTATGCTCATCGGGAATGCGTTGCGCGAAGCGTTAGACGTAAAGAACTAATTCGGAATGAGGAATGCAGAATGCGGAATAGGGCAAAGCCCAGCGTCGCATTGCGACATTCAGCATTCAGCATTCAGCATTCATAATTCATAATTCCGAATTCATCATTCCTTATTAATAAAAAAGTTGTATCTTTGCGCCCTCAAAATCGCGATGCACTCGCGCGGGTGTGGCGGAATTGGTAGACGCGCTAGACTTAGGATCTAGTTTCTCACGAAGTAAGGGTTCGAGTCCCTTCATCCGCACAAGTTATAGACAATCAATTAAATAGAAATGAACATCACACAAACCACGAAAGGAGAAAACCTGATTTCGATCAAAATCAGCGTTGAGAAATCCGACTACGAAGAGAAGGTCGAAAAGACCTTGAGACAAATGAGACAACGCGCCAACGTGCCCGGCTTCCGTCCCGGCATGGTGCCCATGGGCATGATCAAGAAGATGTACGGCGCCAACGCCAAGATGGAAGTGCTGAACAACCTAGTCTCTGAAAGCCTCAACAAGCATATCATGGACAACAAGCTCGACCTCCTCGGCTACCCGCTCAACGACACTGAGCTGCAGCAGCCCACCGACCTCGAGAAGGAAGAGAACATCGACTTCTATTTTGTGGCCGCCCTGCGTCCCGAAATCAACGTCGACTTCACCAACACCATGGTCGACTTCTACCATATCGTCCCCACCGACGAGGAAGTGGACAAGGTCATCGAAGACCTGCTACAGCGTAACCCCAACACCAGCCATCCCGAGACCGTCGGCGAAGACGACCGTCTCGAGATTAAGATCCGCGAAGCCAAGAACGGCAAGGAAGTGGAAGGCGGCTTCGAGAAAGACGGCGTCTACTTCAACATGAGCCAGATCAAGAACAAGACACAGCGCAAGAAATTCATCGACAAGGAAGTGGGTTCTGAGTTCGTCGTCAACTTCGCCAAGGTGTTCGGCTCCGAAGAGGAAGCCGCCAAGGTGCTCGGTAGCGACGCCCCCGCTGCCGCCGACTTCAACATCATCATCGACGACGCCATCCGCAACGAGAAGCCCGAGCTGAACGAGGAGTTCTTCAAGAAGATCTTCCCCGACAAGGAAATCAAGGACCTCGATGCCTTCAAGGCCGCCGTCAAGGCCGAGATGGAGAAGCAGCATGAGGCCGAAGCCGACCCCATCCTCTTCAACAAGATGATTGACGAGCTGGTGGCCGCCGTCAAGTTCGACCTGCCCGATGCCTTCATGAAGCGTTGGATTGTCGAGAACAGCCAAGGCAACCTCAGCGCCGAAGACGTGGAGAAGAACTATGAGACCGACTACGTGAAGGGACTCCGTTGGCAGCTCATCGAAGACAGCATCGTGAAAGCCAACCCCGAACTCATCATCAAGGACGAAGAGGTGAAGGACTTCGTGCTGAAGCAGATCTTCCCCGGCATCGACTACGCCACCCTCGAAGACGACATGAAGGCCAATCTCGACAAGATCGCCGCCAACTACCTCAAGGACGCCAAACAGGTCGAGCACCTCAAGAACCAGCTGGCTGACGTCAAGATGACCGCCTTCCTGAAGGGCAAGATGAACATCAACTACATTGAAGTCACGCCCGCCGAGTTCATGAAAAAGCTCGAAGAAGAACGGAAGTGAGTTAAGCGACCCTGAAAGGGTCGAACTATCATAACCCGATACAAGCGCAGCGCAGTGTCGGGCAACCAGCAAAAACAACCCTATAAGCAACCCAAAAGAAATGAATAACGAGTTCCAAAAATACGCTACCAAGCACCTGGGCATGAACACCCTCGGCCTTGAGCAGTATATCTCGAGAATCAACAGCAGCGGCTATATCAGCCCCACTGTCATCGAGGAGCGTCAGCTCAACGTGGCCCAGATGGACGTGTTCAGCCGCCTGATGATGGACCGCATCATCTTCCTCGGCACCGCCATCGACGACTACGTGGCCAACATCATCCAGGCCCAGTTGCTCTTCCTTGAGTCGACCGACTCGAAGCGCGACATCCAGATCTACCTCAACTCGCCTGGCGGCAGCGTGTATGCCGGCTTGGGCATCTACGACACCATGCAATTCATCAGCCCCGACGTGGCCACCATCTGCACCGGCATGGCCGCTTCGATGGCCGCCGTGCTGATGTGCGCCGGCACCAAAGGCAAGCGCTCGGCCCTGCCCCACTCCCGCATCATGATCCACCAACCCATGGGCGGCGTGGAAGGCCAAGCCACCGAGATCGAGATCACGGCACGCGAAATCCAGAAGTTGAAGAAGGAGCTGTACGAAATCATCGCCAAGCACTCGGGCCAGACCTACGACAAGGTGTGGGCCGACAGTGACCGCGACTACTGGATGACCGCTGCCGAAGCCAAGGAATACGGCATGATCGACGAAGTACTCATCAAGAATGCTTAATCCATGACGAAGAAGTCAGGCGTTTGTGCGTTTTGCGGCAGGAAAGCCAAAGATGTGCGGCTGCTCATCCAAGGCCTCGACGCCGAGATATGCGAGGTCTGCGCCGAGCAGGCCTATCGCATCGTCAAGGAGCAGTTTGCGTCCTCGGAGCGTGAGCGTGACAGCTTCGACACGAAAGGCTTCACCCTGAAGAAGCCCGCCGAGATCAAGGCCTTCCTCGACCAATATGTCATCGGGCAAGACGAAGCCAAGCGCACCCTTGCCGTGGCGGTCTACAACCACTACAAGCGCATCAGCCAGAAGGTGCAGTCGGACGAGGTGGAGATCGAGAAGTCGAACATCATCCTCGTGGGCGAGACCGGCACGGGCAAGACCCTGTTGGCTCGCACCATCGCCAAGATGCTCAACGTGCCCTTCGCCATCGCCGACGCCACCGTGCTCACCGAGGCGGGCTATGTGGGCGAAGACGTGGAGAACATCCTCGTCAAGCTGCTGCAAGCCGCCGACTTAGATGTGGCCGCCACCGAACGCGGCATCGTCTTCATCGACGAAATCGACAAGATCGCGCGCAAGAGCGACAACCCCAGCATCACCCGCGACGTGTCGGGCGAAGGCGTGCAACAGGCCATGCTGAAGCTGCTGGAAGGCTCCGTCGTCAACGTGCCGCCCAAGGGAGGCCGTAAGCACCCCGAACAGGAGATGATCGCCGTCAACACGAAAGACATCCTCTTCATCGCAGGCGGTGCCTTCGACGGCATCGACCGCATCATCGCGGCACGCAAACGCACCAACGTGATTGGCTACGGCACCGGCGGCAATGAGGCCCTCGACAAGGACAACATGCTGAAGTACCTCTCGCCCGCCGACCTGAAGAAATTCGGCCTCATCCCTGAGATTGTCGGCCGTCTGCCTGTCATCACCCACCTCAACCCCTTGGACAAGGAAGCGCTCAAACGCATCCTCACCGAGCCGAAGAACGCCCTGGTGAAGCAGTTCCAAAAGCTCTTCGCCATGGACCACATCGAGCTGGTCATCGAGGACGAGGTGCTCGACCTCGTGGTGGAGAAAGCCATAGAATTCAAGGTGGGCGCGCGCGGCCTGCGTTCTATCATGGAAGCCATCCTCAACGACGCCATGTTCGAGCTGCCTTCTGACATCAACGCGACCCGTCTCGTCATCACCCGCGATTATGCAGCGGAAAAACTCGAGAAGTCGGGCTTGCAACAACTGCATGTCGGGGATTGACTTCTTTTTCACTGGATTCATGAAAAAAGCATCGGGCAACCGGTGCTTTTTCGTTTTGGCACAATACTTGCAATATTCCCCGCGTTGAACAATGTAAAAACGAAATGCCATGAAAAGAATCGTCCTGACCGCCTTGATTGCCTTGATGACGGTGGCTGCCTACCCCCAGATGCTCAACAGAAGCTTCAAGATCAACAGAAGCCCTGCCGCACCGCAATCCGCAGTGGTCGACTTCTCGGACCCTGAGGAACCCATCACAGGCACCGTGGTCTATGGCCGCATCGACGAGAACGGCGACACCACCCTCATCGTCTTCCTGCCCGAAGTCAACATCGACCTGATGCAGCGTTACATGCAAATCACCGAGACGCGCCAAGGCCGCCGTCTGGCCAACAACGTGAAGGTGGTGTATCCTTACGCCAAGCTGGCCGGAGCCAAGATGCATGAATACGACTCTATCCTTGCCCATGTCAGCGACAAAGCGGAACGCAGCCGCCTGATGAAACAAGCCGAACAGGAACTTACCGACCAATACACGGCAGAGCTGAAGAACCTGACCATCACGCAAGGCCTCATCCTCGTGCGCCTCATCGACCGCGAGACGGGTAACACCTCCTACAAGGTGGTCCAGGAGCTGCGCGGCAAGGTGCGCGCCTTCTTCTACCAAGGCTTCGCGCGGCTGTGGGGCTATAACCTCAAGACGGAATACGACCCGCACAACAATCCCGAGGACGACGACATCGAAACTATCATGCTCCTGCTAGAACGCGGGGTAATCTAAGACTCAAGCAAAGGCAAAATCACACGACGGGGCTTATCGGCTCCGTCGTTTCTTTTTCTTCCTCCTGATTGGGCAACACCTCTTTGGCGTAATCCCTGACCAAATCGAAGCCGCGATAGACGTAGGGAACGGTTTTCTCAATAAAAGGATACAGCTTCGACCCTTCCCTCACCTCGGGCTTCACCACGCCCATCAGCTGGAAGTTGTTGAGCACCATCACAAAGACGCTACATAACAGCACACCCTTGGCCACGCCAAACACGGCACCACCCAGCTTGTTGAAGAAGTTCAGGTTCATGGCCTTCACCAAACCCGTCACCGCGCTGCCAATCATGTTGACCGCGATGACCAAAAGGATGAACGTCAGCACAAAAGCAACGGTGTTGAGGTATTTCGGGTTGACCTCCATGAATTCCTCCAGATGTCGGGCAGTGAAGTCAGAGAAATGCATGGCCCCATAGATGCCGATGCCGAACGCCAATAAGGTCACTACCTCGATGATGAGGCCCTTACGGAAGCCTTTCCAAGCGAAGAGGAAGAGGAGGATTGCTATTATTATGTCTAGGTAGTTCATTTTTTAATGCGGAATGTTGAATTATGAATGCGGAATGGCGCAAAGCGACGCTGGGCTTCGCCCCTATTCCGCATTCAGCATTCCTAATTCATCATTTGGAGTAATATAGTATCATCCGTTCAATAGCTCTTTGACAGACGGGGCAGAACTCGTGACCTTTGAAGGTCTTCATAAGACAATCCATGTGAGGACTGTACATGCCTTTCGGCTCGTAGCCGCCGCCTTCAAACACGCCAATGGTCTGCTCGTATTGCGGCTCACGCGGGGTGGGCACGGGTGTCTTCTTGTCGAGCATGTCGCCCCATTTATCGCTGAAGTCGACCAAGGTGGTGAGGTTAGGCTCCCAAGGCTCGAGGGCGAGGTTGTACATGTGGTCGTAGCCCGTCTCGTCGGCATAGTATTCGTCGGCGAGGCCCGCGAAGCCGTGACCGAACTCGTGGATGATGACGTCGCCCGAGAAGCTGTTGTTGCTCACGCTTGAGCAGTAGAAGTTGTAGATGCCGCCCCCGCCGTATTTCGTCGTATTGACGAGGATATAGATCTGGTCGTAAGGCACCTGTCCCGCCAAGTCACGGATATCGCGGTTGTCGGTGCTCATGCAGTAGCGCTCCGAGTCGAAGGTCCAGAAGCTGAAGCGCATGGCTGTGTTCTTGTAGACGCGGTCGCCGGGCATGGTGCAGCCGCTCTCCTCCGAAGGCGCCATCACACCACGGATGTTGAAGCTCTCACGGTAGCGGTCGTAAGGCGCGTAGTCGAAGAGGCTTTCCACGAAGAAGTCGCAATCCTTGACGAACTTGCCCATCTCGGCCTGCGTGTAGCCCTCAGGCAGGATGACGATGTCGACGGCCTTGGTGTAGTCCTTGTTGCCGATCCAGGCCTCGTAGATGGGCAGGCGGAGGTTGTCGTATTCGCGGATGAAATAGTCGTTGGGGTCGACGGTGAGACGCATGCCTTCCTTCAGTTCGCCGTCCCAGGTCTTGTAACACAAGGCGATGTCGACCTTCACCGCAGGGAAAGGCACGATGACCGACTCCTCGAAAGACTTGGTCAGCGTCAAAGCCTCGGGCGTGGTCTGCCACTCGCCGAAGAGGTTCTGGTAGCCTTTGGAAAACAGCAGATGCTCTGTCCTCGCCTCAAACACCTTGACGATGTAGTTGCCGAACTCGAGCGTGTCAATGAGGTTGGTGGTGGAGCCACTCCAGTATGGTTCACGGATGAGTTCCTTGAGGGAATAGGTGGTCGTCGTACGGTTGCCGGTCAGCATGTAGTCAACGCGCAGGGAGGAGGACGTAAAATACTGTTCGAATCGTGCCCAAGCCATCACAGGGAGCAGGGCAAAAAACAAAAGGATGGAGTTTTTCATTTGTAACTGTCTTAATTAAACTGTATTTCTTTTGACACGGGACACGGGACTACGATACATGGGACAAGCACGATCCGTCTCGTGTCTCGCGTCTCGAAGTCTCGCGTCGATTATGTAAACTAAATTTGCTCATCTACTTATTATGGAAATTTTGCACAAAGATAAAGAATTTTGGAAAAACTGGAGATTTTTGTATCGCAGGCCTCAACAGGTATGTCATCCCTACGCTGGACCGTGCGGTAGGCTTTTGAAGCCATGTCATCCCTACGGGGACCCGTGCGGTGGCTTGGGATCTATGGCTTCAAAAGCCGTTGAATGAGGTTTTTCTTCTTATCCCGCCTCCTATAGATTCCATGCCATCGCTCGTTCCCACGCAGGAATGACATAGGAGGCTAGTAGGAATGACATACGCGGCTAAATTAACCATTTTTTACTATCTTTGCACCAAATACGAAACCAATGTCAGAGCCGCTGCTATCCGTCCGTAACCTGCACATCTCCTTCTCCCGCGAGGGGGAATGGCACGAAGCCGTGCACGGTATCGACCTCAACGTGAGGGAAGGCCGCACCTTGGGCCTCGTGGGCGAATCAGGCTCGGGCAAGTCGGTGAGTTCGCTGGCCGTGATGCGCCTGCTCAACGAGAGAGTCAGCCGCATCAGCGCCGACAGCATCCGGATCGGAGGCGACGAAATCAAAGGCTTCACCGAGAAGCAGATGGCCGAGGTGCGCGGCAAACGCATCGCCATGATCTTCCAGGAGCCCATGACCTCGCTCAACCCCGTCTACAAATGCGGCTATCAGGTGAGCGAGATGATCTTGCAGCATGAGGCGGTGAGCAAGAACGTAGCCAAGCAGCGTGTCATAAGGCTTTTCGAACAGGTGATGCTGCCCGAGCCGGACGAAATCTACAACCGCTACCCCCACGAGCTTTCGGGCGGACAGAAGCAGCGCGTGATGATTGCCATGGCCATCGCCTGCCATCCCCAGCTGCTCATCGCCGACGAGCCGACCACAGCCCTCGACGTGACCGTGCAGCTCGAGATACTCAAGCTGCTGCGCAAGCTGCAAGCCGAGACGGGCATGGGCATGATCTTCATCACCCACGACCTCGGCGTGGTGGCCGAAATCGCCGATGATGTGGCCGTGATGCACGACGGCGAGATCCTCGAACGCGGCACGGTGGGCGACATCCTCCACCACCCGAAGCATCCCTACACCCAAGGCCTGCTGGCCTGCCGTCCGCCCATCGACGTGCGCCTGAAGAGGCTGCCCATCGTCAAGGAGTTTCTCGACGGACAGTGGCAAAGCGGCAAGGACCAAATCCTGCACGACCTGCAAATCGGCAGCAAGGAGCGCAAGGCGCACCTCGAGAAACTCTACAGCCAAGCGCCGTTGCTGCGCGTGGAGGGGCTGAAGACCTGGTATCCCAAGTGCAAGGGGGTGTTCAACCGCGTGTACGACTACAAGAAAGCCGTCGACGACGTGAGCCTCGAGGTCTACGAAGGCGAGACCCTCGGCCTCGTGGGTGAGTCGGGCTGCGGCAAGACCACGTTGGGGCGTAGCATCCTACGTCTGATTGAGCCCACGGGCGGCAAGGTGTGGTTCGACGGCGTCGAGGTGACGGCCCTGAAAGGCCAGGCCCTGCGCGACTTCCACCGTCAAGCGCAGATTGTCTTCCAAGACCCCTACTCTTCCCTCAACCCCAGGATCACCATCGGCGAGGCCATCGCCGAGCCGATACGAGTACACAGGTTGGGGACGGGGGACATAGGACGAAGGACGAAGGACGGGGGACTGCGCGAGGCGGTCTGCGAGCTATTGGAGCAGGTGGGCTTGAAGGCGGAGCATTACGACCGTTATCCACACGAGTTCTCGGGCGGACAACGGCAGCGCATCTGTATCGCCCGCGCCTTGGCCGTCGACCCGAGGCTGGTCATCTGCGACGAGTCGGTGTCGGCCCTCGACGTGAGTGTGCAGGCGCAGGTGCTCAACCTGCTCAACCGCTTGAAGGAGGAGCGGCATCTCACCTATATCTTCATCTCGCACGACTTGAGCGTGGTGCGATTTATGAGCGACCGCGTGGTGGTGATGTACAATGGCAAGCCCGTGGAGGTGAATGAGGCGGACGCCTTGTTCAACAGCCCGCAGAATGACTATACGAAAAAGCTGATTGCAGCGCTACCAGGTAGGATGTAGCACGCGCTTCGCGCATTGACTACGTCGAAATGCTCTGCATTCAGCGTAGCTAATCTACGATTTGCGAGGTACGAAGCAATCCAGAGTAATATACTTTTCGTCATAAAAACAGATGCTTTGCTTAGTAGGATGTAGCACGCGCTTCGCGCATTGACTACGTCGAATCTACGATTTGCGAGGTACGAAGCAGCTTCGTACCTCGCAATGACGCGAAGCGGCAGTCCGAAGAAAGCACAAAAAAGGCCAGCGGCGTTTGCCGCTGGCCTTTTACTAGCACATGGGAAACCCAATTATTCCTCTCTGCGCTTCTTGCCAATCAAGTAGGCTGCGCCGAGGCCGGCCAGCAGGGCAATGCCGGTGCCCAAGGGGGCATCCGCGTTGTCCGAGCCGCCGTGGTCGGGGAGAACGGGCATCATGCCTTGACCTTCGCGGTACTGGCTGTAGTAGGACGCCCCGTAGAATTCCTCGTCGCTGACGCCGCGTTGGAACAGGCCGCCGCCGTTGGGGCCAGCGAAGGTGGTGAGACCGAAGCCGAGGACGATTGCTGTTGTGATTATAAGCTTTTTCATCGTATTATAGGTTTTATTTATTATTATCAAATTTGTTCTTCGTTCTTTGGGAGTTTCCCTTCGGGAATGGAGTTTGTGTCGGTTTCTTAAAGGCGGCGGCTTCAGGCGCTTACTGGCTTGTCAATTCCTCAAGCCGCCGCAGTATAAACACTACTTCCACTCCATTCCCCGCAGGGGAATCTCTTTATCTCACCACCACTTTCTGCACCTTCACGCTGTCGCCGTTGACGAGGCGGAGCATGTAGACGCCGGGCGTTTGGTTGAGGTTCATCGTGGCGTTGCCATTGACGGTCTCGGTGCTGAGCACGCGGCCCATCACGTCGACGACTTGCAGGGTGGCTTCACCCATGTTGCTGATCATCCATTCGCTGCCGTTGAAGAAAGCGAAGGTCTCGTTCTCGTTGCTGCTGTTGGCGTTGAACACGAGGCGGAAGCGGCTGGCGTAGTCAGTCGTCTTGGCTTCGAAGCTGTAGCTCGGGGTAGCCAGCAGGTCGACATCGGCGCCGGTCTTGTTGTCGATGAGGTGGAGGTAGGTCATATCCACGTTCTTAGGCTCGACGCTGAGGGTGTAGGTGCCGTTGTTCTCAGCCTTGAAGCTGATGGGCATCTCGCCTTCGTTCTGGGCGCGGACGATAGCGTAGTCCTTGCCATTCTCGGTGATGAAGACCTTGGTGCTGTTCGGGAAGAGTTGGAACTTGCTGAGCATGGCGCCGCCGTCGAAGCGGACGATGGCGTTGTCGACAAATCCGCCAAGGGTCTTATTGACGCTGAGGTTGAGGTAGCCTTCGTCGAGAGGGTCAGCGCCACCACCACTGCCAGAGCCAAAACCAAAGTTGGACACGGCGGTAAAGGTGGCCTCATCGCCATCATTTTCAGCCTTGACGAACACGCCTTCCATGGCATTAACCGTGGAGCCCTCGGTTTGCGCCATGAAGCCGTCGCCAGCTTCATTCATTGTATAGAATGCCATGTTCAGTACGGCAGCCTCACCAAACGGGTTGCCGATGAGGTTCCAACCAGACCAGTTAACATCATCGTCTTTGACCAACGAAACTGAAACTATTCCCTCAGTGTTCGGTGTGCCAGAGAAGTGCAGCGTGACATTGTTTTTATTGGCATAGAGATAGCCAAGGCTGCCGCTGACAAGATCGAAGGCACCTTGTCTATAGTTCTGCCATTCTTGATCTTGGGTTTGGTCGAACCAGTAGAGGTCGTATAGTCTGTTCTCAGGATCGGTATTATCATCGGTAATCATGCCAACATCGGCAGGATCGATATCGTCAATCGGCGAAGCAATCAGATAGTAGTTGTCTTTGTCGCCAGTATAGGCCGCGATGTCCTTATAATAGTCGTAGGAGGGATTGACATCCTTCACATAGAGGTAAATGTCAGCTTGGTTTCCACTATAACATGAGAAGCAGCTGTTATTACTGTTGTAACGGATTATTTTTCTGTCGGTAGCAGTGGTTATTGACGTGATGTCGGCGGCATCCCCTGAAAGACTGATTGTCCAAATACCACGTTCAGTATTGAAGGATTGTGTTTTTAGATTATTCGCTGAACCCGTTCCAGCAGCATAAAGATAACCACCTTTAGTCACGTCCACGTCATAGATTGTATAGTGTCCTTCAGCATCTGGACCGTTAATGACAATTTCATAAACTCCCGCTGTTTCAGGAATCTTATACTCAGTAACTGTCACATCCACTATACCTCTATTATTGGTTTTTTGTTCTCCCATCGCTACCACATTACCCTCGGTGCCGCTGGCGATAATGTAACGTTTTCCTGAAACAATCTGGTCCATGCTGGTAACCAACGTGTAGGTGATTGCAGGAGCGGCTTGGCTAACGGTTACGATATTGGAATAGACGTAGTCGGAATCTCCAATAGCAAATACCTTGAAGTAGGTGGTACGAGCGTCACCGTCGTTTTCGTCGATGATATAGTACACGAAATAACCCTCTTGGCCAGTCTGTGTGGTTACATCGGCCTGAATCCAAGTGGGATCTTCCTCGAGTTCGTTGCCCTCGGCGTCGTAGAACTGAATATCAAAATCATCAGCATCATTGATGTCAAGATAACCATAGGTGATTGCCACATAATCATTTTTGCCATCTGCTGTAGCATGAATCTCGTCGTCAGCGACAGTAATATAAGGATCGGTGGACGGAGCTACATATTTGGCAATAGTGATGGGGCCGACTCCCACGTTGGAACCCTTGGTGAAGTACAGCCTGACATATCTATCGGTGCTTGCAAAATCGTTGGTGGTTTCTAATGTGAGTTCTGTAGTGGTTGAGGTGCCACTAATGGTCAAATCCTCAACATCCGCGAATGTTTGGCCATCTGCCGAGCCTTGCACGGTGATGGTAGAGGTACTGGTTCCACCAAGCATTTTCACGCCAATAGTGACTTTGCCAGGTTGCTCATTTGTCTTGATTTGGATATAGTCACCGTCCGTGTCTAACTTGATAAGATAGGGTGCGTTGCTATCAGCATAGTCTGAGCCCAAACCATAGGTAGTAACACCCGTCAAAGCATTGAAAGTAGATTTAGGACCGCCTTCCCATTCAAACGGCAGCGTGGCGTAGTCAATCACAAAGGCAGCTTGGGTGACGGTGACGAGGTTGGAATAGACCAATTCTTCGTCGTCCATGGCGTACACCTTGAAGTAAGCCGTGCGGGCTTCTTCGACAGTGTTTTCATCCATGGTGAACGACACCACATAGCCTTCGCCAATGGTGGGATCTTGTTCGGCCACCAGAACCTCAATCCAATCAGGTTGTTCAGCCTCTTCGCCTTCGGCATCACAGTATTGGATGTCGAAATCGTCCATGCCGGTGATGGTCAGGTTTGCGCAGGTGAGATCCAAGGTGCCATCCGTATCCGAAGCGCTCGGAGTGGCCGTAGCAGGAGTGACGGTAATGGTGGGGGTGAGAACGATGGTGTATTCAGCCGTTGCAATATCACTGTCGTCCTTGCCATCCACAACAGCGAAAGCCTTGATGGTGGTGGTGGTATTGACATCGATGGCTTCGCTGTAAACCGAGCTTTCCGTGGTGGGGTTGCTACCATCGGTGGTATAGTAAATGGTGGCACCTTCGGTTTCGCAGTTGATAGTGACATTCTGTGCGGCGTAGTATGTGCCTGCCGCTGGCGAGAATGTCGGGGTAGCGGCTTTTTCAGGACGCACCAAAGAAACGAGATAGTTGTTTTGATTAAGCTGAATAGCTTCATTGTATGTACCCAAGTCTCCATACACAACAACGACGTCACCGACTTGGATTTGGTCCTCAGAAGTAAAGTTTTCGCCATTCAGATACTTGCCACGGAAAACAGTCAGTTCGCTACTATGAGTTCCATCATCGGAAATCTTATAGGTTGCATTATGATACTGAGTGCTAACCTCGGTAATTTCCGAGATGATACCGCCTACGTAAACACCGTTTTGAGGAGGAGTAACTGCTAAAGCTTGGGCAACGGTCATGGGGGTGGCCTTAGTAAACTCTGCCGTGGCTATCTCGCTGTCGGTCATGTCGGCTTTCACGGCAAAGGCTTTCACCGTGTTGGTTGCTGTAATGGTGAACGGAGCATTATAAACCTCACTTTCATTGGTCGGATCGTCTCCATTGGTGGTGTAATAGATGGTAGCGTCATCGGTGGCACAAGTGATGCTTACCTCTTGTGATTCCCAGAAGCTTCCACCATTGGGGTTGATGACGGGAGTTGCAACGACATCGCTGGAAACGGGTTCCCAAGTGATTTGGATTTCATCAAGATAAATTGCGTTACTGTTTGAGCGCATGCCGATGAAGGTGTAATCGCTGTTGATGGTCAGCACTGTGGAGTTGTTGTTACCGCAAGTGATGCTACCAATCAAAGTGCCAGCGTTATTGTCGTATAAGTCAGTTGCTGCTGTGTATGCAGAGTTTTTACCATAAATATCCAACTTGCGTCCACTTGAGGTAGAGGAATTCCATGTGACTTCCACTTTAGTAACTTTACCACCTGACGTGGTGCTAACAATACCACTATTACTACTAGAAGTTCTTAATTGGATAGATGGATTTGAGGTTGATGCACCACCAGCAGAATTACCAGCATATACAGCTCCAGAGGCACCCACTTTGCCGCTCCAACTACCATAACCAGATCCTCCCGAGATTCCAGTAAACGCACGGTCTATCACATCAACCACCTCATTGACCTCTTCCCATTGGGCATAGAGGTCGATGTCTTCGCTGATGTTTTCGATAGTTGCACCAGGCAGATAGTCAGTGCCTGTGCCACCTTCGTTGGTGTTCCACTTGGTGAAGGAGTGATTCATATAGGAGAACGTGTTGGCAGCCACGGGATAGTCAGAGCCTTGGTAGGGAGTTTCCACTATGTCTGCTCCTGTTCCGCCGTTAGCATGATAGGTGACATTGACGGTAGGAGTGGTATTGGCGACCGTCACAGTGAAAGTGGCAGAACCGGCAGCGTAATTGGCATCAGCAGCTTGGCTAACAGTGATGGTTTGTGCGCTGGGTGTGACAGCTAATGGTGTAACTATAATGGTTCCCCCATTTGTCCCTGGGGTATGAGTATAACTAAAATAGCTTGTTGGGCTTGCAGGAGCGATGGTAATAGCACCTGTGCTGGAAGTCGTATAGCTAACAGTTTGAGCTGAACTATTGTTGTAAAGGTCGAAACTGAGAGCAACGGGAGCATCGGTAATGGCGAGGTCAGAGGGTAAAAGGCTACTGCCGCCAGTTTCTTCATAAGTCAACCGCAATTCTATAACTTGTGCGTTTTTGTTAGTGACATACATATAATACATCGTATTAGCCTCCGTGGATGTGAGATTATATGTATATGAACTTGAAGTGGCCGACCATGTTTGTATTGCACCGCCATCAATATAATTAGCTTGGTCTGCAGAACTGCTAATGCCAACTTTAGTGGAAGTAGAACAACCAGAAGAATTATACGCGATTACTTGCGTTAATTTATAATCCTCAATGGCAGGTAAACCAAGAACTGCTGGTTGTGTCAGCATTAGGTAACCACTATTGCATTTCACATTCTTCAAAGCAAAAGTATAATCTACATTGTTTAGCGTATAAGTGTAATTGGTCAATGTAGTCGAATTAGTCGTAGGCCAACCTCCTGGGTTAGAAGTTAGATCAAAAGTTAACACTAAGTCGTCTCTTGTTTGTCCCCATCCCGCCAGACTCGGCATCATGAAGACCAGCAGCGCGAGGGCTGCAATCAATCGTGTAAATTTTTTGTTCATGATTTTTGTTTGGTTTTTAATTGGTTAAGTAATTATTTAAAGATTTCAAGATTTCAAGATTTCAAGATTGGCTTTTAGCTGTTAGCCGTTAGCTGTTAGCTTGGCAGCAACTGGGCTTACGGCTTTCTGCTTATGGCTTATGGCTTTTTCGTTATTTCAGGATTTCAAGATTCAAGATTCAAGATTTAAAGATTCAAAGATTATTTTCGTGCATGTTTTGGGCATGGCAGGCATCAACTACGGTTACTGTTTCTCCATCGAAAGTATATGCAAAGTACCATTTGTCAGTGTTAGCCATGTGGTAACCTTTCCATCGCGACAGTGTCGGTTCGCGCCTCAGAAGAGTGCTTTCAATCTGGTAGATGGAAAACACGGCATCGTGAACATTCCGCATAAAATCATCGAAGTCATAGGTATGCCGATACTTCCTTGCCACATTCTGATAGAATGAACGGATTCTCTGCCTTGCCAGCGGCTTAATGACATAGTTATAGGGATTCATTTGCATAGATTGCCTTGATGTCCTGCTCTATTACATTGTACAATTCCTCTACGGTCATATCACGAGTCATTTCCTCTAACATCAAGTTCACCTGATGCTGCAGCCAACGACTGATGCTCACATGGGTAGTAAGATTGGGGTCAATCTGCTGCATTGTCTCTTCATCTACGTTTATGCTTACCGTGCACATCTGTTTTTGTCCTTTCTTTCGTTTAGCTTTGGTTTGGTTTTTAATTGGTTAGTATTTGGTTGTTTCAAGATTGGCTTTTAGCTGTTAGCCGTTAGCTGTTAGCTTGGCAGCAACTGGGCTTACGGCTTACCGCTTATGGCTTATGGCTTTTTCGTTATTTCAGGATTTCAGGATTTCAGGATTTCAAGATTTCAAAGATTTCAAGATTTCAGGATTTCAGGATTTCAAGATTTCAAAGATTTAATCTGGGGATGGTTCGGATTCTTCGGATTGGGAAGGTTCGGAATCAAGGCCAAGTTTTTGTTTGGCCAAATCGGTAACCTTGATGATAAACTCCTCGGTAGGCTGAATATTAGGCACCACATCGGCCTCAGTAAGGTCGAAACGGTCGCTGTAGTCACCCGTCAAACGCATATCAAAGAGTTTGCTGAACAGTTTGCCCATCTCTCGGGAAACCACTTCCGTCTTCACAAAATGCAAGTTGAACTGACCTATGCAGCCTTCATGGCTCCTTACACGAATTTCGTTGGCTATAAGCAATGCCGAAGCTGCGTAGTAGGCAGCATAGTACAATCTATTGGCGGTAATCTCCAAATAGCCCATCTGGAGATTGCCTTTGGCCTGTTCAAGCGCCGCAAAGGCCCTCTCAATACGATAGATGACAATGTCCTTACGATTTTCTTCGCTTAAGCCCATATCCTTATTCCTTCCTCGTTTACGTTTTCATAGAAAGGGCTTGCCGTGTCTTCAGCCCAAGCCTTTTTCGTATATAGGACAACATTAATGAACTGGCCCAAATCCCAACCTAGTTCGCGGAACGGATAGGAATAGAGGTCAAAATCATCACTACTGATGCGGTCTTGGTCCAACAAAATGAGGAAGTCCCAATCCGAGCCTTCGTGGGCATCGCCACGGGCACGTGATCCGAACAGAATCATCTCGGCATTGGGCGGAACGATCGACTTTGCCATGTCAGCCACCGCATCAATCACTTGTTGTTGTCGCTCCGCAGTCATATTATAGTCAATTCGTTTATATTCAAACTATTAATACAGATACGCTGCCCAAATGGGCAGTATTCCGAGTGCAAATATAATCAATTAATAAGTACGCGCGCGAAAAGAGGGAAAGAAATGTAGTTTTTTTCTAAGGGAAATAAATCTTACGGAAATCTTACGGGAAGGAGCAATCAAGGGCTTTGGGAGGTTCCCCTACGGGGAATGGAGTATGGCGGCTTATTATATATAAAGGCGGCGGCTTCAGGAGCCTACGCATCGTAAACGCCTGTGGCCACCGCAATAAATAACAACAATGGTACTCCATTCCCTTCGGGAATCTCAGTTTTCAACACGAATTGGCGTTAATTGACCGGAAATTTGTCATTAATTGGCGGATTCGCCGTCTTTCACTTGTTGGGATTGGGAAGGTTCGGTATCAAGGCGCCGCAAAGGCCCTCTCGATACTTTTTGGGGGTTACAGGAACATCGTCATCAAGACTGGCAAAAGGGTCGTAGCACCGTCACGCTGACAGTCTTTTGTATAAATCAGGAAGCATTCTCCCACACGAGCCGAGAATTTCGTACAGAACGCATCTAACGATGCATGACTCTTATAGCCTGACGATTTCACCTCTAACGGCCAAATCTTGGTGCCACGAGACAGCAGGAAGTCAACCTCGTAGTTGTGCTTGCCGCTTTCGGTAGGCCAGGTGTGGTAGAACAGTTTGTTACCTTTAACCGTCAGCATCTGCGCGACAACATTCTCATAGACATAACCTAGATTGGCCGACAGCTTGTCGCTCAGCATCTTTTCGTAAATCACGTTCTCTGTTACGTCCTTGTCCCAGAACGCCAGCGTCACGAACAGGCCCGTGTCGCCCACAAACATTTTGTACTGGTCCATGTCACAATTCAGCGACATGCCCACGTTGGGGTCGTTTGAGTGGTAGGCAAAATTCACCGTCATGCTGTCGCGCATCTTCTCCAGCACCTCATCCAGATTCCTGCGCTCGCTGTCGTTGAGCACACTGCCCACCTGATAGCGTGAGGCATTTTTGCTCAGCTCTGACGGGATGGCGCGGTAGAGGCGTGAGGCACGACCTGACGGGTCGATCTTCCCGAAGTCTTCAAGATAGAGGTTGATTATCTTACGCTTCTCTCTGTCGACACGACTCAAATTGTTTGTGTTGATGTATTCGTTCACCGCCTGGGGCATACCGCCAACTAGCATATACAGACGAAAATCGCGCATTGACTTACGGAGTGCCTGCGCCAATGGCATACGTTGATCATAAAATTGTCTCAACAGCGGCACGGTGACCTCATCGTCCAAGGCCCAACGAAACTCCTCGTAGTCCATCGGATACATCTCGATGCTGGTTTCCTCGCTCGGGATGATGATGTTCTCGGTTTTCTTTCTGATGGAGATAAGTGATCCTGTCTCGATGTAGTCATAACGATGGTCTTTCACCAGCGTCTTGATGGCCTGACGTGCCATGGGGCATTCCTGCACCTCATCGAAGATGATGACGGACTTGCGGTTTTCGAGCACAACATTGTAGATGGTTTGCAGCCGTAGGAAGATGTAATTCAAGTCCATCAAGTCGTTGAAAAGCGATTTCACCTCCTGCGATGCCTTTGAGAAGTCGACGAGCATATACGACTTGTACTCATTACGGGCGAACTCCTCAACAATGGTTGACTTTCCGACACGGCGCGCCCCTTTCACCAGTATGGCGATCCTGCCGTCGTCCTCCCGTTTCCATTCCAGCAATTTACTATAAATCTTGCGCTTAAACACTCTATTTTCTTCCATGGCTGTTAGGCTTGTGATGCTGCAAAAGTAGGCATAATTCCAAAATCTCACAAATTATTTCGGCCATTTATTCCAAAATCTCAGAATTTTTTATGCAGAATTATTCCAAAATCTCAGAGTTTTTAGGCGGCAGTGAGAGCAAAGCCCAGAAAGGAACTGCGCAAAGCGGGTCTTCAAATCCCCCCTACCCCCCTTAAAAGGGGGACGGCTTATACATGAGTTAAAGCCGTCCCCCTATTCTTATGATATGGCAATGGGTTTTAGTGAGAATTTTTCAACATAGTTGTGAACAATTTCAGGTGAGTATGGTTGATTCGTCTTGATGAGGGCGAACATGGTCAGAACAAGCTTGGATC
>Ga0310690_10002340_pt1 | contig 31163 bp, 11 predicted proteins | sample AusTroGonzalo_MG_2_FD_207661 | JGI IMG/M metagenome (GOLD analysis project Ga0310690, IMG submission 207661) | Bovine rumen microbial communities from tropical cattle in Woodstock, Queensland, Australia - Gonzalo_04 (v2) (version 2) | ecosystem: Host-associated > Mammals > Digestive system >...
AGGTCCCTCTCAGTGCCGTTGTTGTGGATCGTGTAATGCGATCTTGCCGATTTCTCGGCGACCGGCATCTGGGCGGCCATTCGCATTTCAGCTTCTTCGCGGGTATATCCGCGATTCGCCGTCATGCGCGATATCTGTGCCTCCGGTTCGGACGCGATGGTGCATATTATATCATATTCCGCGTCCCAATGCGCTTCAAAAAGAAGAGGAACTATCGCTATGCGCGGCGAACCGCCATCGGCGCCCTCGGCGAAAAACGCATTTATCCTTGCCTTGACCTTTGGGTGGATTTCAGCCTCAAGGGCGCGGCGCTTCTCGGGATCGGAAAAGACTTCCGCCGCGATGCGCCGCCTCTCGGCTGGATCAGGGATGAGCTCATGGACGATGTCGTCGGCGTCGACGGTCTCGAAGCCGAGCTCCCTCAGGAACCGCGCGGCAAGCGACTTCCCGCAGGCGATTCCGCCCGTCAGCGCAATTCGCCTCACTTTGACATCGTCTCCAGATAGTAGAACATGCAAGGCACCCCGGGAAGTATCTTCGTCTCGATAGTGATAGAGCCTGTGCCATTCGTGCTAAAGAGTGCGGGCCACGGCATTGGTGCCACGAGATCGTTGGTGCCGCGAAGGACATACGAAAACCTCTCGTCGGCATCCGGGAACGACAGGAAGAGAGAATCGCCGCTGCACGCAAGAGTCGAAAACTCCCTCTCGTCGCCGGGTCCGGGCTCGACCGGAACATCCGAGCCCTCCGGAATCCATTTCATATCGTCTATGCAGATTTTCTTATTAAGCGTCTTGTTCGCAAGGTTAACATACAAAGGCTTCCCCTTGTAAGTGACGGAGAACTCAACCACTTGCCAACTACCCGACGCCTCTATGCCAATTTCCCTCTGGTAGAGCCCGCTGTCGTATGGTGCAGACGAGTCCTCAGAAGTCCAGACGAGCAAAGTTCCATCCTCGCCTGAATCCATCCTGCACATAAAGCGAAACGTTCCATTAGTCTCTACAGAGGCTTGAAGAGATCTTCCCGACCAATTTGCCTGCGATGCCATGGATCCGCTTTGATTATAGCCGAGACCAGCACCCCACTCGTCAAGCCAAAGCACCCCAGAACCAGAATCCTTGTTATTCCACTGAAGATTGTCGCAGTGCATCGCCTGCGAAAGCTTAGTAAGGGTAGTGTCCCACACGGCCTTGATTGTGACAGTCTCGCCATTTATCTCCGCAAGATTGAGAAGCTCATCTCCTGGAGCCGCCGTAGCCCCGCTTACAGTATTGCTCCAGCAGGAGAAACTCCAGAAGCCTTTTCGCGTAAAGCTACATGCGGGATATTCATAGGCGACGCCGTAGAGATTCGTGAGCGTTGCCATCGCCCCCGTGCCGCCGTTGGCATCAAAAACGACGTAATACGTGTTTGTCGTCCAGACTGCCGTAAGGACGTTCGTCTCCCCAGCCGTCGAGGAAAGGTTACTTACGACTGCGCAGTCAGCGTAAGTTACCGTCGCCGAGCCGTCCGCCGACCATCCCGCAAAGCTGAAGCCTATCTTCCCGTATTTATTGGCACTAAGCGGTGTCGCGGCGTCAAATGGGATTTCCTGAAGAGCCATCTCGGTTTCGTTGGTCGCTCCGTTGCCGTCAAAGCGAACAAAATACGTCGCAACCTCCCAATGCGCATAGAGGTCAATGTCATCGGATCCATCCTCAACAATGGCCTCCGCCGAGACCGGGTCGCCACCCTTTGCGGCCGTGAACCACCCTACGAAGACGTATTTGCCTCCGTCCCATGACACAGTTGGCATGACACTGCCGTATGTCGAGCCGACCAACGCATCCGTAAACGTCTGAACAGGAACGCCACCGTTGCCGTGGAAAGTCAAGAGTCTGCGGACATTGCCCGTGTATGCGTGGAACGTCATGTCAGCGTCGTTCGTCCATATGGCTACACATGGCGTACCGTTCGAATTCCAATACTTCTCTCCCTTTCCGTTGGGCTGCGTGTAGAAGCCCAAGAAATCGGCGTTGTCATAACTTGGCGTAGTCGTCACCGGTGGAAGTTCCTGCCCGTAAGTCGCCTCCAGCTTCGTAGTAGGAGTGTTGTTCGCGCCGCTCACGCTCAGAGTCACCTTATATGTCTTCGGTTCCCATGTGGCCGTCATGGTGACAGCGGGAGAATTTGTGGTAGAGAGGTTCTTGAGCCATATATCGCCGCCGCCGGAAGGATAAGCCGAGCCGGCCGATATAGTAGAGGAGGGATCTTGCGAAGTTCCCCAACGGGCATTTGAAGTATCAAAGTTGGTGAATGTCCAGCCTTTAAAGTTGTATCCGGTGCGAGTCGGCGCGGAGACCATGAACGCTTCACCGAAAGTTGCAGACTCAGGATGCACGGCACCCTCGACGCCACCCGCGAGATTGTATTCAATGAACATGGTTTGCGCTTGCCACTGCGCAGTCAGCGTGAAATTCGTGTCGACATTGCCTATGCCAAGGTCCTCCGCTGGGGTAAGGGGGACTCCTGCCTGAAAACTTTTCCCGACACCGTTCGTCCACGCCACAAAAGTGTATCCAGCAAGGCTGTCTAGAACAGGCAATGTGACGCTGTTGGTTATGACGAGGCCAGACATCGACGACGTCCCGCCTGTCCCGTCGGCATAGTTGAACGAAATGCCGTAGGAAACATAGTTCAGGTTAAGGGCGACATAGTAACTATTATTGCCGGAGAACGGCGAAGGATATCCGGCAATGCACGTATCTTGAGAACCGACTTGGCTTGAGAAGCGAGTCCAATCCGAAAGGTTCTCCTTGCGACCGCTCAGGGGAGAAGGGCGATAGTACCAGCCAACCGGCTTGTACCCTCGATCAGGCGTAGCAGTCAGCGTCACGTCACTGAAAAAACCTGTATCAGAAATGCCGGATATATAGCTCGATTCAGCCGTAGCAGCCGCCGACCAATCCCCATAAAGAAAATAACCGCCCGCACGCAGATATGCGCCGTCCGCTCGGCAAATCGCCAGTGCCGCAAGAATGAAAGTTGTGATGTAAGTCTTCATACGAAAGTATTATACCATAAATCTACTGCCATGTCGCGCTTTTCCATGAAAGGCACCTGCAATGGCGACAGGACAGGCAGTCGAAAAACAAAAGAAGGCGAGGATGAACGCCTCGCCTTCTCGTTGCCATCACTGCGCGCTTACTCGGCGGCAGGGGCCTTCTTCACATCTGCGGCATCTGTGTTCTCTTCGTTTACACGAAGCTCGCGCCCAGACGGGGTGATGAGGCGCCCTGTAACGAAGATAAGGAGGTTGCGCTTGATCGTCTGCTCTGCATGCGAGCGGAAGAGACGCCCAACGTATGGAAGGTCGCCGAGGAACGGGATCTTGTCGTCCATCGCCTTGCGCTGCTCCGTTATGAGACCGCCCATCACGACAGTTGCACCTGGAGTGATCGAGACCTTGGAATCAATAGAGCGGACATGGAACCACGGCTGCTCCATCGGCGCGTCGTAGTAAGTCATGTTGTCGGACTGCGACTTCGTAAGCCCTTCAAGGGCCTCCGTAGCGGCATTCATGGACTTTTCGGCAAGAGCCGCCTTTGAAGTGTCGGGGATGGCCGTTCCAAGGGACGCGAAGATGCTGCTCAGACCGTTGAAGATGTCGCCAATGCCCATGAAGTTCTGGAGCGACGAGTTGCCGGAATACGGAATCCTCATGCCGTAGTTCTTCCACGTCGGCTCGTCAACGACCTGCGGCTTGAGCTCAAGGTCGATCGTTCCGCCATTCGCCTCGGAATACGTAGGCGTCACGTCAAGTATAACGCCCACCTCGCGCATGGTGAAGTTCTGCGGCTCGACGACCGCGAGAATCGCCGACTGGCTGCCGCCGCTCGAGCTGCCGCCGCTCGAGCTCGAGCTCGACTGCAGCTGAACGTCGTAGTCCTGAGGATAGATATACTCCGTGACGACCTTGATGACGGCGTTCTCGCCAGACTTCGTGACAATCTTCGGCGCGGAAAGGAGATCCGTGTCGCTCCGCTGGGCAAGCATGTGGAGAATAAGCGAAAGATCCGCGCTGCCGAGGAAAGCGTTTACGCGCATAAACTGGTCGTTCGTTGACTTGGACTCCCCGGAAATCATGTTCCCGACGGTGGAAAGATAGCGGTTGCCGTTGGAGTAGTCGGAAGTCCCGCCGAAACCGTTGACGCCTATCATGCGGCGGTCACTGCCGTTCTTCATCCAGCGGGATCCGTTTGAACCGGCCAAGCTATATGTGGTCGAATCGCTAATCGACATTCCGTTGTTGCGAGTCCAGTTCGAAACGTCTGTTGACACCGTGGCCGGATCGGCGCCCTTGATGTAGTTTTCGCCAGTAGAAGCGTCCGAGGCATAGGTTTTGGTCGTGGTCATGGTGGCCGTGCGGGATCCCCAAGTACCGTTGCTAATGCCGAGCGCCTTACCGAGCTTTTCGTTCACGCCAAGCGAGTAGTCGCTGTTGAGAAGCCATTCGAAGCCAAGCGAGTTGAGGTCTTCCTGGGAGACTTCGACGAAACGGGTCTCGATTTCAATGAGCTGCGGCTGGCCGCCAAGTTCGTCGAGCACCTTTTCGAATTCCGCAAGATTCTCGCGCGTGTTGCGAACGTAGAGCTTGCCGAGCGACTTGATGTGCTTTATGGAGGAACCTTCCGGCCACTTCACGCCCATCTCCTCGAAGAACGCCTTCCAGTCGCGGTCGGGACTTTCTTCGCCCTCGTCGGCCTTCTTGTTGCCGGACTGCCCGAAGCCGCCCATTTGCTTCATTTCGTCGGAAGCCGTCGTGACGCGCTCCATGAACGATTCCGGAACGTTGTACTTGCGCGGCAGAATCTCGGCCGTTGACATGTCCTTGTGCATAACCATGATGATCGGGCCGCGCACGATGAACTTGTATTCAACGGAGTCGCAGACGAGCTTCAAGGCCTCGTGGAACGATATGTCGGAGGCGGTGATCGTCGGGATTGGCGCAAGGCCGTTCGAGGGGGCGTCGGAGTCCTCTTCGGCGTTGGACGTGAAATCGTCGGACGATTCGGACTGCGCCTGTGTCGCCTTGAGCGGCTGGGGAGTCTTGAGGACGAAGTTGAAGCCGCGCTTCTCGGCGGGGATGTCGGGCCTGTCGTAGTCAACGGACGCCTGGCGGAAGAACTCCACTGCGTCCATTATCGTCGCCGGAGGCTTGAACGAGATGGTCGGCAGGCGCATCTCCTTCATGCGATTCTCGATTTCCTGCTCCTGCGAGCGCTCCGGGTCTTCGCCAGCCTGGACCTTCACGGTTTCCGCGGCGCTCTCGCCAAGCTGCGCAGCATTCACGGCATACACAGGACGCCAAGCCTCGTCGACATCCGCTATCATGCCGTCTCTCGCGGTCTTGCGCTCCTGGCCGAGGATTGTCTGGCGCTTCTTCTGGATTGCGCCCCTAAGGCGAATCGCCTCCTGGTTGTAGGGGTCGTTCACAAGCACGACCTCAACCTCTTCAAGGGCTCCCTTTATGTCGCGCAAGGCGAAAAGCTGACGGCTGCGGCGGAGATGGCGACGAATCTGCTCCCGCTCGTTCTTGTAGCTCTCTTCGTTCCTTCTGCCCTTTATGTCGGAGAGATCGCGCTTTTCCACGGCGGAAGAACTGGCAGCAAGCCATTTCTCGAGAATACGGCGAGACTTTGGATGACGCATGTCTATGGCCTTCTCCATAAGCTGAATCGCACGATCCGTACGGCCAAACTCGTACTCCTGGATGGCGGCGCGGTAAAGCCCCTCCGCAATCCCCTGGTCGCACTCGCGCCTGAGCTTCTTCATAGCAGGCCGGTCGTTGAGGTACTTCGCCGCGAGGCCATAGTGCCTTACGGCGTCGGAATACTCTGCGTCCTCCATGCAGCGGCGCGCTTCAGCGATTTCGCGCTTGGCCTGTGCGTCAAGAGCGCTTCTGCGGAGCTTTTCGGTCGCGACGACATTGCCAATGAGCTCGGCGTCGGGGCCCTTGAAGACCGGCGCCGGAGGAACCTTGGCGGGCGCGGCGCTCTGGACAGGCGCCGCCGCCTGAGCGCTCTCCGAGGCAACGGGAGCGGAGACCTCTGCCGCAGTGGCGGGAGCTTCCGCGACCTTGGCGGCCTCTTCGCCGGAAGAGGCGGCTGCATTAGGCACCGCCGCTTTATTGGACTCTGATGCAAGCTCGTTAAGAAGGCCCAGCACTTCATCGACTTTCTGCGGCGACGACGCCGTCTCCTCCGCCTTTGGCGCTTCGGCGACTGCAGGCTCTTCCGCCGCGGCAGGCGCTTCGGCTACAGGCGCTTCCTCTGCCTTGGGCGCTTCGGCCACCGCCGGCTCTTCCGCTGTGGTCACTTCCGCCTTTGGCGCTTCAGCGACTGCGGGCTCTTCCGCCGCGGCAGGCGCTTCCTCCGCCTTTGGTGCTTCGACCACTGTTGGCTCGGCAGTTTCCACCGCGGCAGCTTCCGCCTGTGGCGCTTCGGCCGCAGGCGCTTCCTCCGCCTTTGGCGCCTCGGCGTTGGCCGCCGGCTTGCTTCCAGACTCAAGGTCTTTTAGAAGGTCGTCCAAATCATCCTGCGCAAAGTTCGTCACTGCAATGGCGACAAAGGCCATCGCCGCGCCCAGGGCGACAATTTTCCTCTTGGTAGTCATAGTGACCATCTTCTCCTTATCTTAAGACAGCATTATACTATTTATTCGCACGTTATTCAAGGTGTTTTAATCACTGTTTTTTTGCCGGAGATGGAATGCTCCACCGTCACTTCCGCTCCAGTTCCAACGCCTTTCACCAAAACAACCTTGTATTTCGTGCCGTTAAGGTCTATCTCTTCGCCCGCAACCACGTCGAAGGTTTTCACTCCGCCGCGCTCATAGACAAGCGTCGCCTGAACGTCGATGGCAGGAAGCTTTACCGACGTCTTGGGCTGCACCACGAGCTTTACGACCTTGCCGTCGCTCTTGCGCTCTATAGTCACCTCGGAGACGTCTACCGACTTCTTCTGCTGGCTTCCGCCGCCCTTTATGGAACGCATCTCCTTCTTCTGCTCGTAGCTCTTCACTACGTATCCGTAGTCCTTGAGTTCCTCGCCGATCTTCGCGGTAAAGAGCCCCGTGATGCCGCGCTTGGGGTTCCTCTTCTTCGGATTGAAGAACTCGCAACGCCAGCTGCCGGGGAGCTGCTGCGCCCCGCAGAACACGAACGGAAGGTAAGTCTCCTTGAGGGGGAGCTGGATCTTAAGGGAATCAAGGTAGTCGGGATGGTCCTTGGGATCGGCGGGATCGGTCTTCGCGAGGAACTCCTCGAGGTTTGTGAAGCCGTCGCCATCGCGATCCTGCGCGGCATCGGCCGCATCGCCGGGATTGAGGCCAGACTTCTTCTCCCACTCGTCGGGAAGCCCGTCGCCGTCCGCGTCGAGGACAACCGCCTTTTCGACTTCCTGCGCCTCTCCGCAATACGGGCACTTCGGAACGGCCTTGACATCGCCAGATATCGCCTTGCCGCACTTGCATTTCACCCGTTTCTCGCTTGCAAGGAAGCTTTCGCCTCTCTCGGACACCTCCGATATCTGCGCAGGGCTTTTCGCAAGGTGCGACGCCGCCGAAAAGGCAAAAAGGTCGAATTTCTCGACTCCGGTCTCCTTCGGCTTTTTAGATGCGGCTGATGCAACCGCCGCATCGGCCTCGGCCTCGGGGTCTTCGCCGATTGTCAAGACGTAGAATGCGGCTGCGCCCAAGAGCGCCAGCACGCCGACTCCCAGGACAATCCAGTCGTAATGGGCGACGAGGAAATTGTCTTTGCCGGTCCTCGATATCATTTTCCAACCTCCTTCGACTCCTCCATTGACCTGAAGTCATATACGGAAACCGTCATGGTTACGGAAAGCGGCGGATCGAGGAGTGGATCCGTGACGATGCCGTTCTTTCCCTGCGCAGATTCCGCCTGAGAGGGCTCGGGCTCCTGCGTCCTGCGCCCCCTGCGGCGCCGGCCGGGCTGGGGAGATGCCTCCTTCTTCTCGTCCGCACCGAGCGCGGCTGCGACAACGTCGGTTTCGCGGGCAAACGAGAAGTCGTCAACCACGACGAACCTCTCCGACGTTCCAAGCGTATTCAGTATCTTCACGAACGCAGGCGCGCGCGTCAGGAACGTTATGGCATATGTCTGCACGGAAAGCTTCGGCTCTCCGCTTTCCTGGGCTATGGCCTTTGGCGCCTTCCTTCCGCCGCGCGCCGGCCGACTCTGCCGCTTGGGGCTTTCCTCCTGCTCTGCGACCTTCTGCGCCGTCTTGAACGCTATGGCGGTTATGCGCACGGCTCCGCACGAAGAGAGGGTCTCTGCAATGGTGGCGAAGTCGTCCCATCTTCTCTGCAGCACCGGCAACTCTTCGCGCGACGGCATCTTGCCCTCGGAAATGTAGGGCTTGAAGGGCCCAAAGTCGAAGTCTTCCGCGGCAATCGGACCATTGCCACCGGGAAGGGCGGCAATGCGTTTCGCATCGCCTACTATGAACTCCTTGAAGGCGGCGTCGGTCGTCGGCGCAATCGGGCGATCGCCCCGCGATGCACGCGAGAAGGCCCCTTCCCGCCAGGCAACCACGGCCTCGCGGTTCGAAACGATCTCGCGGACGCTTTCATTGCTCGGATACGGCTTTTTCCTTGAAAGCGCGTCGGCCTTCTCGATTATCTGCGCGAGGCCGTCGGTCCCCTCGTCGGGGTCCCCCTCGGCGGCGATGACCTTCGCCGAATAAGAGCTCCACACGAAATACGCCATCACCAGCACGGCAACGACAATTGTTCCGCCTGTCGCGGAAAGTATGACTTTCGTCTTGTTCATTTGAACTTCACCTCCACGGTGAACTGCTCCACCTGACCGGCGGCGCCAATCGCCGACATGTCGGATATCTTCACGCTTTCCGCCTCGACAATCGAACGCCCCTTGAGCTTGTCAACGACAATCTCGCCGGCCGTCTTCTTGTTTTCGCCCTTTACACGGTCCTTCCAGCCCCGGATAGTCACCTTGCCGGGCTCCCAGCGCTCGATCCACATGCCTGGCGCGAGCGAACTGCGAACGGCGTTCATGCGCAGTACGGCGTTGGCGCGCGACTGGATGACGGCGCGCAAAGCCTCGGCTTCCGCCCTGGCGGCGTCAAACTCCTTTGCGGCCTTGGCGACCTTCTTGTCGCAGTTCTCGAGAGGAGTTACGACCCTGTCCTGGACTGCGTCGCGCATGCCGACGAGCACGGCCGTCTTTCCGTTTATCCCAAGCATCACGAGGAAGAGCGCCGCCACAAGGGCCACGCCTCCGGCGACAAGATACGGGATCTTCGCCTTTTCCGCGCGCGCCATTACAATCGACGGCGGCAGGAGGTTGATCGCAAAATGGGCTTCGCCGGCCTGATGGAGCGCAAGACCGGCAGTCGCCGCAAGAAGCGCGGCATCCGACTCAAGCTGAGCCGCATCGACGGCCGGAGAGACGGAAATGCGCTCGAACGGGTTCAGGTATTCCACCTCTATGCCAAGGGACTCGGCGAAGAACTGGTCGATCTGGGGAAGAAGCGCAGTTCCGCCCGTAAGATACAGCCGCGAAGGCGCATTCCCGTGCTGCTGGCTGCGGTAGAAGTTTATGGAACGCGAAATCTCGGCGAGGAGGCGCGACATGACGGCGCGGCACGCCTTTGAAGTCCGGTCGGCGACCTCGTCCTCGTCCTCGGAGACCCCGCCAAGGGAAACATATCCCTTTTCGCGCTTGACGGACTCTGCCTCCTCCAGGGAGCACCCGAGAGCCCCAGATATCTCTTTCGTCACGACGTTGCCGGCGACCGGTATGGAACGTGTATAGACCTTGTCGCCCTCGACTATCGCGAGAGACGTCGTCTTTGCGCCGACGTCGAGGATCACTACGCACGACTCGTCGCCGGAGCGCAGATGGCGGACGCTGTTTACAAGCGCAATCGGAGCTACGTCGACAAGTACGGGCGAAAAGCCCACCGACTGCACGGCCGACGTTATCGCCTCGACCTGGTCGACCTTAGCCGCCACGATCATGACGGACTTGTCGCCGTTCTCCGTGTCGCCGAGAATCTGACGGTCGCAGACCATCTCGTCGATCGGGAAGGGAATGCCCTGCTCGATCTCGTAGCGGACCATCTGCTCGAACTTCTCGGAGCCGCCGACCGGCGTCACAGCCGCGAACTTCGGGAAGACCATCTGCCCCGAGACTGACAATGCGACCTTGCCCGGCTTGAAGCCCTTCTCTCGCACAAGCTCGAGAAGCGCAGGGGAGAGGATCGTATCGGCGTTTCCTACGTCAAGCGGAGCCGCAAGCGGCGCAACACCGTACTTGAGAAGCGTAAGCGCGCCCTTGCCGCCGAGCTCGTACTCCGCAAGCTCGATGTTGGCCGCGCCGATGTTGAGTGCTGTTATCTTCTTTGCCATGACGTCTCTTCATCACTGGAGTGTGGTTTCATAGTCATTGGGGTTCACGAGCGCCCAGATGGTCTTGGAGCGGTCGAGAAGGCCCTGGCGGCGCTCGATCATCGGCTTGCCGCCGATCTGGGCGTCCATGATCTTCGGGTCTTCCCAGAACTTGGAGTCGGCGGGAATGCCCTTGACTTCGCTCACTGTTCCGCCCCCGAGGATGTCGCCGTTCTGGTTGGATATCTCGAATCCGATCGCCTTCGCCTCGCCGTATCGCTCAAGGTACGACGGCGGCAGCACGACGCTCGAGGCGTGGGAGCCCGCCGGGATGTTGAAGTAGGTCATCGACGTCGTGAAGTAGCTGTAGGGCGCGAGCTTTTCCTTGTTGCCCTTGTTTTCCTTCGCGCTCTTAGTCTCGAGAAGGACGTGCCAGGTGAACGTGAGCTGGTCGAGGAACTTCGAGGTCTCGGTTCCGTACGTCGTGTACTTGGTCTCGAGGACGATCCACTGGCGCGGCTTCTTGTAGCACTGCCCGATCAGCGACGCCCCCTGGATGCCGGGCGCCATGAGGCACGACTGCTGGCCGGTCTTCGGCATCTGGTCGACGAGGATCTTCGCCCCCTTGCCGGTCGTCTCCGGGCCGCCGTCGTTGCCCGCCATGGCCGAAGCCCCGCGCTTTTTCGTCGGCGCTGCGAACGCGACCGTGGCCGCCGCAAGCGTAAGTGCCGCTGCAACTGCAAATTTCCTGTTCATTTCCTTATCTCCTTTTCTTTATTTTGTTGACATTCACATAACCTTGACCTTGGGCAGGTCCTGTATATCGACAAGGCCGACAACGCGCCCTGAACGGTCGCACACCGGAAGGTCGTCAATCCGGCGCCTTTCGAACACCTTGAGAAGCTCCGCCGCGTATGCATCGTCGTGGACGAACTGCGGCGACGCCGTCATGACCGCAGAGACCGGCGCTTCCATGACTCCGTCCGCCTTCTTCGCGCCGTCGCTCATGAGACGGCGGAAGTCGCCGTCGGTAAATATGCCCAGAAGCTTCCCGTCGGAATCCGCCACGACCGCGGAACCGCTCTGCGCCTTTGTCATGGCGAGAAGAGTCGCCATCACCGTGGCATCCGGCGAAACCACGGCAAGCCTTTCGCCTGTGCGCATTACATCGGCCGCCTTCATCACGAGCGCGCGCCCAATCGCCCCGGCGGGATGGTTCAGCGCATATTCCGAGATGTCGAACTTCTGCGCCTCGAGGAGCGCCATCGCAAGGGCATCGCCCATCACCATCGTCGCCGTAGCCGACGTCGTAGGGGCCATGCCGAAGGGGCATGCCTCCCTGCCGCACGGGATCTCTATGTGCACGTCGCTTAGGGCCGCGAGGGAAGAGGACGCGTTTCCAGTCATTGAGACGACCTTGAGGCCGTGGCGGCGGATTGCCGGTATGAGGCGCAGGACTTCCTCCGACTCTCCGCTGAAGGAAAGCGCGAGGAGGACGTCTTTCACCGACGTGCTGCCGAGGTCCCCGTGCATCGCCTGCACGGGATTGAGCACAAACGAGCGGGCGCCCGTAGACGAGAGGATGCCGGATATCTTCTCGGCGACATGGAGGCTCTTGCCGACTCCCGTCACTACGACATGGCCGTCGGCCTTGAGAACGTCGAGAATCAGCCGCACCGCCGAGGCGAAAGTCCCGCCCAGCGAGTCGCGCGTGCGCCGAAGGCCCTCGATCTCCGTATCGAAGACCGCCTTCGCCCGTTTAACCGAATCCTCGACCAACATCGCCACCTTACTTCGTCTGGCTCTGTAGAAGCGTCACGCAGATCGTGCCGACGATATCCTCCGCCGAACATCCGCGCGAGAGGTCGTTCATAGCCTTCGCAAGCCCCTGGAGGTTCGGGCCGATTGCGTCTGCCCCTCCGATACGCTGGGCGATCTTGTAGCCGATGTTGCCCGCGTTGAGATCCGGGAATATGAAGACGTTCGCGTTCCCCTGCACCTTGCCGCCGGGGTTCTTCTGCTTTCCGACGGCGGGGACTATCGCAGCGTCGAACTGCATTTCGCCGTCCATCGCGATTCCTGCCTCGGCGAAGCGGGGAGCGGCGAGCTCGACCGCCTTCTGGACCTTCTCCACGAGCGGACCCGCCGCAGAGCCCTTCGTGGAGAAGCTGAGGTAGGCAACCCTCGGCTCGTTACCAGTGAGGTCGCGGTAGGACTGCGCCGTGGCAAGGCCGATGTCAACGAGCTGCTCGGCCGTCGGGTCGGGGATGACGCCGCAGTCGCCGAAGGCTAGCACGGAGTCGCCAGAAGCCGTCGGCGCCTTCAGGTCGATTATAAAGCAGGAGCTTGCCGTCTTCACGCCTTTCTGTGTCCCGAGCGTGTGGAAGGCCGCGCGGAGCATGTCGCCCGTGGAGGCGATGGAGCCCGCGACAAGGCCGTCGACGCGCCCGAGCTTCACCATCATGCCGCCGAAATAGATCCTCTTCGTGCGCAATGTCGCCTGCGCGGCGGCGAGGTCGATGATCTTCTGCTTTTCCGCGGGCTTCTTCGACTCCTTGGCGTTCCACGCCTCGAGATATGCAGTCTCGAGCTCGGCGTCGCCCGCCGTGTAGTCTATCGTCTTTATGCCGCGCTCGGCGAGGCTCAGCCCCGCCTTGGCCTCCGCGTCGGCAATCTCCGCCGCCGTCCCGAGGACGACGGGCGTCGCTATCTTGCGGTCAACGCATGCGCATGCGGCCGTTATGACCCTTGGATCCTGCCCCTCGGGGAGAACGACGCTGCCGTTCAGCTTCGAGGCCCGTTCGATTATGTTCTTGATTGCGTTCATGGTTTTGTACAATTGAAAATTGAAAATTGAAAATGTAGAATTGTAGTGTCGCTTCGCGACCTCCTTCATTTTACATTTTCCATTTTACATTTTACATTCCTCCCAGTACCCTCACAGTGTCTCTCGCTATCATAAGCTCTTCATTGGTTGGAAGAACCACTACCGGTATCTTCGAGCCCTTGGCCGAGATGACCTTCGTCTCGCCGCGCACCTTGTTGGCCTTGGCGTCGAGCTTCACGCCGAGCGCGCCGAGGCGGCGGACGATGCGCTCCCGCACCTCGCCCGAATTCTCCCCGATGCCGCCCGTCATAACGATGGCGTCGGCCCCGCCGACGATCGTGTTGTACGCCCCGATGTAGAGCGCGACGCGGTAGGCGAGCATCTCAAGGGCAAGCTCCGCCATCTTGTCGCCCTTCGCGGCCATTGCGCAGATATCGCGGCAGTCGCTTGAACCGGTAAGCGCAAGAAGGCCAGACTTCTTGTTGAGGAGCGTGTCGGCCTCCGCAGGGGAGAGCTTCTCGCTTTCCATGATGGAGAGGACCGCCGCCGCGTCGATGTCGCCGCAACGAGTGCCCATCACCATTCCGGCGAGAGGCGTAAGGCCCATCGAGGTATCGACAACGCCGCCGCCGCGGATCGCCGCAAGCGACGAGCCGTTGCCGAGGTGGCACGTCACGAGATTCACCCTGGAAAGCGGCTTTTTGAGGAACTTCGCCGCGGCCTCGGTCACGAACTTGTGGCTCGTTCCGTGGAAGCCGTACTTGCGTATGCCGTATTTCTTGTAGAACTTCGGGTCGATTGCGTACATTCCCGCGCAGTCGGGCATCGTCGCGATGTGGAACGCAGTGTCGAAGACGCCCACGTTGGGAGTTCCCTTGAATATCTTTTCGCACGCCTCGACGCCGCCGAGGTTGGCCGGCATGTGGAGCGGCCCGAACTTGACGAGCTTCTTAGCCTTCGCCATGTTCGCCTTGTTCATAAGGGCCGAGTCCTTGAAGACCTCGCCGCCGTGCAGGATCCTGTGGCCGATTGCGTCGATGCCCTTCGCGTTGTCGCCGAGGGCGGCGACAACGCTCTTGAGGGCGTCGGCGTGGGTGGCGGGGCCTCCGCAGCCTATGCGCTCGACAAGGCCCTTTGCAAGCCGCGTTTCACTCTTCATGTCGAAGAGCTGGTACTTCAGCGAACTCGAACCGGAGTTCACCACGAGAACTTTTCTTATCTGTTTTTTCATCTTTTTTCCGCTACTATTTCACTACAACCTTGTAGAATCCGCTCGGCCCTTCGCCCTGCGAAACTTCGATTTCCACGGCACCGGAGCCCACCGTAATGTCGCAAGCAGGAACCGCAAGCTCCCAGCCGTCCTCCGCGGCAAGCGACGCACGGCGGTATATCTCGCACGTGACCGTCTTTACTGGCGAGTACGAGACATCGTAGATGCCGGCTCCCGTCGACGCGACCGCCGGGGCTACCTTGCCGGAGACTGCGATGGTCAACTTGCCGCCGACGAAGGAGAGCTCCTCGATCTCCACACTGTCAACCTTGTTCTCGAGCTCGATCTGGCCGGACTGGTTGACCGAGATCGAATCAGGCGAAACGCCGAGGGCGAGCGACGCAAAGCCACGGGTCTTGAGCGAACGCACAAAGTGGGCAACAATCGCCCCGGCCCCGGCGCCGTCAAGCTGGTCGTCCTGGATGTCGCCAGCAAGCGCCTTGTTGATGGCAAGGCCGCAGTCAAGCGTCTCGTCGAGCTTTGCAGAGCCGTTGTCGAGGGATCCGCCGTTTGCGTACATTTCCCATGCGTCGGGCAGGCGGTTGCCGTTGGTGTCTGCGTCTTCTACATAGACCGTCGCGAGATCGCCGGCTCCGATGAGTTCGTCAACCTCCATCGCGACAGGCTCGAACATCTCGCGCCTGGAGCCGCTGCGGTCGGACAAATAGCCCCAAGACTCCCAGTCGTCATGCGCATTTTGCGTTCCGTATCTGGAGCTGTCAATGTAGGCCCTGACATAGTACCTCCCGCCCTTGAGGCCCTTGAGCGAGACAAGGCATGAGTGCTCGGCCTCGATCTCGGCGACAGCCTCCTTGTTCGTGACGATTGCGCGCGACGCCGGATATCCTGTGAAGTCCGGGCTTTCAAACGCCTCTACTACGACGCGACCCGCTTCCAGGACCTCGGCCTTCGGGCCGAAGTACTTGACGCAAACGTCGATCCTGCCAAGGCCAGCGCCGATGACTTCCGGTTCCATGCGGAAGACGCCAGGCTCGCTCCAACTTGGATCGGGGAACTTCGCGTTGAGCGCGCTTACCTGCCACTTGTAGTTGACAGAGGCACGCAGCTCGTTGCCGACATACGCAGGCGCGGCCCAGACGTAGCGACCATAGGAATCGCGAGGTGGAAGCGCCACTGCGCCGGAATCCCAGACAACGGCACCGGCACTGTCGCCCTCCGCATTCAGGATCCTGATGCGGAACGCAGTATAGCCAGTCTCTCCGCTGCCGCCGGGGATAGTCCACTTAAACGTCGGCCTCGCGGCGTAAACAACAGACTGCTCGTTCCCAGGCGACCAGACCTCCGCCTTCGCCTGCACGGAATCGTACTTGCGCTCGATTACCCTGTTAACGATGTTGAGCACCCTCGTGGAATCGTTCTTGGAAGTCCAGTGGTCTGGCCCGTCTCCGATGACGACGAGGTAGGCGACCCTGTTGATGGGAAGCTGCTCCACTATTCCGCTGTAGCCGTTTACGACCTCGCTATTTAGGTATTTCCAGTCGATGTCCAGGTCGCCGTCGGCGAGAAGATCCGCCTCAGTGAGCGTAGGATGCTCGGCTGGGTTGAAGAACTTGTCGAAAACAACTCTCGGGGAGGTCTCGATCTGATAGACGGGATAGTCGTCAACCATCCAGCGGACGACCCTCACGCGAACAGGGCTGGACGAATCGCCCGAAAGCTTCACGCTCTCATACCTGTTCGTGTACATCCAGGACAGGCGAGCGATGGTCTGCGCTATGGCAGATTGCGACGCCACTGCGCTGACGACCCTGTTGGAAATGTCGAGACAGATCTCCTTAACTGTCCCACCACGGTCGGACGTCGCATTGACGAGGTCGATGCGCGGCATCGTCGGGCTTTCGTCGAAGAGTTCGACCTCCACCGAGCGCCGGCGCCAGCTGATGTCAACGCCGCGAACGGCTCCAAACGGCTCGCCGACGTCATAGTTGCCGTTGCCGTCGAGATCGGCCCAGACAAGTATGTTGTTCTCGCCTTCGTAGATCCGCCCGATGTCGGCCTCACCGAGGTAGAGGTCGCGCGGGATGCCAGTCGATTCGTTTGCGGAATAGACGATGCGGTAGGTCTGGTCCTCAAGGGACACGAGCTTTCCGTCGTTGGTGTTGTCTCTGGCGTATCCGTTTGCGAAGACCCCGAGATCAAGCTCGTATTCGCCGGTCTTCAGGTTGACTGTGCCCACCTCGATGCCGTTTGAGTAGCGCAACGTCGCAACCTCGCTTGTAAGGTCGGTGCGTATCTCAAGACCCTCAAGCTCCTTGTAGCCGTCGCTCGTCGAAAGGAGCGTGACATTGCCAACGCCGTATGTGCGGCAGTCCTGGAGATACTCATCCTTGCTTCCACGACGATAGACCACGTCATACCATCTGGTACCGCCGGAGATGCCATCGGTATATACACGCAGTTCCCAGGAATAGACCACGTCCGAAGGATTGTAGGCAACCTGCAAGGCGAGATCGGAAGGATTGATGAATCCAGGCGTGAGCGTTCCATAGACGCGGCGGTTGGACCATTTGCCGATTACGCGCGTGTAGAGGTTTGTCATGTTGGAGCCACTCGAGCCGCCGAAGCTCGTGCCTGCTCCGGCGGACGCAGACCCCTTGGAAGTGCCGGAGATGTAGTATTCCGCGTCAAAGGACTTTGACGGATCGAACGTACGCCCTATCTTGACGCCCATGGAGGCATTCCTGACATCGGCCAGGCTTCTGCCGTTGTAATGCACCTTGAGCTGCACCGTCGGAACCGGGTAGTCCCAGACAAGCCCGTCCGTCACGTTGTAGTGGAACTGGTTGTTCGCGACTATCGGCGAGACCTGCTGCGAGTAGCGGGCCTCGGACCAGGCGGACCATCCGTCGTCGTCGTTGTCGCTGTTCACGTCGTATTCAAGCAACGAGACGTAGTCGGCGTCATAGTCGTTCTCCCACCAGTCCTCTATCCAGTCGTGGTCGGCGAACATCTCGCCGACATAGAGCGAGCCCACGCGGAAGAAGTAGTCGGGCTCGATGCTGCCGTAGGAGAATGCCTCGTTTGGCGAGAACATCTTGCGGTTGCCGTTGGCATCCTCGAGGCCAAACCTCTCCGAGAGCATGTACTCGATTATGTTGCTGAGGCCGTCGTTGTCGGAATCGGAAAGCGCTTCGCCTTCGTTGATCCCGTACATGTTCTCCCACCAGTCGGGGAGGCCGTCGGAGTCGAAGTCGGCGACGTCGATATAGTCGTTGACGATCTCGGTCGTCGGCAGCATGCCCTTGGCAAGGTCGCGCAGGTAGGCTTCGGAGGCCTTGATCCTGATTCCACCGTAGTTGACTACCGTGTCGAGAGTCATGGCCATGCCCGGATCGTATCCGGCCATGTAGTTATCGCGGCAGTATTCCTCCCACCAGTCCGGGAGTCCATTGCCCTTCTCGTCAACGGCCGACAGCCCGTCGGTCGTCACGATGTCTGCGTCCATCGCGCCCTGGCCGTCCCAGAAGTCCGTGCAGCGGTGGACATACGCGCCTCCGAGAAGCACGAGATCGCTCGTCGAAGACATGCGCGAACGCACGTCGAACCTGTAGAGCTTGAGGAGCGACGAGTAGATGCTGGAGCCGCTTGCGATGTTCGTAACGGAAGAGGCCTCGTCCTGCTTTCCGCCGTTCAGCACGCCGTAGCGCCTGAGGCGAAGCGAAAGGTCGCGGAAATTCGACGCCATGACGTAGGGGTTCGCGGTCCTCAGGAAGACGAACTTCGAAACTCCGATTTCGGCCGGGGTATGGTCTCCGGCGAGATTCTCGCCCCAATAGACGGAATCGGCCACGGAACCGTCAAGCAGCGGAAGCCTGGCGAAGAGGTTCTTGACCCACGGCACATACGCCTCGTCGGTATAGACGGTTGACTTCAGCGACGGATCGAGAGCCGAGCGCCACCCGACGACCACCGGCACATCCTTGCCGTTCATCTCTGTGAGGGACTTCGACGCGGGCGCAGCCACGTTCCGGTTGAACGCGGCCGGAGCCGCCGCCACATACGCAGGATCGGTTGCGCCGTGGATGCCGTCGAACGTGTAGAGCTGGATAAACTCTGGAGGCATGACTTCGGTGCCGTCGGTGGAGCTGCGGCTCCCACCCTCGGCCCAGGAATCATAGACAGCCGCCCTGAGGGATATCGCGTCGCTATACGTCAGCTTGCGGTCGTAGTCGGCCGCAATCTCGTTCGCCGTGCGAGCGCCGTCGCAGACGCGCACTTCGCCTATGTAGCCCACGTAGTGGCGCGAGTAGTTCGCGGCAGTCGGCGGATTATCCGGGTTCTGCAGGTTCAGGCCCGTCTCGTCGGCGCTGGCGCCGATTACGAACGCGGAGTCGTAGGCAAGGTAGGTGTAATACGGGAAGGCCACGTCCACCTGCTGGAGGATCTCGGTCACGCCGTTCGCCGGCATGATGGTCGAGGTCACGGAGTTGCACCGACCCATGCGCTCTACGTCGCCGCGCCTGTGAACCGTGATTGCGAGCTTCGAACCGTCGAATGTAAGGGCGACGTGGTACCACTTGTCGGCCTCGAGATCGACTTCGGAGGAAACCCTCGCAGAACTGACGCCGAGGTACGACTCGCTGACGCGGGCGTCGGAGTTGTCAAACAGGCCGTAGAGCCGTCCGCTGTCGATGCCGATGCGGAAATTGGCGCGCACATAGTGCTTCTCGGCCTCGGCGGGATCGCCGGAGCTGTTGACGCCGGAAGGCGGATAGGAGCATATGCGCTCCAACACCGTGCACTTCGTGCCGTCTTCAAGCGAAGACGCCGCCGGCCGGATCCAGCACTCCACCGTGAACTGGCGGAAGATGTCGGCAGCGGAGGTTACGCGCATGGTTGTCGAGAAGACGGGATGCGCCGGCTCGTAGGAAATCGCCAGGGACGAGACGCCGTTCTTCGGGCCGGGCAGGTAAAGCGCCTGGCGAGACGCCGGATCCGTGAAGAGCTGCGGGTCAGACGCCCCGAGAACGGTCTTCGTGAGCTCTCCGCCGTCCGGGATTCCGTCGTTGTCGGTGTCGTAGCCCTCGTTCATCTCGTAGGAGAACATGCACTCGCTCGACTCGATGTCGGCGGCGCCGGATTTCGCGTCCATGCCGACCGGCCACATGCGGGCGATGTTCGGGCTCAGCGGATAGTACTGCGCCGTGTAGCTGTAGGCAAAGGAGGAATCCGTCATCCACAGCGGAGTCGGGTCAGTGTTGGACGCCTGCGGATTCGCCGCGTTGACCTGGATCAGCTCCTGGTCGTTCCTGAGGCCGTCGCCGTCGGGGTCGCAGAGCGGCATGCCGGCGAGCCACGGATACTTCACGAAGTCGAGCGTCGTGTAGGTCATCTGCTCGCCGGACGCATCGGGCTGGGTGAAGAAGTTGTTGAAGCAGTCGAGCGGAAGCCCGTTGAAGCCGAACTTGAGGTCTTCGTACGCCTCCGCCACGATGTCCGAGCCTATGCCGCCCATGCCGTCCTTCTCGCCGAGGAGCGGGTTGAGGCCGTGGTAGATTTCATAGAAATCGTCCATGCCGTCGTAGTCGGTGTCGCGCATGCGCGGATCCGTAGTAGCGTAGCGAAGCGCGGCGACGTACCCCTTGGGCTTCTGCACCGGCTCGAAGATGTCGCTGGCGGTCCCTATGGTCCACGTCGTTCCGGGCGTGAGCATCACGCGGCCGCGCTTTTCCCCGTTGCGGCGAAGTATCATGCTGTCCCAGTCGTGCGGCGGCGTTCCAAAGAAGCCGCGCCTCTTCACGTCGTCAGCCTTGAGCGCTACGTCGACGTCCATCGGGCCGAATATGTAGTCGATCGGGCCGAACATCGTCATCATGTAGAACGGCGTACCGTTCATGATGCCGGTCGTAGAGACGTCATCGCCGCTTTCAAGCCTCGTTCCGACGGTTTCGACGTCGTAGCGCAGATGGCGGAGCGCCTGTACGAGGTATTCCTGGAAGTTCTGCAGGCCGTCGATGTCGAAGTCGAAGTTGCGCAGGGTTCCAGTGCGGGGGTCGATGTCCTCCGGATAGAGGCCTCCGCGCTTGTAGGTATAGGAATCGTATGGATCGGTTCCGTCCATGCCGAAGTCGATGTACCCGCCAGGCTCCTTCTCCTCGGAGGCGGACAGGCGGTACACGCCGGCGAACTGCCACTCCCAGAGGTCGGGCAGCAGGTCGCCGTCCGTATCGACCGTGCAGGGGTTGAGGCCGCCGCCGCGGATGCAGATGGAGCCGTCGTCAGAGGCGTATCCCCACTTGGCGTCGCCAGTGTTCAGGTCCTTGTTCGGGCCATATATGAACGAGGTCGGCTTGACACGAGGATCGGAGTTGCCGTACTGGTTCTGGGAGAAGTCGTTGCGCTCCATGCCTACGGCCTGCTCGTCCGCGTCGGTGAGGCCGTCGCCGTCGGTATCGGACGAATAGGGATTGGTCGGGAAGAACTTGTTAAACCATATCCAGTTTTCACTGTAGGCGCCGGCGATGGACGGCACGTCCTTGTAGATGATATACGTGTCGGTTCCGGCGAACTCGGCCGGCAGGTCGAGGCTGTCGCCAATCGGATCTTCCGTGTGGAGGACGTCCCATTCGTCGTCGTCGGCGTCCCTTGCGTCGTTCGGGTCCTTGAGGACGTAAAGCTCCCATCCGTCAGGGGCGCCGTCGCTGTCGGTGTCGGCGCCGTGCGAGGCAACTGCGCGCTCCGTGCCGTTGCTCGACGTGCTCTCGTTGTACGAGACCTGCGGATTCGTAGTCGCCTCGCCCCACAACGCCTCGAGGGTCTTCTTGTTAGAGGTCACATCCCCAAGGTCCTTTGCGGCGTTCCTGACGCCGTTCTGGTAGCGATAGTGCATCAGCCTGTACTCGTCGAGCGACGAGAACCCGGCCGTGTTCACGGCAAGACCCGCGCGGCCCGCGCTATGGTCGCCTTCTTCGTCCGAGCTGCACGTCTTGCACCAGCGCGGTGCGCAATAGCCGTGGCTGCAGTTGCCCCAGCCCGTGCGCGGATCGAAGCCGTTCTCCGCGAAGACCTGCGCGTGGTATCTGGATATGCTGGTCTCGACGGATGCGCGGACTATCTCGGCGGCCGTGGTCTCTCCGTCAACGCCGGAGAGGTTGATCGTGTTGGTCGAGGCGCCGCCGTAGTATGTAAGCGTTCCCCTGACCTCGCTATCGGCGCCTGGCGTACTGTCGAGCTGGCAGCGCATCTTGACTGCATACGGCCCATTCTCGGCGTCGCCGTAGCGATAGAGCCTCACGAGCCCCGGCACGGCGCTTGGGTCGAGCCCGTTGGGGACTTCTCCCTCGTGGAAGCCGTCGACAATCGCCGCGTAGCGAGGCTCGGAATTGCCGAGTTCCGAGAAAGCCACCCAGTAGTAGACTACGGTAGGCGACGCCGAAAGGTCGTTTTCGTCCGCCGGAGGCGTCGTAAGCTGCAAGCCGGCCCTCAACACAGACTCGGCCCCGATCCAGTAGCGAGGCGTATCGCCCTCTCCAGAGGAGAACACGAGCCTGACCGGCATGTCGGCGAGGACCTGGTTCGCGTCGGCGTATTTTGCAAGCTCCGCCGCAGCCGCGTCGGTGTCGTTGGTTTCGGTGAGGAACAGGTACTGCGGAACGGGGCCCTTGTCGCTCTTGGTGCAGAGGGCGTATGCGACATTGCCGTAGGTCTCTGCCGCCGCCCAGGAGACCATCTCGTATTTATGGTATACCTTTCCGTCCTTGTCGATAGAATGCAGGTTGTCGAGGCCCCATATCTCGATCTCGTCGCCGACCTTTATCTCCACGACCATCTGGTGCCTCTCTGCGGCCATGGCCATGTAGTCGCCGTCTGGGTTCTTGCCGGAATCCGCCGTGAGGGGATCCGTGCCGCGCATGACCTCAAGGCCGTCGGGGATGCCGTCTCCGTCGGAATCCCAATGGACCGGATTCGTGCCGAGCACGTATTCCACGAGGTCGGGCAGCGCGTCGCCGTCGGTGTCGCCATTTGCGGTCCAGTTGCGCTTGTCGTTCGGGTCGAAGAGCTTTGCAATCGTCTTGGAGTCGATTATCTCGGGCTTCGAGACGTCGCCCGTCCAGAACCCGTAGCGCTCGCCCGTTGCGCCAAGCACGTGCGCAGAATACCAGTAGTAGTATTCGTAGCCGTCAGGAAGGCCGTCGGCGTCCGTATCCTCCTTGGTCGGATCGGTCGGGTTCTCAGGCGACCAGATGCCCTTCTTGAAGACGATTTCGAGCTTTGCCGTCTCGTTGGTATAGGCGTCGCTCGCCTTGGCCTCTTCGCAGAACGCGGCAATTGCGTTCGTGGCGGCCTCGTATACATCAGGCGCAAGGCCAAGGCTTTCGTCCGCGACGACAGAGACGAGGTAGCGCTTGAAGGCGCGCCTCTCGGAATCGCTCAGGTCCATCTCGGAGACGCCCTGCATGTTGAGGCCGTTGTGGTAGCCGCGGATTTCATAGGTAGCGGAGAACGGAACCGCGACCGTCGTCCAGGCGTTGCTCGGGCCCACGGCCGACAGGGTGGCGGAAGGCGTGCCGGGGAGCAGGTCTCCGTCCTCGTTGAAGTCGGCTACATTGACGAGGTCGTTGGCGGTTACGGTCGAGGTCTCCTTGTCATAGACGCCGAGGCCGTACTTTACGACATAGCGGTCCGGGATGCCGTCCTGGTTGATGTCGCCCATGTTGTCGGCGACGCGGAATTCGCGCGAGAAGACAGCCTCGAGGGTGACGTCGTCGTACGAGCCGTCTTCGAGGACCTGCGACGGCAGGGATACTATCGCCCCCGTATCGTACTTGTCCTCAATGTGCTCCGGCGCGAGGGTGTTGAAGAGGAGCCCGTCTGTCAAGCCGGAGACGCTGGTTTCAGTTCCGGAGTTCCCTCCAGACCCCGAAGAAGTCGTGCTCGTTTCGCTGCGATACAATATCCAGGCGTAGAGGAACGAGTCGAAAGGCCTGCCGGCCTTGTCGAGGAGCGGCACGTAGTTGTAGTATGCGCTGCTGTCGAGGTTGGTTTCCGAGAGGAACTCCCCGGACGGACTCGTCGGGAAGTCCATGCCTCCGTTGAGCGTGCCGTTGTCGACCGGCGCATTGGCCTTGTAGCCGTATCCATAGACGGCCCTTGTCTTTGCAAGCTTGCAGTTGTACATCGACACGAATCTCGAGACGCTCGCCGGCGAATTCGTGGGATACGGCTTCTCCTCGCCGTAGACATGCCCTTCGCCGAGGCCGTCAGCCTCGTTGTAGCGGGCAGAGAACGACCCCTTGTAGCCGGTTGTCGGCCCATGCGGCACAAGCCTGAGGTTTTTGGACTTCTCGACGTCGTAGTACCAGATAAGCTCGGGGTCGCGCAGGCTGCCGCCGTCCTTGTCGACGATAAACATCTGCACGATGTTGATGCCGGACGAAGTGAACGTCGGCCTCCACGAGCCGCTCGTCCCGGCGACGGTCGTGACAGTCTCGATATGGCCGCCGCCGCCCTTGATGGTCAGGGTGATTCCTGCCGCGATGTCGGCGTCCACGTCGGAGAAGTTCCACGTTATGGCATCCGTATCGTCAACGGTTCCCAACGCGACCTTGTTGGTCGAACCCGGCATCGGGTAGAAGTCGGAGTACTGGGCCTGCGGTGCGTCGTTCTCGACAAGGATCATCCGATCGACGCCTATGTAGTACTCGGCGCAGGTCTTGCCGGGCACGCTTGGGTATGTTTCCGTGTTCAGCACCTTGCTCTTGATGGTGAAGCCGGGGTGCTTACGGGACAGCTTCGTGCCGTCGAGCTGCGAAAGATACACAGACTGCGAAAGCACTCCGTCCAACGTGACGACATAAGTGTCGTGACCGTCGCCGTCAACGCCGGTGTAGGCGCAATAGGAATCCTCAAGGAGCCTGAACATTCCGGGATTGTCCGCCGCGTCGTCGCTCGGAGGCACGATGGTGAGCTGAACCTGGAGCGGCACGTCGAGAGGGTTCATCGTGACGTTGACGTCGATCGCGGCCTCCCCGCCGTAGTTCAGGCACTCCGTCTCGTAGATCGTATTGAGGCCGGAATACGTCGTTATCGTGATGGTAGGCTCCTTTACGACCTCGACCTGGAACGTGAACTTCTGGTTGAGCTCGCCGTTGCCCCACCGGCTCTGCATGTCCTTGTCCATGAAATCGATCTCGACCGTAGCGATACCCGCCTTGGTGAAGGTGTATGCAAAAGGATTGGCGTCGGGGTTGCCCTCGATTATCGTCACTACAGGGCTCTTGTCCTGCTCCTTTACGATCCACCTGGTCTTGAACTTCTTTCCGGCGACTTCAGTCGTCTTGTCGTAGGTTCCAGGCTCGTTCACATAGACGCGGAACGTCGCCTCGACATCCTTCGCAAGGATCGTCGTGAATTTCTTCCCGCTCTCGTAGACGGTGTCGACGCCGTCGTTCATTTCCACGAATTCCGTCTCCGGAATCACGTTGAGGGAATAGATCGTAAGCGTCTTCGACTCGAATCCGGCTATCGCAACGCCCTCGGAATAGCTCTGCTTGGTGCGCAGCTCGACCTTGAAGTCGTACGTAGCGCCCTGCTTGGAGTCGCTCGTGCCGTCCTCAAGCGTGAAGAGCGCATTTACGGAAGTCCCGGACTTCGGTATGGGACGCCCAGACTTGCCTGCGGCGGCAAGCCACGTCGCGCTTACGGCGTTAGTCGCCTCGCCCTGCGGCACCAAGAAGGCGTAGATCGTGTCGCCCGTGTCGTTGCTGCCGTTCTCGAGCGTAATCGTCACGTTGACGTCTTCGCCCTCCTTGTACTGGTTGCCGTCCCTGCCGTCTGTCGTAGCAATGCCAATCTGGCGCGCGGGCTTTACGTAGAGCTTGATCTGGCGCGTCTCGCTATCCTGCCCGCTCGCCGGCGCCTTCACTCGGAGCAAGGCCGTGTCGGTCGCCGTGTTCTCCCACGTCACTGTCGGAAGGTGCGGCGTCGGGTCTTCGACCGTTGGCACGGAATAGAGCGTTCCGTTGACGTCGGGCTTGAAAAAGCCCAGCGACTCCTCGAAAAGGTCGGATATGTCCTTCTTGACGAAAAGCTCGTATCCCGCGTCGTTCCTCATGTCGTTGTAGGTATCGCTCACCTTTATTGTCAGCGGGTACGGCACGGAGCAATTCACGCTTATGAGCTGGTCCTCGACAGGCTCCTCGATGACCGGCTTTATGGACTGCACGAGCAAAAGCGCATTCTCCATGCCGCCGGCGTAGAACGCGGCCGCCGCGGAGTCGGAGACGGAAGGCACGAACGCCACGGACTTGTCGACGCCATACGTGTTCGCGTCGGCGCCCCAGGAGTAGAGGTATATCGTCTTCAGAGTCTCGCCCACGTCGAACGTAATGTTGGTCGTCTTCTCAAGATAGCTGAGGGATTCCGTCTTCAGGCTCATGCCAAAGTAGTCAAGCGCGTCCGCGCCCGGAACGCCGTTGACCGCAAGCTTCGGCACTACGGTGACGTCCAGCGGAGCGGTGTATGGGTCGGAAAGCTCTACCGTGAGCGTCGCGACGCGCGTTCCGACACCGCTCTGCGCCACGGTGGTGACCGTGTCGGACGAAAGACCGTTCACCTTCACGGTAATCGTGGGCTCAAGGGGATCGCCGCACTTGACCGGCACGGACAGGTAGTCTACAAGCAGGTCGCCGGCGCCGTCGAACCGATAGCCGAGCTTGGCGCTCATCACCAGCGCCGTGGTATTCCCGTGCGCACCGTCGGCACCGCGGATGCTGAACGGATATTCCACGTTTACGCCGTCTATCTTGATCTTCTTGACCCAGAACGTGCGCGAAACGCCGGTCTTGTCCTTGAAAGTCTCTTGGGTGACACCTGCGCCCGCAAGCTCGGCCGCGCTGTCGCTGAACTTGAGAGTGACCACCGCGTCGTCCTCGGACCAGACATAGAGGTAGAGATCCTGTGGGTTTTCGGGCTTTGCATCGACCGCAAGCGCGGGGATGTCGGGCTTGCAGGTGATGCGCTTCTCGTTGACGATGCGCCAATACGTTCCGGAATCGTCGGTAACGCTCTTGGAGTCGAAGCCGAGGGTCTTGATGAAGTAGGCCCCGTTCGCATTGGCGGGGTCAAAGTTGAACGCGAGGTCGTAGGAGCCGTTGCGCTCGCCGTCCGGCGGCATAAACGAAGGGCTGACCGTCTGGCGGCGGTAGGGCTTCATCCAGACAATGTTCGCGTAGGTCTCGGCTGCGCCCTCCGGCAGGTAGCCGATGCCCCATATGTCGCTGTTTATCAAGTAGTACGAGGCATCCGTCGAAGGCGTGAACGACCCCTCCGGCAGGCCGTCGCCGACCGCATTGCCGTTGCCATCCGCGGCAAGCTTCAGCGGGAGAGCGAGGTCGCCGTATTTCGTCGAGAATTCGCAGCTAAACTCGCTAAGGCGACGTTCGCTTTGGGGCGACGGGAAGTTGATCGCGCACGGACGAGTCTGCCCGCTTACGACAACGCCGATCTGGAGCGGCCGTATGGCCCATGCGGAGTACATCGCCGCAGCCTCCGCAATGCTCGCCGGGAACGGGTTCGGCTTGTAGTATATCTGCCACTGTATGCGCTTCTCTTCCAGCGGATTGCTGTACGTCGGCGACAAAAGGCGCATCTTGAACTGGATCGTCTGCGCCGCGCCAAGCGGGCTGTCGGCCGAGACGACCGACGTGACAGGCGCGAATTCGTAGATGTCGCCGTCATCTGCGGCAAGAGCCGGAAAGGCGAGCGCAAGCGCAAAAGCTGCTGCAAGATAGACATTTGACTTCTTCATGGCATCACTCCTCATTTTGAAGCTTTCTCCTGGTTCATCTGACGACGCACAAGCGACAGCGTCTCCTGGCGTTGTTTCTCGAATTCCGCGTCTATTTCCGCGGCCTTCGCCTTCAAAGACTTCCACTCGGCGTTTTCCGACAGGGCCTCAATGGCCTTCTTGTCGTCCTTGACGCCAAGTTTTTCCCTCATTATCGCCGTCATCTCGCGCATTCGGGCCTCGACCTTCGCGCGCCTGGCGCCTATTTCCTTCGCAACGGAATGCCGAGAGTCGAGCGCCTTCTTGAACTCAGGGTCGCTCGACCAGTCGGCGGCAGGCTCTTTCGGAGCCTGGCCGTCGCCGCAACCGACAACGAGGCACAGCGCGAGAAGCGCCGCCATTCTCTTTGCTCTAATTCTCATTTTAGTTAATCTTACCATTTTTCCCGTTTTGAATCAATCTCCGAATGCCTTTCAGTCATCGTAGTAGTTAACCGCCTTCAGCACCCGAGGGCCAACCGGCATGAGGCTCGAATCGACGGAAACCTTGAACCACACGCCTGCCGTCGGATACTTCCACCACCCCTGGTAGTAGGCCGGGCTCGGCGGCTGGAAGGTGTCTTCGACCTCAATGTAGGTCTGGAACTCGTCATCCTTGCCCGTATCTGCGTTCACATGGCCCTTCGGCATGAAGGAGTTCTCGTCGAACACAAAGTACTGGAGGGGCAGCCAAATCAGGCTTTCGGGCTTGAGCGCGTCCTTGCCGTTGTTGAGATAGCCCTTCACCTTGAACGTGACGGAAGTCCAGTTGGAGGAATTCTCCGCGCTTGAGCTTCCAGGCTCAAGGCCCCTAAGCGTATATGGCGCATAGGACTCGAACGAGGAATCGACCAGGTTCGTTATCATCATGAGGAACGACATGCGCTTGTTGAAGTTCGTCTTCGTCAAGTCTTCGGAAATCACCAGGTGGGTCTGCGGGCAGCTCGTCAAGCCGAACTTCAGCGCAAGGTCGCCGACCGTCGGATCCATGTCGTACCAGTACATTTCGGTGAGGGCGAGCTCTCCCGTCTCCTCGTCCTTGAGGTTAAGCGTCTTGGCGAGCCTTATCTGCCTGTCGGAATTTGCAAACGCGCCTCGGAGCGTCGCGCCCCCGGAAAGCCATTCCATGACCGCTGGGGTATAGGCATTGTCCGCAGTAAGCCCATAAACCTCCCTAAGGCTCGTCTCTATGCGGGTTTTCGCAACGAGCGTTATGTTGTTGGAGGCGTTTACGGCCGTCGTGAAGACAACTGGAAGCCCGTCGCCGCCGCGTCCTGCATAACCTGGCCGCGCGACGCCGTTTTCCGTTATCGAGCCTATCTCGTACCAACGATCGACGCGATAGACGATGTCCGTTCCGCTTTCGCTGCCCTTGGGGACGTAAAGTACGAGGTTCTGCGTCTGCTCCTCGTACACTCCGGTCGATTGGTTGATGTGCCCGCCCTCGAGGTTTGCAAAAAGGATGATACTAGAGCCATTCGGGGTCGGGTGATCTGGGTCGATGTACTGGCCTATGTTTATGCGGCCAGGAGTCTTCTGCAAGCGAGTCCACGACCCAGCAAGCGCGAACTGGTTCGTCGCCGACAGGCCCTTAAGCGCGTTTTCGCCATAGTCCTCGCCGGCCAAGATCCACTTGCTGTCGATCTTCTGCAACTTCTCCGTAAAGTTCGAGATCGAATAAAGCTCTCCATAGTAGGGGATGTCCGCGTAGACGTTGGTGCCCCCGACGACGATGGAATGCTCGATTATGCCGGATGGCCTCACCAACTGCATCCCGATCGGGTACCCCGGGTCGATCCGCCCGTCGGAGTAGAGCTGCTGGCCGGGAACGGCGTCTGCGGCCGACCACACCCCGTCGATGGTTCCGGCGCCCTTCGTCGCCTTCGTGCAGCTCCTCGAGCTGCCGAGGGTGAGGAACACGTAGTTCGCGGAGCCGTTCACCGACTTCTTGGACGGAACGCCGTCGCTGACCCCGAACACCGCGACGGTGTTGGTGTAGTAGACGCTGCCGTCGCCTATGCCGCCTGTTATGAACCGGAGCTCCCAGTTGGTGAGGTCGGCCTCGGCGGGCATTGCCACTTCTACGTACTGGTTCGTGAAGTTCGACGTTCTGTAGATGTCCATGTCGTCGTTGACGTTCGCCTCGTTGATCCAGGCGTATCCGGGCGCAATCGTGTCGAGTATCGTGTAGGCGCTGAAGCCGAAGCCCTTGTTGCTCTCGTTCAAGTCGACAGGCCGGTACCAAGCAGGGTTCACCCAGTCTGCGCGTTCAAGCCTGTCCGTCACGAGGTTCCCTCCCTCGACCTCGTAAATGGCCTCCAACATGTACTGGACTGTGTTCGGCGTGTACTGCGCGTCTATGACGGCCGCAGGCGCGGACGGGTGGCTGGAGCGGAAGATGCGGTTCGTCCCCTCGCAAGCGGAGAGCCATGCGCTGTGCACGACGGCATCGCCCGTCTTCTTGTCCTTCCAGTTTTCGAAGCCCCATGGCTCGGCGCTCTCGTACCACCAAAGCCTCACTCTCGCCGCCGAGATGTCGTCTATCTCGCTCGCCAGCTGCGAGGCGTATATCTCGCACTGGACGCCGAACTGCTCTCCGCAAAGAGGCTGCTCGGATTTTTCCATTATGTCCGAGATCGCCCTGTTCGTGTCGAGATGGTTGCGGAAAGCCGCTACGTTGCGGAAGGCTATGCGCGCGCGTACCGCCTCAAGCACCGAGACCTCGTCGAGCAACACCCTGAGGGGCGACATCGTCGGATTTGGATCCGGCATCACGTTTTCGACGCCGGCCACTCCAGTCACCGCGAATCGGAACGCATTGTAGCCCCGGCCTGGCGGAACTTTGTAGGAATACCGCCGGAACCTGTCGGCATCGACATCCCAACTGCACACGAATTTCCACTGCGCATCCTCCGACACGGAACCGCTGTCGCATCCAAAGAGCACAACCCTGGTGGCGGCGTCGCTCGCAGAGTACTTGCGGGCCCTGAAGCTGACCTCCCCAACTGACGCCTTCGAGAACGTGGGCGTCTGCAGGAATGGCAGATGCTGGGGATAGAAACTTTCGTCCTCGTCTATTATGTCGGCTGTTACGGAATTGTTCAGGGCGAACGAAAGCCCGTTGTACTTGTCGTCTCCGGATCTGTCGCCAATGTACGCCCTTTCGCCTTCGCTCGTCGTCCTTATGTTCCACCCCCACCACGAGGACTCGTCTATGTCCGGCTCGTCGCTTACAAGTATCCCGGTTATGTCGATCTCTCCAAACGCGTCGGGGTCGATGGCGTTGGTGACGGCGTTCACGCATTCCGGATCAAGCACTATGCGCACCGCGCCTACGATGCCATGCAGCCCGAGATATACGGAGCGCGATCCCGAAAGCCTCTCGGCTGCGCCTACATCGCCAAAGTCGAAGTTCTCTACCGTCGTCCACATGGTGTCGTCCGCCGTTCGACCGGTGATATCCCTCAGGACCGACCGGGAAGCGCCGTTCGTGGCGATCTGAACGAGCAGGTTCACGTTTGTCTGTGCGTTCTCGTACGTAAAGGTCACCCTGCCAAGGCCAATGCCGCGCCCGCTAAGCCCGTCCATCAGCGGTGAGCGGATGGACGTCGGAACAGTCGCGCGCGAACGGCGGGCCGAGAGACGGCTGCAGTACGAGCCCCACTCGTTGGTCATGTTCCACGCCTGCGTGAAGACGAAGTTCGAAGGCGAACCATACGTGATGTCGTCGAAGTAGCGTTGCCCCGCCGCATCCGTGTAGCTCTCGCCGCGCCACTGGCGAAGCTCAATGTCGTCTATCACGATGTCGTTGCGGGCCGTCTTGCTGTTTCCGCCGGGCGCTATCTTCACGGCACAGTCGTCAAG
>Ga0310690_10002341_pt1 | contig 31158 bp, 36 predicted proteins | sample AusTroGonzalo_MG_2_FD_207661 | JGI IMG/M metagenome (GOLD analysis project Ga0310690, IMG submission 207661) | Bovine rumen microbial communities from tropical cattle in Woodstock, Queensland, Australia - Gonzalo_04 (v2) (version 2) | ecosystem: Host-associated > Mammals > Digestive system >...
CAAGGATTTAACCTTTATATTTATATGAAAAACAAAAGTAAATAATTATTTACTTCTGCTTAATTTTAAGTCTTGCAAATCTAATTCGCGTTCATTATCAAAAACTTTATATTCAAAAGGAATATCTTGGAAATCTTCCTCATCTGTCATATAACGTCTGCATATCTCTGCACAATCTGGATTTTCTTCTCTTTTAAGTGCGCGGATAAGTCTAGTTTTGTCTGTCGCTTGAACATATACAGGATGCACATCTAATCTATCATCTTTAAGCATATTAGCAATGCCTGATATATTAAATACACCTACGTTAGTTTTATCTGGGTCTAATCCGTCAATAGGAGTACCATAAAACCAATTGCGGAAGATTGTTGTTTCCAACATATCTCCACTAATTGTTTTTCTAGCAAACTCATCTTCGGTTAAGAAGAAATAATCTACTCCTTCTTCTTCATAGTCTCTTTTAGGGCGTGTTGTACAGCTAACTACTTTATGATAATTAGTGTTTTGGTCTAACATCATTTTTTGTAGTGTATCTTTACCAGCGGCGCTTTTACCGAATAACGCAATTATTTTTATTTTATTCATCTGACATAACCCCCTCTCTATCGTGAGTAAGTTCTACATTTCCTTTCTCATCAATAGATGTTATCTTATATAATTGATGGAAACCTGTGTTCTTATAAGTTTTTGCTACAAATGTATCATCTCTGCGGAACCCCGCCACTAACAATTTGACACCTCTTGTAAACCAACCTTTTTCAGTTACATGCTTTGTTCCATCTTCTCCCATTTCACTTAATTGTCTATTATACATTGTAAAATAATCTTTTGTAAACTTAACATTTACTACACCTGTTGGAGTTAATAATGTTACGGATGAACGGGTATCATTCTTACCTATAACTGTTCCAACTATTTTATGTATTCTATAAATCGGTAGTTCGTGTCCATTTCTTTTAAAATATGTGTCAACAATAGGTTCACTAGGAAGTGAATCAAAATCTATAACACCATACTTGCTTTTATTAATATGCGCTAACTCATGTTCATGATAATAGAAACATAATGCTTCCATTTCATACGCGCTAATGTTGCCTAATGCATATTTATCCCAACATTCTTTAAATAACAAGTCATTAAAATCTCTCAATATTTGACTTTGATTATCTCTAATCCAATCACGCGCACTATCCATTTGTGCTTGATAAATCTTTTCCCATCTATCTTGTAAGATACAAGTTAATCCATTTATTATTTCTAACTGGTCAGAGTCAAAATACTTATTATAAAATTCTTCACATTCGCTATCAAAAACATAATACTTTCCTGTCTTTTTATTTGCTTTTAAATACTTTGTGAACAAGAATGTTTTCTTTTGCAAATCTAATTCACTAGGAACTAAATTATGTTGTATCAAACCATTAAAGTTTTGTAAAGTTATTCTTTTCTTTGCTTCACACACTTTTGAGATATAATATGCCATAACCGCCATACGAGGTTCAACACCTAATTCTTTTCCTAAATCTATTTCTAACTTATCAAAAGCTCCTGCTTTAATCAAACTAAACATTGCGCTTTTGTTAAGTGGACATCTTGCCATAAAATCTTGTATACCGCTATATGGACGGTTCGCAATAATCTGGTCGATAATCGGACCTCCAACATTATTTAATGCTTTCATACCAAACAAGATTTCATTATTTTCTACATCTGGTTCAAAACTATATGATGATTTATTTATATCAACTAAACTAACTCTAATTCCTCTTGATATAATATCACCAATAGCTTTTGCTATTTTACCATAATCAGTTCCGCGCTCTTTTTTTTCTACATTTCCTTCTTCATCTTCTTCAAACTCATCACCATCTTCAAGACTACCACTATTAACTACTAAACACGCTGTGTTCCAATAGATAGGATTCCATCTTGTTGCAATATACATTGTTTGAAAACCGATGAAGCTATATGCTAATGCGTGAATGATACTAAATGAATAACCCATCTGAGGACCGATACCACATGTCCATACATAGTTACCTAAACATGGAGACTTCGCTTGGTCTAAAACTTTCTTACGAAGTTCAGGTATCTTACTCATTTGCTTTTTACCAACAACTTTACGTGCGGCGTTTGCCTCAGCTAATGTGAACCCGCATATGTTCTCATCCATTAACATCTTCATTAATTGTTCCTGACTTGGCGGAACTCCATATGAAGTTTTAAAATATGGCTCTAATGTTTTTTGCTCCGCTTGAGTTAAACCATATTCGCGCATTTCTTTATACCACAATGAGATATCATTCTTAAATCTAATATATTTTTCCATTGGAGTTTCTTGACCTTTTTCTGCTGTCATTAATCTCATTAATCCATTTGCATCTGCCATTTCCAACATTGACCCCGGCTTAATTTTCTTAGCCGCTTGTCCGCCAACATCACTATCAAACTGGAAGATATTTAATACACTATTCTCTTGAAGAACTTTCCATATATCTTCATCATCAATAGGCAATACACTTGGGTGAAAATACTTATCATAAATTTCTCTTAATGTCAAGTCACTTTCAATTTCACCATAGTCTTGCAACATTCTAATTGCTTCTGCTAATTTATCTTGAACTTCTGTTACTAAGAAGTCATATTTTGTCATACCACATGCTTCACACATATGTAGGTCATATGATGTGATTACTTCACCTCTTGGAGTTCTCATAAATGTTCCAAATTCATATGGGTCTTCATCAAATAAAATAACTCCTGAAGCATGTGAACTTCTTTTATTTATCAATCCTTCAATTCCGTCCATTATATCTAATAGACCAGGATATAAATTTACTTCATTTATAAATGTTTTAATTGGCTTACGACCCTTATCTTCATTTCCATTTATAACATCTGCAAGAGGCCATAAGAATCCACGTTCACTTGGGATAAGTGAACTTAAATATTGCGCTGTATCAACATCTATTCCATCTGGATACTCTTCACTACGATAACCGCGGCATGCAGTTAAGATTGTTGAACGAGTTCCTTCTGTTCCAAATGTTGCTATTAATGTACATCCTAAATTCTTACGACTTAATTCATCTATATCACTCTTGAAGTTTTGTCCTCTTTCTTTTTTAATTTCATTTAATATCTTAGGACGCTTACTTGGACATAAATCTAAGTCAATATCACCTAACTCTACACGTTCCTTATTTAGATAACGCCAGAATGGAAGCTCCCATTTGATTGGGTCAAGTTGTGTAATACCTAATAGATAGTGATTTAAACCTGAACAGCTTGAACCACGTCCTGCACCAACGATACTCCCGCAATTCCAGAACAAATCAACATAGTGCTGTAAAGTTACTGGATATGCAAACATATTTGTTCCTAACTTACCACTAATTGTTCTTTTAATATCTGCCTCTTCCTCAAGTCTACTCAAATATGTTTCATTATACAAATCTTTTGTGATTAATTTATTAACACATTCATTAACCCAATATCTTTCAATTTTGTCATCAGACATATACATACTATTTAATATTGGATAATCTTTTAACTGGTCTGTTTTACCATATTCTTTTACTTCAACTTGCGGAATAGTTTGAGCATGTGCTAAACTATACTTTTCTATTTTATTCCAAATTTCATAACTATTGTCAAACATTTGTTCAACGAACTCATTATCGAAACCAGATGCTGCTAAATGTTCTTTAATCTCATCATTTGTTTGAAGATATGCAAATTCATAGAACTCATCTACTTCACGTTCTCCAAACTTACTGTTAAGATATGCTTTATGAACATATCTATCTTCTTTTTTAAGATAATGCGCATCTGACCCTATTACCATTTTCAAATCAAATGCTTTTGCAATAGCAGGAAATCTTTTATTTACTAATACTTGTTCACGACTTGTACCTGGGGCACATTCTATATAAAAGTTACCTTCGCCAAATACTTCTTTAGCCCATAATAAGAAATTTACTATATTATTGTGCGCGATTGCCGCACCATTTGTATCCCCTGTTTGTTCTGCTGTGATAAGCGCTAATGTATTAACACTTAATTCTCCTCCTAAACATGCTGTTGTTGCTATCAAACTATTAGGATACTTTTTCATTATCTCTTCAATATCACTTTTTAATGTTGGAACTCTTTCAAGACCTCTATCCCAATAACTATTCATCCACGCTCTTGAGGATAATTCTCTCAATGCTCTATGACCTTCTTTATTTTTTGCAATCAAAATAAAGTGATAATATCTTTGCCCCATATCACGCGTGTCTGTTAAATATATTTCATTTCCTAATGCTATTTTAAAATCAGGATGTTCTTTCTCTACTTCAGATTGATAAAAGTTTATCTCTGGATGAGAGGATATACACTCATGGTCAGTTATCGCGATACCTGATAATCCCAATTCAATAGCTCTGTTGATTAAATCTTTAGGTCTATTGATTGAGTCAAGTAAACGCAAATTACTATAATGTGTATGTGAGTGAACTTCAAATCTATTTCCCATTTTTTCCTCCTTTTCCATCTTATAATAATATTATATCATTTTTTTAATTAAAAGTCAAATGGTAAGTGTTTGATGGAGGCTAAGTTATTTATTGGATAATCCAGCTCTTTACATTCCCATCCATGTTTAGCAAAATATTCTTGTAAAGGAATACGTTCACTGCACATATTACCAGGTGCTTCATATACTATTAAAACTAAAATTATTTCTTCTTCAATATTATTATCTTTTGCATATTTATCTGCGAAATTGCGCATATCCGCAATCATTTCATCAAAATCTATTTTATCTAAATTCTTTCTATAATTACTTAAGAAAGAACAAATTGTAAAATTTTTTTCTTGGCAAGGGCATGGGACAGGTTCCTGTTCTCCACATTTCTTACCAGCTTGAATAATAGGATTAATTCTTACACCGTTTAGAATTTTTCTTGCATCATAAAAAATATGATTCTCTCCTTGATTTGCGTGAAACCAAGTTGGGTCCCACAATGCTGTGGATATGGGAATCATATTACGATTAAAATTTCTAATTTGATAAAAGTAACTAGTCCTTATTTTCATTATTTTCTTCCTTTAGCATAATTTTTAAATATCTAATTAAATCTTTAATTTCTTTTTTCTTTTCAAATTGCACAACTGCAACTGCGCCTTTTTTGCTAACAGGTATATTTATTGTTAAAGCTTCATCAACAATAAAATGATTGCCAATTCTTTTTGCTTTACAAGGGGCTACTAATTGCAATTCCGCAAGTTCTTGACAATTATTTATATTTCTCATTATACAGATTCTTCTGTTGTTTTATGCTTAGGATGAAAACCACCGTTATTTTTATAAAAGTTTTTGATAGCATTGAAAATAATTTGACTATCTAGTTGTTCTTGACTTTTACTTCCATTTACTTTCCATCTAAAAGCAAATTTAGCTGGTCTTGTTCCAGGGTATAAATCAATAATTTTATATACTCCTAATTTACCTTTGGCATTTATTTCTTGATACCATACTGCCCATCTGTCATCTACTACTCTGTCAATCTTATATAATTTACTCATTCTATCTCTCCTCTATTTTCTTATTATTACCAATTTCTTTGCAGCTCTGGTACAAGCTGTATACAACCATCTCTTATGCTCTTCTGAAACATAAGGGAACCCCTCTTCTATAACCAAGACCTTATCCCATTCACTACCTTGCGCCTTGTGGCAAGTGATAGCATATCCATAAGTAAACTGGTCAGGCACCATATTCATATAGCGCCAATTCCTACGCATCTTATATGTAGTCTTCCAATCTAATCCCGGCTCACCTGTTAAGATTAATTTCTTATCCATTTCTAATTCGCCGTAGCTTTCACCTGTATCTGATATAAATTCCGCATGAATAATATCTAATTTCTTAGCTTTACCATCACTAGTTATTCTACCAGGTAGGTTAATATAAGTACTGAAGCTATTGTTTAAATAACCAATAGTTCCATTAACTAATGGGTTATCATCATTTGAAAATACTTCCCAGTTATTCTTTAAACAAATAACCTTATCTCCATCTTCAGGGTCGCCTTCATGCCCTAATAAGTCACGCATTTGATTATTTAGCGCAACTCTTGTTGCATTAGTGGCGCATATTATCTGGTCAGCCCATTCTAACATTCCTGTTGATAATTCATCTTTATCTAATATCTGAACTTGTTGACCAACATAGTGATTAAGTGGCTTCCCATCACGAATATCCATTGTTAATTTAATAATCTCACTTTCCGCCTCTTGACGCATAATTTCATCTAGGAAGATATGCGGATTATCTAATAAATGGTTATCTTCACTTTTATCAACTGGTGGTAATTGACCAGGGTCTCCTAAACATATAATATGCACAGGATAACTCGCTAGTCGTTGCAATAAATCTTTTGGCACCATAGACACTTCATCTACTATTACTACTTTATAAGGTACTATCTCCACAGGTTTACGAAAGAATGTCCCATCAGGACGAGGTATGCTCTCAAATAAGAGTTTGTGTAAAGTGCTTACATTTTTATTACCTTTCTTTTGTAAGACCTGTGTTGCTTTGCCTGTGAACGATGTATATACCACATCTAGTTCAGGGTCTATATCTGGGAGGGCTGATATGATAAATTTAACTAGTGTTGATTTTCCTGTTCCTGCATATCCAGCTATAACTGTATATTTAGAACCATCGTTATATCTATCAACAGCAATTTGCAAACCTTGCTTTTGCTTGTCGTTTAATTCCATAACTCCTCCTTTATATTATAATTATATCATATTTCTTTATAAAAATCAATTAAAACAAATATTTACCTGAACCTACTACTTCATAATCTTCTACAAATAATTGTGGAGTTCTTATTCCATTTCATTCATTTATATTACATTTTCCTACTGCGTTGATTGATATATAAGCCGTATCAAATTCTTCAAATGTTTCACAATCTTTATCAGTAGCATTAAATATCATTAAACTTATTTTATTTTGTAATGTTATTTTTAATGTATTACTTGTTTTTCTATAAACTGTTACCATATCTTTACTAACTTTTAAATTTTCTATTGCGATATATGGTTCATCCATATCTTTTCCCCATAAATCACTAAGACTTGCAATAGTAAGAATATCATTTGCTTGAACATCAGCGCCTGTGTAGATATAGTCTACATAATATACTGGTTCTGAAGAAATGCTCGCTAATGCTGCATCAGTCTTGGTTAAGAATTCTTGAACTGCCTCTGCCGTCAAACACATACCAAATGCATTTTCATGCCCCTGGCACCATTCTGCCCCAGACTCTTCACATATAGTTTTAAAGTTAGTTATACCAGTCATTTCATATCCGCGCGCACTGCCTTGATATCCCTCTGGAGTATCAAATAATATGCAGCATGGACGTTGATATTTATTGGCTAACTTATTTGCTATAAGACCTGCTATATTTCTATCTATTGCTCCGCTATCAAGAGTAAACAATATAACTTTATGGTCAAGTAGATTATCAGACTTTATCTGTTTTTCTAAATCTTCCATAGCTTTATCTTGTTCTCTTGTTTGCCTATTTTTTACATTATTAGAAGTTCTAATTGCTTGGTCAACTATTCTTTCCATTTCACCAGGTGCATGTCCGCGCTTAGTAGATGGAACCATTTCAAAAGCTTCATACTTAAGCATTGACTTAAATAGCAATTCTTTTTCTTCTATTGTCCCGCTACGTTGAACTGCGTTAACTAGGGGAACTATATAAAAAGCTGCTCCTATTGAAGTAAGGTGCTCACCTAATTTAAACTTATTCTTTTGCCATGACTCATATAGATATGGGTTATGAATATTTTCAGGTTCAAAACCTTTTGTTATAATATGTTTTGTTTCTATTGATGTTAGGCTCATCATATCTCCGCAGTTACCTAGAGCTACTAAGTCTATATAATTATCTGCGTTGTTACCGCCTAATTGTTGGTCTAAGTATCTACAAAACTGTCATACTATACCAACTCCTGAAAAATCTTTATTACTATAATCACTTAATTGATTATTTATAACTATTGCATATTCACTTACTTTATCAGCTAAGTGGTGGTCTAAGATAATAATATCTTTACCTTGACCTTTAAGCGCTAAATGCGCATCATAATCATTGGAACCAGCATCTGGAACTATAATTAATTCAAAATCTCTATAATTGATATAGTCCATACAATCATTAATTCCATGCTGTTTTCCTTCATGTACCCATCACTTTAAGTTATTTTCAACCCAAGCAGGGAATAAATCATGAAGATAGTTAATTAATACTGCGGATGCGGTGAATCCATCGCAATCGCAATCTACTATTACTAAAGCATTATCATTATTTTTAATGTGAGTAAGAAGCGTTCGAGCTGCTTTCACTAGACAATCTTGCCCAAGCGCCTCTGGCTTATTTATATCTGCATCTGTTGTATTTAGATAATGCGCTACTTCTTCATAAGGGATATTTCTATTTGTTAATATTTGTTCTATTGTATTATATAATGGATTAATAGGTTTTATTAATTTGTATTGCATTATCTATTTCACCTAATTCAAAATCACTGCGATTATTACAAATATAATTAAGAATAATACGACTAATGCTGCTGGAATCCAAAGTGGTGCTAATACCCATAGCCAACCCCAATTAATAACTCCACACAATTTTAATACTACAAATGCTATTGTTAGTAATCCACAAAATCCTATTCCTCCGCTACGAACTACTGTTGTATTCTTATCATTATAACTCATTATATTATTATTCTCCTTTCAAACAACTCTAAAAATGTATCTGGTCCTTTATCAATGGGACTATCTTTATAACCTAATAAATTCCATTTATCAAACATAAAGCTAATTTTGATTAAAGGACTATATTTCTTATTTATATCTTTTAATTTTTTTGTCCAACCTTTAAATTCATTATCCCCTATTTCTTTAAATTGCTTATCAAAAGCAACAACAATTTCTTCTACATCTAGTGATTGTAGGAGCTGTACTTGATAGTTAGTTAAGTTACTTCCGCAAACCGCAACACTTATATCATTATCAAAACCAAAGTATGATTGATATAACAAGCAACTTTTTTCTCCTTCAAATACAATTACTTTTTTCATTCTTCTTATATTATTCTTACTATTATTCAAATTATATAAGTTGAAACCTAATGGGTGATTATACATTTGATAATTTAATATTGCAGGTTTATACTTACCATTAGCTTCTTCTTCTTTTATCATTGTTCTTTCTCTAATACCAATTAACTTACCATCAATATTATAGTGCGGGATTACTATACCCCAGTTAACCGGGTCAAAAGCAATACCACTATGATTCATTGATTCCTGTGTGATTCCTTCATCTAACCATGCTGGAATCTTAGGACGCGGTAAATATCTTAATATCTTATCATCATAATATTTGAATTCTACAATTCTCTCTTCTTTTGTTTCTTGTTTCTTTTCATAATTATTTAGTATCTTCCAATCGTCAGTCTCTGCGCTACCATATACTTCATTATTTAAAGAAACATTTAATCCAAAGAAATTTATAATAAAATTAATTGATTGCATTAATGTATATTCAATATTTTCTAATTTTTTTACTTTTATTATAAAGTCAAAAACATCAAAGGTATCTGAACACTCTGTATAACATCTAAACAACTTTGTGTTATCATAATAATATAACTTATGGCTACTTCCGCCATGACACAAAGTCCTTGATATTATTAGTTCTCCTTTGATGACCGGGTCTCCGCCTAGGGCATATAACAATTCCTTTACTTGGTCTATTGTTAAACTATTTTTGATGTTTTCTGACCACTCTTTAAGATTGTCCATATGAACACCTCTTTTCCTATATATAATAATTATATAATAAATTATTAAAATAGTCAATTAGAAAGCGGAAACCTGCATCTTTGGATTTACATTTATTTGTAAATCAGGTAAATCTATTAGCTGATAATTGTAATCAGTAGCGAACATAGGTATTACTCTACATGTTCCTTGATTTGCCTTACACCATAATAATATATCTTTATATTGTCCTCTACGATTTTTATATACTGAAATTTTTATTGCGGGCTCTTCAAATTTAAAGCGCGCTATAACTTCTCTTAAGGCTTCTTTATCTTCTTTACTTGTCTTAAGCATAATCATACCTAAGTCAATTTTATCGGCTATTGATTTAGCACCACGCAATAGGTTTTGGTCATATTGTTGAGCGGTAGTATAATCAGCATTTAACTGTGTAGCAGTTAAGATAAATACACCATATTCATTACATAGGTCTTTAAGTTTAATAGAAATCATAAATAATACATTATCTTCTCTTAAACCTTTTATTCCTGTCTTCGATGTAACCTCACTCAATATCTTCATTGACGTATGTAGATAATCGAAAAAGATATATCGTACATCCCATTCATGTATACCAAATTTAATAGTGTTTTCGATGTCCTTCATAGAAAAGTCAGGAAGTTTCTTAATGTAGATTGGACATTTTTTCAATAACTCTGCTGCATATAGAACTCTTTCTAGCTCTCCTTCTTCATAGTTGTTATAAATTATATGACTTTCATTTACATCAGATAAGAACGCAAGCATCATTGTTTGTATCTCATCTACTTCTTGTTCTGTTGTGATAAACATAGTAGGTTCTTTCGTTCCATTATCTATCCATTTTCCTTGTTCTGAATCATATATTCTATCGCATGCGATAGAGCATGAATCAGCTATCATACTACGAGTTTTACCAACACCTGTAGCTGCAGAACGTAAATAGAATTTCTTTAAACGAGCTCCGCGCGTAACTGTGTTAATGTAAGGGCCATACATTGGGTAACCAATCTCAGGTCTCTTTTGTAAACTTTCGATAAGTTCGTTGACTTTGTCTCCTGCTTGAATGAAATCTTCATTAGAATCATCTACGTATTTCATTCTTATTTCAGTTATTTTTTTATCTATTAAATCCGCAATAGCGTCAAGAGATGAATTATCTAACCAATCTTCTTGCGCCTGTTTCTTTTTTGCATCTAAGATATTATCTACATCATATAACCAAGATAAATCCATTCCCGCGTTGCTATACATTCTTAATAAAGTCATTTTTTTCATCTTTTGATAATAATAATCAAAAGTAGAAAGTTGAATGTTTTGTGATATTTTTTCTAAATATTCTGCACCTTTATAATTTTTATATACAGCCAAGCTCTTTGGTCTATCTTTTAAATAATCTTCTATTGTGTTAACAGAAATTTCTTTTGCGCCAAGCGCATGTAGGTTATATATAGAACCGAATAATATTTTATGGAATTCTTCAGTAAAATCATCTTCGTGAAAGAAGTAATTTTCATTATCTAATAGAGTAGGATTTTGATAGATACAACCGATAACTTGAATAATTGCTGAGACATCTACATATTTACTACTCATTTTTGCCTTCCTCCTCTAATTCAAAAAGTCGTTTATTTTGCACATATACTCTAGGGGAGGCAATCTCCACCGTTGTAACTACAGGTTGATATGTTGTTTTAGTATCATTTGCTAATTTTGCGAGGTATATATTATAATAATATTTGCACGCATCATCATAAACAAACGGCACTATACCTATACCTTCATTTGCTAGTTCAGTCGTATTCCCTTTAATCTCATACCACCAGTATAGAGTTTTTAACATACCTGAATATGTATAATTATAATCTTCTCTGTAATCCTTAATTTGTTTTCTTATTTTTGCGGATATGGTATCTAATTTGAATAAACGCTTTATATAAGTTTCAAGCGCTAAATAATCTTGTTCTTGTTGCGGAATTGATGCTTGATATTTATCATAACACTCTTTATGTGCATATCTTCTTCCGCCTACATCTACAAAGGGTTCTGCATTTCTATCAAATACCTGTTGACAATATTTACATTTAACGAGCTTTTTAGCCATGCTCATCACCTCTGTCTTAAAAATAAATAAAAGAGAAGATAATATTTTGAACTTTATTATCTTCTCTCCTTTCTTTCATTATTTAATCAAGTCTTCTAAATCTAATACAATAAGATTTAATTGTTCAACTTGGTCTCTAGTGCATTGACTAGCTTTTTTACCTTTACCTAAATACTTTTCAGTAATTTGAACTATTTTAGGTGTCCAGTTATTTGCCATTTCTTCCTCAGTATGAGTACTTACTATTTTAGATACTATTTCATTGAACTTATTCATAACAGTATCGAAGTCTAATTCTTGTAAAGTTTTTGCAACTGCTTTTTCATCAGTAAACAATTCTGCTTTACCACTCATTTTTTCTTCTTTATCAATAGCATCATTAAGCGCTTTTACTAAAGATTGATAGTTGAACTCTATTTCAGGTTCAATATATTTAAATCTACTCTTTGCATCTACAGAATTATCTGCTGACCTTAGAGTAAGCATAACTTTAGATGTCCCATCTTCTAGAACTACATTATGCGCATACCCAAATATATCTACCATATTTTTAATAATTTCATCATAAGCAGTAGATAATGATGTTACTATTTGATTATATTCTGTTCCATCTTGTCTCTTGAATGTTTTGTCTTTAGCGTGAGAAATGAAGAATAGTGAATATCCTAGTTGTGAAATTGTTCTAAATGTTTCTTCAAATTCTTTCTTAACTTTTGCCCAGCCATTAACAGCCCATCCACCATCTCCGATATTTTCAATACCTAGAGTGTTACAGATGTATTTTTCACATAATGAAGCGGCTATATCTACTGTGTCTACTACTATACATTTAAAATTTTCTTTTACTTCAGGTTTCTTTAATTCTCTTACTACTTGTTTCATTTCACCCCAAGAAGAAATATCTTGAGCTATGATACCAGGAATTGCGTTATATCCTTTCTCAAATGCTAATAATAATGACTTATCCATTTGAGATGCTAATGTTGTTTTACCAGTTCCAGCTGCACCATAGATATAGGTGATATATGTACTTAAATCTCTACTCACTTTGTGAGGTTTTATTTCTAATAAATTAATTGCCATATAGTCCTCCTTTACTTAACTTATCAAATAAAAGGGGGAATAACCCCCTATTAATTAGAAGTTAAAACTTTTTGTTGTTGTAGCTGCTACTGTTACATTAGCTGTAGGTGCTATTGTAGCTCCTGATGTTGTAGTTGTTGTTGTTGTTGCTTTACTTGCAGCATACTCGTCTCTACGTTTCTTAATATCAGCTAAACGAACTTCTCTATCTTGCGCTGCTTTCTTAAGTTCTTCAACAGTTAAAACTCCTTCTTCACCAAATTCATATGGCACTTTAGAAGTTCCTGTGATAACCCATTCTTTAATTTTTCTTTCATAAGTTCTTACAGCTTCTTCACCAAATGCAGTTTCTTCCTTAACTTCTCTAACATCTGAGTTACAAGTTATTTTACCCCATACTTTTGTGAATACAGGTTCATTTTGACTTGCGCCTAAATCTTCAAAGTAAGTCATTCCTTCATTTGTTCTAACTATGTAGTCAACAGGTAAAAGATTATTTCTAAAATCAAATACTGCTCCTTTAACTACTACATAATCATCTTTAATATTCTTTTCAGGGTCAGCTTCTATTCTATTAACTCCTGTGATTACCATATCAGTTGCGAAAGTATTTCTTTCTGCTTCTGGTGCTAATTCACCACTAAGAATAGTTACAAAACCACCTTCATTAACTTTTGTAGATACTAGTCTATCATCTTGTGTGTAGAAATCATTTAATGCTAATGCTGTATCAATTCTTACTTTCATAGCAGAATCTTTTCCATCAGCTATCCAAGTTTTTCCACCGTCAATGATTTTCTTTAGGTTAGTATAAGTTGCATTTGTGTTTCCGTTACTTGTAACTTCAACTACATAAGTAAAGTGAACAGGTACTATATTTAAACCAGCTTCATCTGTTGCTATTTCAAGGTTACCAGAGATAAACTCTTTACCATGATTAGGAGATGCTGGATTTTGAACTGTCTTTAATACTAAATTATGTTGATATACTCTTCCTTCTACTCTCTCATTGTTAATCATTTTCTTCATAACTTTCTTTACTCCTTTTCTTTTTTATTTACTTTTTTTTATACACATATATTATATCAAAAATTTATATATTTGTCAAAAAACCTGCGCACATGCGAGGCTAGTTGAATAAATGGTGTTCTTTCAATATCTCGTTGCATATAAACTGGTCAGTTGCAGTTTGAGCTGAGAACCAGAAACCACTATCTATATGTTTGTTAAATTTGCTTTCAGTTATTTTTGTTCTCTCTATGAATAAGTTCTTTATAATAATAAACTGCGCTTCCTCGACTGATGCTTTGTTAAAGCGAGGTGAGTCAGGTTCTTCAGAGTTCATACTTTCTATAATTGGATTTTGGTATCTATATGCAAAAGTTGCAGATGGATAACAATATCTTTTATGTCCGGCTAGATATACTAACATAGCGTTTCCTGCGCAGACATTAATATTAATTATATCTACTGGTGTTTTAGAAAGTTTAATTGAGTCCGCAATACATAATGCAGAATTTAAATCTCCATCTTGAGCATTAATAAATATTTTGATAGATTTTCTTGATGAGAATGCAGTAACATTATATAAATCTACTTCATTCCAATGTCTAATAATGCTATCTATTTCCTCTGCTGTTTGAGGGTTAATTTCATTCAATATAATTTCTCTACTAGTGAATTTTGAATATTTAATTAGTTCTTCGCTTGATGTTAAATAAGTTTTTGTTCTTTGTAGACCTTTTTTTATTTTATTAAATATCATAAAATCTCCTTTCAATTATATAATATCATTATTATTTAAAAAAGTCAATATTACTTTCTATTTCCTCCTGTGCTATTATAACCATATTCTTTAGATTGATACAATTTTATATAGAAACTCTCTTTTTCATCTAATTGTTGAGCAGGGCATTTCTCTAATAATTCAAAAGTAAAATTGTCAATACCATCTTTTAGCATATCTTGGTATAGTTTATTATTAGAAGGGGTATCAATTCCTAACCCACATTTCATATGCTCTCTTCAACGTTCACGAATATTTTTTGCTTGACCAATATAGCATAAATTAGATAATTTATTTGTAATTTTATATATTCCGCAAACATCTGCGCCAGTCCCTAATACACGGGCTGCTAAATCATTAGCGCGTTTAGAATAATAAGTTTGCCAGATAATCATTTTTACGGGACGTGGGTCACGTAATTCAGATTCAATACTGCGCAATACTTTAGCTTCATGTAAATCTATTTCATCAAGAGATAAAGAATAAAATTGTTCTTTTTCTCTTATCTCTTGTTCTTTCAATAGGGCATCCATTGCAGCTTTACGAGTTGCGGAAATACTTTCTAATGCTTTTTTCTGCTCTTGTATTGCTTGTAATATTTCTTGTTGTTGATTATCATATATATCTTGTAATCTTTTAATTAATTCATCATATTCTTCATCAACTTCTTGATATTGATGTTCTAATTCATCATGATAAACTTCAAAACTCTCTTTTGCAGTTTCTTGCATTTGATGAAGAATTAAGCGTTGATTTAAAGTCGTTGCATTATTTTGGTCTATTTCTGATTGAGTTTCTATTTTCTTTAATTGGAGTTCTGTCAACTCCTTTTGGATGGTTTCGTTTTCATCTCTAGTAAGTTTGATTTGTTTACTAGCAACATATATTAAAATTATCCCCACTATTAGCGCAATTGCGCCTAATATTGCTATGAATAATTCCATAAAAACTCCTTCAAAATAAAAAACTAGGTATTAAACCTAGTTTTTATTATTTAATTATTCAGCGTCTGTTGCGTTAGGGTCGAATGCTTTACCAGCGTCAGTTAATTTGATTAATTTGATAGGTTTATGTCCTTCTTCAGTTTCAATTTCAGCTGGAATTCTTTCCATTAATCCTTTTTTGCAGAATGCAGAAGTAACAACACCATTAACTTGTCTAACTCCTAATCCTGTTCCTTCAGCTATATCAGCTGCTGTAATATCTTTTCCATCATTTGCTTTTACGAATTCGTAAACTAATTTTGCGTTTTCACTTAACATTGTATAATTTCTCCTCTTTTTCTTATATTTTTGATGTTTCTTCATCTTTTTATTACATATATATTATATCAAAAAATTTTATCTTTGTCAACACTTTTTATTATTTTTTATATGTATAAAAATCTTTCTTCATCTTTTATTTATTACATATATATTATATCAAAATTATTTTTGTAAGTCAAATTTTTTTATAAAAGTTTCTTCATCTATAATATCAATATGTAATTCCTTAGCTTTTTTGTTTTTAGCGGAAGTGCTTTCAATATCATTATTGATTAGATAATTAACATTTGCGCTAACAGAGCCTACGCATTTTCCACCAAGGTTTTCAATATATTTAACCAATTCATCTCTATTTTTCCAATTTGTTATTTTTCCAGTAATACAAAATGTTAGATTTTCTAATTTTTTATTATTTTCTTTTATTTCTATTTTATTTTCAATTATTAAATAATTTTCAACTATATAATCTAATTCATTAAAATTATAATTTTTTAATGATTTGTTCATCTCATACCCGAAACCATCAAGACTAGAAAAATCATAATCGGGGTTTGCGCAATGTTCTTTAAAATTATCGTATGTTTTAAACTCTTTTGCTAAGTCTTTTGCTACAGATGCACCAACTAATGGTATCCCGGCAGCGCATATAATTGCTTCTAAAGAACAATAACAACAATTTCTAATGGCGGTTAATATATTATCTACGGATTTAGCACCAAAACCGGGTTGCTTAATCCACTCATTGCGATGCTCATATAATATGAAAATATCCTGAATTGAATTAATCCACCCTAAATCCATAAGTTTTTCAATTGTTGCTTTTGATAAACCTTTCGCATCTAAACCTTTTTTACCAAAGAAATGGTCTATACGGTTTAACAATTTTCCTTCACAATTAGGATTTGCACAATATAATACTTTACTTTCATTCTCTTGTTTAATTTCAGTTTCTTTATTACAGATAGGACAAGTAAATGGCATACCAAAATACTCTTTATTATCTGTTCTGTCTATATCTTTTTCTGCTTTTGATATTTGTGGTATTATTTGATTTGCTTTATAAACATATACTTGCTGACCTTTCCAGCCATATCCATCTAATAAATCTTCCATAACACTAATATTGTGTAAACTAGCTCTAGATACTTCTGTTCCATCAATTTCAACAGGCTCTAATATAGCTACTGGAGTTAAAATTCCAGTTCTACCCATAGTCCATTCTATATCTTGAAGAGTTGTTTCATATTCTTCATCATAGAACTTATATGCTAATCCACCTTTGAAATGATGGTCTGTTCTACCTTCTGCTTCATATTCTGCGCAAATGTCTAACTTGAAGACTAAACCATCAATAGGGTAGCCTAATTTTTTGCACTCATCTTTAATAAAATTAGATTGTTGCTCTAAATCATCTAAGTTGCTGCCAATTCCGCCTATGAAAAATGGAACTGTTATAAAGTTAATTGTTTTTAAATAATCTAATTTAGAAGATAAGTATTCCCAATTAGGATGTCCAATAATGTCCCAAGCAACAAAAGTTAAATGTCTTTTAGCACATTCTGCATTATCTAGTAGTCTTATACTTCCACTAGCAAAATTACGCGGGTTCTTATATTCATCAGAGAATTCTTCAAAATCATTATAAGCGCAGATAACTTCTCCGTCTATAATTAATTCATCTTGGTAAGGAATTCTCTTTGGAATACCATTTACAACATAAGCATTGTGAGTTATATCTTCTCCTTCAATACCATTACCGCGCGTTTCCGCAGATACAAGTTTCCCATTAACATATTTTAATGAACAAGTTAAACCGTCCATTTTAGCCATGCCAATAAAGCTTCTATCCTTCACGAAGCTCAATATTTCACCTATATCTTTGGTTTTATCAAGGGATAGCATAGGATGATTATGTTGAACTTTATTTAATTGGCTAACTACTTGATAATCTACTTTTTGAGTAGGACTGTTTGGAAGGCATACACCAGTTTCTTTTTCTAACTCTTGAAGTTGAAAATACATATTATCCCATTCTTTGTCAGAAATAACCGGATGACCTTCATCATATAGTTTTGTATGATAATTTAATTTTTCAATTAATTCTTTCATTTTGTCCATATGCTATTTCTCCTTTTTATATAATAATTATATCATTATTTTTTATACAAATCAAAAAAGTAACTTTTAGCAAGTTACTTTATATGGAGGAGTTAAATCAGTGTGTTTTCCATCTGGGCCTGTATAGGTTATTTTTGTTGGATTGAAAGGTTGCGCTACTGATTTTTGTAATTTTAATTCCTCATATTTTCCTTTTATAATTAATAATTGTTTATATTCTTCTAATGAAATTGTAATTTTTTCTTCTGGCAATACTTGATAGTAATGTGCTGAAGTTATATTTTTTTCCATTAATTCCTCCTATAATTTTACTATTGAATTTATTTGTGTATTCTTAATCATTATATTACCAAGTGCAGTTCTACCTAATTTTGGTAGTTCAGTAGCTGATATGCAGATAGATGTTTTACCCAACAATAGGATATTATCATCATCACTTATTGCAGCTGCTCCAACTACGGTTCCAGTTTCTGGGCTTGTCTTGTATATACAAACACCCTTACCTGCTTTGCCTTGTAAAGGGAATTCACTTATCTCAACTTTTTTACCATTTCCAATTGAACTAAAGATTGCTATAGTTTGGTCAGTATTCCTAATAGGGATTCCCGCAACTACTTCATCACCATCTGCAAGTTTAATTCCTTTTAGACCAGCAGTTACTCTTCCTATTGGTGCTATTGATTTTGTGTCAAAGTGAATTGAATATCCGCCCTTAGTTATTAAGATTAAATCTTCTTCATTCATCAATTCAATGTTAGCAATACTATCTCCATCTTTAATATTGATAGCGGCTATACCTGAATTACGCTTTGTTTTAATATATTCTTCTAATAAAGTTTTCTTTACTAGACCTTGTTTTGTTATAAATACTACATATTGCGCATTATTTTCTCTTTCCAAGTTAGTAATTGCTATTACTTTTTCATTAGGTTCAAGAGCAATAAGTGTTGCTATATTTGCGCCTTTGCTTACATTTGTCCCTACTGGTAGTTTATCTACTAGTATTCTATACATCTTTCCTTTATCTGTAAATAGCATTAGCGTATCAGTTGTATTAGTTTTGATTGTAGCCATTATAGCTTCATCAGCAGTTTTAACTCCTTTTCCGCCTTTGCGTTGAGTTCTAAAACTTGCTTTAGGTATTCTTTTAATATCACCTGTTTGTGAAAGTATTACTACTACATCTTCAGGGATAACTGCCGCAATTTCTTTTTCTTCTTTTGTTTCAACTATTTGCGCCAATTCTGTTTTTCTTGCATCTCCATATTTCTTTACTAAATTATCTAATCTTTCAAGAATTACTTCCTTTTGTAATTTTGTTGAACCTAAAACTTTATTAAGTTCATCAATTTTACTTGTTAATTCATTCTTTTCTTCATTTAATTCTATTTTTTCTAATTTAGCTAAGCTACCTAATCTCATAGCAACTATTGATTTTGCTTGAGGTTCAGTAAATTTATATTCTTTTACAAGTCCATCTTTAGCTGCAGCGCTAGATTCAGATTTCTTAATGAAGGCAATTATATTATCAATATCTTCTAATGCTTTAATTAAACCGTTAACTATTTCTAGGCGGGCTTCAGCAGCCTTTAAATCATAATCATATTCTTTAATTAAACATTCGATATTATGTTGCATATATATTTCAATACAATCTTTTAAGTTTACTTCTGTTGGTGTTTTGTTTATAAGGGCAACTTGATTGTATGAAAAGCTACTTTGTAAATCAGTTAATTGGAATAGTTTGTTAACAATTGCTTCAGGGTTAACTCCTTTTTCGCATTCAACAACTATTCTTAAACCTTTTTTATTGCTTTCGTTGCGGATATTTTCTATATCAGGTATATCAGTTTCTGCTACTTTACCAATTTCCGCAATCAAAGCTTCTGTTGAAGTTCCATATGGTATTTCATAAAATACTATATTTTGCTTTTCAATTTTATATTTTGCTCTAATTCTTACTGTTCCATGACCAGTTCTCATTATGGAAGGAACATCATCCTTATTAATTACTACTCCTCCTGTTGGGAAATCAGGACCTGGTAACATAGGTTCTTTACCGTCATTATAATCATGAATTGCTTGCGCAACTTCTTTTAGATTATGTGGAGCAAAATTACAAGCCATAGCCACACCTATACCTGTGTTTGGATTACATAATAGGTTAGGGAATATAGCAGGTAATGTAATAGGTTCTTCAGCATCTTCTGAATAGTTAGGTATAAAATCAACATTTCTTTTCTTTATACCAAATAGCATACCATCTTCTGCAAGTTTTGAAAGTCTTGCTTCTGTATAACGCATATGCGCAGGTCCATCACCATCAATGTTACCATTACTTCCATGCCAATCTATTAGGGGATATCTCATAACCCAAGGTTGAGATAATCTAACAAGAGCACCATAGATAGATGAGTCACCATGAGGGTGATATGTACCCATAACATCTCCAACTATTTTTGCTGATTTAACATGAGGTTTACTAAATGTATAACCTTTTTCAAAAGCTCCCCATAAAATTCTACGGGCAACCGGTTTCAAACCACAAGCTGAATCGGGGATTGCACGGTCAGAGTTAACTGCAACCGCATATTCAATAAAGTTAGTGCTTAACTCATTTAATAAATCATTATTCTGCATTGTATAATCCCCCTTCTGCGCTATGTTCTCTAATGAATTCTTTTCTTGGAACTACTTTTGTTCCCATTAAATCATCAAATAATTCATCAGCAGCTTCTACATCTTCAACTGTAATTTGTTTTATAATTCTATTATTAGGATCTGTAAGCGTTTCTTCAGTTTCATCAACTGACATTTCACCAAGACCTTTCATACGATTTACTTGTATTTTTTTATCGCCTATTGTTTTCTTAAACGCTTCAAGTTCTTCATCATTTTTTATATATTTATATTCTTTTCCTATTGTTACTTTATATAGAGGTGGGACACCTGCATATATATATCCATCTTGAATTAATTGTGGACAGAAATTCCATATAAATGTATAGAATAAGTTCTTGATATGCGCACCATCAACATCGGCATCTGATTCAATTATTATTTTACCATATCTTAAACTATTTTTGTCGTATGTGACTTTCATAGTTTTAGGGTCGATATATAACCCAAAAGCATCAATCATTGTCATTATTTCAGCGTTCTTTTGAATTTGTGCCAATGTTGCTTTTTGACAGTTAAGTATCTTACCACGAACAGGCATTACCGCCTGGAATTCATTATTACGAGCTGATTTTAAGTTTCCACTCGCAGAATCACCCTCTGTGATATAGATTTCACATTGACTTCTGTCTTTTGAATAACAATCTGCTAATTTACTATCAAACTTTAATGCTTTTTCTTTTTTCTTATTATTTTCTCTTACTCTTTCTCTTGCGTTTTTAGCTGCTTCGCGCGCTTTTCTAGCGGCTATTGCTTTATCAAATATAATCTTTATTTCTTTTTCATTATTAGTGAACCATACTTGTAGGGCATCTGCTAATGTTTGAGAGAAAGGAGTCATGTCTATTTTAGTTACGGTTGATTTAACTTGTGCATCATATCCAATATTAGGGGCTGTAATATTAAATACTATATACATTCCCTCTTGGATATCATCACCAGTTAGATTTTCATCTTTATCTTTAAGCCATTGTTTATCTCTAAAGAATTTATTAAACTCACGAGTAATTATTGTCTTTACTTGTGTAATATGAGGTCCTTTTTCTGTAAGACCTGTATTTACATATGGAATTAAACTTAAAGAATAATTAGATGTATATGTTAATACTATATCCATCTTATTTTTCCCTTCAGCAAAATTCATATTAAACCTATTAGTTAATATTTCTTTATCTTTAACAGCGCTATCAACTAAATCATTTAACCCGTGTTCAGAAATATAAGTATCAACTTTTCCATTTATTGTTAAGTTTATCTTTAATCCTGGACACAAGCATACGATAGTATTTAGTAATTCTTTTATTTTACTTTCTTCAACAGATGTATGTGTAAAGAATTCTTCACTAGGAGTCCATCTAACTTCAGTTCCTGTTGGCGCAACTGATGCTCCTGTATCTCTTTTTTCAAAAACACCCTCTTTAAAGTAAACAGTTTCAAACTTTTTATCTCTAAATGTAGTTACTGTTAATGAATGAGAAAGGAATGTTGTTATCTTTGAACCAATACCAAAAGAACCTAGTGATGTTCCTTCATATGTTCCATCTTCACGATATTTACCAGATGTATTAAGAACACTGAAGGCAGCTTCTAGGACTGTCTTACCATCTTCTCTTACTTCATTTACAAGGAAACCTTGACCATAGTCGCGGACAGATATGTTTGTATTCTTATCTTCGTTGTTAATTATAATGTCTATCTCATGACCATGACCTAAACGGAATTCATCAACTGCATTGGAAATTATTTCTACTAATAGTTGTGTTGAATATGTTGTATCTCCAGCATAAACTCCAGGTCTAAGACGAGTAAACTCAAGAGGACTTAATGATTCAATCGAGTCTTTGTTATAAAGTTTTTTGTCGTCCATATTTTTCTCCTTTCATAATTTTACTCTTATATTATAACACAATTTTTTCTATAAGTCAATATTTGTTATTTCTGTGGACTTCATATTGTTTTGTAATAAAATTTTTTCTAATTTTGCTCGGTCATTCGTTGCTAAAGCGTCCGCGATTTCATTTCCTATTATACCATTGTGTCCAGAAGTTTTTTCTACAATAAAATTTGGATAGTTAATAGTTTTATATCTCCATATTTGTAATACTAAATCTGCGTTTTCTATTGGTTTACCGCCTGCACGAGTCCAATTGTTGCGGCTCCATTTCTCCATCCAATCGTTATACATATTAACACAATAGGCAGAATCACTTTTAATTCGACATATATCATAAGCATATGTAGTTTGCGCTAATTCAAGAGCATATAATAATGCAGATAATTCCATTTGATTATTTGTTACTCCTCTTTCTCGTTTTGAATAAAACATTAGAGGACGCAATGTATTATCTTTTTCTATATTAAATACTGCCACACCAAATCCACCTTGGCTATTTTCAAAGCCATTATTTTTTGCGCTACCATCAGTATATATTTCAATCATTTTCGTCATCTCCAATCTAAAAAACAAAGTAATTATTCATTACTTTGTTTCTTTTCTTCTCTTTCCTTTATAATTTTAGGTCTGTTTTCAAAATCATCTAGTAATTTTTTAGTTAATGAAGAAATTACTTTCTTAAAATATTCTTTTTCATCTTCTAAAATATAAATATTCTTTTCTAATACTTTTATTCCAGAGTTATTTTCTTTGTAATATTTTTTATTTTTTATTTCATAAGCGATATTCTTTAACACTCTTAATTGATTATTAATAACTTTAATTTTCATTTTAGCATACTTGATTACAGCTCTTTCTTCAGCATATCTACATCCTGCATAACGAGAAGCAATTTCCGCATCTTCAGGGTGTAATCTTGCTTTACCTTCGAAAGCACCTAAATCAGTAAGAATTGTTGCTTTAGAAACACCAGTATTTTCATCATATTCAGAACTAATTGTAGTTATTTGAACCTTCATTAGTAAGTTCCTCCTTTTTATTTCTTATATCATTTAATATGTCATCAAGAGCTACAGGTCTATTACCTTGAGCTTCAGGATTAACATTGTATATATATGGATTATTTGGAAATAAGAATTTATTTCCGCTATGTAAATGTCCATGTAAACATATTAAATGTTCAGATAGAGGTTTTCCATCTTCGCAAGCAGTTAAAGTTGGGTAATGACATAACCAAAAGTAATGTTTACCTACTTTTAATTCCTTAACTTGCGCAACCTCTACCACATTTGAGCATTGATTAAATAGTTTTACTCTTGTTTTAGTGTCATGATTACCAGTTATTATATGTATTTTACCATTTAATTTAGATAATAAATTTAATCCGTGTTCATTATCTAACAAAAATACATCTCCTAAATGGTATACTTCATCATCAGGCGCAACTAATTCATTCCATAGTGAAAATAATAATTCATCATGGTCTTCTATATTAGTCAAACCGCGCGCTGTAAACATAAAATCTCTATCATGACCAAAATGTGTATCACTTGTAAACCATATTTTACTCATTATTATCAACTCCCTCTTGTTTTGGTCTATGCGGGCAATCAAATGAATAATTCGAATTCCAACATCTACCATCTCTATTAAATTTGCATTTCTCATTCGAGCAAACAATTAAGTCATTAAGTGTATCCCTGTTTCCATCTTTAAATCTGCCTAAGTTGAATTCTTCTAAAAAATCATCATAAGTATATGTATCATTATCTTTAATCTCAACATGATTAACTTCTTCTTTACAATATATACAATATAATCTTTTAAGATGCCCTGATTCTCGTTCTTGTCCTTTTTTTCTTTGAACAGGGATACCTTCCTTTCCGCATTGTGTGCAATAGAAATGGCTAGCCATATATTTAGCCATCTTATCACCTCTTTCACATTTTATATAATAATTATAACAAATTTTTTAATTTTGTAAAACTATTAAATATAACATGCGTTCCTTTAACTCCTGCGGACTCGACTGTTGCTATTTTATATTCTTTTAATTTATAAAACAAATTTCTGTAAGTTGTTCCAGAAATATCTGACTCTTGCCCTTCTTTATGAACACTTATATAGAAATCCGCGCAATTATATTTTTCAATTATATATTTTAATGCTAATAATTCGCTATCATTTAATACTTCAAAAAATTCAGTTTCATTGCCTCTTGATGTATCTATCGCCATTAAAATTACTTCTTTGATTTTTTCTTTAATTTTTATTATTTTATTTTTATCATTTATAATTAAAGCAAAATTATTATTTAAGATTTCAAATACGCAATCATAATATTTAGGGTTGATTTTAATTGATTGGTCAAAGAATAAACTTTTATCATTATTTTTACATATAGATACAAAATATCTAACATCTAGCGCAGTTAATCCACCAAATTCTTCAAAAGTTAAATTATATAATTCATCTTCTGTGGGGATATAACATAAAAAGCTATCTGTATACCATAATACTTCGTGCCCATCATATAAGAAATTCTCTTTGTCAAATAACATATTACCCCTCCTTTACACTATAATTATACGATAATTTTTCTTAGAAGTCAAATAAAATTTGTTATTGATTTTTTATTAAAATTATAATAAAATATAAATGTAAATAAAAAAGGAGTTGATAAAAATGAATTATGACATAGAAAATCCAGATATAAAAGAAATATTAAATGCTTTAAGTTATTGTATTTTTGATGATGATTTAGATTATACTAATGATAGTTTTTATGACAATATAGTTAGTATATTTAAAGAGCATTATCATAAACCATTTAAAGCAGATAACGGTTGTTCAAAAGGGGTATTAATTTTTGAGAAATTAGGATTTGTTATTAAAATACCTTTTAACTACTGTGATGGATATGAGTTATGCGCAGTTACTGAAGGAGATAACGAATGGGACTATTGTAGTCAAGAAGCAAATAGATATAAGATGGCTGTTGATGCAGAGGTAGAAGAAGCATTCCTTCCTACATATTATCTTACTTCTATTGATTGTTATCCTATTTATATTCAACCTTGTGCAGAAATACTTGAAAATTTATCTTTTGAAAAATATAATGAAAAAAGTAATAATAGTTCAAAAGAAGATAGAGAAACATTAGAAGATTTTAATGATACACAAGGTTTTTGTCAACTTAATATTGTTTGGGAAGACGAGTTTTATACATTACACGGAATTGATTATTTTGTAAGATTAAAAAATTTCTTCAAACAACATCATATAAGAGATTTGCGAGCAGCTAATATAGGATATTATAATAATAAACCTGTGTTAGTTGACTACGCTAGTTTTGATGAGTAGGAGGTGGTGCAAATGTTTGATTTTGATGTAAGAGAAGTAGGTAAAACATTTAGAACAGGCAAATTAAATGGTTGGGACTGTGTTATAATGGATAAAATAGATAGAGAAATAAAAGTAAAAGAAATTATAAAAGAATTAAAACACAAAATTGACCAGAGTGGAATTAGAAAAGGTTCTATTGACATTCATTTTGATGATGATGGTTTAACAAAAGATGATGTTAATTACATTATAAACGAGATAAAAAAGTATTGTGCCAGATAATTCTGTGCCTATTGACTTTTTTTCTTTTTTTTGATATAATATTATAAAAGGAGGAAAAGTGATGAAATATTGTTTACCTTATAATAAATATACATATAATAATGATTTAATAAATAAAGCAGATGAATGGTTTATTGACTATAATCCAGAAGATAAAACTTTATTACAATTTTTAGAATTACATAAAGATAAAAGAATTAATCTTCGTTTTTTTGATGATTTTGATATAACTGAACCTCTTAATATTGGTTTTGTTAAAGATTTACAAAAACAATATTCAAATATTTATATTGAATTAAAAGATTATTCACCTGAAGTTATGAAAGTTATTAAAGAAAATGAAATTAAAAATTTTTTCTTTTATATCTTTGTAAATAATATAGATGCTTTTTATTTATTAATAAACAATGGCGTATCTGATGTTTATATAGTAGAAACATTAGGCTTTGATTTAGAAAGATTATCTAAGATAACAAAAGAAAAAAATATTCAAATAAGAGTATTTCCTAATGTGGCACAATCGCAATATGAAGAAATTCCAGATTTAAAGAATTTTTTTATTAGACCTGAAGATATTCAAGATTATGAAAAATTTGTAGATGTTTGTGAATTTTTATATGAAGATGAAAAATGTTTAAATTATTTTCATATATATAGTGAATTAAAAGAGTGGTATGGCGATCTTAGTGAAATTATTACTGGAATAAAAATTAAATTAGACAGTCGTTATATGCTACCTAAGTTTGGTGAAATGCGCTCAAGATGCAGAAAGAGATGTTTTTATGGGGATTCTTGTCATATATGCGATTTAATCGCAGAAACGGCAGGAACATTAGAAGAAGCAGGTATTGGAATAGAAAAGGAGAAACAAAATGGAACGCAATAAAGATGAAGAAATAATGGCTTTAAAATGGTTATTAAAAAAAGCTATTGAAAATGGATTTGGTTATAATGAATTTATTGGAGATAGTGAAATAGAAGTATCTAATAGTGAAAATTATTTAGAAGGTATGATAGATTTTGCTATTGAATATTTAAAAACTGACGAGGGGGAAGAGAATAATGGCTAGAGGCGCAATATCAAAAGAAGAAGCTACTAGAAGAATATTAGAAGCATTCCCTGGTAGTTTTGTATATGACAAAGAAATTAGAATACCTTTCATTGAAGAAGGGGAGAATATACAATTAAAATGTGCGCTTACTTGCGCAAAAGTAAATGTTGAAGTTGGAGGAGAAAATGCTATACCTGGAGAAGAAGCTCCAGTAGCAAGTATTTCTGCATCTGCTCAACCTGTTGCTAAAACAGAAGTAAGCGAAGAAGAAAAAGATAATTTAAAAAGAATGATGGAAGCACTAGGAATATAGTGAGATAGGAGGATTGAATGAAAAATTTTTGTATTAAAGGGGCTTTATTAGTAATAGCAATTTTATTGAGTTGTAATTTATTTTTCTATATATTTAGAATACCTGAATTAAAGAAAAAAATTTCTAAAGCAGAAAATGATTACGCCGAATTGTATAAAACAAATGAAAATTGCGAAGCAAGTTATAAAATTGAAACTGATAAAAGTAAAGATTTAGAAATAAAAATTGCAGAGCAAGAAGCCACTATTGCTAATAAAGACAAAACAATTGCAGACAAAAATGCAGAAATAAAGAAACTTAATCAAGAGATAATTAATTTAAAAAAATAAAAGCTAGCTCTACATCCAGCAGCGGGAATTACAGATTAACAAGTTTTTGGCCAGGGGAAGGAAATCCTTGCGTAGGAGCTAGCGGCTTATGTGCTGGTAATTTTCAATTAAACGATAAAGGGTGGTATACATATAAAGGTAAATTAGTAGTTGCAACCGCAACCACATATTTACTAAAACAAGGTTGGTCTCAAGTTAATGGGATTGTATATCACAAATATTATGATGAAATTCAAATAACAATAAACGGAACTACTTATGACGCTATTGTTTTAGACTCTTGCGGAGCTTGCATGAAGAAGAACATCATTGATTTATACGTGAAAGATGGAGCCCATAGTATTACAACACAGATAACAGTAAAACAATAACAGAGTTTTACTGTTTTTTGATTTTTAATAAAAAATATCATATAATAATATATATAAAAGAAAGGCAAAAAATATGGAAAAGAAAGAAAAAGAAGGGCAAAATACTGAAAAACCAGTATTAAAAATTATAGATTATATTGATGATAGAGGAGATAGGCGCAGAACTTATACTTCTAACAAAGAAGTAGAAATTTATATTAAAAATAATTATTCTATTGTTAGAAGTGAACCTATTATCGAAAAATTGACACCATAAAAAATTTATGGTATGATATAATGTGGAGATATATTAGATGATTTTTTAAAGGAGGTCTTAGTATGTTAGATTTAGATACAATTTTTGACAACAGTTTATTCCCTTTTGATTGGGACAAAAAAACTTATAAGTTTGATAGAGAAGAAAAAGATATGCACCCTTATTCTTCAATAGACAATGAAAAAGCAAGAATTCTTATTCACAATATCTTAGGTATTGATAAAGAGGATTTAAAAATGTCTACTGAAAGAGTTAATGGTATTGCGCGCATTACTATTAGTGGGACAACAAAAGATATGGTAGGTAAAGAACGTTCAATTAATTCTACTATTTCTTTAAATGATAATAACTTAGATTTAACTAAAATTAAAGCAGTTGCTAAAAATGGTTTGTTATATATAACAATTCCTAAAAAAATAGCAATTAAAGAAACTAAAAAGGATATTACAATAGAGTAATCTAATAAACATATTGTTTATTAATCTAGTATATCTCCTATATATAGTTCCGGTGGTGAAGAGGCTCAACACGCTAGTCTGCAAAACTAGTATATGTCGTCAGTTCGAATCTGACTCGGAACTCCATATGCCGACGAGAATAATAGTCCTAGGTTTTTAAAAAACTAAGCAGGTGCAACTCCTGCCCGTTCGGCTCCATGCTAGCACGAGTAAGCCTTCCCGTGGCGCTAGTGATTTCGACTAATTACTCAAAGTGTTTATATTTAAGAGAAGTAGACAGCAAAAAGACTGTATCTAATATAATCTAAATGTGAACCGCTTCTTGTATCTTATAAAAAAGTAAGAGAAGTAAATGCTTATATTTTGATAGTTCGCTATTGAATTTGCGCATATATCTAATACAGTTAAGTGTTTCACACTTTCGATAGGTATAGCTTCCTCAATTAAGTTATATCCTAGAAAATGGTCTGTGGCAGGTATGTTAAATGTGAGGTTCGGGATTTTCCTATTATATAAACCTTTAATTATCTTATGGTTATAAGAATAAATATATACGCGCGGACCGGTACCGGATGAAATACTCTCGGTATGGATTCTAGGGCCGGAAGCCGCAAAATCTTATATTGATTTTTTTAAAAAATTATTATATAATATAAGTGTAATAAATGAAAGAGGTGTAATTAAATATGGCAAAGAAAAGAAAAGGGAAGTCAGGTAATGGTGAAGGTCATTTCATAATTACACAAGCTAACCTAGACAAAAAAGGTAAAACTAATAAGAAATTAAAAAGAAATCCTCTAGCATTAAAATATCTATCTATTAAAGGTAGAGAATTAAAAGATGCTGGGGAAGCTTGGTATAAGGAGCATTGTAAAAAAGCCTCATAATAGGAGGTGAGCGCAATGGCTCTAAATAAAGCAATAGAACATGGGAAGGAACATAGAAAACCTTATAAAGGTGCTAAAGCCGTGGATAACTCATGTTGCAACCATGGCTCTTGTCCGTGGTGTTTAGGAAATAGAACAAACAAAGAGAAAAATAAGGACAAGGTTGCCAAAAAAGAAATTAAAGATTTTTATAAATAATTACAAGGAGTTTTTAATACTGATGCCAGTGCGGACGGTTCTCCTTTATCAAAAACTCATAAGCTGGCTTATATATCGCGGTGTAGTGTAACAGCAGCATACCGGGCTCATAACCCGGAGGACTTGTGCAAATCAAGCGTCCGCAACCAAGTTGATAATATTTTCATAATACTATTATATAAATGTTGGTGCTACTATGAGTAGGTAAATAAGCTGGGTTAAGGTATTCAGTTATCGCTCCAGACCAGCCAACAACATATTCCAGAGTAGCCAAGCGGTAAGGCACGAGACTTTGACTCTCGCATGCGCTAGTTCGAATCTAGCTTCTGGAACCATTTGTTAATATGGGGATACTGCGGTGGTGATGTTCTAACCCCTTTAAAAAAGTAACATAAAACCAGTCCATGGGCTCGGATGCATAATATGAGCCTCCATTTGGGGAATTAGTCCAGTTGGGAGAACGCCTCGTTTGCACCGAGGAGGTCAGGGGTTCGAGCCCCCTATTCTCCACCATGTGTCATAATAGTTTAATGCAAAACACTAGAAATAGAGATGTAAGTTCAAATCTTGCTTATGGCTACCTATATCACAAAACCTTCCTATTATAATGTGATTGGGGGCTTTAAGCCCTCTGTGCGCGAATCGGGTGGCTGAGCCTTATGGCAGGTCGATGCACCTAGACCGGGTTCCCGCACAGAAGTTTTAAAGCTTCAATGTTCAGAACTGGCAAGTCACTTCGGTGCGTCAGTCTTTATGGGGTCGACTTGGTTTCGACTGGAGAAGGAAAGCATTAGAATACAAGTAGTAGGCAGTTACTTAAAAGGCATTATCAAAAATAAATGGAAACATTTTA
>Ga0310690_10002342_pt1 | contig 31145 bp, 26 predicted proteins | sample AusTroGonzalo_MG_2_FD_207661 | JGI IMG/M metagenome (GOLD analysis project Ga0310690, IMG submission 207661) | Bovine rumen microbial communities from tropical cattle in Woodstock, Queensland, Australia - Gonzalo_04 (v2) (version 2) | ecosystem: Host-associated > Mammals > Digestive system >...
TACACGAACCAATCCATCTGCTAATTCTCCCCCATGGAAATGTTCCCTTTTTATAAGACGGCCTTGAGTGTCATAATGAGTAATAATTTCTATGTTATTAAGTCCCGGACCGCCGTATGAACTGATATACGCACCAGGGCTAGCAACTTCAACCGTCACTTTCATTTGTTTAACCGGACCCTTAACGTCTTCACTATTAACTAGATTTTGTGAAAAAATATTAGAAGTCCATAAAAAGAAAAATAATGATAACAGAGATACTTTTTTCATTTCACTACATAGATGATTAAAATAAGCATATTTTTACGCTGTCAAGGCCAGCAGCGGAAAGGCAATTGAAAACCTTTGCGGTTGCAAAGGTACTACAATTTTTTGATATATGCAAATAAATGTGATAATTTTTCGTAATTAGGTAATTACGGGATGACGTAATTACGAAGGATTCCTCCTAATCGACACAAAAAAGACGGAGGGGCAAAGTCACCGGAACAACATGTCCGCATTAAATGCGGATGTGACTGACAGAGAGAAATGCTATGCGCGGCATCGGCTACACCCGCATTGAGCGCCTCGCGGGCGGGGCGGCATCTTTCGCGGCCTTATGCAATATGACGCGAATATGACGGACGCGAGGGGGCAAATCGTCCTGCCTTAGAGACAGGACAGCGAGGGGCTAAACCGCCTATGCCCGAGCCTACAAACAGCAAATAAACAAGAACAGAAAAAGCGCGCGCGGGTATGGTCGCAGGCTTACTCATCGTACACAGAAACAAGCTCTGATTGGTTTAAGTACTCGGTGAAGCTCCACTCTCCTCAAAAACTAAAAATTTTAGGGGGCCCTGATAAAATTATTTAATTTTATTTTGTCAATCCAAATATTTGTAGTATCTTTGCAGCCGATTTTATTTTGGCGCATTGTGTACATACGCGTACGTGGACATATAAAGAACGAGCGAAAAAGAGCATCGAGCCGGCTGAAAATGGCGGTTCTAGGCTTGGTGTGCGCGATGGCGGCGTGGGCGAATGATGACCTGAAAGCACCGGTGCATTACCAATCGAACGACTCGATGATCATGCTCGGCAACGGAACTGCTTTTCTGCACGGCAAGGGTGAACTGAAATACGAGGACATGCAGCTCACGAGTGAGTTCATCCGCATGAACGTGGACAGCAGTCTGATATACGCTGCGGGCGTCTGGGACAGTACGGAAGAAGAGTGGCGCGGCAGGCCGGTGTTCAAAGATGCGCGGGACAACTACGAGACCAACGAGATCACCTATAACCTCAAGACGCAGAAGGGATATATCCGCCACGTGGTGACGCAGCAGGGTGAGGGATATATCATCGCTGACCGAACGAAGAAGCGTGAGGACAACATCATGATGATGGCCGGCGGACAATACACGACCTGCGACGATCATGAACACCCGCATTTCTACCTAAAGATGTCGAAAGCCAAGGTGAAGCCAGGCGACTATATCGCCACGGGTCCCGCCTATATGGTGGTGGGTGACGTACCCGTACCGCTGGCTATTCCGTTCGGATTCTTCCCCTTCACGAACAAATACTCGAGCGGACTGATCATGCCTAACTACGGCGATGACTACCAGCGCGGTTTCTACCTGCAAGGCCTGGGTTATTACTTCGCCATCTGCGACTACCTGGACCTGGAGGTGAAGGGCGATATATACACCAAGGGCACATGGGCCATACAGGCGGAGAGTAAGTACGTATGGCGGTACCACTTCAACGGAAGTCTGCGTATCAACTACCGTAACGACGTGACGAGTGAGCGGGGTATGCCCGACTATGCGGTGAGGAAGAACTTCAGCCTGCAGTGGACGCACTCGCAGGACGCGAAGTTCAACCCCTACTCGACCCTGTCGGCCAGCGTCAACTTCTCGTCCAGCGGTTACAGCCGTAGTAACATCAACAACTACTACAACCCCACCGCCTACTCGGAGAACACCAAGAGCAGTACGATCAACTATACGCAGCGCTTCCCGGACAGCCCATGGAGCATGAGCTTGACCGCCAGTCTGACGCAACGAACGAGCGACTCGACTATCTCGCTGACGGCACCGGAGTTGAGCGTGAACATGTCGACCGTGTATCCCTTTAAGAGCCTGCGCAACCTGGTACTGAAGAACAAAGGCAAGATACGTACGGGTAAGGAAAAATGGTATGAGAAAATCAGCATGCGCTATACAATGAACGGTCGTATCGCCGCCAACAGCATCAAAGAGAAGGATTTTCTGCACTCGGATTTCCTGCGCGACTGGCAGACGGGTATGCGGCATAAGCTGGACATGAACGCGAGCTTCATGCTCTTCAAATACCTCAACGTCACCCCCTCGATCAGCATGACCGATCGTATGTATTTCACGCGTATTGACCAGCAATACGACAGCGTGGAGGCAGCGATCGTACGCGACACGACGACGGGATTCTACAACGTGTATGACTTCAGCGTCGGACTGAGCATGAGCACCAAGATCTACGGCTTCTACACACCGCTGCGCAAGCTGTTCCCCAAGAGCAAGGTGGAGAAATTCCGCCACGTGGTGACGCCACGCATAAGCTTCAGTTACCACCCGGATTTTGAGAAACCCATGTGGGGTTACTACGGTACGTACGTCGATAAGAACGGCAAGGAACAAGTCTATTCGCGTCACCCCAACGGTATCTACGGCAACGCCTCACGCGGTCTGGCGGCAGCGATGACCTTCGGTGTGGACAACAACCTGGAGGTGAAGGTGGTGAACAAGAACGACACGACGGGTAAGAACCCCTATAAAGTGATCAGCCTGATCGATAACTTCGGCGTGACCGGCGGATACAACTTCGCCAAGGACTCGATGAACTGGAGTAATTTCCAAGTGAACCTGCGACTGAAGTTCCCCTACCTGAACAACTACAGCGTCAACCTGAGTACGAGTCTGGACCCATATATGTATGAGTTGGACGAGAACGGCCGGCCCAAGCGAACGAACAAACAGTACTGGCACCATGGCCGGTTCCCACACTGGAGCGGACTACGATGGAGCTTCAGTTACACACTGACCAACCAGACCCTGAAGAAATGGAAGGAGAAGATTGAGCAGAAACGCGACCAGTGGGCCGCCAAGCGTAACAGTCGGAACGATGACGAGGATGAGGTGAACCTGGAACCCGTCGAACGCGAGGAAGACGGTACGATACGCAACGGGCGGCTGGACAGCAAGAAAGAGGCGGAGGTGGACGACGGCTACGTGAAGACCGAGTTCCCCTGGAGCCTATCGGTGTACTACTCCACCTCATATGCCGCAGGAGGTGAGTTCGACTACGAGAAGATGTACTATAAGATGGTGTTCACCCACAATCTGAGCTTGAACGGAACGATAGGTCTGGGTAAAGGCTGGAAGGTGAGTGCAAGCATGAGTTACGACTTCAACCACCATGCGGTGAGCAGCTGTGTGTTCAACGTCAGCCGTGACCTGCACTGCTGGAATATGTCGGCCAGCTTTAACCCCATCGGCCCCTTCCGCAGTTATACCTTCCACATAGGCGTGAACGCATCCATCCTGGCGGACCTGAAATACGACAAGAACAGTGCGACGCCAAGTGCAACGCAAGTGAACTGGTGGTAATCGCGTTCGGCAATCGGATCGCACTGACTGAGCGCCCCGCACTCATTAAAGCGACCGATGCCTCCGCTCTCCCCACAAATTGAAACTTGCGGGGCCCATGGAAAAGGTAAATAAAATGAATAATGATTGATGTTTAAAGTTTAAAGATTATGATAGAATTTCACAAAGTAGTAAAAGCCTCGTACGAGTTGTATATCACCGGCGAGGAGGGACAAGAAGAGTTGATGGAGAAAACCACGGAGGAGGCTCCGCTGGTTTGGTGTCAGGGCGAAGGCATGATGTTGCCTGCTTTTGAAGAGGCGATGGCCGGCAAAGAAGTGGGTGACGATGCCGACTTCGTGCTGAAAGCCGCCGACGCCTATGGCGAGTATATCGAAGAAGGACTGATGACGCTGCCCAAGACCATGTTCTTCAACGGTGACGGAGAGTTCGACGAAGAGCGCGTCTATCCGGGTGCTATCGTGCCGATGAACACCACTGACGGACAGATCGTCCGGGCTCAGGTATGCGAGGTGAACGACAAAGAAGTGACCATCGACCTGAACCACCCCTACGCAGGCGAGGACCTGCACTTCAAGGTGCACGTGCTGGAACTGCGCGACGTGACCGAAGGAGAACTGAAAGCCATTCATCACAAGGGATGCGGTCGCTGCAAAGGTAACTGCGATGACTGCAGTAATGATTGTAATCATTGTAATTAAAAATTAAGAATTAAGAATTAAAAAAATATAACTATGGCGAATATTGTGGCGATAGTGGGTCGTCCCAACGTAGGGAAATCGACCCTGTTTAACCGCTTGACAGGTACACGTCGGGCGATAGTGATGAACACAGCGGGTACGACGCGTGACCGTCAGTACGGCAAAGCCGAATGGTGCGGCCGCGAGTTCTCGGTGATCGACACCGGCGGATGGGTGGTCAACAGCGACGACACCTTCGAGAGCGAGATCAACCGTCAGGTGGACTTGGCGATCCGCGAGGCGGATGTGGTGCTGCTGGTAGTGGATGTCAACCAAGGTGTGACGGAGTTTGACACCGAGGTAGCGCATTTGCTCCGACAGGCGAAAAAACCGACCATCCTTGCCGTGAACAAAGTGGATACGTTTGAGAACCAATACGGCGCGGCCGAGTTCTACAAGCTGGGTCTGGGCGAACCGTTTATTGTGAGTGCAGAGAACGGTCTGGGCACCGGTGACCTGCTGGACGAGGTGGTAAGCCGTTTCCGCAAGGAAGATGACAGCGATGAGGAACTAGAAGAGTTGCCTCGCTTTGCGATAGTAGGCCGTCCTAATGCCGGCAAGTCGAGCATACTGAATGCGTTTATAGGTGAGGAGCGTACCATCGTGACAGATATACCCGGTACGACACGCGACTCGATCTACACGCGCTACAACAAGTTCGGCAAGGACTTCTACCTGGTGGACACCGCAGGTATAAGAAAGAAAGCCAAAGTGACGGAAGATCAGGAGTACTACTCGGTGGTTCGAAGTATACGCGCGATAGAGAACAGCGACGTGTGCATCCTGATGATTGACGCGACACGCGGCATTGAGGCACAGGACCTGAATATCTACTCGCTCATACAGAAGAACAAGAAGGGACTGGTGGTGTGCATCAACAAGTGGGATCTGGCAGAAAGTAAGACGAATGCAGATATCAAGGCATATGAATCGGCTATTCGCGAACGCATTGCGCCCTTCACAGACTTCCCGATCATCTTCACGAGTGCGATGACTAAGCAGCGTATCTTCAAGGTGGTGGAGACCGCCTTGCACGTGTACGAGAACAAGAACAAGAAGGTGTCGACGGCGCAGTTGAACGACAAGTTCCTACCCCTGATAGAGAACTATCCGCCACCCGCATGGAAGGGCAAGTATATCAAGATCAAATACTGCACGCAGCTGCCGAACACGCAGATACCTACGTTTGTATTCTTCGCAAACCTGCCGCAATACGTGAAAGAACCGTACCGCCGTTTTCTGGAGAACAAACTACGTGAGTGGTGGGACTTCACGGGTACGCCGGTGCAACTCTTCATCCGAGCCAAATAGCCGTCAGTCGTCCACATTCAGCGGTCAGATTTTAAGAAAAAGTTTACTTTTTACTTAAATATTTGTGTAATTGAAATATTTTTTGTAACTTTGCGCGCTTTTTGTTGGATACATGAAAATCATCGGCTTTGTATACAATAATGGTGAGGCACAGATGGTGCTGAAAGGAGACAGTTGTCTCTTGAACAACCGTAAGCCGCTTTTCATGCCCGACTGGACGAATGAGCTCTGTGTGACTGACTGTATGATCCTGCGCGTAAGCCGCCTGGGCAAAGAGATAGCACCGCGTTTTGCGAACCGCTACTACGATGCCATAGCGCCCGGAGCCGACTTCATCGCGATGGACATTGCCCGCGAGGCACAACAGGCAGGGCGGCCATGGACAGAAGCGCTGGCCTTTGACTACTCACTCGCAGTAGGAGACTTTGTAGAGCCATCCGCATTCAACAGTCAGCCGTCAGACCGGTTGCTGAGTCCAGAAGAGGCGATAGCCGAAGCGAGCCGAGTGATGACGATACGTCAGGGCGACCTGATCTACATACAAGCCAAGCAAACACCGCGGCCGGTACAAAAAGAAGAAATCATCCGCACAGAGATCAACGGAGAAGAAAAACTATATTGCAAAATCAAATGAGACGATACATATACATACTACTGCTATGGCTCAGCCTCCCACTGATGGCCGGTATACACACGTACACCGACCAGTCGGTGCTCAGCACAGGCAAGTGGGTGAAGATTCGCGTGAGCGAGACGGGTGTATGTCGTATGAGTTTCAGTCAACTACGTGACGCAGGTCTTACTCCCGAGCAGTTGCGTGTGTTCGGCTACGGTGGCGGGATGCTGGATCAGAACTTCCTGCATTCGCATATCGACGACCTGCCGCAAGTGCCGGTGTACGTAGGCAACGACTACGTGCTCTTCTGGGTACAGGGCCCAGTGAAGTGGACATACAACGGTTCACGCTTCGAGCACACCACCAACCCCTACTCGCTCTACGGCTACTACCTGCTGAGCGATGACGCGGGTGAGCTGCTGCCGATGACGATAGACGAGGAGAACAGCAATGCGACGCCCACCGACGTGAGTACGTATCTGCACTATCAGGTGCATGAACTCGACTCGCTCAACCTGGTGGACCGCAGCGGCGTATCCGGTGGCGGAAGGGAGTTCTACGGCGAGCAGTTCAACAGCGCACAGAAACGTGTGTTCCGTTTTAACACGCCGAACGCCCTGGCAGGCGAGTCGAGTTATGTAGTGGTGGATGTAGCCGCCAAGTCGTCGGTTGTCTCGTATTTCCAACCGAACATCAACGGTCAGAACATGAGTTCGATCCGCATAGCAGCCACTCCCAGCAGTGACTTCTACACGATGGCGAACGTAGGCAACGGACGCATGAACAGCTCCTCCGTCGCCGACCAGCAAACGGTGCAACTGACCTATCAGGGTAGCGCCAGCGGTTCGCTGGGCTGGTTGAACTACATTGAGATCACCACCCCGAGTGCGCTGACGATGACGGGCAGCTGGATGCCTATCCGTTCGACGGTGAACTATAAGACAAACACCCCTGTTCGCTATCACCTGAGCGGTGCCACCGCCGAGACACAGATCTGGGATGTGACAGACGGTAGCCGCATCGTACGCAAGAGTGCGACGATGACAGGCAACGAACTGGTATGGACAGGTACACAGGCGGACGGAATACATGAATATGTAGCCGTAACGCCCAGTAACAGCGGATTCGTAAGTGTACGCACGATAGGAAGCGTAGCCAACCAGAATCTGCATGCCCTGAGGAACATCGACTACGTCATCATCTGCCCGGAAGGGTACGAGTCGATAGCCGAAGACCTGGCTCGTGCGCACGAACAGAAAGAAGGAATCACATGGGCGGTAGTGACCGACCAACAGGTATATAATGAGTTCTCTTCCGGTACACCGGACGCTACGGCTTACCGCTGGCTGATGAAGATGCTATATGACCGTGCAGACGGAATAAACCAGAAACCGCGTTGGCTGCTGCTGATGGGTCATGGTACGTTTGACAACCGAAAGTTGCTGTCCAACTCCGGCATGAACACCCTGCTCTGCTACGAGGCGAAGAACTCAACCAACGAGGTAGAAGCCTATGCAACGGATGACTACTTCACCTTCCTGGACGACAGCGAAGGCGAGACGGATACGGATGGCCGCATGGATATAGGCGTAGGACGTCTGCCGGTAGGTTCGACCGACGAGGCCCGCGAAATGGTGGACAAACTGATCCGTTATATCCTGGATGAGCGCCCCGGCAAATGGAAACAGCAGCTGATCTTCCTGGCCGACGACGGCGACAAAGGCAGTCACACCGAGACAGCCGAAGCCGGAGCGGAGAAAGTGAGACTGAAGAACCCAGATTTCGTGGTACACAAGATATATCTGGACGCGTACCCGCAGGAAGTGAACGCGAGCGGAGAGAGTTATCCGCTGGCCAAGAACAGACTGGAGAACCTGCTCAAGAACGGTGCACTCTTCTTCGACTATTCCGGTCACGGCGGCTACAACGCCATCACCAACGAGTCGATGCTCAACCTGAAGGACATAGAGAGCATGACCAACAAGAACCATGCTTTCTGGCTCTTTGCGACATGCAACTTCGGACAGTTCGACAGCGGTAAGCGTTGTGCAGCCGAGTCGGCGGTACTGAACCCCATAGGCGGAGCCATCGGCGTACTGGCCGCCACCCGCACGGTATATGCCACCGAGAACACCAAACTGAACTACGCCATATGCGACACCCTGTTTGGCCACAGCGACGTGTTCCACTATGAGATGACGATAGGTGAAGCCATCGCAGCAGGAAAGAACAAACTGACACAGAAGAATATCAACAAGTTGCCATATATCCTATTTGGAGACCCGGCATTGCATCTACAATACCCGACCAGTTATCAGGTGAACACTACCACTGTCATCGACACACTGCATGCACTGAGTATACAGGAAGTGGAGGGAGAGATCATCGATGAGGACAGCATAGTAGTAGATGACTTCAACGGCAAGGTGAACATCACCGTGTATGACAAGCTGCAGGTGATAGAGACACGCGATAACGACGACAAGACCGGCGAAGTAGAGATAAAGACCTATAACGACTATCCCAACACGCTCTTCACCGGTTCGGCAGACGTGACGGACGGACGGTTCCACTATAGTTTCATGGTGCCGAAGGACATCCGCTACAACTACGGTCCGGGACGCATCGTCTATTATGCCTACACCGACGACTCGCTGGCGCTGGCAGAGGCCGTAGGACACAACGAGCAATTCATCATCGGTGGCACAGGTAGCAGCCTGATCGTGGACACCGTAGGTCCGCAGATGACGATCTATCTGAACACGGCGGCCTTCCGAGACGGCGGACGCACCAACGAGACGCCACGTTTCTTTGCCGACCTGTATGACGAACACGGCATCAACACCGCAGGCTCCGGTATCGGTCATGACCTGATGTTGATCGTGGATGACGATCCGAAGATGACCTATTCGCTCAACGAATACTTCACCGCCGCCAACAGCAGTTATCAGGCAGGACAAGTAAGTTACCTGATGGAGAAACTGGAGAACGGTTCGCACAGCCTGATGTTCCGTGCGTGGGACCTGATGAACAACAGTACGACGCAGACCCTGAATTTCATCGTGGAAGCAGGATTGGATCCGTCGATCTACCGCGTAGTGACCTACCCCAACCCGGTATCGGAATCGGGTATGCTGAACCTGGTGGTACAATACGACCAACCGGATGAGGCACGCGAGACGGAGATCACGTTCTACGACCTGAGCGGACGACTTGTATGGCGTCACACGCAGGACAGCGAGGATCAGATTCGTCTGAATCTAGCCCACATAGGACTGAACTGCGGCGTATATACATTCAGCGTAAGTGTTCGTTCGGCAGCCAACCGCTACTGCCGTTCGACAGGCAAGATCATTGTTACAAAGTAACGAGTTAACGAATGAACGAATTAACGAAATATATAAACAAATAAAGTCTGTTTACAAGCCTATGAAACAAATCGCTTGAAAATTACCAACAAAGCAAACAACAAAACAAAATAACTAAAAAAACAAATTCTTTAAGATGAAAAAAATTCTGATTTCTCTCGCGGCCGCTATGTGCACCACGCTGGCGATCGCGCAGTCAGCTACCCCGGTAGCAGATCGAACGATGAACCCGCTAATTACCTCAATGCCGTCGCTGACGATTGCTCCAGATGCTCGTTCGGCAGGTATGGGTGATATAGGTGTAGCCACCGAAGCGGACTTCAACTCGCAATACTGGAACCCGGCCAAGTACGCTTTCATGTACTCGAAGGGTGGTATCACAGCCAACTACACGCCGTGGCTACGTAAGTTGGTAGGCGACATCGATCTGGCTTACCTGGCAGGTTTCTACAACTTCGGTGATCTGGGTGGTGGTATCGGTGCCAGCTTCACGTATTTCTCGATGGGTGACGTGGAGTTGATGAACGACCAGGACGTCTCCTATGGTACAGCTCGTCCGAACGAGTGGGCACTGGACGTAAGTTACTTCCGTAAACTACATGAGTACGTGTCGATGTCTGTTGCATTGCGTTTCCTCTACTCGGACCTGAACAACGGCATGAACAGTACGCCGGGTTCGACTGCTCAGGAAATGCATGCCGCATGGACGATGGCTGCTGATATCTCTCTCTACTACCGTCAACCGTTTGAGTTGCCGATGGGTACGAGTCACCTCGCACTCGGTTTCTCGCTGAAGAACCTGGGTGGTAAGATGACTTATAACGAGACGACAAGCAACTTCATCCCTGCCAGCATGAACATCGGTGCCAGCTACGAGTTGCCCTGCGACAAGTACAACTTCCTGACCTTCAACCTGGAGGCAAACAAGATGCTTGTGCCGAGCCGCTATTCGAAGTTCGCTCCGAATCAAGAGACACAACGCTATACAGATACCGAGTATTCGGATCTGACATCGGCTAAGGGTTGGTTCCAATCGTTTGCTGACGCTCCGGGCGGTGCCAAGGAAGAGTTTGACGAAGTACGTTGGGGTGCAGGTATCGAGTACTCGTATAACAAGCAGTTCTTCGCTCGTGCCGGTTACAGCTACGAGAATTTCTACAAAGGTAACCGTAACTACATCACCTTTGGTGCCGGTTTCCACCTGAGCATCGTAACGCTGGATGTAAGTTACTGCGTAGGTTTGGCATCGACCAACCCGCTGGACCAGACTATGCGCTTCTCGCTGGGCTTCGACCTCTATGGCATCAAAGACCTGGTGAACAACAAAAAAGCTAAATAAGCATTCTGAATTCAGACCATGCGTATTGGCTTTGGATATGATGTACATCAATTCTCCCCTGACCGCCCATTGTGGTTGGGGGGGATTGTTGTGCCGTCTGAGAAAGGCCTGCTTGGTCACTCCGATGCCGACGTGCTGATCCATGCGCTATGCGACGCGCTGCTAGGTGCAGCGGCGATGCGCGACATCGGTTATCATTTCCCGGACACCAAAGGCAACGAATATGAGGGTATCGACTCGAAGATCCTTCTTCGCCGCGTGATGGAAATGATCCGTAATGCCGGGTACGAACTGGGCAATTGTGACATTACCGTGTGCGCGCAAGCACCGAAGCTGAATCCGTACATTCCTCAGATGCAAGCGTGTCTGGCAGAAGTGATGGGCGTTGAAGCGGGGCAGATAAGCATTAAAGCCACAACTACAGAACATCTTGGATTTGTAGGACGCGAAGAAGGAATAGCCGCATATGCGGTGGTGTTGATAAGGTGAAAAGTGAAAGATGAGGGGACTTCTTACCATAGCGTTGATAGCCAGCCTACTGAAAGTAGGCGGTAAGCCCGAAGCGGTGGAGACCGAAGGTGCTTACACGAAGTATGCGCTGACAGACAGCGCTACGCTGGAGATCTATGAGGCAGACACGATATATGTGGTAATGACAGTCTGCGCGCCACAATGTTCTTCGTGCGCGCGTGTATATAATAAGGAGGGAGAATTGATAGAGCAGATTACCCCACCCCTGCGCTCCGTCTTCCCACTGGCCACAATGGACAAACAGACCGGTCGCATCACATGGACCGACAATGACGAATGGGAATACTGAGTATTCCCTTATTTGTGATTGGTGATTGGTGATTGGTAATTGGTGATTTGATGGAACTTCCTATTTATCTGGTAGGTTATATGGGGGCAGGCAAGACAACTGCCGGAAGACTGCTGGCCGAGAAACTCGGTTGGCATTTTGTTGATCTGGACGATGCCTTTGAGCAGATCCACGGCCTGACACCTGCTGAATATATCCGCCGGTACGGCATAGAGGAGTTCAGAAAGAAAGAAAAATGGGTGGTGGAAGATCTGGCAGACCAGTCGCCCTACGAGAAGGTGATCTACGCCACAGGCGGCGGTTATCCGTGCTGGGAAGATAACATGGACTGCCTACGCGAACTCGGAACGAGTATCTATATCCGCTGGGCACCCGAACATCTGGCCAAACGGCTGAGTCTGACAGACCTGAGTGAGCGACCGATGCTACAGGGAAAAACAGAAAAGGAGCTACTTGCATGTATAACTCCCCAACTGGAAGCGCGCGAGCCTTTCTACCGGCGCGCCAATCATATATTGGAAGTAGAAATCTGCGACGAGCAATCCGATGAACGGATAGCCGACGAACTATTTCTCTTTATACGCGAGCGCGTATAACTTCATTTGCTTAAGCATTGCCACCAGGCCATTGGTACGCGTAGGACTAAGGTGAGCCTGGAGTTGGATGGCGTCAATGAAATAGAGATTGGCGTCGATTATCTCTTGTGGTGTGTGTCCGCTCAGAACATGAATGAGCAGGGCAACAATGCCTCGCACGAGGATAGCATCGGACTCGCCTGCAAAGATCAGCTTGCCCCCCTCCATGTGTGCAGTGAGCCACACGCTGGACTGACAGCCATCGATGCGATTCTGCTCGGTACGTTCTTCATCGGGAAGCGGCTGTAATCCCTTACCATAATCGACGAGCAACTCATAGCGGCTCATCCAGTCATCCATAGAAGTGAACTCCTCGATGATCTCGTCTTGCAACTCGTTGATACTCATTCTTTTATCTCTCCGTTAGCGAATTGCCAGTGCCGACCGGGGTAACGCTCCGGCCAGAGTGAGTTGTGGGTGGACATGAGCACAGTGATGCCTGCGCGGCTGATGCTATAGAGGAGGTCCATGATCTCACTTCCGGTCTCCGTATCAAGGTTACCGGTTGGTTCATCAGCCAAGATCATCTCAGGGCTGTTGAGCAGGGCGCGTGCGATGACGACACGTTGCTGCTCACCGCCAGAGAGTTCGTAGGGTTTCTTATAGGCCTTTGTCTCCATGCCGACCTGCTCAAGTACTTCGTGGACATGATCGCGCATGAGTTTGCGGTCCTTCCACCCCGTGGCCCGAAGGACGAAGAGGAGGTTCTCTTCTACAGAACGATCGGTAAGTAACTTATAATCCTGGAAGATGATGCCGAGTCGGCGGCGCAAATAAGGCAGCTTGCGCCGGCGGATACGACGGATGTCATATTCGAGCACATGAGCTTCGCCTGCCGTGATAGGCAGTGCGCCATAGATAGTCTTCATCAGCGATGACTTGCCGCTTCCCACTTTACCGAGCAGATAGATCATCTCGCCGCTCTGCACGGAGAGATTGACATCTTGAAGCACGATCTGATCGGCCTGACGTATCTCGACGTTCTTATAGTTAATCAGTTCAGCCATAGGGAGTTATTCATCCATCTCATTCTCCAACTCCTGAAGACGCTTCTTGAGCAACTCGATCTTCTTCTGCATGTCATCGACGAGCTTGTTAGCCGTCTTGGACTTGGCCGTGAAGAAGAGAATATTGTTCTCGGCAGTCTTGATCTCCTGACGCAGGTTTTCGCGCATCTTATTGATGCTGAGCCCACCCTCTTTGCGCCTACGCTGGTCAGCACGCTCAGCGCGTTGCGCCTGGGCGTTCTCTCGCTTGGCGTTGAAGAAAGTGTCGCAGGCCTCGGAGAATTGCTGCCAGAGGTCTTCGGAATACTTGCGTGCGATAGGACCTACCTTCTTCCACTCAGCCTGCATGTCACGGAAAGCGTCGGCAGTGGCATTCCAGTCGATAATCTCCTGTTCGGCCAGTGCCTTACGGGTCTGCTCCGCCAGTTCGCGAGCACGATCGACCAGATTGCGTTTCTTGCCGAGATTGGCATTGAGTTCTTCGCGTATACCCTTGAAATGAGCGGTCTTAGCCTTGTAGAACGCATCGCAGAGCGCACGAAACTCCTCGTAGACAGCCTGGTTGAATTTACGCGGTGCGAAACCGATGGTACGCCATTCGGCTTGGATAGCCTGCACTTGTGCAGAGGCCTCGTCCCACTTCTTGGTGGAAAGGTTGGCATCTTCGGCCGTAGCAGGCTCGACGATAGCTTTGAGTCGCTCGATGAGCGCCTGCTTTGCCTCAAGGTTCTCTTTCTCCTTAGCATGGAGACGATCGAAATAGTCCTGATGCTTCTTGTTGATCGTAGTGGAAGCTGCTTTGAAGCGGTTCCAGAGCTCTTCACGTAGTTCGCGTGCCACAGGGCCTATCTCTGCCCACTCGTCGTGAAGCTGCTGCAGGGCACGGCTTGCCTCGACGATATTCTCATTGTTCTGCAGGCGTTCAGCGGCCTCGCAGAGGAGGGTCTTCATCTCCAGATTCTTCTTGAAATCCAGATCACGCAACTCAATGTTGATCTTGACGAGGTCGTAGAACTGCTCCTGGTACTGCTGATAAGCCTTGCGGAGCTCCTGCACCTTTTCTGCGGGAACAGGTCCGACAGCTTTCCACTCGGCCTGCAACTCACGCATACGCTTGAGGTTGTCCATCACATCAGCCGTCTCGGCCTCGGCCAGCGTCTTCATGACGTCGAGGATCGCCTGTTTCTTCTTCAGGTTCTCTGCCTGCTCTTTAGCCTGCTCTGCAGCGACTTCAGCGCGTTTGGCTTTGTATTCGTTCAGCAGGGCTTTGAACTGCTCTTCGAGTTCATCCTTCACCTCCACTGCGACCTCTGCCGCCTCCTCAGCCGCTTCAGCGGCATCTGATTCCGCACGGTAGAATTGCTGTTTGAGATGGTCCACTTGGTCCTTTACGGCCATGACGTCTTGCTGAAGAAGGGCCTTGAGCTCCTCTACGAGTTGTGCTCTCTGTTCTGACATATTACTGAGTTGTTACATTTTGTGGCTGCAAAATTACACAAAAAAAATGATATACGCAAGTGTTAGACGATTTTTTTGTCGTCATCTTGCGGTATTTCGTTCGGATTGGCTATCAAGAATATTTTCAACGCTACAGAAGAGGGGTAGCGCGCAAAGTAATCGTTGTCGGAAAAGCGCCACTCGATGCGTTCTATCGGGAATCTCCGCATTGCCATCCGGTGCCAATAACGGATGTGTTGCGGGTTGTTGGGAACCACCTTGATGCCCGTTTTGCCATCGGAGAAAGTGATGACTGCGACGGCGCGGGTCTTATGGATGATGGTCTGTGCGCGCTGCTCGTCGGTGAGGCGATGGGAGATGGTGATGTGACGGTTGCCCTCGGCGTTGATACGCGCCATGTGTTGGCGGAAGAGCCGGCCGTGGGTGGAGGTATCGCGAAGCTGGTTGACGGCAATGAAGTAATGGATCATCTCATGGAGGATGGTGTCCTGGATGAGGGATTCCGGCAAGTCAATACGGACGTTGATACGCAGGACGAAATCTTCGTTGCGGTAACGAGAGAAGAGACCTTGCTTGCGGCGGGTGAATGTGACTTTGCCGAGAAAACCCTTGGCATGGGAGAGTTTAATGGGAATAGGCGGAAGGGCACCACCAAAGAAACGGGCGTTGTACTCGTCAAAACAGGATTGTATGTAAGGGACGGTGGGGATCAAATTATTTGTGATATAACTTACTGTTTTACGAACATCAAATACTGAAGAAAATTTCCATTACCATCATAAACTGCCAAAGTCAGAGTATATGGCTTCTTGCTTGTGTCTAACTCTAAAACTTCATCTTTTTCTTGACTAACTCCTTCACCGTTCGTCGTAATGAAATATGTATGAAGGTACTTATCGTCAATTAGTTTGTAAGTACCTTTCGTGATGTATGTTATTCCAGATTGAACACTAGTAAATGTATAGTTTCCTTTCCCGTCAAACACATAGGTCATTTCCATATCATCCATAAAGACACCTGAGCTAACCCCAAAATCGCTTTTCCAAGTACCTTCCAAAATGTCACCTGTTGTGCCTTTACACGAGGTAAACAAGAAACAAAAAAGTGCGATGCACAGCACGAATAATATTGATGAGTTTTTCATACCAAAACAATTTTGCAGCGCAAAATTACTGCTTTTTGTTGAGATACGCAAATTTATTAGCAAAAAAAATTGGATATAAGAAAATCCCCCACTCTATGGGAGAGCGGGGGAAATCTATGAGATGTCGAGACTTCGAGACATCAAGACATCGAGACTTGGAGATATCAAGACTTCGAGACTTCAAAATGGATATTGGATCGGCATACATGCCGAGGGCTAAACGTTAGGAGTTAGCGCGGCGTTCGTCGATTTTGCGGTTGGCCTCGTCACGCGCCGAACCTAATGTATGCCAATGGCCGTCTTTATCCTGGAACTTCATCGGTGAGGATGAAGGTTTGAATGAAAAAACATGGTTGAGCAGGAACCATCCCAAGACTGCAGCCGCGGCTGTAACGAGAATAGGTACGATAACTTGGAGGAAGCCGATGACATAGAAGAGGACGGCTATCACGGAGCTGAAGGCCCAGACAACGGCATATGCGGTGAAGACGATGCCCATGATATGTCCAAGAGACTCACGCCACTTGTTCATCGAGCGATAGATATAATAGAAGATGAAGACGAGGGCGCCTACCTCAATAACCGTGTTGAGCCAAGACCAATGGAGCGTCATGCCGTTGATGATCTCGAAAAGGAACATTCCGCCGAGGGTGTAACCCATCGTTTTGAGGAGCGGAACAACCGAAACGGGTTTGTCTGCCGAGCCGAACTGTTTGGTCATCACTTTGCTGAAATACCACACTCCGCCGAACTGCATGAGGGCAGCAAGAAGCAAGGGGATAAGGCCGAGGATTGCCTTCCAAAGACCAACCTTGGAGATAGAAATCCACCAGAAAATATCATCATGGACGGTGAAGAAGCCTTCTAATTCGAAGATAGCGACGAGAAGTGTGAGTGCACCGGAGGTGATGAGCATGATCTTAGAGAACGCAGGCACATTCAGAAAATCGGCGATAGCGATACATAAGATACTGAGAATGAGCAAGATAAAGATGGTGATACAAGGAACCATGGTACCCCAGAAACGCTGGTTGAGAGAGCGATGGTCTTCGAATTTGTAGAGGTAGTTCTTCGCACCCTTGTCGCTCTGGGATTCGCTGAACTGCAGGTCGTGCACATCAAAAGCGAGCGATTGTCCCTGCCAATTGGCGATGATGAAACGCGTAGCACCCGGTGCATAGTGGGCACCGATAATATACTGGCTGAAGCCGTCGCCTTCTCTACCCGGCAGCGTACCTGCGTAGGTGAGTGTGTCGGTGAGTGCGATGCTCTCGCCATTGGGAACCATGACAGAGTCTGCATAGATATCCAAAATGCCTTGCCATTTAGGGTCGCCCTCATGCGGATGGCCATAACGATAGGCGCTGACGGCATCGTTACCGGCTTGCGATTTGGTCAGATAAACAGAAGTGGCCGAGGCCGTTAACACGGCTCCAATGAGGAGGACGAGGGTGAATAAACGTTTCATGACAAATAGAGTTTTTGTGTTTTCGGGGCAAAGGTACGGAAAATAATTGGGATATGCAAATTAATTTGCGAAAAAACGTAATTACGTGCTAACGGGATTACGTAATGACGAAAAGGAGACGCCGCGCGGCGCACTATTCTACACAAACGGATCTGGCGGCAAGATGCCGCCAAAAATGCACAATACGGGACGGCGATGAGATCGCCGGCTAACGGACGGAGGATAGACACTGAGCGGCGGATACGATCCGCCTGGAAAATAAGAAAGGCTCCGACTAATAGTCGGGACAATACAAAAAAGTAGGAACCGCCTACCAGGCGGTACAATAGACGAAAGAAAAATCCCCCACTCTACGATGAGAGCGGGGGAATTAGAGAGAAAGATGCCAAAAAAACATTATTTTTTCTTAGCGGGAGCTTTCTTAGCGGGAGCTTTCTTAGCAGGAGCTTCAGGAGCAGCAGGTGCTTCGGGAGCCACAGGAGCAGCAGGAGCTTCTTGAACCGGTGCAGCAGGTGCTTCGGGTGCCGGAGCCTCTTCGGGGGCAGTGAGGTGCTTGTAGATAACAGCCTGTACACCGAGCAAAGCGGGAACAAAGAAGATCACGAGGAGCACATTGATGAACGTGCCAATACCTTCGAGCCAGCCGATGTGACCGAGACCGAAGAAGAAGGAGATGATGCCCGTAGCGATGCAGATAGCGATGCCCAACAGCGCCTCAATGCCGAAGATACGCCATTTGTTGCCGAAAGTGAGCTTGTTGGACTCGCGGAGTGCCTCAAGGGCATTGCGATCTTTGTCCACAAAGAGGATGATAGCGATATACCACGCATAGCTGATGACGATGCCCGGGATAATCAAGAAGAGGAAACCCACCCAGATGGCACCAAACATCAGGGACATGAGGATGAAGAACTCGCCCATGTTGCGGCGATACTGGCCGCGGAAGATGAAGAACGGGTTGATCACGTTGCCCTTGGCCAACTCAGCCGGCAGCGAAGCCATAGCGATGGTAGTGCCGACGTTGAGATACGGGATCCAGATAGTAAGCACGTAGAGGATGACCGCCAACACGATGCTTACATAGTTCATGAGCGCGAGGGTTACACCTTCCTGGATGGTAGGAATGATTTCAAGTTTCTTTGCCATAACGATGAAAATTTAAGTGTTAAACAAAAAGACGCTACAAAGGTACATAAAAAAAATGAGATGTGCAAATAAAAGAGAAAAAAACGCTGATTTTTCCGGAAAATCCGGAGAAACCGGAGCGCTGCGCTAATCCGGACATCATAGATAGAATACAAAATGAGTCTTCACCGAAGGTAAACAACCCATATTACGCGCGAAATCGGCTACGTTCGCATTCAATACGGATGGAATGGATAGCGGAGCAAATGTGTATATCTACGCTTATGCAAAAGGAAATATTATAAAGCTCTATCCAACAAATGCAACACATGGGGCTTGCTATACTTGGTTTTCTCTACAACAGTCACCAATTCATTAGTACTTGGCATGTAGATACAATAGCAAGGATATTGAGACTTATCTGTTTCTCCTGAAATAGCAAACGTGCGGTCAACGTCCTCCACAAACTCATAGATGAACCAATAAGGCTCATTCCAGTCTGGTTGATTCTTGATGCGTGTGATAATACCATTTATGCTATCACGCTCATGTCGCTTCTGACGGATTAGGGCTTCAAAATCAGAATCAAACATATTATCAAAGACACTTGAATTTCCCATTTCTTGTCGCAGCCTATTTTCATCCTCCATTCGTTGAATAGCCGCTTCATCGTACCATATTAACTTACCTTCTTGGCGCTCTATTAGAAGCTTATACACGTCGGACTTAAATATGGTATCAACTGGGGAGTCAATCCATTCACTCATATATATACGGAACTTGTCATCCTTATAAATGGCATACAAGTTTTCGCACTCATGGAGCAGGTCACTCTTTGTGTTCATAAAGTGCTCGGTTTTCTTCTGTACTTCACTTTTGACAATTTGTTTTGAAGCCGCACTTTCATCAGAAGAGGTTTGATGTCCACATGCGCACAAAATAAGTAACGCCGAAAAAACAAGCAATAGTCTTTTCATAATCCAAAAAATTTTGCGTTGCAAAATTACGATTTTTTTTCGAGATAGGCAAATATTTGCCCCAAAAAAATGCAAAAAAAGGCATTATTAGGTCTTTATAGGTAAAAGATGCGGATAGGAAAGCGTGGATACATCCGCATTGAGCACCTCGCGGGCGGGGCGGCATCTTGGGCGGCCATGTGCAACAAGACGCCAATATGACGGACACGAGGGGCGAACAATCGTCCGCACGTGGAGAGCGGACGGCGAAGCGGTAATCCGCCTACACCGCGAGCCACACACAAGAAACGCGGCACTAAAGTACCGCGCACGGAACAAAAAAAATCCCCCACTCTGCGAGAGAGAGGGGGAGTTCATTGGAGATTTGTGATTTCAAATTTTTGATTTATTTTTTGCAAGCGCCTTCGCAGGTGAGGCACTTGTAGCACAGTCCGGCGAGGGCAGCGCCAACGAGGGGAGCTACGATGAAGAGCCAGAGTTGCGGCATAGCCAGTGCGTTCTCCGAGAAAATCGCCTGCGAGATAGAACGTGCAGGGTTGACCGAGGTATTGGTCAGAGGGATAGAGATGAGGTGGATAAGGGTCAGCGTCAGACCGATAGCCAGGCCACCGAAAGCACCGTTAGCGTGCTTGAAGTCGGTCACACCCAGGATAACCATCAGGAAGACAAAGGTCAGCACAGCCTCGATAGCGAAAGCGCCGATCCAGTTGGTCTGCAGATAGCCTGCAGCGAGGTCAACCTCGCCGAAGAACTCACCATACCCGTTAGCCGCAAACGTACCTATCTCCATGCCGGCCGACTTAGCGATACCGAAGAGGATAGCGGCAGCTGCAACAGCACCGAGGATCTGTGCACACCAGTAGCACAACATCTCTTTCGCGCTCATACGACCGTTGACGAAGACACCCAGGCTGACAGCGGGGTTGAGGTGCGCGCCACTGATATGGCCGATGCCATAAGCCGCCGAAACAATCGTCAAACCGAAAGCGAGGGCAACGCCCAGAAAACCAACATGTCCGAACAGGGCTGTTCCACAACCACCCAATACCAATACAGCCGTTCCGAAGAACTCAGCTGCGAATTTGTTACAAAGTTTCATAACGCAGTTTATTTAATAAGTTGAACGTTTTGCGAGTGCAAAGTTACAACAAAAAAATGACATGTGCAAGTGCACATGCCACTTTTCTTAAAAATCAGTACTTTTTACTTAACTTCTTCAAAATCGACATCCTCGGCGGCGTTGCCGTTGTTGTTATTGCCGGCGTTCGGGTCAGAGGTCGGGCCTTGTTGCGGGCCAGCCTGTTGACCGGCTTGTGCCTGCTGTTGTGCAGCGTACATCTCTGCGCTGGCAGCCTGGAAGGCGGTCATGAGGGCGTTGTTGGCTGCTTCGCAAGCGTCTGCGTCTTTCTTCTCATACGCAGCCTTGAGGTCTGCGAGGGCTTTCTCGATCGGCGCTTTCTTGTCGGCCGGGATCTTGTCGCCGAACTCAGCGAGTTGTTTCTCAGTCTGGAAGATTGCGGCGTCCGCCTTGTTGAGTTTGTCAGCCTGCTCTTTGGCCTTCTTATCGGCCTCAGCGTTAGCTTCTGCCTCCGCTTTCATGCGCTTGATCTCATCGTCCGAGAGACCGCTGGAAGCCTCAATACGGATCTTCTGCTCCTTACCGGTCGCTTTGTCCTTAGCGGTCACGTTGAGGATACCGTTGGCGTCGATATCGAAGGTCACTTCGATCTGCGGTTCGCCACGACGAGCCGGCATGATACCATCGAGGTGGAAGATACCGATCTGCTTGTTCTGTGCTGCCATCGGACGCTCGCCTTGGAGCACCTTGATCTCTACAGACGGCTGATTATCTACGGCCGTGGTGAAGGTCTCGGTCTTCTTGGTCGGGATAGTGGTGTTGGCCTCAATCATCTTGGTCATGACACCGCCCATGGTCTCAATACCGAGGCTAAGCGGAGTTACATCCAACAGGAGGACGTCTTTGACATCACCGGTGAGTACACCACCCTGGATAGCTGCACCAACGGCTACTACCTCATCGGGGTTTACGCCCTTGGACGGAGCCTTGCCGAAGAATTTCTGTACGGCATCCTGGATAGCCGGGATACGTGTCGAACCACCTACGAGGATGATCTCGTCGATATCGGAAGTCGTGAGACCTGCGTTCTGCAGAGCCGTGCGGCACGGAGCGATGGTACGTTGAATCAGATCGTCGATGAGTTGCTCGAACTTTGCACGGGTCAGGGTCTTAACCAAGTGAGCGGGAACACCGTTGACCGGCATGATGTACGGCAGGTTGATTTCGGTGCTTGTAGAAGACGAAAGCTCGATTTTAGCCTTCTCAGCTGCCTCTTTCAGACGCTGCATAGCCATCGGGTCTTTCGACAGGTCGGCACCGCCGTTCTCGGCTTTGAACTCCGAAACGAGCCAGTCGATGATACGATGGTCGAAATCATCACCTCCGAGGTGGGTATCACCGTCGGTTGCTTTTACTTCGAACACACCGTCACCCAGTTCTAGCACAGATACATCGTGGGTACCACCACCGCAGTCGAAGACAACAATCTTCATATCCTTGTTGGACTTGTCGAGGCCGTAAGCCAGCGCAGCTGCGGTAGGCTCATTGACGATACGACGTACGTTGAGTCCTGCGATCTCGCCGGCTTCCTTGGTAGCCTGACGCTGCGAGTCGTTGAAGTAAGCAGGAACGGTGATGACAGCTTCGGTAACCTCTTGGCCCAGATAGTCCTCAGCAGTCTTCTTCATCTTCTGAAGAATGATGGCGCTGATCTCCTGCGGCGTATAGAGACGTCCGTCAATGTCGACACGCGGGGTGTTGTTGTCGCCTTTGCTTACCTTATAAGGAACGCGGGCGATCTCAGACTGCAAGCGATCGTAGGTCTCGCCCATGAAACGCTTGATAGAATAAATAGTTTTGGTCGGGTTTGTGATAGCTTGACGCTTGGCAGGGTCACCTACTTTGCGCTCACCGCCATCAATAAATCCAACAACAGAAGGGGTCGTACGCTTACCCTCAGCGTTAGCAATGACGATAGGCTCGTTACCCTCCATTACGGCTACACACGAGTTTGTGGTACCGAGGTCAATTCCAATAATCTTGCTCATAATATTCAGTTTTTAAATGTTATCAATGTTTTTTGGTCAACTGGTCTTCTGGTCAACTGGTCGACTGGAAGACTCAGTCACCCAATTAATGACAAATCTTATGCCAAAGGGAATTTGGCAGAAAAGTACTGACATTTTGGCAGAAAACGGATTTGCACATGTCAAAAAAAAGCAGTAACTTTGCACCCGAAAACGAAATAAGCAGAAAAATACAAGTATGAGACAATTATTGGTAAGCATGTTGGTATGCCTAAGCACCCTGGCGACGGCCCAACAAGAACCTATCTTTATGGAGACTTTCGACCGCTGTATAGACGCGGAGGACGAGAACTACGGCTACACAGGCGGAAATGACAACCAGTGGGGCGGCGACATCGCCAAAGCAGTGGTGGTCTATCAGGACAGTCCCGAATGGAGCCTGAACTACTGCAACGGTGCCATGCAGTGTCTGAAAGTGGGTACGAGCGCCAAACAAGGCTCTGCCACCACTCCGGCTATCCCGTTCACCGGTGATGCGGTGCTGAGTTTTCGCGTAGCACCTTGGGAAGGCGACTCGCTCTTCAACGTCAGCCTGCAAGGCGGCACAACAAATGACCCGACGGCATATGAACTGCCGAAGCACAAATGGACCACCATTACGATACATATATCCGACATCGCGGGAACCCTCCGCGTGACTTTCTCGTCGCTCTACAAACACCGTTTCTTCCTGGACGATGTATGTGTGCGCCCTGCCGATCCGAACGCCGGTGCGATACGCAGCGACGTAGGTACAAAGCTGGATCTAGGTCTGCTGAGTTGTGACTATACAGCCGGTTCGCAAACCATCCACGTAACGGGCGAACACCTGAACAGCCCAATACAAGTAAGCATGGAGAGCTACGGCAACACCATTTTTTCGGTAAGCCCCCGTTCGGTCTCGGCGCAAGGCGGCGATGTCATCATCTCGTGGCGTAGCGGCGGTAGCGGCATGTACAGCGCGACTATCGTGCTGAGTTCTACCGGAGAGAATGGCGATAACGTAGTGAAACGCATCCAAGTGGGACTGGAAGTGTCGAGCCTGTATCTGGAAGGAAGCGGCACTCTACCCGATCCGTACAGCTGCCGCGATGTCATCCTGCTGGCAGCCAACGATGGCACTGTCTGGACCGAGACTTACTACTGGGTCAGCGGCTATGTGTTGGGAGCCGTGAAACGCTATCAGGACACCTACGACGGTATATGCACCAACGACAAGACCTCGCTGGTGCTGGCTGACAGTCCGACCGAGAGCAATGATGAGCGATATGTGACCGTCCAGATCAGCGGTGCAGCGCGTGCCGCACTGAACGTAGTGGACAATCCTGAACTGATCGGCCAGCGTGTGAAGGTGCAAGGACTGCTGCTCAACAACAATGCCAACCCACTCTATCTGGGCAAACCCGGTGTGCGCAACGTGGTGACAGAAGAGCAATACGTACGGCCGGAACAGATGGAGGACATTGATGAAGTGAACGCTCTGAAAGCAGACGAGGCCATGTATGATATTTTGGGTCGCCGCGTGAGAGCAGGCTATCAGGGCATCGTTATTCAAAACGGCAAAAAATATTTGGTACGATAATGGAAATACAAACTTTTTTCCTTCCAGGTCGCGTGTGCAGTAGCGCGGCCATCCGTGACATCGCAGCACAGAGTGCGGCGCCGTACACGATGATTTGTCTGAAACCGCACATCGAGTGGGTATATCTGGGTCAAGAACGCATGGTGCAAGTGATGGAGATGACCTGTGCAACGATGGCGTACGCCGACCATTTTGCGAACGGTCAGCAAGCACCGGTGATTGACTATCAAGTAGGAGCACTGCGCGATGACTTCGACTTTGGCAGTGTGCTGCTATGGGATACGAAGAAACTGCAAGCCCTGGTGGCGCAGATGGACACCGACTATGAGTATGCGGGTTTGTATGATCTGCGATTGCGGGCATCAGAAGCCATCAGCCATCAGCCGTCAGTCATCAGCCATATACCGGAGTACTTGTATTATGAGATAGAGGAGGACACGCGCAAGTCAGGCGAAAAACTATTTGACTACGTTGATCCGAGGAACAGGCAGGTACAGGTAGAGATGGAACAATGCGTGACCGCTCACCTGAAACGTATCGGCGCGTACCTGCAGCCAGGCCAGTACAAGGATATGCCGGAAGCGGGCGATTACCCCGTGACCGCAAGCGTGATTATTCCTTGTAAGAACCGTGCGCGCACGATAGCCGATGCCATCCGTAGTGCGCTGAGTCAGAAAGTGCGTGAGGGCTATTCGTTCAACGTGATCGTAGTGGACGACAACTCGACCGACGGGACGAAGGAGATCATTAAGGAATTGATGAATGGTGACGCTTCGCTTAATGATGCAAATGGTGAATTAATCTACATCGCTCAGGACAAGACATGGCACGCCATCGGCGGCAACTGGAACGTGGCGATCCATGACCCGCGTTGCGGCAAATACGCCATCCAGTTGGATTCGGATGACACCTACTATGACGAGACCACCGTGCAGCAGTTCATTGATGCCTTTGCCGGTTTAGAACCGGAGCAAGATAGCCATGCGGCTCCCAAATATGGCATGGTGATCGGCACCTATCAGTTGACGAATATGGCGGGTGAAACGCTTCCGCCGGGCGTGATTGACCACAAAGAGTGGACCGATGACAACGGAAGAAATAACGCACTGCGTATCAACGGATTAGGCGCTCCGAGAGGATTCTATGTTCCACTGCTGCGCACCATCAATTATCCGACGACGAAGTACGGAGAGGACTACGCCGTAGGTCTGCGTATCTCGCGTGACTGGCCCATCGGACGCATCTACAACGTGCTCTACAACTGCCGCCGCTGGGAGGACAACTCCGATGCCAACTGCGACGTAGTGGCAATGAATCGTAATAACTGGTATAAAGACAGGCTTCGTAGTTTTGAACTCTTGGCCAGACTTCAAAACACGAAGATTGGTAATTTGTAATTGGTGATTTGAAAATTCGTGTTGGCATATTAACGGCTCCGTCTATCGCGTACGAGCGTCACGCAGACACGTTCCTTCTGAAGAACGTGCGCATCGGCATCGGTTTTCACTGGGACAGAACAGAAGACCAGGAGTTTGCCGGTGAGTTGACTATTCGCAACAACGCGGACGGCACGCAGACAGCCATCAACACAATTGAACTGGAGGACTATCTGTGTTCGGTGATCTCATCGGAGATGAACGCCAACAGTCCGATGGAACTGCTGAAGGCGCACGCCGTGATCAGTCGCAGTTGGGCCATCCGCGCGATGGAGAAACCGAACCATGAGGGGTTTGACGTGTGCGCGGACGACCACTGCCAGCGCTATGAGGGGCTGCGACGCATGAATGAACGGGCTGTGGAGGCAGTGCGCGCCACGGCCGGGCAAGTGCTGATGTATGTACAAAAGGACAAAGGACTATGTACAAAAGAAGAGATCTGCGATTGCCGGTATTATAAGTGTTGCGGCGGGCGGACGGAAGTATGGCGCACGTGTTGGGAAGACAAGGATGTGCCGTATATACGATCGGTTAGTTGCGACTGGTGCGACATGAGTCGTCAGCAGCCCGAACAGCGAAATCGGATCATGCGACTGGTGCTGAACGACTACGACCAAGAGACGAAAGATTTTCGTGACTGGCAAGTGCGTTATACCGATACGGAACTGGATGACATCGTCAACAGCAAACATCCCGGCATCGGTCACGTCACAGCATTAGAGCCCTTGCATCGCGGCGAGAGCGGACGTATCGACAGCCTGCGCATCGTAGGCAACGAGCGCACGGAGGTGATTGGAAAAGAGTTGCAGATCCGCTACGCGCTCAGCAAGAAATGCCTGTACAGCAGTTGGTTCGACGTGACACATCGGGACGGTGTATGGACCCTGACCGGTCATGGCTGGGGGCACGGCGCAGGACTATGCCAGATAGGTGCGGCGGTAATGGCTGCTGAAGGCAAGGGATACGAAGATATATTAAGATATTACTATGCGGGCGCAAGACTTAGCACTCCAACGCGATAAGTACCGCCACCTGACGGACGCCGAGTGGCGCTGGCTGCTGCAGCAGACGGAAGGGCGTGAACGGACGATGGACAAACTGCCGACGTTCGCGGCGATAGAGGACTGGTGGTATCCGGTGCGGTTGAGTTGCGAGCAGTGTTCGTCGGAAGCCACCGCGCGCTATAAAGCGTCGCTAGTGAGTGGCCGGCGGATGGCAGACCTGACGGCAGGCTACGGCGTGGACACTTTTTTTCTGAGTGAACACTTTGAGCAGGCAGACTACGTGGAGCAAAACGAAGAACTATGCCGCATTGCAGCGCATAACTTTAGCCTTCAGCATTCAGCTATCAGCATTCAGCACTCTTCCGCGGAGGCCTTTCTTGAGACAGCGGGGAAGTATGACCTGATCTACATGGACCCTGCGCGACGGGACAGTCACGGCGGGAAGGTCTTTCGGCTGGAAGACTGCACGCCGAACGTAGTAGAAATGCTACCCACCCTGCTTGCGCACCTAACAGACGAGGGACAGATCATGCTCAAACTGTCGCCGATGCTAGACCTGACACAAGCGCTGAAGGAACTTTCGGTATTACAAATTCAATGGTCAGTTTATATAGTGGCGGTGAAGAACGAGGTGAAAGAAGTGCTGTTACTAAGCCGTCAGCCTTCAGAAGTCAGCCATCAGACTATCACAGCCATCGACCTGGCTATGCCGGAGCAGGCTTTTGTCTTCACGCGGGAAGAAGAGCGAGATTGCCCTTTGGGCATTGGTGATTGGTCAGTGGTTATTGGTCATTTTCTTTACGAGCCTAATGCGGCTATTCTCAAAGCCGGGGCATACAAACTGGTGGCACAGCGTTACGGTCTGCGGAAACTGGATGTGAATACGCATTTGTATGCTTCGGATAGGCTGGTGGCCGATTTTCCGGGACGTGCATGGCAGATAAGCGGAGAAGGTGTTCCGGAGAAGGGCTCGCAGGCGAATATTCTCACACGCAATTATCCGTTGTCGCCGGAACAAATCAAGAAAAAACTGCACCTCCGCGACGGAGGCACAGTTTTTCTGATTGGTTGTCGCATAGCCGGCAAGCCCACGTTGCTACAGGCTGAGCGCGTCTAAGATTGCGCCAATGCCTCCTCAAGATAAGCGCGCAACGCGTGGATATCGGTGAAGACAGACGTCAGTTCACGCAGGTTGGCGACTCGCTGGCGGACAGAAGCCACCGCATGTTTCTGCAATTTTTCTTTAGACGGAGTAATGGCATTTTGCAGTGCGTCCAAATCGACGTCGTAGAGCATCGTGCCATGGACGATAGTGCCCGTAGATGAGGTGAAACACGCCCATCCTGATATCTTTCGGCCGTCCACGAGGATGTCGTTGTGAGAAGTAGTAACCGCCGGTAATCCCTTGGTCTGCAAGGCACCAGCCACCAAGGCAAGGAAGTCGGCAAAGACCTGCTCGCTACGTGTATCAGGCGTGACGAACGAGATCATGAGGTTGCCTTGATCGGCATAGACACACCCTCCTCCACTCTTGCGTTGGACGACAGCGATGCCATGCGTGCGGCAGTAGTCCTCGTTCACCTCAACCTCTGCGGCTTGATGACGGCCATAGATGACCGTAGGCGACACGATCCACGTGAAGAGCGATGGTTCGGCGACGCCCTTCAGCATATTCTGCTCTATCTGAAGATACTCAGACAGCGACAATCCCTCATTAAATCGCAGGAGCTTCAATTTCTTTACCTTGACAGAAACGATGGGTCAGCTGGCGATCATCGCCCAAATAGATATACCGCTCCAGACGATGCTGGATAGAATAGTTGTCGAAATTCAGATCACTATCATCCACCACTAGTGCGTCGAAGGCATAGCCTGGTTCGAAGGAGCCCACTTTTCCAAAGAAGGAGCCACCTGACTTGGTAGCCAGCCAGAACGCTTCGCTGAGCGAGAGGAAAGCCTCTTTATGTCCACCGTGTACCCATTTCATCTTCGACATCTGCAAAGTATAATGGATGACGCGGAAGATAGAGAAGCCGCTACCGCCGGACACATCTGAGCCCAAAGCCACCGGTATGCCGGCCGTCAGGAAACGGCGTATAGGTGCGATACCTGAACCGAGATTGCAGTTGCTAGTCGGACAGTGCACAGCAAACACATGGTTCTTGCGCATCAGTTCAAATTCCTCTCCGTCGGTATAGCAGCAGTGTGCCATGAGCGTAGGTGTCTGACCGAACATGTTATACCGCAGGTATGCATCGCCGTAGCAGGTGGACTCGGGTTCCAGCTCTTTGACCCAAGCTATCTCGGACTGGTTCTCCGAGAGATGGGACTGAACGGGCAACTGATACTCATTCGCCAGTTTGCCCAGTGCCGTCATCATCGCCGGTGTACAGCTAGGCACGAAACGCGGGGTGACGATGGCGGAAACAAGCGGCATATCCTTGGTATGCTCCATGACACGCTTGGTTCCTTCCACAGCTTCTTCGACAGTGTTGCTAAGGGTATCCGGTCCATTACGGTCCATACCTACGAGTCCCACCATACCACCCATACCGGCTTCGTTCAGCAGGTCTGCCAACAGGCAGGAAGCATCGGGGTGAATAGTAGCAAAGATAGCCGCACGCATCGTGCCAAGTTTCCAAAGGTCACGTACAAAACGGCGATACATCCGTTCTGCGTAATGGGTATCCTTGTACTTCGCCTCTTCCGGGAACGTATAGGTATTGAGCCACGGCAACAGTTCCATATCCATCGCGATGCCGAGATTGCGGTACTGCGGTGCATGTACGTGCAAGTCGTTCATCGCCGGCATCAGGAGTTGCTCACCGAAATCGACTACCGGTTCGTTGGCATACTTCTCAGGCAAAGTCCGGTAGGTGTCGACGATAATACCATCGTCACCGACTACCACATAGCCGTGTTCTAAGATTTTGAATGCCTCCGGCGTGGGAGTGAATAAGATGTTCGCTTTGTAGATTTTCATGATTATTTCGGATTTTGAGGTTCTTCTTTCTTACGGAAGAAAATGAGACAAATCAGGTAGTTGACACAGCCGGCCAGGAAGATGACAAAGAGACTGATGAGGTCGTCACGCCAATTGGACAGGTGCGCCAACATGAAGGGCAGCAGGGCGAACTGGATGACGAGGTTGATCGAACGCGCCAAAAGGAATCCACCGGCGTTGGCCCACGATGGGCGTGTACCAAAAGTGTACCAGTTGGAGAAGATATAATTGGGTATCATCTCCATGAAGAAACCGATGCCGAAGGCAATATAGTACGCGGTGACACCTTTCTCCGGGTAGCCCATAAAATGCAGGGCAGCCATGAAGAACCATGTCTGGACAAACGAGCCGGAGAAGCCTATTACCATGAAACGAACCGCGCTGCGGATCTTCTCCGGAAGATATGAAGTAGGTAGACGCATTTTTGTCTCGATAATGTCTCGTTAGTGTCTCGTTAGTGTCTCGATAAAGTTCACCTTATTGGAGAGCAGCTAACAGCTCCTCCATCGCGGCATTCAGGCCATTGACATCGCGGCCTCCGGCCGTGGCGAACCAGGGTTGTCCACCTCCGCCACCTTGTATATGCTTGGCAGCCGACTTGATCATCGCGCCGGCATTCTTGCCTTCGTCCACCAGCGGCTGACTCAGGAACACGGCGATGGTCGGTTTTCCTTGCCATTCGGTAGCGGCCACCACAGCGAACTTAACATCCGTGAACTTACCGCGCAACAGAGGCATGACACCACGTATCATCTCGGGCTCTTGCTCGCCCTGGAGACGCACCAGTTTGATCTCGCCGAAGTCCTCTGCGCGAGCAATGATGGTATCGCGGTAGCGCTCTATCTTCTCGGCAGTAAACTGCTCAATTTGCTTCTTCAGACCTGCGTTCTCTTCAATCGACTTATTGATTGCAGCTGTCAGATCCGGTGCATTATTGAACAGCGTCTTGAGTCCGTTCAGGGTGTCTTGCGCCATGTAATAGAGTTCGTCTGCCTTGGCTGCCGTGACGGCTTCGATACGACGTACACCGGCTGCGATACTCGTCTCCAGAACAATACGCACGCTACCGATGCGACCAGTAGAAGACACGTGGCAACCGCCACACAGTTCGACAGAAGGACCGTATTTGATCACACGCACGTCATCACCGTATTTCTCGCCGAAAAGGGCCATAGCGCCCATCGCTTTGGCCTCGGCTATCGGTGTGTGACGGCTCTCCTCCAGATGCAAATCCTGACGGATGATAGCATTGGCGAGTTTCTCCACCTCGCGGAGCTCCTCCGGCGTCACTTTCTGGAAGTGCGAGAAGTCGAAACGCAGGCTGTCGGGTGTCACGAG
>Ga0310690_10002343_pt1 | contig 31133 bp, 18 predicted proteins | sample AusTroGonzalo_MG_2_FD_207661 | JGI IMG/M metagenome (GOLD analysis project Ga0310690, IMG submission 207661) | Bovine rumen microbial communities from tropical cattle in Woodstock, Queensland, Australia - Gonzalo_04 (v2) (version 2) | ecosystem: Host-associated > Mammals > Digestive system >...
TGCAGGGCGCAGCCGTGGTACGCCCCGTATTGCCAATGCCCTGCTGCGTCGTGTACGTGACTTTGCACAGGTGAAAGGTTCGGGCAGAATCACCCTTTCAATCGCTAATATCGCCCTTGAGGCACTAAATATTGACAAATACGGTTTGGATGAGATTGACAACCGTATTCTGACTACCATCATTGACAAATTCAAGGGTGGCCCGGTAGGACTGGGTACCATTGCAACCGCATTGAGCGAGGATGCCGGTACCATAGAGGATGTGTATGAACCGTTCCTTATACAGGAGGGATTCCTTAAGCGTACTCCTCGTGGGCGTGAGGTGACAGACCTGGCTTACAAACACCTGGGCCGTTCCCGATATGCCTCAATGTCAGGCGACCTGTTTGAATAAATGCGACAGAATTGCAACGCTTCAGATTTTAACTGAGGCAAAATCCCGTCATATATTTGTCGGGTAAAACAAATAAAGAGAGCATATATGAGACGCCTTTGTAAAATTACACTTCTGATTATCATTATGACACTGACTACTGCTACTGCCAGCGCTGACAAGTATTCACGCGCTTGGAAGAAGGTGGAAAAATACATTAAAGAGGACCTTCCGGAGAGTGCTGCCAAGGAAATAAACAACATCTGGGATATGGCAGCGCGTGACAATGACGGTCGCCAGATGCTCAAGAGCGCCGTTTATCTAACCCAGGTACAGCAAACATACGCTGAAAACAGCATAAAAAAGGGAATTGAATTGTTCAGTGCCCTTCTGCCCAAACTGAGAGTCCAGGAGCACAAGGCCCTTTGTCATGCATTCCTGGCCAAGGGATACATTAATTATTGGGAAAGGAGAAAATACAACACTTATAGGAATGTTCCTACCGATGAGGTCAACCCTCCGCTTGAGCATTGGACTTCTAAGATGATATGTGACACAATCTGTTACCACTTGGACCAATCCTTCAGAATGGCGGGCGATGTGGCATCGGGCTATTATGAGGAGTTCTTTCCGGGCGGTAACAAGGCCGGCCAGAAACTGCGTCCAAGCCTGATGGACATGCTCATGGACAATGCCATGATTCTCATCACGGACTACCGTTTAACCATTGGCAAGAACAAGTTCTTTGATGACAGTCGTCTGTACGGCAGCATGCAGGATTTCATTAATGCGACCGAGGGGCTTACGGCCGATGATCCTGACCTGTGGATGTTCTATGTGTTGCGTTGCCTTACCTTGCATAACATGGGTTCCAAGCCTGACATACGCTGCACGATAGACATAAGGCGCATGCGTACGCTCAATGAGTACCTTGACAATGACGGTGATTGGAACCGGAATGATGATGAATGGGTCAAGGGTTGCGTCTCTATGGCCGAATCATATACCAAAAAGGTGAAATTCAGCACCCTGTTCTACAGCATGGCTGCCCGCAAGATTGTAGACAACAGCTACTCGTTTTCTGATGAACAAGCCCCTGCCATGATGCGTCAGGCACATGATATCTGCCTGGTGGCAGGCAAGAAATGGCCAAAGAGTGAGGGTGCGTTTGAATGTTATGCTCTAAAGGATGAGATAGAGCGACGTAACGTTAAGTTTGAGTTCCAGCAGGACTTTCTGCCGGCAGAGCGCAACATTGCACGCCTGGATTATAAGAATGTAAACACCGTCTATTTCAAGGTGGTCGAGGTTCCCGGTGAGATCAAGGCCACGGACCAGATTACTTTATTGTCACAACTGAACCAATGCAGCGTTGTTGAAGAGTGGAGCATGCGCGTGAATGATCCGGGTGATTATCTGGAGCATCACACCATGATAAACATTTCTCCCGTTATGCAGGGATGCTACTATCTGCTTGCCTCATCGGGCCCGTACTTTAGCAGCGGTGACTGCATCGCATACCAATATATAGAGTGTAACGGCATACAGTTCATCAAGGTGGTACAGAATAACGGCACTCTGTACGGAATCGCTGCCGATACCCGTACAGGCAAGCCCATACCAAACTGTAAATACTCTGTATGGAAGGTGAACTATCAGGGTGACCAGGTCAAGATGATGACCAGAGGCATAACCGATGCTGACGGCTGCATTGTGGTTGAGAGTCTTAATAATGACCGCTACAAAATTGAGCTTGAATCCGGTACGAACCGTGGTAATGCCACATTCAACATACCTTGGCGCAGTGATATGCCTGACCGCCAGTATGCAAGCATATTTACGGACCGATACACCTATCTGCCCGGTGACTCCATCCAATACTATGGAATGGTCTATGCCAAGGATTCAGACAAGGGAAAGGTCCTGAAAGGCGTAAAGGTTGAAATATCTGTCTTTGGAGGCAGTCTGAACGAGAAAATCGACATTCTGACAACAGACAGCATGGGTGCTTTCAAGGGCTCATTCAAGATACCTGAAAATTTCAGGCCGGGTTCCCTTACTATAAGTGTGGATGAGGATGAAGATGCTGATGATTATTCTTTCAGCGCACGTGCATCGGTAAACGTGGAGTCTTTCCGCCAGCCCAAGTTTGAGATCAGAATGGATCCTTGCAAGGATGAGGTCTATTATGACGCTCCGGTTACCATATCGGGAAAAGCAGTATCATATACCGGCGTTCCCATTGACAGCGCATCGGTCCAGTGGTATGCAGGAGTTACATCTTACAATTGCCACAGGTTCTGCATTCCTAATGAGAGAGGGCTTGTAAGGGTAGGTGCAGGCGATATCCGGACTGCTGCTGACGGTACGTTCAGTTTCACTGTCTTAGTACCTGCAGAGATAATGCTCATGAATGACAGTTACGTTAATGTAAATGTAACAGTTACTGACCTTAACGGTGAGACGCATGATGCCACCCTTGGATTTAGCGCAGTACAGAAACCGGGCAGATACATTAATGTCTTGCCACAGAATAATGTCATTGTCAAAAACGGGCAGAAGACCCTGCTAGTAAGCCTGAATTCCAACAACGGTCCGGTATCAGGCCGTATAAACGTAAAGGTATCCAGACTTTCCTGGGCTGAGAATCCGGGACTGCAGTTGCCGTTTAATACAGGTTTCAATCTGTATGACCTGAAAAACAGGCTTGCAAGGGAACTGGCAGAGAATGCCTATAACATGAATCTCAAGGAACGTTTCCCGCTCTATGATTTTGATTTGACGGGTGAAGATGCAATTGAGCATGTGGTATTTGATGGTGTAGTGCCATTTGATAAGGATGATCCGGAGAGCAGATTCCTGATGCTTGACGCTTTGCAATCAGGCTTATATCGTGTTACCGCCAGTGCCGAAGGCAGTTCCCAGTTCATTGAAGATTTCATTCTGTGCCGTGAGGATGACTATGATTTTGTTCCTCAAAAGTCACTCCTCTGGAGTTTTGACAATGACGGGAGAGCACATAAGGTTGAACTGGGCGATACTGCACGGATTCGCTTGGGTAACAGTCGCAAGGGAACGATCATTCATTACGTCATTGAGAACAAGTACGGCGTTTATGAGCGTGGCATGCTTGAGAGCAACGGTCGTCAGCAGGTGCTCAGCATTCCGGTAACCAAGGATCTTTTGGGTATGTTCACGGTTAGTTTCTGCGTGCTCTATGAGGGAGTAAGTGAGAATCTCTCCGTATCATTTGAGGTGCCAGATCGCGAAAAGGACCTTAAGTTTGAACTTGTAACGTTCCGTAATCTCCTTGAGCCCGATGTTGATGAGGAGTGGAAAATACGTATTACCGACTGGTATGGCAATCCGGTAAAGGCCGCCGTCCTGATGGATATGTATGACCGCGCGCTTGATTCATACGGACGTCATATTATCAGGTTTCAGCCATTCAGCGTATCATATGTTTCAGGTCATTCCCTGTTGACGACCAGAAGTTACAGAAATGCCAACCAGTATCTCTCATGGGAGCACACCTTTGGTGGCAGCTATGAATATAAGGGCAAGCGTGCCATTACCGGTACGCTTATCGATCCGTTCCAATATATCTTTGTCCGGGCTGAAAGTACTCGTATGTATTTGCGCGGATCTGGCCTAAAGAGTGCCAAAGGAATACCTGTGGTGGATATCGTTGCAGACGCAGCGGTTGAAACCTCTGGATTGGCTGCTCCTCTGCGTGCGGCTGCAAATTCAGTCCAGTCTATCGATATGGAAGAGTTTGAGGGATTAGGTATTACTACTGTCGATGAACCCCTCCAAGGTCGTGTGGCAGGTCTTGATGTTGTTTTCAATTCTGCCTCTCTATCAGAGAATGATCTGCAGAGTGCGGTTGAGGAGCAGATGGAGAAAGTCTCATTGCGTTCCGATATGAATCCCACAGGCCTGTTTGAATACCTTATCACAGACTCCACTGGTATGGCTACGGTTCATTTCCGTACACCGCAACTGCTTACCAACTGGAGGGTTCAGGGCATATCATATACAGACTCGCTCAGCACGGGCCGCATAGATACCACCTTGACCACACGCAAACTGATAATGGTTGAACCTTCTTCACCACGTTTCCTGCGTGAGGGAGACCGCATGGAGTTTACCGTAAAGGTCAGCAACCTGACGGATAAGGATTTCAAGGCCGACGTTACCATGACCCTTACCGATGCCGTAACGGGCAAGGCGCTGAGCATCATTCAAGGTGGTATTAAGAAGAATGTAAATGTGCCTGCCGGTGGCAGTACAGGCACATCGTTCACAATAAAGGTGCCCAATGGACTGACTGCAGTAACCTATAGGCTTACGGCGCAGACCACGGGACATAGTGACGGCATGATGGAGACCATTCCAGTGCTCTCCAACCGTACTCAGGTAGTGCAGTCACTCTCATTGTTCAACAACGGCAATGAAAGACGCGCTTTCCGCTTTGAGGTGCTTGACAAGCCCCGCTCTACCACTATGGCCGATGAGGAACTTACCCTTGAATACAGTGCCACGCCTATCTGGTACGCCATACAGAGCCTGCCTATAATGATACGTGTGGATGATCCGAGTAACCTGCGTTTGTTCCACAGCATGATGGGTGCAGCCATATCACAGGATCTCTGCAAACGTTATCCGGTAATACGTGAGATGCTTGACGAATGGGCAGCCTTACCTGCTTCCAGTTGGCAGACAGAACTTGAAAAGAACCAGAAACTTACCGGAACCTTGCTTGAGGAGTCTCCTTGGTTGTGGCGTAGCAATAATGAGCGTGACCGTCTGCATGCTTTGGCCACACAACTTGGCTCAGAGGAAACCGCCCGTGTCTTTGATGAAGCCCTTGAAAAGATTATCGATGCACAGGAGTCGGACGGAGGCTGGTCTTGGATAGAGGGACTCCCGTCAAGCCTGCATATAACAGATGAGATTATGCAGGGGCTGGGCCTGCTCATTGAGAACGGAATAATTACGGTGAACCGTGAACTCAGGGAGGTACTGCAACGTGGAGTTGATTACATGGATGCTGCGTTCCATAAGGAATACAATGTAAACAGAAAACCGGAGTCATTAAGCTACAGTCAATTAAGTTACCTGATAACACGCTCATATTATAACGGATATTCCTTCAAGGGACAGACCCGTGAGAGTTACGCCTATTTCAGTCGTCTTGCCGAGATAGAGGATACTCATAACCTGAATCTCTATTTCCGCTCGGAACTGGCTCTACTTATGGCCCGTAACGGCAAGCGTGACCAGGCCCAGCGTATAGCCGCTACAATTGTGGAACGCTCACTATATACCGATGAAATGGGCCGTTATTGGCGCGACAATGCCGGCGGACTGTTTTGGTATGATGCCCCCATTGAGACTCAGGCATTGATCATACGCACCCTGCTTGCCGTAGGTCGTGAGACAGAAGCGATAGAGGCTGCACGCTGGCTCCTCAAGCAGAAACAGTCCACCGGGTGGGGATCATCGTCTGCAACAGCCGCCGCTGTCACTGCACTCATGGCTGCCGGTGGCAACGCACAGTTGGAATCTGATCCTGACATTACAATCTATGTGGGTAAGGACGCCGTCAAGGCTTCAACCAGCAAGGCAACAGCCGGTTACACGACCAAGACCTGGCAAGGCCCCATTGGTAAAGACAAGGCAGAGATTGTGGTTGACGCCAAAACTCCGGGTATAAGCTGGGGCGCGGTTTATCGCACGTTTACTGAAGAACTTGACAAGGTTGAAAAGCATGAGAACGGCATGTCGCTCAAGCGTACTATCTGGCGTGTAGTTCACGGTGCTGACGGCGATCGTCTTGAAGAGGTTAAGCCGGGCACTACTCTCCATGTGGGTGATCGCCTTAGGATACACTTTGACCTTGTGACTGACCGCAACCTTGAGTATCTGCAGTTGGCCGACATGCGTGCCGCCGCCGTTGAGCCGGTAAGCACACGTGGAGGATACAGTTACAACTGGCGTGACGGCATAGGTTATTATGCTGCTCCGGGTAATACGCGTAACGTTTTCTATATAGACCGGCTCAATAAGGGCAGTTATGCCATAGAGTATGAAGTCAAGGTTCAGAAACCGGGTCGTTTTACCGTTGGAAACGCCGTAATGCAGTGCTTATATGCTCCTGAATTCAGGGCCACAACCGTATCGGCTGTAATCACGGTTGAGCAATAATAATCCTTGCTTTTTTTACAAAGCTGTTTAGGACTATCACAGGCTTGATTTAACATCTTTTAAAATAAGATATTTAGAAGAATTGGGTCATTTGAATAAATTTGCAAATCAATAAATGGGATGTTAATTTGTTCATTTGAATTGACTTGTCAGTTCTTTGAATGAATTTTGGGGCTTTGGCTCCAAAATTTTTGCATAGTCCTTTTATGAATATACATTTTGTAAAAAACCAATTATCCTAAAATGAGAAATCAGATAACAGAGGGGTCATTCCAACTCGCTCAGGCTTTTTGCATAGCCCAGAATAATCTGTTGCTCAAGTCCAATCCATGTATTTCTATTTGTCCAATTCCAGAAGATTAATTTAGTAAAATGAAACAATTCTGTTACGTAGCATTTGCATTGCTGTTATTATCCATCATAGTCCCTTCAGTTAATAAAATCGTAGAAAGAAATAACCACAGTCAGTCCGTAATGGATGTTTATGAGGCAAAGGTCCAACAGAGTTTTTTTGTTACTGTTGAGGCCGGTTTCCAGAACAGCCGTGGAAAGACATCCATAGTGCTTAATGACGATGATAATCGTATCGCACTCCGTGCAGGTGACAGGCTTTATGTACGTGCTGTCATAAGCGGCACTGCTCCTGAAAAGATTCTGGCCGGATTCCTTACAATACTGGACCCTGAGAAAGGTGATTCAAAGGCCGTGTTCAAGGGTGCTCTTTCTCCCTATGAATGGGTGGAATCCCAAAGTTGCTATGTAAACGCCAAGCATGACTTTAATAATCTTGATGATCCCTTAAGCGAGTGTGAGAACGTTTTTGCCATGCTTGTTGAGAAGGATGTTGACAATTTTAAGGTCTGCCCAGAAGACAAGCGCGGAAGTTTCTCAGTTTGTTTGGCACCCGATGTCAATACTCTCCGCAAAAAGTGTCTTGAGGTGTTTGGCTGGTATGACAGTGCTACGAACTTTATTGCGCTCAATTCTGATGATCCCGCCACCAGCGCTCCCATTTTCAACTATTCGATCAGCGGTGGACTTACACCGAATGAATCATATAATGTATACTATGCGTCATCTTCTTCAAGTGCTGACAAAGAGTTTCCAACATATTCAATCGGAACTGTGACAGCTGATCCTGAGGGTAAGGTTGATTTTGCATGTTTCAATTACTGTGCCAATGATACTCATGTCCATGAGATCCGTTTTGTCAACAAACGTGACAAAAATGACGTGAAACTCGTTACTCTTGGCATGAAGACTGTTGCCAACAGGGTGTACAACATTACTGGTGCTGCTTCATCGGAGAACCATGCCATGGCTATGGCAAATTCCGCATCCAAATAAGAACATCATCTTTTAGGGGCATCCCCCAAAAACCTCATTAATCAAAAAAGCATAATTTGAGGCAATAAGAAGAAGAGAGTCCGCTGAAAAATAGTATCTTCGCAGATAATAATTGTACGTGCGCGTATGGTACTTAATTGGATTTGGGTCTCATTCTTTCTGATTGCTTTTGCGGTGGCTGTAATACGGCTCTGCATGGGTGATGCAAGCGTGTTCCAGGATATTATGGACTCAACGTTTTCATCGGCCAAGACAGGCTTTGAGATCTCTTTGGGTCTTACCGGTGTACTGTCACTATGGCTCGGAATCATGAAGATTGGAGAAAAGGGCGGCCTGGTGGCAACCTTTGCCCGCTGGCTTAGCCCGGTATTCTCACGCCTTTTCCCTGACCTGCCCAAGAATGACCCTGCATATGGTCACATATTCATGAACGTGGCTGCCAATATGCTCGGTCTTGACAACGCCGCCACTCCAATGGGTCTAAAGGCTATGGAGCGTATGCAGGAATTGAACAAGAACAAGGATGTGGCTTCAAATCCCATGATCATGTTCCTTGTGCTTAACACATCGGGCCTTACGCTCATTCCGGTCAGCGTTCTTGTGTATCGCGCCCAGATGGGTGCAGCCCAGCCGGCCGACGTATTCATACCTATACTGCTGGCTACGTTTTTCTCAACTTTAGTTGGCCTGCTGGCAACCTGCCTTATCCAGAAGATCAGGTTTGACAAGGTTCTTATCCTGTTTGTGGGTGGTCTGAGTGCCATTGTGGCTCTTATCATATGGGGGTTCTCACAACTGCCTGCCGTCAAGATTGGTCCGGTTTCAACATCGGCGGCAAACATTATACTTCTGACTGTGATAATAGGGTTTATCATATCGGGCATAAGGGCCAGGATAAACGTGTATGAGGCATTTGTTGAGGGAGCCAAGGACGGTTTCACCACTGCAATCAAGATCATTCCCTATCTGATTGCCATTCTGGTGGGCATTGGCGTGTTCCGTGCATCAGGGGCTATGGATGCTCTGGTGAACGGCATCGGATGGTGCGCAGAAAAGTGCGGTCTTGACAGCCAGTTTGTGGGCGCTCTGCCTACCGCTCTAATGAAACCTCTTTCCGGTGGAGGCGCACGCGGACTGATGATAGACGCCATGACAACCTATGGTGCCGATTCCTTTACCGGGCGTCTGGCATGCCTGTTCCAGGGTTCTACTGATACTACATTCTATATTCTGGCAGTATATTTTGGCAGTGTAAACATAAAGAATACACGTCATGCGGTAGGATGCGGATTGCTTGCAGACCTGGCCGGAATAATAGCAGCCATATTGTTGTGTTACCTGTTTTTTGGATAAGAAAATATGATATCGTTCCTGAATGAGAATATAAAGATGCCTAAACTGGACCGTAAGGCGGTAAGGGCTTGGATCGAGGCTGTGGCAGCCACGTATGACGGGCGCAAAGTCGGCAATCTGAATTATATTTTCTGTAATGATGACCGTATCCTTGAGGTGAACAAGGAGTTCCTTGGGCATGATTACTATACAGACATAATCACCTTTGACTACAGCGAGCCGGGGGTGGTGAGCGGTGACATGTATATAAGTCTGGACACGGTTCTTACTAACAGTGAAAAGTTCCGTACGTCATTTGACAAGGAGCTTATGAGAGTGATAATTCACGGAGTGCTGCACCTGTGCGGCATGAATGACAAAGGGCGTGGTGAAAGGGCAGTCATGGAGGCTGCTGAGAACCGTGCTCTGGATATGTGGTACAACAAACATTTTTGAGAATGATAAGAAAACTGATAGCACCGGTCTGTCTGCTGTTGATTGGTTCTGCCGGACAGAGCATTATGGCTCAAGGAAGGCTCACAGACCGTGATTCACGTTTGCTTGACGAGTGCCGTACGTTGTTTCTGCAGGCTGATTACAATGCGGCAGGGACTCTGCTTGAGAAATGGGAGCAGACGGCGGGTCTTTCAAGTAAGATGTATACAGAAGAGACGGAATATATCCGTACTGTAATAGAGGCTGAACTCAATCCTGCCGGCTCGCTTGAGTCAATACAGTGCTTTATGGATAAATATCCGGAATCAATGTATTCAAACCGTATGAATGCTTTGATGGGTTCGGCATATTTTGCAAGGTATGATTTTGAAAAGGCGATTGAGTACTTTGATGAAACAGACCCATTATTGCTTGATGACGTTGATTGCCGCCGTATGGTACGCCATAATGCGATATCACTTATCCGTACGGGCCGTATTGATGAAGGCCGGCTTCAATTGAGCATACTGGAGCAACTGATTGATGAACCTGAATCAGATGCCGATGTGGTTTTCTACAAGGCATATATGAATTATCGTCAGGGCAACTTTGAACAGGCTGCCGAGGGTTTCAGGAATTCATTGGAGTCAAGTCATGCCCAGGAGTCACTCCTTTATCTGGCCGATATTGACCTTAACGGACAGGGCGACCATAAGGTTGCTTATAATACGGCTCAGATGATGATTGAGGATGCAACGGATATGCTGTTGGAGGCAGAGGCTGAGCGCATTCTTGGAGAGTACTGGTATCGTCAGGGTGAATATGACAAGGCATATGACCTGCTTAAAAGCTATATGGCTCTCGGCATCAGTTCAGATCCGCGTCATGACAAATATGTCTTGGGTATGACCTGCGCCCGGACTGGTGACATGGCTGGTGCCATAGAGAACCTTTCAGAGGTATCGGAGGGTCAGGATGAATTGGCACAGAATGCAGCCCTGAACTTGGGTCTCACGGCGTTGGCAAAAGATGACAAGAGTCTGGCCCGAATGGCATTTGAACGTGCTTCAACCATACCTGGTAAACCGGAAGTGAGAGAGCAGGCCCTGTACAACTATGCAATGATCATTCATGAGACGGCTTTTTCACCGTTTGCAGAATCCGTAACGTCATTTGAGCGTTTCCTGAATGAGTTTCCCAATTCAAAGTATTCTGACAGGGTGAACAGTTATCTGGTTGACGTCTATCTGAGCACCAACAGTTATGATGCGGCTCTCAATTCAATAGCTAAGATCAACAATCCCGGTCAGTCCATTCTTGCAGCCAAGATGCAGTTGCTTTACAACAAGGCCATGGACCAGATGGCTGCCGGTGAGTATAATGACGCACCCAGCCTGTTGACAAGCGTGATAGCGCTTGACCGCTATAATCATGGAACCGCGGTTAACGCCACATTCTGGCGTGGTGAGGCATATTATCGTCTGAACAAGCCCGATATGGCAGAGAACGACTATCGACGTTACTTGTCGCTGATAGGTTCAAGGGTTACCGAATACAGCGGTCTGGCCAATTACGGATTGGGTTATATTGCCTATAACAGGCAGAAATATAATGATGCGTATAAATCTATGCGCACTGTCATTGACGGGGCCGCCAAGTCAGGGATAAGCAATGATGTCCTTGCCGATGCCTGTCTTAGAGCGGCGGACTGTATGTTCTATGAACGCCAGTATTCCCAGGCCAGGGAGTATTACGGTAAGGCGTTGAACGCAGACAAGCGTGTAGGTGATTATGCGCTTTATCAGACTGCCATAGTAAACGGCTTGCAGCGCAACTATGCTCAGAAGATACAGAATCTGGAGACCCTTGTAAATGATTATCCTGAATCAGCATATGTACCGTCAGCATTATATGAGGAGGGCAGGGCATATCAGCAGACAGACAAACCTACTCAGGCCGTTACCGCATTCAAGCGTATAGTAAGGGATTATCCTACAAGTGATCTGGCCCGCAAGGCATCGGCCGAGACGGCTCTCATTTACTATCAGACCAACAATATTGACAACGCCATTTCAGCATATAAGGATGTTATATCCAAATATCCGGGCAGCGATGAGGCCAAAACAGCAATGGTTGACCTCAAGTCCATCTATGTTGAGACAGGTGACATCAACTCATACATTGAATATGCCGAGAACGTTCAGGGCGCATCGCCTATTGCGGTGACCGAGCGTGACTCGCTTACATATACTGCAGCCGAAGGGTTGTTCAGCCGCGGACAGAAAGATGCTGCCCTTGAGCATTTTGAGGATTATCTGAAAAATTTCCCGGATGGCGCCTTTGCAGCAAATGCATGGTATTATCAGGGAGTGATTCTTGATGAAAAGAAAAATCTTGACTATGCTTATGAGAGTTACATGCAGGCGGCAGCACATGAGAACAGCCGTTTCTGCGAGAGCGCCCTTGACCGCGCGGCCATTATGGTATGGAACGCTCAAGACTGGGAAACGGCAATGGATACCTACATAAGGCTATATGAAAAGACAACCAGTGCGGAACGTCAAAGCCGCAGCCTTTATTCCATTGTGTGCAGTGCAGGCAAGATAGAGGAACATGATGCCGTACTGCAGTACGTTGACAAGGCATTGCAGGCTCAATTGTCCAATCAGCAGTTGACGGAGGTCAAGTATTGGAATGCCAAGGCCCTTATTGCCAAGAACAAGATGTCAGATGCACGTCCGATACTTGAGGAACTGTCAAAGGACACCCGTTCACAGTACGGCGCAGAATCTGATTATCTGCTGAGTCAGTTGCTGTTTGACAGCGGTGACCAGGAGGAGGCAGAGAAGGTCATCATGGCGTTCATCAAGGAGGGTACGCCACACATGTACTGGCTGGCTCGCAGTTTTATTCTGCTAAGTGATATTTACAAGTCACAGGGAAAGGATGTGGAGGCTCGTCAATATCTGCTTTCACTTAAGTCCAATTATACTGAAGAAGACGATATTGCAGAGATGATTGCTAAACGACTTGAATGAATATGTATATGAAGAAATATATTGTTCTGGTTACTCTGGCTGTATTATGCCAGTCGGGACTCAAGGCTCAACAAAACGTTTTGCCGTCAAGGTCACTTACAATAGAGGGAGCATATAATCCTTCAATGACAGAGCAGGGCAAGATAATGCCGATTCCCGAGAAACAGCGTAATGTAAGGGAAAGTGTCGCAGTCAGTTATCTGACGGATCCGGCTACTTATACTGACCTGAAAAGAGAGCCTATGGGCGTTTTCAGCCAAACGTCAGACAGCATCAGGCAGCCTGATTATTATGGTCTGGTTCGTTTCGGTTATGGACTCAGGAACCTGAGTGACGGTCTGTTGGATTTTGGCTGGCATATGACAGAATCAGATTTCCTTAAGGTGTCAGGTACTATGGACGGTTGGAGTTCAAAGCCTGATGAAGACTGGAGATCAAGGATGTTCAACGGCAATATTGCTGCAGAATACACTCACCGTTTCAATGACAGGCTGTCAGTTGGCTTGGGAACCGATTTCGGCTTTTCACGTTTCAACTATATGCCCGGTCAGTTGATGGATGATAAAAAGCAGGCTGCCAGCGATCTTACACAGAATATTAAAGAGGGTTCGTTATGGGGCAATGCCAATTATAAGTTTCGCGACGACCTGTCATTCTATCTTGCCGGTGGTGGAGAATGGCTGATCCGCAGCGGCCTGAAACTGAACGGTAAGGAGCCCAACAACAAGGAGGGTATTATCCGCATCTCAGCCGGTGTTGACAAACTGTTGGACAACGGCAGTCATCTTGAAGTAGGATATAAGCAAAAGACAAAGGTCTACAATTGGAACGGATTCAGTGGCGAGAAATATGACGGCTTTACGGCATTCACTCTTTCACCGGTCTGGCATTATGCCCAAGATAACCTTAGAACGTCATTGGGATTGAATCTGGACATTCGCACCAATGCGGGTGAAGCTTTCCTTATGTCACCGGTTGCCACTCTTGACTATGACCTCAATGAACGGTATAGTTTGAACATTGGTGCCGTAGGCGGGCTTGAGGAGTATGATATGCGTAAACTGGCCCGCATATCACCTTATTGGTCAGAACATGCTTGCATAACAGACGGTTACAATGTCATGAACCTTTATGGCGGCATTACATTCAATCAGGGAAGATGGCTGATACTGTCAGGCAGGATGGGCTACCGTCATACAAAGAATGAGGTGTTCCAGACCAAGTCCGATAGTCTTATTGTTACATCGGTATTAAAGCAACAGGATGCCGATGTCTTTTACCTCAGGTTTGATGCTGACATGCATTTCTCTGACAAGGTCCAGTTCAAGGCTGACCTTACCTATTCCAATTATATAGGCAGTTATCGCGGTCACAAGATGGACCTTAAGCCTGCCTTTGATGCTAATGCCTTTGGAAGGGTAAACATAATGAAAGGTCTTGACGCATTGTTCTCATACAAGCTGATGGTGTTCCATTGGGTGATGGGAAAATCCATGCCTACGGTGAATGACTTCTCGTTCACTGTTGATTATGACTACAATGACCGGTTGTCATTCTACACATCGGTCAAGCATCTGATGGGTGGTGATTTCTATTACTATGCCGGATACCGCGCCCTTAAGCCGGCCTTTATGATAGGAGCATCATACCGTTTTTGAATTCTTTTATTAAATAAATATTTAATAAGGTGAATGGACAGATTTTTTTCTGTCCATTCGCTTTTTCTATATCTATTTTTTGTTCTACTTTTGCCGCGCCTTAGGGCATATCATAATTAGAATATCATGCAGAAGAATCTGGTTATTGTTGAGTCTCCGGCCAAGGCCAAGACAATTGAGAAGTTTTTAGGTTCTGACTATAAGGTTATGTCAAGTTATGGACATATCTGTGACTTGAAGAAGAAAGACCTGAGTATTAATATTGATACATTTGAACCCATATATGAGATACCTTCTGACAAGAAGAAGGTGGTAAGCGAACTCAAGGAGGCAGCCAAGAAAGCCGAAATGGTATGGCTGGCATCTGATGAGGACCGTGAAGGAGAGGCCATCAGTTGGCATCTGTATGAGACACTAGGTCTGAAACCTGAAAAGACCAAGCGTATAGTGTTCCATGAGATTACCAAGAACGCCATACTTCATGCCATAGAGACTCCGCGTGACATTGATACCAATCTGGTATATGCACAGCAGGCACGTCGAGTTCTGGACCGTATTGTGGGTTTCAAACTCTCACCAATTCTCTGGCGCAAGGTTAAGCCGTCACTCTCTGCCGGTCGTGTACAGTCTGTCGCTGTACGTCTGATTGTGGAGCGTGAACGTGAAATCAAGGAGTTCGTACCGGAGGCATCATACAGGGTAGTAGCCATCTTCAAACTGAATATCGCAGGTAGTGAACATGATATCCGTGCCGATTATAACGGACGTTTCAAGACCAAGCAGGAGGCTTATGCGTTCCTGGAGAAATGCAAGGATGCACAGTTTACCGTGAATGAGATTACTACCAGGCCAATAAAGAAACTGCCTTCACCACCGTTCACGACATCGACTATGCAGCAGGAGGCAACCCGCAAGTTCGGTTTCACTGTAATGCAGACCATGATGCTTGCACAGCGTCTGTATGAATCAGGTAAGATTACCTATATGCGTACTGACTCTGTTAACCTTTCAACCCTTTGCATTGATTCATGCCGCAAGGTGATAGGTGAATCAATGGGTGAGGAGTATGTAAAGAGCCGTCAGTACACTCAAAAGGCCAAGGGTGCCCAGGAGGCTCATGAAGCAATTCGCCCCACCTACATGGAGAACCAGTCAATTGACGGAACAGCACCTGAAAAGAGGTTGTATGAACTGATCTGGAAACGCACCATTGCATCTCAGATGGCCGATGCCGAGATAGAGAAGACCATAGTCTCCATTACATCTCCTCAGATTGACGGTGAGTTTACCGTAACAGGTGAGGTTACCAAGTTTGACGGTTTCCTGCGCGTATATCGTGAGAGCCGTGATGATGACTCAGCTGAATCACAGGAGACTCAGGGATTACCGGAATTCAAGAAGGGTGAAAGCCTCAATTTCAGCCAGATATCAGCATATGAGAGATTCACTCAGCATCCGCAGCGTTTCAATGAGGCTGCCCTGGTGCACAAGATGGAGGAACTTGGCATAGGACGTCCTTCAACATACGCTCCTACTATCGGAACAATACAGCAGCGCGAATATGTACTGCGTGAGGATATTGAAGGCAGCAAGCGCGAATGTGACATGCTTCGTCTTGAGAATGGAAAGATAAAGGAGCAGAAAGTGACTGAGGTTTATGGTACGGAAAAGTCAAAACTCGTGCCTACAGACATCGGTATGGTCGTAAATGATTTCCTTATTGATTACTTCCCCGATATCATGAACTACAACTTTACCGCTCAGGTGGAGAAGGAGTTTGACGATATTGCTGAGGGTGACAAACAGTGGAAGAGCGTTATCAGCACCTTCTATGACAAGTTCAATCCGGCGGTAAACAACGCCATGACCCTCAAGAATGAGCATAAGGTAGGTGAGCGCATATTGGGTACTGATCCCATTTCAGGCAAGCCTGTATCAGTCAAGATTGGTCGTTACGGTCCCATTGTCCAGATAGGCAGTGCCGATGATGAGGACAAGCCGCGTTTTGCCCAGATGAAGAAGGGCCAGACTATTGAAAGCATTACTCTTGATGATGCCCTTGAATTGTTCCGCCTTCCTCGTACGTTGGGTGAGTTCGAGAATAACACTGTAAGTGTGGGCACCGGAAAATACGGACCTTACATTCGTCATGACAAGTTCTATGTTTCACTTAACGGTGTGGCAGATCCGCTTACCATCACTCTTGATGAGGCAATAAAGCTGATAATGAACAAGCGTGAGTCTGAATCCAAGAAAGTGCTCAAGTCATTCCCCGGTAATGCTGACATTGAGATAATGAACGGCCGATATGGTGCCTACATTGCATATCAGGGAAGCAACTACAAGATATCAAAGAGCATAGATCCCACTACCTTGACTGAAGATGAATGCATGGATATCATCAAGCGTCAGATAGAGAAGACAGGGGGCGCTCCTAAACGCAGGATATTCAAGACCAAGAAAAGCTGATGGCCCAATGACCAGGGTTTTTCTGATGGGTTTCATGGGAGCGGGCAAAACCACTCTTGGTAAGGCTCTTGCTAAAGATCTGGGCATCTCGTTCATAGACCTGGACCAATATATTGAGCGCAGGTATATGAAAAGCGTGAGTCAGATATTTGCAACCAATGGTGAACAGGGATTCCGTGAAATCGAGAGCCGTCTGCTGCGTGAGGCAGGTGAGTTCGATGATGTGATTATATCATGCGGAGGCTCGACACCGCTTATCGGCAACAATATGGATTACATGCTTGCACAGGGACAGACGGTTTATCTCAGGTGTGACAATGAGACACTGTTCCGTAGGCTTAAGGCTGCCAGCGCCACAAGGCCGTTGATTGCAGGCAAGACTGATGAGGAACTGTCAGCATTCATAGAGTCTGAGACCCGTCGCCGTGAGCCAGGATACCTGAAGGCAGAGTTCATCTGTCCGGGAGACCGCCTGGAGAGCCGTGACCAGATATCGGAAACAGTGAAGTATATTGAAAGTCTTTTGAATCTGAAATAACAAAAACATAATATGAAACAGTCACTTGTCATAGTCAAGGTGGGCGGCAAGATAGTTGAGCAGCCCGAAACTTTGGAGCGTCTGCTTACTGATTTCAAGGCTATTCCCGGCAATAAGCTGCTTGTACATGGCGGTGGCCGTTCTGCAACAGCCATGGCAACGCGTCTGGGTATAGAGAGCAAGATGGTCGACGGTCGCCGTATAACCGATGCCGATATGCTTGACGTGGTGACAATGGTATACGGTGGTCTGGTCAACAAGAACATCGTGGCCAAACTCCAGGCGCGTGGCATCAATGCCATAGGACTTACGGGTACTGACTGCAATGTAATGCGTTCAGACAAACGCCCGGTAAAGGATATCGACTACGGTTTTGTAGGTGATGTCAAGTCTGTAAATGCAGCCTTTCTTGCAGGTCTGATAGAGCAGGGCATTGTTCCCGTACTCGCTCCGCTTACCCATGACGGCAAGGGCCAGTTGCTCAACACAAATGCCGATACGATAGCCGGTGAGGCAGCCAAGGCGCTTGCCTCAATGTTCAAGGTTACTCTGATATTCTGCTTTGAAAAGCCGGGTGTACTGCTGCATGAAGATGATGACAACAGTGTCATTCCCTATATCTCATATTATGATTTTCCGCGTCTGGTGCAGGACGGCACCATAAGCGGAGGTATGATACCCAAGATACAGAATGCTTTCAATGCCCTGCAGGCCGGTGTGTCATCGGTCCTGATTACCCAGGCTGAGTCACTTGACAAACTTACAGGTACTACTATCGCTCTGTAAAAGCCTTAGGCTTATTTCTCATAATTGTTCCCGCTGTAAACTCCTTTTGCAGCGGGTTCTTTTTCTTGCGTTGCGGATTCCTGCAAAGGCTCTTCAACGGTTTCCGCCTGTTGCTGTCTTTCAATCTGGGAGTAGTACGAGACAATTCTGATTATCAGATAGACTGAAATGATGATGCAGACTATGAGTTCAGCCATTGTCAGGGGGCTGTGAAAATCAGTGGTTCCGCTTTCAGGCATTTTCATGGATATGAATGAACATGTGTTGTTCATTATGTGTACGCATACAGGTACCAGCAGACTGCCTGTCTTGCAGTAGAGCCAACCAAGCAGTATTCCTGCAGGCATGGCAAAGATAATCTGAACGGGGTTTCCGTGTACGACGGCAAATATGGCAGCCGATATTATTATGCCCAGCCATTTTTTGCCGGTAGCTTCAGCGACCTCAGTAAGTATGATGCGGCGCATCATTACCTCCTCCATTATCGGACCTATGATGCAGATTGCCAGAAAACCCGTGAAGGACTTGCTCATTGCTAAGAATATCTCTTCAAAATAGTCTGGAATATCAAAAGGCATGGTCAGGATATTAATGCCCCAGAATGCAAAAAAGCCCAGGACGAGTGACATGAGCATGACCTTTCCGGGAACCGTCTTGAAGAATTCTTTCATCTTGTAATACTTCATAACCCAAAGTGTCAGGATGACCAGAGCGTCAGAAATAAGCAGGGCCGGTGCCATATAATCCATTACTGTGGTCTTACGTGCTATTGCCACAACAGCAAAAACTGAGGTAACTATTATCTGCAATGCCAGAAAGAGCACAATTGTGATAAGGGTTTTCTTGTACTTTGCCATATTACTGTTCTTTTATTGAATCCATTACCTTTTTTCTGTCTGCATCCAGTTGGACGGCAAGTTCCTGAGGTGATGCGAACCTGCGCTCAGGTCTGAGAAAGTCTACGAACTCAATGGTGAGTTCATGAAAATATATGTCGCGGTCAAAACCGAGCAGATGTGCCTCTATGGTGCGTCCCTTGCCCTCAAAGGTGGGGCGATAGCCTATGTTGACCATTGCAGGCCAGGTCTCTGAATCAACCGTTGCAAAGGCGGAATAGACCCCATCGGCCGGTATCTGCATGAATTCACAATATGGGCCCAGGTTGGCGGTGGGAAATCCCATCTTGCGGCCGTTCTGCAGTCCGTGTATTACGGTTCCGCTTATGGTGTATCGATAGCCGAGCATCTCATTGGCCTGCTTTACGTTGCCGGACACAAGTTCGCGGCGTATGCGTGAACTGCTAATGGGACTGCCTTCATACAGATAGGCACTGGCAGGGATAACTTCCATTCCTATCTCATTGCCTATGCGTTTGTAATCATCAATGTTCAGATTCGTATCATGACCAAAATGGTGGTCATGGCCTACGAGCAGTGTGCTCACGCCCAACCGTTTCTGAAGGAACTCAGTCATAAAGCTGCTTGCATCCATGGCAGCAAGTGCCGATGTGAAATGGAGCGGAAAGCAGTAATCAATGCCTGTCTGTCCAAGCATACGCATTTTATCATCGGGCGTGGAAAGCAGGCGTGGACGGTAGTCTGACTGCAATATCTGACGCGGATGCTCAGGGAATGTGATGGCCATGCTCTTAAGACCGCGCTCTGCTGCAATATCCTTGAGCTGACTGAGCAGATGCACATGCCCCAGATGGACTCCGTCAAAGAATCCTATCGTGGCGGCATATCTGTTATTCTGAGGTTCGGGTATGGTCATGAGTATCTCTGTTTCAGATTGCAAAAGTAATCAAGATAAGCGGGGTAGAGGAATTTTTTGCTTCAAAATGTTTGCAGTTTCGGCATATTGGCGTACTTTTGCACCCGAAAGATGATGTCGGCTAAGGCCGATGATTCCTTCGACGGGCTTTTAGCTCAGTTGGTTAGAGCAACAGACTCATAATCTGGAGGTCCTAGGTTCAAGCCCTAGATGGCCCACGTGAACCGCTTAAGAGCGGTTCTTTTTTTTGTGGGGCTTTCACGTTTTCTCAGGAAAATAAGTATATTCGCAGTTACTTATGAGAAAGATCTATCGTTTATTACTGTCAACGGCACTATTGCTGTTGTCAGTCCAGGGCATCCATTCACAGAGGAGCAGTTCCGCACCAAGTCTTTATCTTCAAAGAGAGGAGCAGCCTGATCCGGTTGTTTATCTGCCTGCACCGCCTGATACATGCAGTTATGCATATATTGATGACTTTGCGCAGTGGCAATGGGGCAAGACCATACGTTATACGGCACGTGGCGAGCGTGCAAGTGAGGAATCGCTGTCGGGAGCATCGATCATGGCAAGAATATTCTCTGACGCCACCGGTATCAAGATTGGACGCAATGAGACTCCTGCAATCTACAAGTTACTTTCACGCAGTTATTCTACGGCTGAACAGAGTTATAAGAATGCCAAGGAAAAATATATGCGCACCCGCCCGTTTGCACAGTATAACGAACACCCCACAGGCAGGTATGACAATGAAAGGAGCATGCGTACAAGCGGTTCATATCCATCCGGTCATACTTCAAGGGGCATGGCTTCGGCCTTGGTGTTTGCAGAGCTGATGTCTGAATATCAGGATACCATCCTGCGTAGGGGTTTTGAATATGGTGAGAGCCGACTGATTGTTGCTGCGCACTATCAGAGTGATGTCTATGCCGGATACACGTGTGCTTCAGTCTGTGTGGCTGTCATGCATTCAGTGCCTGAATTCCAGGAGGATTTTGAGGCTGCCCGTGCGGAGTATTACAAGATTGTGGGGCAGAAAAAGGCTCAGGTGATAGGATATCCTGACGGACGCAGAATACTTGCACAGCCTGTCGATACTGCCAGTAGCCGTTATTATGCTGACGTGGCCCAGTACTTTGCAGCCAAGAATGAACGCAGTTCAAGTCGTGGCGAGCAGGCACGTACCGATGCTGATACGGATTTTGAGGCTGTCATGTCAAATTTCTCAGATGCATTGGGGCTTAAGATGGATTCCAAGAGTACGCCGGCACTGGCTGCACTGGTTCGTGAGAGCCGTAACGCTCTGCAGCGCAATGCCACCGATCTTGGAAATGTCTCGAAATTCCGCAAACGTCCGTATGTGCAGTTGGGTGACGCCCCGTTTGCCGGTCCGAATGACAGCAAGACCTCATCATTCCCGTCGGCAGGGTCAGAGATAGGTTGGGGTATTGCCCTTATCCTGTCAGAGATTGCACCTGAACGTGCCAATGACATACTTACGCGTGGATATCAGATGGGTGTCAGCGGCATCATTACGGGTCAGTATTGGGCATCGGACATTCATGCCGGCCGCATAATGGCATCCGGAATGGTGGCAAGGCTGCATGCCGATGCTGCATTCAGAAAACTCCTGAATGATGCTAAGAAGGAGTTCGAGTCCAAGAAGTGAAAGATTGTTTCAGGCTTGAATGGTTGATAAATAACGCATCTGGAATTAGTGCCTTGCCGTTATTTTTAGTATCTTCGCTGAATTGAATACTGCAAGGATAAAATGTCAACCCAAACCATATCAGTTGTACCAGTCAGGACCCGCAGGGAGTTGCGCAGGTTTGCCAGGTTCAACGTCCAACTCTATAAGGGAAACCAGTATGCGGTTCCTGATCTTATAGTTGACACTAAGAATTCCTTTACTCCTTCAAGGAACGCCGCATTTGAGTTCTGTGAGGCCCAACCGTTCATTGCACTTGTGGACGGCAAGGTGGTGGGGCGTGTCGCAGCCATAATCAATCATAAGGCGAATGAGGCATGGAAAGTCAGGACCGTAAGGTTCGGATGGATTGATTTCATTGATGACATCAGGGTTTCAGAGGCTTTGCTGAACGCTGTGGCAGAGTGGGGCAAGGAACGTGGTATGGACCGCCTGGAGGGACCTTTCGGCTTTACCGATTTTGATCCTGAGGGGATGCTTACTGATGGCTTTGACCGAATAAGCACAATGGCTACCATTTACAACTATCCCTATTATCCGGAACATATCAAGAGGTTGGGGCTGGAAGCATCGGCCAAATGGGTTGAATGGCTTGTGCATTTCCCGAATCCTGTTCCTGATAAGATACAGCGTCTGTCCAAGATCATTATGGAGCGATATAACCTGCATCTGGCGGTTTATGGGCGCAGTAAGAGCAATGAGGCAAAAAAGTATGCATACAAGCTGTTCCGTCTTGTCAATGAGGCTTATTCTCCGTTATATGGCTACTCGGCTTTTTCAGAGAAGCAGATTGACATATTCGTAAGGCGTTACCTTTTCATGCTGGACAGAAAGTTTGTGACAATTGTGCTTGACAGCAATGATGACGTGGTGGCTTGCGCACTTACCATGCCGTCAATAGCCATGGCACTGCATAAGTCACAGGGGCGCCTGTTCCCGTTTGGCTGGTGGCGTATCCTGAGAGCATTGAAGCCCAAGAGTTCAAGTATGGTGGAGATGCTTTTTGTTGCGGTAAAACCAGAGTATCAGGACAAAGGCGTGCTCGCTATCCTGACCAACAATGTGACGTCACTGATAAATTCCGTAGGATGCCCTTATGGTGAAAGCAATCCGGAACTTGAGACAAATGTAAAGATGCAGTCTCTTTGGAACTATTTTCCCGGGTCTGAGATTGTTAGACACAGGGCGGTGTTCTATAAAAATATTTAACTTTGGCGTTGGCTTTGGCTTTAAAAACAGAAGAGTAAAATAATAACGATATATGGCAGAGACAGACGAAATATTTGATGAAAGACCGCCTGAGGTGCAGTATAATGAGGACAACATACGTCACATGGACGATATGGAGCATATCCGTAACCGTCCAGGTATGTACATAGGCAAGTTGGGCGACGGCTCACAGGCCGATGACGGTATATACGTGCTGCTCAAGGAGATCATTGACAACAGCGTCGATGAGTTCCGCATGAACACCGGCAAGCGGATTGACATTGAACTGGCTGATACGGGACGTGTCTCTGTCCGTGACTACGGTCGCGGCATTCCGCAGGGCAAACTTGTTGAGGCGGTGAGCATGCTCAACACCGGTGGCAAGTTTGACAGCAAGGCGTTCAAGAAAAGCGTGGGCCTGAATGGCGTTGGTCTCAAGGCTGTCAATGCCCTGAGCCGCAATTTCGTTGTCAGCAGCTGGCGTGATGGGCAGGTGCGTACGCTCCGTTTTGAGCGTGGCAAACTGTTGGCCGATGAGACCGTACCAAGTGCCGATGAACACGGCACACAGGTGATATTTGAACCTGATGAACAACTGTTTACTGGCTATCAGTTCCGTCCGGCCATAATTGAGACCATGCTCAGGAATTACACCTACCTGAATACGGGTCTGGCCATCATGTATAACGGCCAGCGTTTCGTGTCCCGCAACGGTCTTGAGGATCTGCTCGGTGAGCGAATGAGTGCCCAGAGCCTCTATCCAATAATACACCTGCAAGGTACGGACATAGAGATAGCTTTTACGCATACCAATCAGTATGGTGAGGAGTATTACTCTTTTGTGAACGGCCAGTACACATCACAGGGCGGAACGCACCAGAGTGCTTTCAAGGAGCATATTGCCCGTACCATCAAGGAGTTCTACGGAAAGAACTTTGAGTTGGGCGATGTGCGCAACGGCATAGTGGCTGCCATAGCCCTGAACGTTGAGGAGCCTGTCTTTGAGAGCCAGACCAAGATCAAGTTGGGTTCTACCACCATGAGTCCCAACGGTGGCGTGTCACTCAACAAGTTTGTGGGTGATTTCATCAAGAAAGAGGTTGATGACCTGCTACACAAGGATTCAGAGGTGGCCGATGTCATACTCAAAAAGATACTTGAATCAGAAAAGGAGCGCAAAGAGATTGCCGGCATCACCAAACAGGCCCGTGAGCGTGCCAAAAAGGCCAATTTGCACAACCGCAAGCTGGCTGACTGCCGCATACATCTGAATGATGCCCGTGGTGACCGTCAGGAGGAGAGTTGCATATTCATTACAGAGGGTGATTCGGCAAGCGGATCAATAACCAAGAGCCGTGACGTGAACACTCAGGCAGTGTTCAGCCTGCGCGGTAAGCCTCTGAACAGTTACGGCCTTACCAAGAAGGTGGTCTATGAGAATGAGGAGTTCAACCTGTTGCAGGCAGCTTTGAACATTGAGGAGGGTCTTGATGACCTGCGCTACAACAAGATAATCGTGGCTACCGATGCCGATGTTGACGGAATGCACATACGTCTGCTCATGATAACGTTCTTCCTGCAGTTCTTCCCTGAACTGATCAGGAAGGGTCACGTTTACATTCTGCAGACCCCGCTGTTCCGCGTGCGTAACAAACGCAAGAAGAAAAAAGGTGCCGATGCCCACGTTGACGGCGTTGTAACGGAAAAGGGTGAGTTTGAGACCATATACTGCTATACTGATGAGGAGCGCCGTCAGGCAATCGAGAAGCTTTCTCCAAATCCTGAGATAACGCGATTCAAAGGACTCGGTGAGATTTCACCCGATGAATTCAAGAATTTCATCGGTCCTGACATGCGCCTTGAGATGGTGACACTCAAAAAGACCGATGCCGTTGATGACCTTCTGTCATTCTACATGGGCAAGAACACCATGGAGCGTCAGAACTTTATCATTGACAATCTGGTGGTAGAGGAGGATATCGTTGATGAGGATGAAGGAGAGAAGTTTTGATTAAACGAAAGGATTATGAAACTGCTTTTTCCGGGATCATTCGACCCGTTCACGATAGGTCATGCAGACCTTGTGGAGCGTGCCCTCAAGTTGGGTGCGGAGGTGGTTATTGCCATCGGCATAAATGAAGAGAAGAAACCGTTGTTCAGTACATCACAACGCCTGGACGCAATCAGGGCATATTACAATGGCAATCCGGGTGTAAGCGTGATAGAGTACAAGGGTCTTACGGTCGATGCCGTGCGTGATAACGGCTGTGACGCCATACTGCGCGGCATACGTTCTGTTACGGACTATGACAAGGAGCGCAATCTGGCTGACATAAACCGTTCAATAGAAGGCGTTGAGACGGTTCTGTTGGTTTCCAGCCCTGCGGTGCAGCATGTAAGCAGCAGCCTGGTACGTGAACTGATCTCTTTTGGCCGTAATGCCGATGAATTAATGATAAGAACATTCAAAAAATAACGCAAAGGGGACGGTTCTGTTCGCGAACAGAACCGTCCCTAACGCGAACGAATAGATATGAAAAGGTTTAATATTCTTTTAGCGGTTTTATTGATGCCGGCAATGCTTATGGCACAGCCGGGACGTAGTGGCGTACAGCCCCGTCAGGTACAGCCGCAGCCGCAAATCCAGCGTCAGGCACAGCCTCAGGTACAACGTATGCCGCAGCAGCCTCAGGCTACGGCCATTGATGCCGAACTGCAGAAACTGCTGGTAGCCGAGGGTGCCATCTCTGCTCTCTATGTAGAGGAGGTCGATGAAAAGAAACTGGTTGAACAGGCCATCATGGGTATGCTTGAGGAACTTGATCCCCATTCCACATATCTTACGGCCGAGGAGAATGACAAGTCAAGTGAAACACTTGTAGGCTCTTTTGAGGGTATCGGCGTTCAGTTCAATATGATTGAAGATACGCTTTTCATTGTGCAGCCAATCCCTGACGGCCCCTCTGAGAAGGTCGGAATACTGGCCGGTGACCGTATCGTGACGGTTAATGACACTGCCATTGCCGGTGTAAAGATGTCACAGGAGGCCATAATGAAACGTCTGCGTGGCCCCAAGGGCACCAGGGTTGATTTAGGAATATGCCGGCGTGGTGTCGATGACCTGATCCATTTTATCGTGATCCGTGACAAGATTCCTGTGAATACAGTTGATGCCGGCTATATGATCAAACCCGGAATAGGTTACATCAAGGTTTCCAGTTTTGGAGCCACTACCGTTGAGGAGTTTGAGACCAAACTGGCGGAGTTGCGTGCACAGGGCGCCACATCACTCATCCTTGACCTTCAGGGCAACGGTGGCGGACTGCTTATGGCTGCCGTAGGTATCGCCAATGAGTTCCTGGGCCGTGACCAGATGGTAGTGTATACTGAGGGTCGCCGTTCTCCCAAGAGCGGTTATGTGGCCGATGGCCGCGGCCGTTTCCGTGACGGCAAGCTGGTGGTGCTGATTGACGAGTACTCCGCATCGGCCAGTGAGATTGTGTCAGGAGCAGTGCAGGACTGGGACCGTGCTACCATTGTGGGCCGCCGTTCGTTCGGAAAGGGCCTTGTACAGCGTCCGATAGAGTTCCATGACGGTTCACTCATACGTCTTACGGTAGCCAAGTACTTTACTCCGGTAGGCCGTTGCATCCAGAAGCCTTACGGCAAGGATGTGGATTACGGTGATGATATTATGGAGCGTCTGCATCATGGCGAACTGACCAACCCTGACAGTATTCATTTTCCGGATTCGCTCAAGTACAGTACCATTGTAAAGCATCGTACCGTATATGGCGGCGGAGGCATCATGCCCGATGTGTTCGTTCCGCTTGATACCACACGTACCAACAAGTATTATCGTAACGTAACGGCCAAGAACGTGGTGCTCCAGACATCAATGCAATATGCTGAACGTAACCGCAGGATGCTGCAGCGCCGTTACAAGACATTTGAGGAGTACAGGGATGGTTTTGAGATAGGTCCCGATGTACTGAAAATGTTCCTGGATAAGGCCAAAGATGCCAAGGTTGAGTATGATGAGACTCAGTATGAGGAGTGTCTGGGCATATTCAAGACACAGCTTAAGGCATCAATCGCCCGTATGATTTGGGGCATGAATGCATATTATCAGGTAATTCAGGAACTTGATGAGACAATACAAAGGGCTGTCAAACTTATGGAAACAGGGCAATAAATGTTGTTTCCTTGCATTTTTTATGTAAGTTTGTGGGCTCGAAAAACAGATTAACCAAAATTATTAATCAATAAATTCATTTTTATGGCAAACGAAGTTAACAACGGTTATTACAAACTGAGTTGGGGCCAGAGAATCGGTTTCGGTTCCGGTGACCTTGCACAGAATCTGATTTTCCAAACGGTTGCATGTTTCCTGATGCTGTACCTCTGTACGGTACTCAAAATCAACCCCGGATTTGTAAGTGGACTTATTCTTGCAGTAAGACTCCTGGACTGCTTCTGGAGTCCTGTAGTAGGTAAATATATTGATAACCACAATCCTAAGTTAGGAAAGTATCGTACATATCTGCTTTACGGTGGTATTCCTCTTACTGTTGCCGCCTGCTTCCTGATGCTCCCCACTGTAGCTACATGGACTATGACATGGAAGATTGTCTATGCAACTGTAAGTTACACTCTGCTCAGCATGATCTACTCAGTAGTGAATATACCTTACGGCTCAATCATGGCCTCTATGACCCGTGACAACGATGAGGTTCTTATTCTTACTTCAACCCGTATGGTTTGCGCCAATATCGGTCAGATCATTGTTCAGGCCGGTTTCCCCATCGGTCTGGCTATGTGCGTGGGCATTGCCGTTGACTGGAACCAGGCTGTATTCATGGCTATCGGTACAATTCCTGCCTTCATCATTCTGCCTTTGCTTCCCGTTTTAAAGAAAGTGTTCGGAAAGAAGGGGCTTTATTATCTGCTTCTGTGTGTAGGTCTTGTAGGATTCATTACACTGTTCATCATCGGTAAGTTCTTTGATGTTCAGAATTGCAATATAATTGTTCAGGGTGCAAAGGTTCTGACCGGTGTAGGTCTGCTGGTTGGTTCACTTATGTGGGCTCTGGTTCCTGAGGTTATCACCGATGCTGAGTATCGCACAGGCAACCGTCCCGCCGCTACCGTAAACGCTCTTGCAGGTGTGGCTTTCAAGGCCGGTTTCTCACTCGCAGGTTTCATTACCCCTTGGGTGATGGGTCTGATCGGCTTCAACCTGGCCAGCGAGGAATCAGCTCTGCCTACTGATCCTAAGGCATGGTTCACTGTTACATGCATATTTGCAATAGTAGGTTTCGTTCTGCTGACACTCTGCTTCATGGGCAGTAAGGAGAACATCACCACCACACCTGAGAAACCGGTTTCATTCGGTGAGATGTGGCAGGAGTTCAAAGCAAACAAGTGCCTGCAGCTGGTTCTGAGCATCTTTATCGTAGTGTTCCTGGCATCATTCATCAGCGCTCCGGTAAATGCTTATTATACTCACCTGAGTGATTATAATCCAACTGTACAGAATGCAATCCTTATATTCACAACCATCATTCCTGCTATCCTTCTTGTTATTGTGGGATATCTGGTATTCAAGTATCCTCTCACTGATGAAAGACTTGATGAGATGAACCGTGAAATTGAGGCCAAGCACGCAGCCAAGAAATAATTATCATTCTGATGATTATATAGAGAGCCGGTTCCTATGGGGCCGGTTCTTTTTTTGAAAAAAAGATTGTTAATATTATCTCATTTTTATATATCTTCGCATTCCGAAATGGAGAAGTATGGTAGGCTGTCAAACGTTTTAATGGTAATGGGTACGCTCCCATTGCTTCTGGGCCTGTTTTTCCTGACTGGATGCAAGCCTAAGAAAGAGCCTTGTTTCACCTGTCTTCATGAGGTGAATGTTCCGCTTCTTCATGATGATCCTACTGATTATCCCCTCTTGTCAAAACTGTGTTCATCAATAGATACCGTTTATCTGGAGAATGCAGGTGTAGAGAGTCTTGTCAATTCAGTTGATGAGGTGGTTTCATTCGGTGATACGATTATTGTCCGTTCAGCCGATGTCCTCTTTTTCTTTAACCGCCAGGGTAAGTTCCTGAGCCGCTTTGACCGTATGGGCAAAGGAACCGGCAATTACCGTGTCATAGAAAGATTTGATGTGATTCCTTCAAAGAAAGAACTGTTCATTATGGATGGTCATACCAACAAGGTTTTTGTGTATGATATGGACGGCACTTTCAAGAGGCAGGTGGCTATAGATGATTTTGTGACAGACTTTGTGGTGCTGCCTAATGGTGATTTCCTGTTTACCAATCCAATAAAGTACTCCGGACGTAACTATCGCAGGGGCTTGTGGCGTACCGATCCTGACGGAAAGTTCATTGAACAGTTGATCGAGTATAACCCGGAGTTTGCTCATGTCAGCATAAATAATCCTTATTTGAATCATATCGCTCCCGGCTTGATAGGTTTTATGGGCGTTGAGGATAATGACCTTTTCTATCATTACATTGCAGACACCATGTCGGTCACTTGCCGCATGACCACCGATATAGTCATTCCCGATGACATCAAGAAGAGTGACAAGGTCTTTATCAATCCGGAAAGGGAATACACCAAATGCGGTTATCTTGAGACCAAAAGGTTCCTGTACTTTGTATCTACCAACTACGGTGCCAATCTTGTCATGTCACTGGTTGACAAGAGTGATTGGACCACTTATCGGATGTATGTATATTCAAGCGAGTTCAAGTATAAAATGGAAAATGTTGAATCATTTCCGTACCTTGTGAGCTGCTACAACGGCACGCTCGTGGGTTTCCTGGACTCCGGTATGATTCTTGAAAACGAGCATTACCGCAAGCAGTTCCCTACTATTACTGAGGACTCCAATCCGGTGTTGGTGTTCTATCGGGAAAACTAAGAAAATTGAGAATTGAGAATTGAAAATTGAGAATTAACAAGTACCTGCGTTAATTCCCGCGACATTAAAAGGCGCTCGAAAATTCGAACGCCTTTTATAATTCTCAATTAACAACTTCGTTGTTGATTTTTGTCGCGACTTGGCCAAACAAGCAAGCTTGATGGCTCTCACTGCTCCAAAAATTCTCAATTAGAATCCAAAGTCAAAGTCTGTAGTTTGGATGCTGTTGTCCTGTTCGGGTGCTTTGGCCTCAAGGTGAATTGGATTGCCCTCAATGTGGACGGCCTTGACGGGGCAGATGAACTCACAGCCGCCACAGCCTACACAGAGTTCAGGGGTGGTTTCGGGGATAGTCAGGCCTCCTTGGAACGGAACCATGTGGATGGCCTGGACGGGGCAATGCTCGGCGCAGGCTCCGCAACTGGTGCGGTTTACGTTCACTACGCAGATATCCTTGTTGAATACCACGCGGCCCGGTTGGGTGCTGTGTTTTTGCTCAACCGTAAGCGGTTTGATGGCGCCGGCGGGGCAGATCTGACTGCAAAGGTTACAGTCATAGTTGCAGTAGCCGTCATCAAATTTCATGACCGGTTGCATTATGCCGCCAAGACCATATTCCATGCCGGCCGGTTTGAGCACATGGCTGGGGCATTTGCTGACGCAAAGATGGCAGGCGGTGCAGTGCTGCAGCAGGTTCTTGTGGCTGGTGGAGCCGGGAGGTGACATTGGTACTCGTGTATCCTTGATGCCGGTAACCTTGGCCTCAAGGGCGGCAGGAGCAAGGGCGGCTATGGCCAGTGTCGATTTCAGGAACTGGCGTTTTGATTCATCAACCGTATCGGGCTGGCTCTCCTTGGAGGCTTTGCCGCATTTTACAGGTCCAAAGCTCAACGCTTTCTGCTTGCAGGCATCTATACAGTCAAAGCAATCTACGCAGCGTGAGTAGTCTATGGTCTGGTTCTTGGAGTCAATGCAGTATGCCTTGCACTTGCGCTGGCAGGCCAGGCAGTGGTTGCACTTGTCCTTGTCTATGCGTATGCGCAAGAGCGAGAACCGTGAGAAAAATCCCAACAATGTGCCTACGGGGCAGATGGTGTTGCACCAGGTTCGGCCGTGGTGGTATGAAATGTGCCCAACAATCAACAGGGTGAGCAGGGCAACCACAAATGCCGTTATGGATTTGAGTGATATGGCAACCTTAAAGAAACTGTAGTTGCCAAATTTCTCCGCTATGGCTGCAAGCAGGTTGTTGCCAAACAGATAGATGGGGCGGAACAGCTCATCGGCCATACGTCCGTATGCGCTGTAAGGTTC
>Ga0310690_10002344_pt1 | contig 31104 bp, 22 predicted proteins | sample AusTroGonzalo_MG_2_FD_207661 | JGI IMG/M metagenome (GOLD analysis project Ga0310690, IMG submission 207661) | Bovine rumen microbial communities from tropical cattle in Woodstock, Queensland, Australia - Gonzalo_04 (v2) (version 2) | ecosystem: Host-associated > Mammals > Digestive system >...
AAATCCGTCGAATCCGGAGTTTGACATGATGACTGTTACGGTGTTTTCACCGCTGTTTGTCTTTACCCAGTTGACTGTGTCGTTTATGTCTTTGAGATAAACCGCTTTATCAGGGGTTTCTGCGTTTATTGTTGCGACTACGCGCTCGGGCTCGAACCTGTTTTCAGGCGGGAACTTGAATGCTTTCGGCGGGAAGCCGACAACAACTTTGTCCGCTTTTTTGAATATCTCGGTATACTGTTTTTCAAAGACGTTCTGGCCGTTGGAATTCGTCGCGGGGTCGAAAACGACGTTGATCTTCTTTTCGGGGAAGAAATCGATAAACGATTCGAGCGTGAGTTTTACAGCTGTCGGATGGTGCGCGAAATCGCTGTAAATAAGTCCGCCGTTGATGGAACCTAAGTATTCCTGGCGGCGTTTGATACCTTTCAAGGTCCTGATGGTTTCAAGGATCTTCGCATCTTTGAGATCGAATCCTTCGCATTTGAGGAAGGAGACGAGCGCGCCTAAATTCATCAGGTTCTGCATTCCGAAAAGGGGAGTTTCGAAGAAATATTTTTCGCCGTTTTTTAATGTTGCCGAGAAGTACATCAGTTTTCCGTGCCTTTCCTCGAATTTTACGAAAAGATCTGCCGATTTGTCCGAAATGGAGTAGGTGAAGAGCTTTTCGGCGGGTATAAATTCGCGAAGTCTTAAATTGTAGTCGAAATCAAGCGAAAGAATGACTCTTTTCTTAGTTATTTCAACAAGTTTCTTGAAATTTTTGAAAATCGATTCTACTGAATCGTAGATGTCTGCATGGTCGAATTCTATCGAAGTTACGATCGTCGTTTCGGGTTTGTAGTGGAGGAATTTCGGTCCTTTGTCGAAGAATGCGGTGTCGTATTCGTCGCCTTCGATGACAAAGTATCCTGCACCTTCGCTGAAAGCAGCGTTCGTGCCCGAAAATTCGGGGATTCCGCCTATCATGTAGGAGGGATTTCTGCCGATGCCGGCAAGAACTTCGCTGAAAACGGTCGTTGTCGTGGTTTTTCCATGCGTTCCCGAAATTACGACAGGCGATTTGCCGTCAAGAAGGAAATCTTCCATAAGAGAAGGCATCGAGTAGTAGGGGATCCCGCATTTCATGATGAAAGCGGCCTCTTCCGACTTGCCGTTGAGGGCGTTTCCGACAACGATGAGGTCCGGTTTCTCCTCTTTCACGAGGTCAAAAAACTTTTCCATCGGGTAGCACGGGATCTTTTCTTCTTCAAGCTTCGTGCTTACCGGCGGATAGTATTCAAGGTCGGTGCCGATGACGTTTGCCCCGGAGCGTTTGCAGATGATCGCGAGCGAACTTACACCTGTTCCGCAGATCCTCGCGAACAAAACCTTTTTTCCGCTAAGTTCCATGATTCCTCCTATTTTTTTGAATCGAATTCTTTGACAAAACCGGCTACAGTGTCAACTGCTGCCTTGACTTTAACGCTGTCGAGCCCTTCCGCCATGACGCGCATTACAGGCTCTGTTCCGCTGTAACGGACGAGCATTCTGCCGCCGTCGAGAAGTGCTTCCTGTGATTTGATGAGCTCGCAGAGTCCCGGTATTTCTTCGATCGGGGTCTTTTCTCCGCTGATCCTCACTTTTGCCTGAATCTGCGGGAAAAGTTCGATCTCGTCCGCAAGTTCGGAGAGTTTTTTTCCGCTTTCGGAGAGGATCTTGAGGATCATAAGCGATGCGACTATGCCGTCACCCGTCGGATTTATCTCTTTTATGATGAGGTGTCCGCTGTTTTCTCCGGCGAGGCTTAATCCTTTTTCATTGATCCTTTCAACGAGGTATCTGTCGCCGACATTCGTTCTTTCGAGTGTGATCCCGCAGTTTGCGAGGTGTTTTTCAAGCCCTGCGTTGCTCATAACGGTGACAGCGGCTGTGTTTTTAGCCAGTCTGCCGTTTTTACTCAGATATTTCGCGATTATTCCGATGATTTTGTCTCCGTCGACAACGCGCCCGAGTTCGTCAATCGTGATAAGTCTGTCGCCGTCGCCGTCGTAGGCGAAACCTGCGGTACAGTTGTGTTCAAGTATCTTCGGAGCTAGGTTTTCGGGATGGAGTGCGCCGCAGTTGTCGTTGATGTTGATGCCGTTCGCTTCGGTGAAAAAGAAGAATTTTTCCATTTTTCCGAAGTATCCGAAGATCTTTTTCGCGATTTTCGCAGTCGCGCCGTTTGCGCAGTCGATGCAGATCCTTACATCGGAATCTTTCAGAGATTCGAATGCCTTGACTATCCTTGAAACGTAGTCGAATTCGGGATTTTCGGCGGTTTTTGCTGTTCCGACATCCTTTCCTGTCGGATTCTGAGCCTCGTTTCCGTCAAAAAACAGCGCTTCGATCTCAAGTTCCTGCTCGTCGTTCAGTTTTTCTCCCTTTGAATTGAAAATTTTGATCCCGTTGTCTTCAAAAGGGTTGTGGCTTGCCGAAATGACGATGCCGAAATCGCATTTGTTCGTCCTGACGAAGTCGCTTACAAGCGGAGTCGAGACCACTTTGAGGTCTGTCACGTTGCCGCCCGCGCTCATTATTCCTGCCGAAACCGCCGCGCTCAGCATTTCCGAAGAAATTCGCGTGTCGGTGCCGATCGCAGCTTCGATTTTTTTTGCCGGATTTTTCTTCTGAAACCAGCGTGTTACCGCTTTTCCGACTTTGACAGCCGCTTCCGGCGTGAGCGGATAAATATTTGCCGTCGTTCTGATTCCGTCTGTTCCGAAAATCTGTTTTTTTGCCATTTTTTGCCTCGCTATCTTTCGTAAACTTTTGAAATTTCTGAGTAAAATTCGGCTATTGTTCCTTCTTCGATCCTTCTGCGCGCTTCTGCAGCCAAATCAAGGTAGAAGTGAAGGTTATGGATCGAATTGAGGATCGGGGAGAGGTATTCGCCTGCTTTGTAGAGATGTCTGAGATACGCACGGCTGAAGTTGCGGCATGTGTAGCAGCTGCATTTCTCGTCGACAGGTCTTGTGTCGCGCTCGAATTCGGCGCGCTTGATGTTCATTGTGCCGTTCCAGGTAAAGAGCTGCCCGTTTCTCGCGTTTCTTGTAGGCATTACGCAGTCGAACATGTCCACGCCTTCGAGGATTCCTTTGATTATGTCTCTCGGAGTGCCGACCCCCATGAGATAGCGCGGTTTGTCAGCCGGAAGAAGGTGAGGAATCTCTTCAAGAGTTTTGTACATTTCCTCTTTTTCTTCTCCGACGCTTAAGCCCCCGATCGAAAAGCCGTCAAAGGGCATAGCCGTCATTTCTTCAAGGTGCTTTATTCTGAGATCGGTGTCGGTTCCGCCCTGCGTTATTCCGAAAAGAGCATTATTGCTTTTTCTCGCTTCAAGGCATCTTGCAGCCCAGCGGGTAGTGCGTTCCATCGAATCGATCATGTAGTCGCGGGGGCAGGGGAGAGCCGGACATTCGTCGAAAGCCATCATTATGTCGCTGCCGAGCGCTTCCTGAATTTCGATCGAGATTTCGGGCGAAATGAAGCGTTTCGAGCCGTCGAGATGACTGCTGAAATAAACTCCTTCCTCCTTGATTTTACGCAATGGACCCAGGCTGAAGACCTGAAAACCGCCGCTGTCTGTGAGTATGGGATGGTTCCATTTCATCATGTTGTGGAGCGAGCCGAAAGTCTCTTTTATAAGCTGGTGCCCCGGGCGGAGAAAAAGGTGGTAAGTGTTACCGAGAATTATCTGTGCGCCCAGATTTTCAAGCTGTTCGGGAAGAACTGCTTTTACTGTTCCCTGAGTTCCTACCGGCATGAAGATCGGAGTCTGGATCTCGCCGTGCGGAGTCGTTATAACGCCGCGGCGCGCTTTGCCGCACTCTTTTAAAACTTTGAAAGTTATCATTGTGTTACCTTCTTTTCCCTTGCTCCGAAGAGGATTGTGCCCAGTCTCACGATTGTTGCCCCTTCTTCAATCGCAACATCGAAATCTTCCGACATTCCCATTGAAAGTTCCTTGAAAATTTCGGGGTCGGCGCCGCATTTGTCTATTACTTCAGCCCTGAGATCAAAAAGTTTTCTGTGGAACGGACGGAGTTTTTCCGCTTCGATAAACGGCGGAATACTCATGAGTCCGCAGACTCTTATATGTTTTAACTCTTTGATTTTATTGTATAATTCGCAGACTTCGTCCGGGTCGCAGCCCCCTTTCTGCTCCTCTCTTCCGACATTTACCTGAAGCAGGATTCTGACCTGAGGAATTTCTTTTTTTACGGTCTGTTTTTCGATTTCTTCGGCAAGTTCGAACGAATCGACCGTGTGGATCATAAACGCTTTGTCAACGATGTATTTCACCTTGTTTTTCTGCAAATGCCCTATGAAATGCCAGATTATGCCGTGGTCTTTGAGCTCTTCGAATTTGTCGACAAATTCCTGGACGTAGTTTTCTCCGAACTCGCGAAGACCGGCTCTGTGGAAAGCGATTATGTCTTCAACGGGTTTTGTTTTGGAAACTGCGACAAGTCTCACTTCGCGGCTGTCCCGCCCTGCGATTTCAGCGGCTGCATGAATTGCCGCATAGACTTTTTTAACGAGTTCTATCTTTTCTTCCATAACTATTCTCCTTTCTGCCATGCGAGAACAAAGCGTTCCTGCTCGTCGGTTTCAGGCGATCTGAGCCCGAGATAAGCGGGATCGACACCGATCTGGCGCAGAGTGAAAATTTCGTCGAGAACTGTGCTTCTGGTCGCTATTCCGTGGCGCATCATCCAGCAGCCGACGACGGTCGCCGTTCTGCCGATTCCGCCCCAGCAGTGAATGTAAATCGGTATTTTTTTCGCATGGAGCATATCGATTTCGTCAAGGATTCTCTTCATAAGCTCGACGCTCGGAACATTTTTGTCTGGTATTGAAAAACGCCTGATCGCGCCGCCTTCGATCTCCTCTTCGCCGCTGTTTTTGAGGAAAAGCCTGAAAAAATCCCAATAATTTTCGTTGTATTTTGCGTCACGTGCCACCATTTCGCCTTCTTCCTGAAGGTTTATGAAGGCGCGGATTCCAAGGTCGAAAAGCGAGCGGACACGGAGTTTTGCGTTGAAATCTTCTGAACTTCCGGGGAACGGACCAGCCATGATCTCGCCCGGAATCACCCAGTAACTGTTTTTTATCACTTTTGATGCCATAAAAACCTCGCTGCCGAAAAAATCTAAAAACCAGCGGCTTATACAGAAAAATCTTTACCTTTACAATTTTTTAGAAAGCCGTATAATAATGCGTTTATGAGTTTTTTTATTAGGAGGCAGATATGAAATTCTTTAAAGTTTCAGCTCTTGTTTGTTTGTTCTTTTTCATGATTGCTTGTGAAGAGGGAGCAACAAGGTTTGTTCCTGTTGATGAAACAGATGACGGCACTTCAGATGTAACTGACGATTCGGATGCTACCGACCCGACGAACCCGACGGATGAACCGACGAACCCGACTGACGACCCGACGAATCCGACCGATGATCCGACAAATCCGACCGATGACCCGACGAACCCGACGGATGACCCGACAAATCCGACCGACGATCCGACGACTGAGCCGACAACTGAACCGACGACTGAGCCGACAGATGAACCGACGACCGACCCGACAGAGCAGGGCGGTGCTAAGGAGGCCTGCTACAACATTTATGACTGTTACAGCAAGTGTCAGAACAATAGTTGTGCTCAAGCATGTTACGACAACGGTGAACCTGAAGGTCAGTCGATATTCATGGAAATGTACAACTGCTGGATGACGAATTGTCAGAATGCACAGACAAATGCAGATTTCTCGAATTGTGTTGCTGACAATTGCTATAATGAAACAGCTGCATGCGGTATTTTAGACGATGATCCGACCGATCCGACCGATCCTACAGACCCGACTGGACTTACTGATGAGGAAAAATGTGTGACTGCAGGCGGAACCTGGGAGGTAATGTCAAGCAAATGTTATAAAACAGTTTCATGCGACCCTAAACCTGCAAATTCCGAATGGAACGGTGATTCGAGCTATTCAGTAGAGTACGATGTTGATGCGGAAGCGTGGAATCCCGGTCCTGCTTATGCAACGAACTTCGGTGACGGCGATCCTGAGCCGTGCCAGTTCAAATGCAAGGCAGATTACACATATACAGGTGCCGAATGCAAAAAGAAGTTACAATGTTCGGCGGTTTTTGACGGATCGAGTTCGAAAATTGCAGTGCAGCACAACGATCTCCTGAATCTTGATTCCGAGACTTGGACTATCGAAGCATGGATCAAGCAGGGCGAGGATGATGTGGCGAATTACGCTATTCATCCTATACTCCGCAAGGGAGGAACATCTTCCGATGCGGCTTATTACATCAGCGGTTTCTACACGCTGAACAACGGTGCCGGTTACGGCCTGAGTTCATATCAGCAGTACACATACTCGCAGGGATACGGTCCGCAGGCACAGACGAAAACTGCTGAATTGAAAAAGAACATGTCAAATGTTCCCTATTCCGCTGAATGGACTCATATCGCCATGGTTCAGCATAAGGAACAGCAGAACTGGTGGTCAACTTACAAACTGCTTGTTTTTGTAAACGGCGAACAGATTTCCTCACAGGATTACGAAAACACTTACGCGGTGCCGACAACCAAAACTGTTGCCGAGGCGCTTTATATCGGTGTAAATCTCTCGACCGGCAAGCATTTTAAAGGTCTCATCGATTCGATCAAAATTTCAAGTGTGGACAAATACTCAGAAAATTTCACTCCCGGAAAATTCCTGCCTGACGATGATACAATTGCTTTCTGGGATTTCAACGGCAGCACGGACGAATCCAAAAACAATATGACAATCACTTCGGCAGAAAATATAACTTATTCCGACGACTGCCTGTAAAAGTTTCCATACCTCTCTTTTTTCCCTGAAAATTCAGTGAAAATAAAAACTACACAAATTTTTACAAACCCCTATAATGATATGTTTGTGAGTTTTTTAGAGGAGGCATATATGAAATCGTTCAATTTTTTTCTAGTATTTTTCTTTTTATTTTTCATCAGCTGCGGTGAAAGCGGTGTGACGAGAGTCATTCCGGAAGCCGAAACTGACGGTGAATCTCAAAATGACGATGACCCGGATCCGACCGATAATCCGACGGACGACCCGACGAATCCGACGAATCCTGACGACCCGACGAATCCGGATGATCCGACGAATCCTGACGATCCGACAAATCCGGATGATCCGACGAATCCTGACGATCCGACGAATCCTGACGATCCGACGAATCCTGACGATCCGACAAACCCTGATGACCCGACGAATCCTGATGACCCGACGAATCCGACAGATCCGACTGTTGAGCCTGATTCCGATGAGGCAAAGTGTGTTGCAGCCGGCGGAACTTGGGATGAGTTCGAAGAAGATGAACTCAAAAAATGCTACAAAATCGTTGAATGCGAGGTTCCTGAAGGCGAGAATGCTGATTATATAGTATGGCGTTCAGACCAGAGCTACAGTCGTTACTATAATTTTGATGACGATACATGGGTAGGACCGTCTTATGACAGCGAATACGGCGACACAGGTGAGCCGAAAATCTGCCAGTATATATGTGCCGCAAATACTATCCGTGAAGACAATAAATGCAAACCTTACTGTTCAGCAGTTTTCAACGGTGAATCGTCAAGAATCGAAGTTGCAGACAACGATTTGTTGAATGTCGGTTCAAACTCCTGGACGATTGAAGCCTGGATCAAGCAGGATGAGGGAGATTTGACTTCCGATTATGCTCCCATTCTCCGCAAAGGAACTTCTGAAAATCCTTCTTATGTTTTGATGGGATACAGGAGGCAGCAGTCATGGAGCAGCGTTACCTATACAATTACAGGTGCAACGACATATAAATCTGTTATGGGAAGCACTACGGAAAATCTTCAGGTTGACGGAACATTCGATGAATTTTCCGGCGGCTGGACTCATATTGCTATGGTTCACAACAAAAATGTGGAAGGGACTTTGATTCAATCAACAACTTATAAAATCACTCTATATGTGAACGGCAAACAGGTAAATTCAAAAACGTATGAACCCAGGACGACAATGAATCTGCTGGAAGTCAACGAACCTCTTATTATCGGTGCAAACCTTTATAGTTCCTGGACTGTCAGCAAAAAATATTTCAAAGGTTTGATTGATTCGATCAGAATTTCAGGCAGTGAGAGATATACGGCAGATTTCACTCCCTCGCAACTTAGCGTTGATAATGACACGATTGCTTTCTGGGATTTCAGCAACGATTTCAGTGAAGCTAAAAACGGACTTGAAAACACTCCGACGAATGTAACTTTTTCGACTGACTGCGCATTCTAAATCACAACATATTTTCCTTAAGGTTTTACCGCATTTTCTTTACTAAACACCGTTTATTTGTATAATTCCGCGCTTTTGGAGGTGAAGATGGCTTATCAGGTTGTTGCAAGAAAGTGGCGTCCGCAGCGTTTCGACGAAGTTGTCGGGCAGGATCATGTAACTTCGACTTTGAAATACGCGATTTTGAACAAGCGTACCGCACCGGTTTATCTTTTTACCGGTATCCGCGGAACGGGAAAGACGACTCTGGCGAGGATCCTTGTCAAAGCTCTCAACTGCACCGATCTTCAGCCTGACGGTGAGCCGTGCAACAAATGTGAATGCTGCCGCGAAATAGCCGAAGGAAGAAGTCCTGACGTTGTCGAAATCGACGGCGCATCGAACAATTCTGTCGACGATGTCCGCGACATCAAGGAAAACATCTCCTATTCTCCGGTAAAATCAAGGTTCAAAGTCTATATAATCGATGAAGTCCACATGCTGAGCAAATCGGCGTTCAACGCACTTCTGAAAACGCTTGAAGAGCCTCCGGCACACAGTATTTTCATCCTTGCGACAACCGATCCGCAGAAAATTCCGACGACGGTTTTAAGCCGCTGTCAGAGATACGATCTGAAGCGTCTTTCGCTTGACGATGTGGCGCATCAGCTTGCAAAAATTCTCGATGCCGAGCAGAAGGAATACGATATGGAAGCGCTTTACGCGATCGCCAGAGAAGGCGAGGGGAGTATGCGCGACAGCCAGACGATTCTTGAGCAGCTTATCACTTTCGGCGGCGGCAAAGTTACAGAAAATGAAATCTCAATGATTTTAGGTGCTTCCGATAAAAACCAGCTTCGAGGGATAATCGAATCGATTGCAAAACACGATTCAACTGCGGCTGTTTCATTTGCCCGTGACATATACAAAAGCGGCAAATCGATTGAAAAGGCGGCGCGCGACATACTTTCGCTTCTCCACGAAATCCTTCTTTTCAGCGAACTCGGAAACGAAAAGTTCATCGAAGCGCCTGCGGAAGAGACTGAATGGATAAAATCGTGTTCTTCACTTGCCTCAACTCCTGACTGGACGCGTCTTTTCCGTTTCTGGAACGGCGAATACGAAGGAATAAAAAGTTCCGATTTCGCGCTGATGCTTTTTGAAGTCGCGGTCATTACGGCATGCTCTTTCCCGACGATGAACGATTTCAGGAATTTTGCCAAAAATATAGCATCTGCCGTATCGACTGTGTCGGAAAATACTCCGCCATCTGAAAAAAAAACAGCTGAACCTGTAAAAACGGCTCAAAACAAGCCTGAAATTCAACCGGAAACGGCTGAAATACCCTCAATTATCGAAGAAAAACCGAAAAAAACGGAAGAAATTCCTGAATCAGCCGGCAGAACTGAAAAACGGGAACTTTGGCGTAATTTTACAGAAACTTTTAAAGATAGCGACACGTTTTTATACGGCAGACTTTTGAGTCTTCCTTACAAAGAAGATGACACCACGGTTTCCGTAACCGTAACGACAACTCTTTCTTCTGACGGAGACGGATTTGTTCAGCGCCTGAAATCGCTTTTCGAAAGTTTTGCATCAGGTCGGAAAGAGTTTTCGGTCAAATTTGAAAAAGGGGTGGAATCTTCAATATTTAACGAAGACGAACTTCGCCATATTAAAGATATTGAAAAACGTAAAAAAACTATGACTGAAAGTGAGGCTGTCAAGGCTGCGACAGACATGGGATTTGAAATAAAAGGTGTTTTTGCGGAATGAAAAATAAAAGATTTCTTGCTGTTTTTCCGGCACTTATCTTTTTGATTCTGTTTTTTTTCTGGGGAACGCGCGGAAAATTCTGGACAGTTTTTACTGCATTTTATCCCCGTTTTCATATCATCTTCATCTCTTTGGCTGTGATATTTTTCCTGCTTGACCGTTTTGTGCATAACAAGTCAGCTGAAACATTCGGTTTTTTTGTCGAAAAACGATACTGGATCTTTCCTTTTTTAGGTTTTCTGTTTCCTGCGCTGATAGCTGTTTTCGTTTTTGATTCGATTCCCCATGTTATCGATGCATCGCATTTCCTCTGGACTGCGCGGGTTTTCATCGAAACCGGACACTTTCATCTTCCGGCGAGTGAACTTTACGAATACTATCAGAATACTTTTAATGTTGATATAAACGGCCGCTATTTCTCGCTTTTCCTGCCGGGATTTTCTATTTTCCTGATTCCTTTCGAGCTGCTCGGCATTTCGCAGTTCTTTACTCCGCTTTGCAACGGTATCTCTGTGTTTTTATTGGGTAAAATAGCTGATAAACAGTTCGAAGCCAAGACTTCGTTTTTTGCGATGTTTTTTGCTCTTTTCAGCTCGTTCTACCTTTTTATGGGTGCTTCATATATGACGCATCCTTTCAATCTGATGCTCACTTTGCTCACGATCTATCTGGTAATGATTTCGGAAAACAGGATACTGCCTCTGCTTCTGGCCGGTCTTGCCGGCGGCTGGGTTCTTTTCATCCGTCCGCAGAACGCTTTTTTTGTTTACGGCGGCATTCTTATTATGATGTTCTCCAAAAAAATGAAGTTCAGAAGCGCGGTCATTTTTACGCTGCCGTTTATTTTTTGCGGCGTTTTGCTGATGTTCTACAACTTTTTCTACACCGGCAATCCGATGATTTTTCCGCAGGATGTCTATTTTTTCATCCGCGAGCCTTATAAATTCTGTCACAGAATGGGCTTCGGCAAAGGCTGTCCGAATACCGAAGGTGATTTTCTGCCGAAGGAAGGGCTTACTCCGCAGTATGCTTTCTGGGTTTCTTTTGCAAGGCTGACACTGCTGAATTTCAACCTTGTCGGACATCCGCTGATCTTTGTTTTTCTGATGGCATCTTTCTTCTATTCTTTCAGGAAAAGCCTCGAAATATCGATGTTTTTCTTAATATTTTTCGTTGGTTATTTCTTTTTCTACCTTTCCGGGAACCTGTTCGGGCCGCGCTATTTTTCGGAAGTTGCCTCACTCTTGCTGATTCCGTGCGGATATGCTTTTTTCTCGATGCGCGATTCTTTAGGAAAGTATATAAAGCCTTTTGTTACCGCGCTTCCGGCGGCAATTTTCCTTTTTTTAGTAACTACGATCATGCCTCCGTTCCTTACCAATTTTTCCGATGCTTTCTGGTCAACCGACAGGGAAGTCGAGCGGACGATCGAGCGTGAAGGTATAAGGAACAGCATAATTTTCGCGCCGCCGCTTTACGGCAGTGTTTTTCTCAATCTTATGAAGAAACCGCCTTATGATGACCGCGGAAATCTGATTCTGCTTGATCTTGGTGAAGAAAATTTTTATGCAGCGGCATACTTTATGGATAAAGAGCCTTTCGAAGGTGCATATTTGATAGATTATTACCCGAAAATTAGCGAAAAAACAGTCGTTACACCGCTTTTTGAGGCGACACGCGGCAAAATGATTTTCGAGTTTGAAAACAAGCGTCTTCCAAAGACCGGAGAACCTGATTACGGCGTAAATTTTGCGATGAGCGAAGAGGAAGATAAAAAATTCTATCCGGTCAGGGATCTTTCGGTTTTTGTCTCTAACGAATCGGTCTATGCGATGCGTTTTGACGAACTGACCGAAAAAAGTTACTACGATTTTACTCATCCGATAATCGAAGAAGGCGAATACGAGTTCAACCTTTTCTATGTCGCCGACAAGTGCGGAACCGATGCCGAGTTTTTCATTGACGGCGAAAGCGTCGGAACGTTTTCTTCAAAGTCGAAGTTTCAGGAAAGAAGGGTTTTTTCAATAAACCATCGTTTTTCAAAAGGAAACCACGTTTTCAAAATCGTTCCGAAAAGAGGACATTCCTGTCTGATGCTCGATTCTGTCGAAGCCGAAATAATTGATTGATTTTAATTATTTTCTTTGGAAAAATTGTGTAATAAATTCAATGCTTTTTCAAAAATATCGGTCTGGACAAGAAGGCTTATTCTGAACGAACTTGTGTGAAAGCCGGCGATGCGGATGTCGTTCTGTCTGAAAAGAGATGTGATTTCAAGCAGAATGTCAGGTTTGTCGGTTATGCCGTCGCCGATTATGGAAACAGTTGAAAGGTTATCGAAAACTTCGACTGAATTGCTGAATTTCGCTTTGATTTCTGCGAGAAAGGAGTCGATGGAATAGTTTTCCTTCTTGGAAATGATGAAACTTCCGGTCATGCTGTTTTTGTAGCCGCGGTGAAATGCGATCTGTTTTACGGCGATATTTTTTTCATCACAGAACGAAAGGACATTTGCGATAGTCGAGAGATTTTCCGATTCAGATTCGTAAGTGTGGAAAAGAAGAACATTTTTTTCATAAGCCACAGCTGTTTTCCTGATTTTTCCTTTGTTTTCAAAGCCTTGAATCACAGTTCCTGGATTTTCGGGTTCGAATGTGCTTTTGCAGTGAATCGCGATATTATGCGCCTTTGCGAATTCAACCGCTCTCGAGTGGAGAACTTTGGCCCCGGCTTCTGAAAGTTCCTGCATTTCGGGATAGGTTAGGGAATCAAGTTTCTCTGCGTATGGAATTATCGCCGGGTCGGCATCGTAAACACCGTCGATATCGCTGAAAATCTCGCATCTTTCGGCATCAAGCGCGGCGGCAAGGGCTACAGCCGTCGTGTCGGAGCCTCCACGCCCCAGAGTTGTTATCTCTTTTTTGAAGCTTACACCCTGAAAGCCGCAGACGATAACGGTTTTTCCTTCCGAAAGCGAACTCAGGACACGGGTCGGACGGATTTCGATGATGCGGGCGTTTGTGTGGTGGTCGTCGGTGATGATTCCTGCCTGAGAACCTGTCAGTGAAATCGCATGGATTCCTCTGGATTCAAGAGCCATGGCAACTATCGCTGCACTTGCACGCTCACCGGCTGTAAGAAGCATGTCTATTTCGCGCGGATTGCCGTTCGGAGCGAACTCTGCCGCCGCTTTAAGCAGTGCTTCTGTAGTTTTTCCGCGTGCCGAGACGACGACAACTGTTTTATAACCGCGGTTGATGCGGCTTATGATTATATCAAGAACTTTTTTGATGCAGTCGCTGTCTTTGAGCGAAGAACCGCCGAATTTCAGCACAATGATTTTTTCATCGTTCATCTTATGCGTACCTCTTTTGAGTAGACGAGTTCGTTTTTGTCATCGAAAATCATGAAGTCGTAAATTCCGCCGCTGATGTGAGTTATTCTTGTTGACAGATTGTAGTAGCACATCTCTTCTGACGAAGAGTAGCGGAAAGCCTCCTGATACGATATGAAGCGGTCTCCGGCTTCAAGATAATAGTAGTTATATTTGTTTTCAAACGAAAGGTTGCCCTCTCTGTCAACGATTCCCATAGTTGTGTTTTTCGGGGCCTGAATGTTGTAGTGGCGGACGATTATGTCTTTGCCTGAAACCTGGACATCGTAACTTTCTTCAGCATTTTCAGTCTCTTCCGCTGAAATGCAGGTACTCTGTGAAACATCTGACGGATATACGAGCGGTGTCTTGTAACTTTCAGCGCCGCCGCATGAAACAATAGCTGAAAAGATAAGCGCCGCCGCTGTTAAAAACAGGAATCTGGTCTTCATTTTTTAACCTCCGGAACGAAAACGCGCTATTTTATTTAAGGGTTTTGCGATGTAAAGTTTATGGAGGCAGCAACAGAAAAACCGTATATAATTGACTGAATTAGTCAAATGGGTATTATCCTGCGTTGCTTTTGTTTGCTGATTTTTTGAAAAACGGGTCTTTGTATGGGAAACAAGGTCTATATAGCTGAAATCACTACAATTCTTCCGCATCTTTTTACTTCTTCCGAGGTTGTCGGGATTCTTTATCCGAAAGAAATCGATAACGGCCGTCCGCACCGTTTCGCAAGACGTTCAGTCGGGGCCGTGGGAATAACATACCGTCCGACGATACTTTCGAGAGAGGCTTTTCCTGGAAGGGAGCTCGCTACTCCTGAGTATCATCCGCTGGAGTGGGGGAAACGCGCCGTAAGAGAGCTTCTGCAAGGTGAAAAAATTGCGAAGGATGATGTCGGTTTTCTCTCGATTGCATATAACATCCGCTGCGACAAGGATGTGCTGCCGAGCCTTTCAAGCAAAATCGCCTCTGCATCAGGGCTTAAACTAGACTATCCGCCGCAGGAAATGGCTTATCTGGGGTGCGCAGCAGGTCTTTTTTCGCTTGAATCTTCGGTAAAATACTGCCGCGAGCACGACAAAGCTGCGATAACTTTCCTTTTCGACCAGTGTTCGTGGATCGCGAACCCGACTTACGATGTCGATTCACCCGACTTCAAGGAAAATCTCAAAACTACGCTTCTTTTTGCTGACGGCGCTGCCGGAATTCTGGTAATTCCTGAATCAATGCGTGACAAATTTGATCTTCCTTTGATGGAAGTTGATGAAATTATTACTGATTTTGTTTCAGGCGGTTCGCTTTCCATGCACGAAGGCAAACTTGTTCTGGAGGATAACCTGAAAGACACTGTTCCCGATATTGTCCATGAAAAAATCATAAAACCTCTTGGGGTAACACCGGAAAATATCGATGAATGGTCGCTTCACCAGGGCGGAATGCCGATACTCATGCGCTTTACCGAACCTGAAATTCTGGGACTCAGCGAAGAGCAGATAAGCCGTTCAAAGTCGATTTTCGAAAAATACGGAAATTTCAGTTCTCCAAGCGTAATGTTCGTTCTCGAAACGTGGTTCAAAGACGCTTCACGCCCGCTCAAAGATGAAAAAACGAGAGGCTGTGCCATCTCTTTCGGTGCCGGTTACTTCATGGGCGGAATGACTTATCACTGGGCGAAAAAATAATGCGGATAAACAGATTTCTTGCACTCTGCAAAATTGCATCACGTCGCAAATCGGAAGAACTCGTAACTGCGGGAAAAATCAAGATAAACGGACGTCTGGCCGTTCTTGCAGACGATGTCGATCCGGAAAAAGACAGTGTTGAATATAATGGGAAAACATTAATAATTCCAAAAGCTTATGATTATTTCCTTTTGAATAAGCCGAAAAATGTCCTTTCAAGCGTTTCCGATGACAGAGGGCGCAGGGTTGTTACCGATTTTCTGCCGGAAGGTTCACATGCCGTTCCTGTCGGTCGGCTTGATTTTGATACTACCGGTGTTCTTCTTTTGACAAATGACGGCGAACTCACCTACCGTCTGACTCATCCTTCATTCGGTGTCCGGAAAATTTACCGTGCCAAGGTTCTCGGCGATTTTACGTATGAAAAGGCGGATTCGATGAAGGCCGGAATCACAGTTGAAGGCGAATTCATGCAGGCAGAGGCTGTTTCGATAACTTCAAGGCACGGGAACATTTCGGAAGTGACAGTTTCTCTTCACGAAGGAAAAAAACGCGAAGTCAAAGAGCTTATAAAAGCGGTCGGCTGCAGGGTTCTCGAGCTTGAAAGGTTTGCTTTCGGAAACATCACGTGCCTCGGGCTCAAAACCGGTGAAATCAGGCGGCTCACTGAGGAAGAAGTTCAGTATTTATATAAATTAACGAAACTTCTGAAATAAACTGATCTCGAAATATCGAGATATTGAGATATCGAAATATCGAATATCGAAATTTCGAAGTTATTTGATTTTTTTCGCCGCGCGCTGTTTGATGACGTTTGAGACACTGCGGCTTTTAGCGATGTTCTTGAGGTCGTTCATCCTTATCGTTTCAAGCAGCATCAAAGCCGTTTTCATCGGAGTTTTCGGGTTGTTGACGAGAGCAAGTTTCACAGCATAGCTTTTGCTCAAAGCTTTGTTTGAGGCAATGAAGCTTATCGCATCGAGTGATGAAGAAGGATCGCCTGCAATCGATGCGACTTCCTTGTCCGTGATCCTCGCGTTTGCCAGAACTGCCATTACAATCTGTTTGCGCGGATCTTTGATGAGCATTTTTCTGACTTCGAGGTTACCTAGCATCGCGACTTTGATTTTCTGACCGACATTCATGTCACGCAGCGCTTCCGCAATGGTTTTGCGCTGCTCAAGCATATCGTCGGCGCTAAGCCCTTCAAAAGCCGTTTCGGAAGTAAGGAAATCGGGAAAGTCGAAAATCGTGTCTTCAAGTTCGACGACATCTTCATCCTCCTCCTCTTCTTCTTCTACGGCCTGTGTGCTTTCAGGCTTCTCCTCATGTTTTGCAGTTTCCATCTCGGCGATTTTTTCTGCAAAGTAGGAGAGCTGCTCTTCATAAAGGGAAATCAGAACATCGCTGATCGCTGAGAGAAGTGATTTGAAATCCTCTTTCTGCGGAAGAGTGAATTCGACGAAATCTTTGTGTGTTACCAGCGTTGTCCAGAAAGTCCTGTCGTTTGTTGCCAGAAACTCAAGTACCCAGTTCCTTTGAAGTTTTCCGGTCATAAGAAGAGAAATTATGATTGAAGAATCTCTTCTTTCGCCGGCAAGTTTTGTGAGTGTTCTGACCGAGTTTTCGGGAATTTCGGGCGAAATGATCTTTTTTATTTCATTTGATTGGGTAAATCTCAGTTTTTCGATTGCTGCTTTCTGTACAGCTTCGTCTTCATCACCGCAGAAAAATATCAGCGCCTTCAGAAATTCACTCGCGGTTAACGGCAGAAGCCCGTTTATTACTGCAAGTTTCTGAGGTGCAGATGTTGCTTGTCTCCACATGAAAATTCTCCTAAAGCAGATTCAGATTATTCTAGTATTTCAAGAATATTAGCACTATAACCGTCCTCACCGTCGCTGAACTGGCTTGTTCCTCCTTTTCCGGCCGCTTTGCGCTTGCATTTTATGTTGCTCTGAAAAACAGTGCTTTTGACAGTAACCAGGCATATTGTCGGGCCGCCGCCGCCGCCGCCGCCTTTTCCGCCGATGCCGCCGTCTCCGCCGTCTCCGCCCCAGCCGCCGCAGCCGCCGTCATCCTGATCGGCGTCTCCGCTGTACTGACCGCCTTCTCCGCCGTTGCCGTGCAGGCCGATACCGCCGCCCTGACCGCCTTTTCCGCCGTTTCCGCCGGTACCCGTCTGGAAAGTCGTCTCGTCAAGATAAATATTTTGAGAAGAAACAGCTATGAGCGAAATGCTTGCGCCGCCGCCGCCGCCGCCCTGACCGCCTTTGCCGCCGCATCCGCCGGCACCGCCGCCGCCGCCGCTGCTGCCGTAGCTGTCGCAATTTGCTTTGCCGCCTCTGCCGCCGCCGCCGCCGCCGCCGCCTTGTCCGTTCTGACCGTTCTCACCGCTTATTCCGTTGGCCGGGGTATAGCCGTAAGCTGAAAATTTGCCGTAACTGCTGCCGCCGGCACCGTGTGCACCGTTGGCGCCGTCTGCTCCTTTACCTCCGTTTGCATTTTGGGTCGCAACACGGGAACATGCTTCAGCTGTGTCTGTCCAAAATTTTTCTGTTCCTCCGGCACCGCCGTTTGATGTCGATCCGACACCGTTTTCGCCGGCATAGCCGTTATGTTTCGCTTCTCCGGGCACGCCTCCTTTTCCGCCGTAGGCACCGCATGTGGAATTACCTCCGTTACCGCCTGCCGGTGGTTCACTGCATGTCGGAGAGCAGAAGAAAGCAGTCGAATATTCGCAGCCTTCGTTGCCGTTTTCACCGTCGCCTCCATTGTCTCCGTCAGCTCCGTTTGCGCCGTCGGCTCCGTCAACGCCGTCTTTTGTCTCTATTGAAACTTGCTGAAGCCTTATGTTGCTGCAATGGTCTAACACAAGTCCGATGGAACTTCCGCCAGGTATGTTTTCTTTGGCAGAGCTTATTTTTATGTTTGAAAGCAGTATGTTTTTACGATTGCTCAAAAGCCATCCTGATGACGGAACGATGAAAGCCGGTTTGTCATCGCTTTCGCCCCATACACAGTTTTCACCTTCACTGTTGCACGAACTGAAGTAACCGCCGATAATCGCGATTTCGTTGTTCAGGTTCGGGATGTTTTCAAAAAGTCCGTATGCAAGAATGATCTGTTTTTTGTTATCCAGATTTATGATCTGGAGCGCTTTTTCCAAAGTTTTGACAGGGGAAGCCATTGAGCCGTTGTGCGAATCTTTTCCGTTGAACTGATCAACGAAAACCGCATTTTCGAAATCCGCTTCACCGTCAAATATGTCAAAATCACTGGTTTCTTCCGGTTCAGTCGAATCTTCGTCAGGTGTGTCGGAATCAGTGTCGTCGGTCGGATTTGTCGGATCGACCGGATCGTTATCGTTGGTCGGATCAGTCGGATCAGTAGTATCGCTGTCGTCGGTCGGATCAGTCGGATCAGTCGGATCAGTCGGATTTGTCGGATCGCCGTCGTCAGTAGGATCGGTAGGGTCGGTCGAATCAGTGTCGTCGGTCGGATTTGTCGGATCGACCGGATCGTTATCGTTGGCCGGATTTGTCGGGTCAGATGAGTCACCGTCGTTGTTTTCTGAATCTTCTTTTTCCGGTGAATCTTTGTCGTTATCCGTTTTTGCCTGATTTTCCTCGTCATCGGGATAATCATAAACGGAACCTCCGCCTCCGCCGCATGCGGCAAAAATCAAAGCAGCGGTTAAAACGAGAATGAGTCTGGAAATCTTCATGCGATCCTCCTATAAAATGATTGCCGAGCAGCCTGAACTGCTCTTTTTCTTTACTGTTTCAGTATCTTCTTCCGGTTCTTCGCTTTCATCATCCGGTTCTGTTTCCGGAATTTCTTTTTCAGTATTGTCATTGTCGGGTATTTCATCTTCTTCGTAGACAGGTTCGTCGTCCGGTTCATCGAATTCATATTCGACAGGCAGCTGCACAGTGCCTGAAGCACCAGTCAAAGTCGTGTATCTGAGATATAGATCGGACAGATCGGAGCCGCCGTGGTAGTCTGCGAAACTGCTTCCGGAAGCAAAGTCGTCAGGTTCGGAATGATTCAGGTACTTAGCCTGCCAGATGAGAGAGACAAACTTGTCTGCGTTCAGAACTTTGCCGCTTGCCGGAACACTTTCCGAAATAACGGAAGTGTATTCCACTTCAGGAACAGGGATTTCGCCTTCGTTAAGCGGAGAAATCGTCACATAATCGGTAAATTCCGTGAAATTTCTGTTGTAAAAGGCGTCGAAAGTGCTTCCTGCCGCGATTTTTCCCTTTGCGATTATGATAACTTCGGAAAGGTTGCCTGAAGCCGCTGCATCGACGATTTTGAAGTTTTCGTTGTCAAGCTGATAACCGTACTGCGCGGACGGCATGATGAAGCGCAGCGTTATATTCTCGTCTGTCGGAAGGTAGTTCACGATTTCTGCCGTAACTTTCTGCGCAAATCCGTCGCCGCCTGCAAAAATCGATTCTTTGTTTTCCGAGCCGTGCTGCCACGAATAGTTGACCCACAAATTGCCTGACGGAACCGACTGCATTCCGCTGCCGTTTTTGACGCTGCAGTTTTCGTATCTTTCGCATGAATAGTTGTAGGAAACCTCGTCATCCGACATTGCGACTCTTCTGAAGCCCCAGTAGTCGCCGCTTCCGCTTGTCGCCATCGTCGTTGTCATAATGAATTCCATTTTCTCAGGCGCGGTGAGATCGACATCGACATTTTCAAGGAGTTTTTCCCCTTTATCGAAAGTGAAAATCTTGTCGTGGTGCGTGTGACCGGAGAAATATATCGGCGGTTTAGCCTTTTTCGTGAGGAATGACGCGAGCAGAATACCGTTGTTATACTTCTGGGTTTCATTGAATACCCCGTCGAACACATCGCTGTCCCACGAAGATGAATCAAAGTTCCATTCCTGGTCGTCCATGACGCTTGCTATGCCGTAGAGCTTCGAGAATTCAATGTTTGCGTGGTATTTTCCGGTCGCATCCTGACCGAGCGGCGTCATGTGACCGAAAACAGCCGCGACATCGTTGTCTTCAAGGATGATTTCAGCCCATTTCAGCGTTTTTTCGGCAAGATAACCTCCCCAGTTAGCTACGGGAGAAGCGCCGGTGTCGCCGAGCCCGATCTGATTGCTTGCGCGTCTCTGCGGAGTTCCGTCGTAAGTGTTGAGAAGCAGGTAGGTTTTGTTCCTGAAATTGAAGGCGTTGTTCATCGGACCTAAAAACTTCGCCCAGTATTCAAGACCGTCCCATTCGAGAGGTGAATTCAGATCATCAACTGTTGTAAAATGGGAATAGCCGTCGTGATTGCCGGGAATCGAGAACATCGGAACTTCAAGTTTTGTCATCATTTCGTAAAAATCGGAGTATTCCTGCTGGTAGTCTATTCCGTAGGCGATATCGCCGAGCATAACCGTGAAGTTTGTATCAGCCGAATTTAACTGGGAAAATGTCGATTTTATGATTCCGAACTGCTGATCGTAGTTGAGCAGCGACTTGTCGGCGTGGAAGGGATAATTTTCGGGGTTGAAGTTCATATCGTCGGTTCTTTTGCTGAGAAGATCCTCGATCTGAGGGTCGGCAACGATGAGGAATTTTGCCGGATCGCTTTCTTCGTAGTGCGGAAAGAAAAGGGCGTTGCGCGAAATCATTTCTTCGCCGTCCGGCATTTTTAAAGCGATATCGTATTTTGCCTCCGGAAGCAGAATACCGGTGCACACGGACAGTTTTGCGATATTTTCTCCGATTTTTTCAAGACTGGAATCTCCGTAAGCGGAACTGCGCGGGGAAATATTAAGGAATTCCGTTCTTCCGCTGTCGTCAAGGCGGATTATTTTCACATATTCGAAAGGCTGGTTTCCATCGTATCTGAAAATGACTGAAAAACACGGTTCGTCAGGTGTTACCATTGCCGGAAAACCGATTACAGGATAAAGAATGCCGTTTATCGCCGGATCAAGGACCGCTTTTGTCTGCATCTGAAACTGATAGTCGTCAAAAACGTCTGAATTCTGCGGAAAACGGTTCACGGAAAGCATGGATTCGTCAACGGGATCGTAGGCATACGCCGTTAAAAATGCCGTAAATATGAAAAAGAAAAGAAAAATGTTTTTTCGCATAGTTCCTCCAAAACAAAAGACCGATTATTTTATTAAAAAAATAATTGTAGTCAATTGGAAAACGGCGGTGAAAAAAATCTTGACATTTGAGGACTTTTTCACTATAAACTGCGACCGATTTTTTCGGGGTGTTCTTTATAAAGAAGAATTTTAGTAACAGGCGTTGGGGCATCGTCAAGCGGTAAGACACCAGATTTTGGTTCTGGCATCCGGAGGTTCGAATCCTTCTGCCCCAGCCATTTATAATTGTATGTGGAGGAAATTATGGAAACTTTTAAGCTCGCAGTCGAAAAGAGAGAACAGGGCAAAAAAAGTGTAAAAGCGGTAAGAAACAACGGATTTGTTCCGGTCGAAATCTATGGTAAAGGTCTCGAAAGCAATATCAGCGGTTCTGTTGAGAGAAAAGAGCTTATCAAAGGACTTCACACTCCGCAGGGAAAAAATGTTATCTTCGACCTTAATTATGAAGGAAAATCCTACCTCGCGATCGCTCACGAACTTCAGATCCATCCGGTAAAGGACAACATCATCCACGTTGATTTCATGACCGTTTCGGAAGACAGAGAAATCACGATCGTTGTTCCGGTTACGAAACAGGGAAGATCAAAAGGCGAAATCGCCGGCGGAAAAATTTTCCAGGTCGTAAAGGAAGTAAAAGTTGCATGCAAACCGGCTGACGTTCCGGCTGAAATAGTTGTAGATGTAACAAACAACGAAATCGGCGACCGCATCAAACTTTCGACTCTGCCTTACCCGCAGGGCGTAAGACCTGTTTTCACCCAGGATGCTCCGGTTATCGTAATCAACAAGGGAAGAGGCGGCGAATAATCGCTTTCGGTCGTAATCTTGTGGTTCCGTTTTTTTTCAAAAGATCCAGCTCCAACTGAAGATTTTTTAATCATCGGTCTCGGTAATCCTGAAAAACGATATTTTACTACGCGTCACAATATCGGTTTCCTTTTTGTCGAAAGTCTTGCATCCTATTTTAAATTCGGGGATTTCGAGTTCTCTAAAAAGGTGAACGGACTTGTTGCAAAAGGACAGATAGGCGAAAAAAACGTTATTCTGCTCAAACCTTCGACCTATATGAATAACTCCGGTAAAGCTGTAAAAAAAGCAAAAAAACTTTTCGGGATAAAACCGGAACACATTGTTGTCGCACACGACGAGATGGATATTGTTTTCGGCTCGCAGAGGATCAGAAAAAACGGCAGTTCCGCCGGTCACAACGGCATAAAGTCGATAATCTCAGAGCTCGAAACGCCCGATTTTACAAGAATCCGTCTCGGAATCGGCAAACCGCTGCCCGGAATCAACATCGCCGACTATGTCCTCTCGGAATTTTCGGAAGAAGAGCTCGAAACAATCTCAGAATCCCGTGAAAAATGGGCTGAAATCGCAAAAATGATCGTTTTGGAAAGTGTAGAAGCTGCGATGAACGCTTTCAACAAAAAGAACTGATGAAAATTCTTCTCATCGCGCCTCCCGTTTTCGATTTTTATTTCACAACCCACAGAATGGAGCCGCTCGGGCTTGAATATATCAAAGCAGCGCTGGAAAACGCGGGGCATAATGTCACTCTTTACGATGCAACAGCTTCCGGCAAGTTGAAGCGCGTCGCTACTCCGCCCGAATTTGCCTTTTTAGACAAATTTTATGAAGAAGACGCTTCTCCTTTTTCGCTCCACAACGGTTACAAAAGGTTAGGGGATAGTTTTCTAAAAATAGTTGATTTTATTAGTAAAAACAATTTCGATCTGATAGCTTTGAGTTCGCTTTTCTCGCCTTATCATCCCGATGTCGAAAATCTTGCCGCCGAAATAAAAAAGGTGACTGAAACACCGGTCGCTATCGGCGGAACGGCGGTCGGAGCGCAGAAAAAGAAGATCGCTGAAACCACGAATGCCGATTATCTGAGCTGCGGAAACGGTGACGTAACTCTGCCGCTTCTTGCCGGTGCGATGAGCGGAAAGACGGGTTTTGAAGAGGTTCCGGGGCTTATTTACAGGAAAAACGGTGAAATCATTTTCAACGAACCTTCGCTTGAACCGGCCTGGTGCGGAGATCTTATTCCGAAGCGTGAAAATCTGCGGTATTTCCGGAAGAAAAAAATCGCGAAAATTATTTTTTCGGCGGGATGCCGGAACCGCTGCGCCTTCTGCTCGATCCATCGCGACAACAGGCTCGCATTCAGAGAGATTTCTCACATAAAAGCTGAGCTTGAATATCTTGTGAGTATCGGCGCAGAAGTGGTCGACATTGAAGACGACGATATTTTTTCAAACGGAGAATATACTTCTCAGATTCTTGATATTCTTGAAGAAATGCACGCTAAAGGATTGTGCTTCACCGCAATGAACGGTCTTACTGCAAGAAATATTCTTCCTTTTGCCGAAAGGCTTGTTTCTTCCGGTTTCATCAAGCTTGATCTGTCGCTTGTGTCGGCTGAAAAAAGTGTCGCAAAAGGGCTTCACAGGCCTCACGGGATCGCTGAAATCGAAGAGATAATCAGGCGGACTGACGGAAAAACAGAAATCGAGGTTTTTCTTATTCCCGGTCTTCCCGGAACCGAGCTTGCCGACACCTGCACGACGCTTCTCCATCTGCATAAACTCGGCGTTAAAGGCGGTTTGAGCCCGCTTTATCTCGTTCCCGGCGTGCCGATGTTCGAGAAGATGGGAATTCCCGAAAATGTCCGCCTTTGCCGCGGAAGCGCGCTTTATCCCTTTGATGATGAAAAACGGGCAAATGTCGCATCACTGCTCAAGATTTCAAGGTTCCTCAACTATTCGCTTGATCATAAAAATGATGAAGACTATTCTGAATTTCTGCATTTTTTCAACGAATCACTGAAGCGCAGACGCTGGTTCAAACTGGGTAAGGACGGAATCTGGCGCGATTCGTTCGAATTTACCGAAAATTTTGAATTGTGAGCGGCTTCCAGAGCGTCACTTCTGAGATCCTGCGTTTTTTTCCTTGGTATTTTTTACCGCGAAAACTGCGAGACCGGTCAGAGCCGCGAAAATAATGATCGTGATTGCCGAAAATCCGAGCGAAAAGATGTCTGTCGCCAGCATTGCAAGTGTAGATAAAACCAAAACAATGATCGGAAACGGCTTTTTCTTCATGTTTTTTATCATTGTGACGGCAGCGCTGATTATAAGGATTCCGACGGCGCATTTTATGCCGCGGAAAGCGTTTTTCACGATCTCTATTTCAAGAAAATTGTCGAGAAAGCCTGAAATTATGAGGATCACGGCAAATGAAGGAAATACGATTCCGACTGTTGCCGCGATAGAACCGAGGATCCCAGCTTGTCTGTAACCGATGAAAGTCGCGCAGTTTATGGCGATAGGGCCGGGAGTAGATTCTGCAATAACGGTGACATTCATCATGTCGTCGTGAGTTATCCATTTTTTCTTTTCGACGCAGTTGTCTTCGATGACGCTGAGCATTGCATAGCCGCCGCCGAAAGTGAAAAAACCGATTTTCATAAACGTGAGAAAGAGATCAATCAGAATCCGCATAAAAAACCTGCATCAAAAACATTGCGTGGAATTGATACTGAAAAAAATGGAAAAAGCTATTTTAAGGGATTTGTTGTGAAAAGTTTGGAATTAGTCTGGGTAAACGAAGCGGAAATCATCAAAGGTTGCGGAACAATTTCCTGCTTTAGAGTATCTGATTTCAAGTCTGCAGGTTTTGCCTTGCCAAAATGATTCTGTCATTTCTTCACCGAACTCGATTTTTGTATTATTGAGGCCGCTGGGAAGGGTATTGTACTTGTTGTTAGACGGAGCAAATTTGTTGGTACTCCAAATATAGTCCTGACTGCTGCTGCCGCAAATCAACTTCATTGACATTGCTGTGGTTTCGTTGTTTACCGTAAGGTTGAATGCCAGCTCTGTAGGAAGCTTTGCATCATCTGAAACAGTGAAGTCAGGAGAAGTCAAAACCAAAACACCGCCGCTGTTGGCATTTTTGTTACGGTTAAGTGTCAATGCGTCATTACCTGAAACAGTTGTTTTTTCGGAAGAATCGACATTGCTTATCGTCCAAAGCTGCGGATTCGTCGTATCATTTATCCAATATTTGAAATCACCGTTCGGGATCTGATTTGCTTCAGGAGCAAGAATCTTTGCGATTCCCTTATCTCCGGCAATTGTCCAAGTTTTGCCGTTGTCAGCACTGAATCTGAACATATACTCGAAATCACCTGCATCCAGGAATTTGTAAGTCAGTTTGTATTCGTCGTTATTGCCGAAATCGTTGTTTTCCGCGATATTGACTTCAGCATCCGTCCAGTCTTCTTCTGCAATAACTGTGTCCGAATCTTTAGCTCTGACACCGAACTGAGCTTTGACACCCATCAAAGCAACAGACTTGTTGACAGTCTGGTCAGTAAGGCCTTCTATCCAGACTCTGCCGTAGAATGTGTCTGATGTTCCAGGGTAACCTTCAATCGTTTCCGGCCACTGCGTATGAGCCCAGCCTACAGTGCGTGCCGGCACGTTGTTGCATTCTCCGCCGAAGTAAACAAGTTCGAAATCATCTACGGTTATTTCGGTTTCACCGTAAGTAGAAGATTTGCCCAATCTGAGGACAAGCTGCAAATTGGAATTGTTCTGCCATTTGTCGTTCATTTCCGGGCCGAAAATAACTACTACATCGTGCATCTGAGGATTTTCGGTATCACCGAAATCAATAGCGTTGTTAAAGTCATTGGTGCGATGATTGTTGCTCTTGTCAACAAGAAAAGCGTTGCTTAAAGCGTTCCAGTTGTAAGAGTAATAATCATTGCCGCCTTCACCCCACATCAAGTTTACTACAACAGGTGACGGTTGTTTTGCAGCCATTCTGAATTTGATTCCGGTAGGAATTTCAGCATCTGCTGCCGTGGAGAACTTAGCAGTTTTTATAACTTTCTGGTTGCCGTCATATTTTGAATAGATTTTGAGAGCTCCGTCGACATTTGTGAATGTTACAACCGGTTCTCCGAGTTGAGTATATGTTGAAGAATCATCTTTTTCCCAGCTTTCAGGAACTCCAGCTTCACTCCAAGTGCCGCTGAAATCGCCGTTCGTAATCTGAAGACATCCTTCGGGAGTTGTCGGCTCGGTCGGTTCAACGGTCGGCTCGGTCGGTTCAACGGTCGGCTCGGTCGGCTCAACAGTCGGCTCGGTCGGTTCAACGGTCGGCTCGGTCGGTTCAACAGTCGGCTCGGTCGGTTCAACGGTCGGCTCGGTCGGCTCAACGGTCGGCTCGGTCGGTTCGTCGGTCGGTTCGTCGGTCGGCTCAACGGTCGGCTCGGTCGGTTCGTCGGTCGGTTCGTCGGTTGGCTCTTCAGTCGGTTCGTCGGTCGGTTCAACGGTCGGCTCGTCGGTCGGTTCGTCCGTTGGTTCTTCAGTCGGTTCTTCAGTCGGTTCTTCAGTCGGTTCGTCAGTCGGATTGGTCGTAGGTTCTTCCGTGGGCTCGTCTGTCGGTTCAACGACATCCTCGTCCGTTACTTCTTCATCGGGAAGTTTTTCTTCTGTTTTGCTGTCGCTTCCGCATGATGTAACGAACATCATAAACAGTACTGCGAAAGCTAATGCCGTAAATTTCTTCATTTTTTTGCCTCCAAAACTAAAAAGTGCCAAAATAAACGGTGAATGATAGTCTTATTTTTTATGAAAGCAATGAAAAAGTTTCTTCTTAGGGTTGCAAAAAAAATAAAAAATGATAAATAGGGCGGTTTTAATTGTTTCATGGAGAACAAAATGCAGAAAAACATCAAACCTTATTCGGGGCTTGTTCCGATAGTCGTTGAAAAGGAAGGCGGCGGTGAAAGGGCTTACGATATTTACTCGCGCCTTCTCAAAGACCGTATCATTTTCATCGGCGAAGAAATCACCGACGATCTTGCGAACGCGGTTGTTGCAGAGCTTCTTCTTCTCGAAGGACAGGACAGCGAACAGGATATTTCGATTTATATCAACAGTCCGGGCGGATCGGTAACGGCAGGACTCGCCATATACGATACGATACAGTACATAAAACCCGATGTTTCGATAATGTGTGTCGGGCAGGCTGCGAGCATGGCGGCCGTTCTTCTTGCAAGCGGTGCTAAAGGAAAAAGACTGGCTCTGCCGAATTCGCGCATAATGATTCACCAGCCGATGGGCGGTTTCCGCGGTCAGGCGACAGATATCGAGATTCAGGCGAAGGAGATACTTTTCATCAAAGACAGACTGCTTCAGATACTCCATTCACATACCGGCAAAGACATCGAAACTCTGCGTGCCGATATGGAACGCGATTTCTTCATGTCCGGCGAAGACGCCGTAAAATACGGTTTGATTGATAAGGTGGTAACAAAAAGATAGGTTAAAATGGCTCAGCGAAACAAACAGGATCTCCGCTGTTCTTTCTGCGGAAGATCTCAGACTGAAGTTGAAAGGATAATTTACGGCAGGAACGCATACATCTGCAACGAATGCGTGGAGATGTGTTCGGAACTTCTGACGGAGAATGCCGGCGCTGCCGGAAGGATAGGGAAGCCGGAAAGCTATAGCAGAAAAGAGGAACTCAGGACTACTCCGATGGAGATAAAATCCTATCTCGACAACTTCGTAATAGGGCAGGATTACGCAAAAAAAGTTCTCTCCGTCGCGGTTTACAACCACTACAAAAGGGTCGGTTCGTCGAAAAAAACGAGCATTCAGAAGAGCAATATCCTTCTTTTGGGACCTACCGGTTCCGGAAAAACCCTTCTGGCACGGACTCTGGCGACATTTCTTGATGTTCCGTTCAGCATAGCCGATGCAACGACTCTTACCGAAGCGGGATATGTCGGCGAAGATGTCGAAAACGTTCTTCTTTCGCTCATACAGGCGGCGAATTACGACATTGAAAAGGCCGAACGCGGCATAATCTATATCGACGAGATCGATAAAATCGCCCGTAAATCGGAAAATACTTCGATAACCCGTGATGTCAGCGGCGAAGGTGTGCAGCAGGCGCTTCTCAAAATCATCGAAGGAACGACTGCAAATGTGCCTCCGACGGGCGGCAGAAAGCATCCGCATCAGGAATACATCAAAATCAACACTTCGAATATCCTGTTCATTGTCGGCGGGGCGTTTGAAGGGATCGAAAAAATCATCGCCCGCAGAATAGGCAGGAAAAAAGTCGGTTTCTGTTCGGAGATCGGCAAAAAAACCGAAGAAAAACACATTCTTTCCGAGATCCAGCCGGAAGATCTTCTCCGTTTCGGTCTCATTCCCGAGCTTATCGGCAGACTTCCGATGACTGCCTACCTTGAAGAACTTACTCCCGAAGATCTGCGCAGAGTCCTCACCGAGCCGAAAGATGCACTTGTGTCTCAGTATAAAGAGCTTTTCGCGCTTGACGGGATCGAACTGACCTTTACAGACGAAGCTCTGGCCGAAATCGTGCAGAAGACCGAAAAGCTCAAAACGGGTGCCAGAGGTTTGCGCAGAATCCTCGAAACGGCAATGCTCGACATAATGTATGCCGCGCCCGGAGAGAAGGAAAAACTTAAAGAAATAGTTGTTACACCCGAGGTGATCACATCAGGTAAGGAACCGAAGAAAATATACAAAACAGAACAATCCAAGAACAGAAATTCCGCAAAAGGAGCTTAGTTTAAATGACTTCCGCAAATACTTTTCCCCTTTTCTTATACAACGATATAGTTGTCTTTCCGTTTTATTCGTTCACTATTTCCGTTGATGACCGCTATGAACACGAAGTCTTCAGCAGGGCTTTCGAAAAAGAAGAACAGGTCGTTGTTGCGGCGTTTGAAAAACTTCCGGATGATCCCGAAAGAAGCATTTTTCTTCCGGTGGCGACACTTTGCGACGTCATTCACTTGGAAGAAGTCGAAAACAAAAGGTACAAAGTCGTTCTCGCAGGAGCGAAACGTGTTCTTTTTCACTCATACGAAAGAAATCCGCGGACTCATCTTTTTACGGTAAAAGTCAAAGAGTTCAAAACGACTTTCCCGAAGGAGAAAGATCCGGCAGTCGCAAGAAGAATCCTTGAAGACGCTCTCAGGAGATACTTTGATATAGCAGGATTTCCGCCGGAAAAAGTAAACCAGCTGACTGAGGAGGAGAATCTGGAGGATTTCGTCGACTGCTGTGCCGCATCCCTTGATCAGGCCATGGATCCGAAAGGTTTCCGAAAAGTCCTGGAAGAACCTGACCTCTATAAAAGAATAGTCGCTCTGACAAAGATTTTCCTTGCAGAGACAAATATCGCAAACATTGAGAGCGAGATAGACGAAGAGGTTCACGAGCGTTTTGAAAGAAGCCAGCGTGAGCAGTTCCTGAGGGAAAAGATACGTCTTCTCAACGAGGAGCTCAACGGTGAAAACTATCAGGGCGAACCCGAAGCCGATCCGAACAAAAGCATAAATTTTGACGTGAACTCGTTCAAAGCTCCGGAATATGTGAAGGAGCGGCTTAGAACAGAAATGACTAAGGCTGCGCGCATCCCGCCGTTTACGCCGGAACAGGAAGTTATCAGAAATTATATCGAAACGATCCGTTCTCTTCCGTGGGATGAATCGACGAAAAGCGAAATAGAAATAGAGCGTGCGAGAAAGCAGCTTGACGATGACCACTACGGTCTTTCCGAAGTGAAGGAAAGGATCCTGGAATATCTTGCAGTTCTCAAACTTTCGGGCAACCTCAAAGCTCCGATAATCTGTCTCGCAGGTCCTCCCGGAGTAGGCAAAACTAGTATCGCATCCTCTCTGGCTGCTGCAACTGGAAGAAAGTTCATCCGTCAGTCTTTGGGCGGAGTAAGAGACGAAGCTGAGATACGCGGTCACAGACGCACCTATCTTGCTGCAATGCCCGGCAAAATAATTCAGTCCCTCCAGAGGGCTAAAGTTAATAACCCTTTGTTTTTACTTGATGAAATCGATAAACTCGGTGCAGACTACAAAGGCGATCCGTCGTCTGCTCTTCTCGAAGTTCTGGATCCCGAGCAGAATAAAACTTTTACTGATCATTTCCTTGATCTTGAATTCGACCTCAGCAATGTCCTTTTTGTTGCAACGGCAAACGACAAGAACAAAATTCCGGTCGCTCTGAAAGACAGAATGGAAGTAATCGACATCGACGGATATACGACTTTCGAGAAGAAAAATATCGCGAAAAAGCACCTCATTCCGAAAGAGAAAGAACTCAACGGAATTAAAGATACTAATCTTGAATTTACTGATAAGGCTTTGGATTTATTGATAAAATCTTATACTTGCGAAGCCGGCGTCAGAGAACTTGAAAGAAAAATCGCATCAATCTGCCGGAAAACTGCTCTCGCCAAAGCGGAGGGAAAAGAAACTGAAGCTACGATAACCGAAGAAAACCTGCAAAAATTCCTCGGAGTAGAAAAATATTCCGAAGATGCAATCGGCAAAGAGCCCGAGATCGGTGTCGTAAACGGTTTGGCCTGGACTCCCTACGGCGGAACAGTGCTTCAGGTCGAAGCGATAAAATATCCCGGCAAAGGCGGTTTTGAAGTCACCGGAAGTTTGGGCGATGTAATGAAAGAATCTGTAAAGATTGCGGCAAGTTATGTCCGCTCGCTCTTTTCTGGAAATAAAATTGTCGATGACAAAATCTGGGACAAGCAGACTATCCACATCCACTTTCCCGACGGCGCCACACCGAAAGACGGCCCGTCTGCCGGCGGCGCAATTTCACTTGCGATAGCATCACTGATGTCGGGAATTCCGGTGCAGCCGAAAATTGCTATGACAGGCGAAGTCTCGCTCAAAGGAAAAATCACGAAAATAGGCGGCCTCAAAGCCAAAGTC
>Ga0310690_10002348_pt1 | contig 31018 bp, 25 predicted proteins | sample AusTroGonzalo_MG_2_FD_207661 | JGI IMG/M metagenome (GOLD analysis project Ga0310690, IMG submission 207661) | Bovine rumen microbial communities from tropical cattle in Woodstock, Queensland, Australia - Gonzalo_04 (v2) (version 2) | ecosystem: Host-associated > Mammals > Digestive system >...
AACACCCGTAACGTTGAAACGCTTCATGAAATAGGTGCCCTTCTTGCCGTCCCGATATACCACATTGTACACGGTACGGTCATCGCCACGTTTGAAAACGGCTATATGGATGATGTCTGTGCCGACGAAGAGTTTCTCTGCTACTTTCATCACCTTATATTTGCCGTCCTTATGGAAGACGATGATATCGTCAATGTCGGAGCAGTTGAAGAGGAATTCATCCTTTTTGAGTCCTGTTCCGACGAATCCTTCTTCGCGGTTGATATACAGTTTCTCGTTGTTCTCCACAACCGCTTTGACGTTGATAGCACCGAAATTGCGCACCTCTGTACGACGCGGATAAGCTGCGCCGTATTTGGATTTGAGCATCTCAAACCAGGAGATTGTATAGTCGGTGAGATGGTTCAGATTCTTTATGCAGGCTTTTATCTTCTTCTCAAGCTCTTTCATCAGCTCATCCGCTTTCTTAGAGTCGAACTTGGTGATGCGGATCATTCGGATTTCAAAGAGTTTCTCAATATCCTCCGTACGCACCTCACGGATGAGTTGCGGTTTGAACGGCTCGAGAGCAAGATCGACGAACTCGATGAGTTTCTCTTTGTTCGGCGCGTTTTCGTATCCTTCCTGCTTATAGATCCGGTTTTCGATAAAGATTTTCTCCAGCGAGGTATAGAAATATTTCTCTTCGAGTTCTCCTTTCTCTATTTCCAACTCCCATTTGAGGAGCGCTTTGGTATAATCGGTAGAGAGGCGGAGAAGGTTACTGACAGAAGTGAAGATCGGTTTCTTGTTCTCGACTACGCAGCAATTGGGACTGATGTTCACCTCACAATCGGTGAAGGCATATAGCGCATCAATGGCTTTGTCGGAAGACGATCCCGGTGCAAGTTGGACAACTATACGTGCCGTATCGGCCGTAAAATCATCTATTTTGCGGATTTTAATTTTACCTTTCTGATTCGCTTTGAGGATAGTTTCGATGATCTTAGAGGTCGTCGTACCGTATGGTATTTCGGTGATGACGAGGGTCTTATTGTCATCGGCCTTTTGGATCCGTGCACGAATTTTGACAGCTCCGCCTCGTTCTCCGTCATTATAGCGCGCGACGTCTATGACACCGCCCGTCGGAAAATCGGGGAACAATTGGAAAGGTTCATTGCGGAGATAGGCCAGCGATGCATCGCACAGTTCATTGAAGTTATGCGGCAGGATTTTAGAGTTTAGTCCGACGGCAATTCCTTCGACACCTTGCGCGAGGAGAAGAGGGAACTTAACGGGCAGATGAATGGGTTCGTTCTTACGGCCGTCGTACGACTTCATCCATTCGGTCGTTTTTGGATTGAAGACCGTTTCGAGCGCAAACTTGGAGAGCCTTGCTTCTATATAACGGGGCGCAGCGGCTCCGTCTCCCGTAAGGATATTTCCCCAGTTTCCCTGGCAGTCAATGAGCAGATCTTTTTGTCCGAGTTGGACGAGTGCGTCACCGATAGAAGCATCACCATGCGGGTGATACTGCATGGTTTGCCCGACGATGTTCGCAACCTTGTTGTACTTGCCGTCATCCACCTGCTTCATTGCGTGCAGGATACGACGTTGCACAGGTTTGAGTCCATCTTCGATAGCCGGCACGGCACGCTCCAGTATCACATACGACGCATAATCCAGGAACCAATCCTGGTACATGCCCGTCAAATGATACTTCACCGCATCATTGAATCCGCCCTGAGCCGCCATCTATCAGCCGAGCTTTTTATTGATGAAGATATATGCCAAGATACCTGCCAATTCCAGTATCATAGCAGCAATGAGCAGCCAGTTTTCCGGCGCTGCAAACTTATAAATCACGAGGCAAACGACGCCCAACAAGAGGAGTATAACTCCCAAATACTTTAAAGCTGAGTTCATATATAACGCGTTATTTTAATTGCGAGTGCAAAGTTACAACTTTTTTTGCAAATATGCAAATTTTCGCGCATTTTTTTGCAAAATTGCTTTACGCGTATAGGGAAGATTAGCGGATGAAGCGGTATATGCCCCCCGGTAGGGAGCGGATAAGGCCGTTGAGTTCAAGAAGCATAAGGTCGGAAGAGACATCACTGTAGGGCAACTGTGTCTCCATTACAAGGAGGTTGATGTGCAGACCTTCGTCGGCTTCTTGCAGCTTGGAAAGGATAAGTTGTTGCGCCGGTGTAAGGTCATCACGGAGGCCTATGAGTTCCGTTTGGACAGGTTGAGCGGGTTGTTGCTTGGTAGTCCACCCCATGAGAGCTATAAGGTCTTCCGCACAAGTAATAAGATGTGCTTTATTGGTTCGAATAAGATTGTTACAACCTCCTGAACACAGATCGCTCGGACGCCCCGGGAAAGCGAAGAGTTCACGGTCATAGTCGGAAGCCATACGAGCAGTAATGAGGCTACCGCCTTTGTCTTTGGACTCGACGACGACAACGGCATCGGCCAACCCTGCGACAATTCTATTGCGCTGAACGAAATTCGCTGCGATAGGTTCAGTGCCCGAAGGAAACTCGGTAAGCAATCCGCCGTTTTCGAGCGTACGGATAGCATCCGGGCGGTGTTGCTGCGGGTATATACGGTCGAGACCATGAGCAGGAATGATGATGGTAGGCACGCCATTTTGCATAGCGGATCGGTGAGCGGTTATGTCGATACCATAGGCGCCTCCGCTGACGATGGTAAGATTGTCAAGACGTTCATGTAGTTCGCGCACAAGTTTGGAGGTCAGTTCGATGCCCGTTTGCGTGGGGCGGCGCGTACCGACTATGCTAACGATATGTCCTTCCGACGGGCGCACATTACCTTTGCTATATAGGAGTAGCGGGCGATCGGGACATTGACGGAGACGGTAGGGGTAGTCTTCGTCTGCAAGTGTCCATACCCGTATGCCGTGCGCGTTGATCCAATCAAGTTCTTTGTTTGCGCGGGTAAGGGCTTCTGTCATACCGGGCTCGTCTATGTGACGCCATGCTTCTTCTGCCGATCCGTAATGGTCGATCAGAGCAAGGCTCTTACGCAGACTATTGCGAAAGAGGAAGGAAAGCGCAAGCCATATGTTCGTTTGGTCATTTGTCATTTTCGTGGTTTCGAGCTCTCGAGACAACGACATATCGAAGGAGAGCGACCAAAAGAACGCCGACAAGGGCTCCGATAAAATCAGCCAAGAAATCCGCCCATTCACCTGAACGCGTGCGAGTGCAGTAATGCTGCAAGAATTCCAAAAGGCCTCCGTATAGCGTAACGCTCACGCACGTGATTATATAATAAAGGTGAAGGATGAAAGGCGAACGGCGAGAGGGGCGTTTATGCGCTACAGGGATCATCCAGGTGATGGCAAGGAGCGTGTACATGAGCCCGTGAATGAGTTTGTCGCTCATCCGGAAACCAACGGGAACCTGCGGGCTTTCCCACAGGCTCACCACAGCTATTGCGACCGTCAACAAGACGGCCGGAATAAAGGTCATATAAGATCTCTTACGAACGATCAGACAGATGTACTTTAACACCGTAACACAAATCACCGGCATCGCCCAAACCCGGAACGATATACTTCTTGTCGTTCAGAATCGGATCCACTGCAGCACACCAGAGGGTCACATCCGGACTGTCATTAAGGGCTTTACGCATGTACTCGATCGATCTCGGTGTCGCGATTGCACAACATAAATGCGTATGCACAGGCTTACCATGTCTGAGAAGCGCAAGATACCCCACCTCCATCGACATACCGGTAGCCAACATCGGGTCAGCCACGATCAGCGTTTTGCCTTCGACAGAAGGCGCTGCCATATATTCAGCAACTATCTCCAACTCACCTGCAGCATTGACGCGACGGTATGCACTAAGAAAGGCATTCTCAGCACGATCAAATATATTCAGAAAACCCTGATGCAACGGAAGTCCGGCACGGAGGATGGTTGCCAGCACAATTTGATCGGAAATGGTATTCACCGGCGCTATGCCAAGCGGAGTCTGCACCTCTGTAGGTTCATAGCTGAGTGCCTTGCTCACCTCAATAGCCATAAACTCACCTATTCGCTCTATGTTTCGGCGGAAACGAAGAGGATCTTTCTGAATGTTCACATCACGAATCTCACTCAGATACATATTGAGCACACTGTTTTGCTCGGAGAGATTAATTACTTTCATATAATTGACAGTTAACAGTTGACAATTAAAAAACTGCGCAAAGTTACACATTTTTTTGCATATATGCAAATTTTTTTGTACCTTTGCACGATTTTTCGAGTAAAGGTATATGAAATCATTGGTTTATCAGGATTCCACAATTGCTTTTGTGACAGCAGCGGCACAGACGAGTATGCTGATTGAGCAGTGCGGCGATCACGCTCGTGAAGAGTGGATTGAGCAGATGCTGCGTATATTGCCGGTGCTCTATTTGCGTACCCGATTGGTAGAGCCGGACAGAGAATTGGAAGACGAGCCTCAGCGGTTCGTGACAGAAGAAGATTATAACTATGCGCTGGTCGGCATACGTCAGTTATTGGGATCAGACGATGCGTATCTGGATGTGTTTGTCGATCAAGGCGTTTATACAGACGAGGTACAAACAGCATATATATCCGAAGGTTTGGCAGATATCTATCAGGAGATTCGAGACTTGGCGGCGGCATTTCAGACAGGTGAAGAGGCTGTTATGCACGAAGCGGTGATTGCTTGTCGCGAAGCGTTTGATACACATTGGGGACAAAAACTACTCGCAGTGATGCGTGCTTTACATGCAATATCCAATACATCATATTAATAAAGACCTGCTACAATGGATGCCTATAGCGGCGTTTGAGGGAGAAGTAATCGTGGTGGATCGCGAAGAGCAAGTAGCGGAGGCAGTAGCATATCTCAAGACACAGAAAGTTCTTGGCGTGGATACAGAAGCTCGTCCGAGTTTCCAGCGAGGCATACACTACCCTACGGCACTGGTTCAAATAGCGAGCCATGAGCGTTGCTATCTCTTTCGTCTTACCCATATAGGTATGCCGGAGGCATTGGCAGAAGTGTTTGCAGATCCGGAAATTTGCAAAGTAGGCCTGGCGTTTAAAGACGACATCAACGGTCTTCGCAGACGACGCGATTTTATACCGGCGAATTGTATTGATGTACAATCAATGGTAGCCAAGTACGGGATTTTAGACTTGGGGTTACAGAAGATTTTCGCTATCTGCTTCGGTAAGAAGATTTCGAAGTCGCAGCAGTTAACCAATTGGGAGAACAGTCATCTGACACCCGAGCAAGCACGTTACGCATCTACAGATGCATGGGCAACGCTTCTGATATACGAGGATTTGCTGGCGCATGAACCGTTGGAGCGCGAGACAGTAGAGGCACTCAAGCGGAAGGAGAAAGAGCGAATGATTGAGCATCAGCAGGAGATACAAGATCAGCGTTTGCGGGAACAGGGTATTGAGCCGCCGCCTCATATGACGCTGGAGGAGCGCGAGGCACGCCAAGCTGAGAAACGGCGGGAGGCGCGCAAGCGCAAACGACATAATGCCGCTGCGCGCAAGGCTTTGGAGAATCAGAAGAAATTAGCAGAGGGAGGTTCAAAGCCTAAAAGAAAGAGTCAAAAACCGAAAGATTCCAAAAAGAAATAAGATGAAACGAATTATCATTATTTTGTGCACCGTATTCAGTACATTGTGCGCATTTTCCGAAGTCAAGTACGTATTCTATTTCATTGGCGACGGCATGGGTTCCAACCAAGTGTTAGGGGCGGAGATGTACCGTTCAGCTATACAGGGCGAACCTCTCGGGCGAGTACAAACGCTGATGACGACGTTTCCCTATTCAGGTCATGCGTCGTCGTATTCGAAGAGCAACGGCATCACTGATTCGGCAGCAGCCGGTACGTGTCTGGCGACGGGAAGCAAGACGAAGAACGGCATGTTAGGGATGGATCAAGACAGTGTGCGTGTGACGAGTATAGCGGAAGAACTGAAAGCACAAGGCTGGGGTGTAGGTATTATGACGACCGTGGCTATTGACCATGCGACACCTGCGGCATTCTACGCACATGTACCGAAACGCAGCGATTACTACAAGATAGGCAAGCAGTTGAGCGAGAGTCAGTTTGATTTCTTCGGTGGTGCGGGATTCCATTATCCGAACGGCAAGCACGACGACAAGAAAGAGAACTTGTACCGTTTAGCAGAGAAACGCGGTTACACGATCGCGCACGGCATAGAGGAAGTCGATATGCAATGCTCAAAAATGATTCTTGTACAGAAAGATGATGATCAAGGTACTAAGCATGGCGATAATTTACCCTATGCTATTGACCGCAAGGAAGGCAATTTGACGCTTTCACAGATAGTAGGCACGGCTATACCGTTTTTAGAGGCTCGCTATGAGAAGTTCTTTATGATGGTAGAGGGCGGAATGATTGATTATGCCTGTCATGGCGATGACGCGGCAACGGCTTTCGGTGAAGTATGGGACATGGATGAAGCTATGCGCGTGGCGTACGCGTTCTATGAGGCACATCCGGAGGAGACGCTGATTGTAGTGACAGCAGACCATGAGACGGGCGGTATGGCTCTTGGAAACAGTGATTATACGCTGCATCTGGATCAGTTGCAGTATCAGAAATGCTCGGCGTGGGTAATTAGCGACCAGATTTCGAAGCTGTTTGACGGAAAACAAAAACCTTCGTGGGAGCAGGTACAAGATATATTCCGCGCGCAGTTGGGATTCTGGGAGCAAGTAGAGATTGAGGATGATGAGGAGAAGGAGCTGAAAGCATTATACAAAGCGACTTGCAAGAAAGAGAAAAACGTCAAGACAATGTATAAGAAGTTGAACAAACTGAGTGATGCCGGTGTAGCATTACTTAACAAGAAAGCTCATGTAGGTTGGACAACTCGTGGCCATTCGGCACATGCGGTACCTATCTTCTCTATCGGTTCAGGAGCCGTATATTTATCCGGCTGGCACGATAATACAGAGATTGTTCCGCTGATGCGCAAAGCGATAGCGCAATAAAAGACAAAAGAAAACGGCTCGCCGAAACGAGCCGTTTTTGTTTGCATGAAGTGATGATTAACGTACTTCCTGACCGAATGCATTGTAACGTACACCGGCCTTTTCGATAATCAGCATACCGTTCTCGATAACCTTCACTGTTTTTGCAGCTGCCTCGGTGTTATCAATTGCGGAAGGCTCATTATGCGCTACATAGAAGAACTTGTGCCACCAATCTTCACCACCGTCGCCATTCGGGCGGAAATAGACAGTAACCTTTCCTGCATGACTTGCATCAACTACGTAGTTATTGCCTTCACCTCCAGGATACCAAGCGCCTAATTTATCCTTGTCACAACGAACAATTTGGAACTCATCATTCTCAGCTAAAGTAACGTCTAATGCATACTCCTCGCCCTCTGCTGCTTCATTCAGCACAAAGAGATGCTCAGCATTCAACGAAGCATAGTCCCATGTACTCTCAACGCCGTTGACAACACCAATCAGGTAGTAGCCATTCGCCAATACCGGTTCCGGTTCTGCAGGGAAAGTAACCGTCAATTTGCCAGATGCGAATTCATATGTGAAAATGTACTCACCTAAAACATCCGGTTGGAGAGAAATCGACTTTTGTTTGACCTCTTCTTCTTCTCTTTTGAGTCCCTCAACCCAGTTGTAATCACGATGAATCTTGTAATTCTCTTCGCCTTCATTGTCTTTACCAAGCCATTCGTCAGCACGGATAACCTTGAAGTCATACCAGTATTTGTCAAGTTCCAAAGTCTTGCTTGCCGATTTACCATCCTCTGCGAGTTCGAGAGCAATCGCATCCTCAGCTTCCCAACCATCGATACCGATCAACTTGATCTCCGGAGCAACGAAAGCACCTTCCAAAGTAAACTCTGTGCTCTCCTCACCCTTCTTATAGGTAACCTTTACGTCGCCTTCTTCAGCTAAGATGAAGCAAACGTTAGCATCTTGATCCTTGTACAAGCCAGCAGCTTTTTCGCTCATATCATCAATACCCTTAGAGGTATCCCATGTACCATCCTCCGTAACTTTCAGTTGGTATTTACCAGCAGCCAATTTCTCAAAGGTATAGGTATCCTCAGTAGATTTAACTGCATCGCCCCACCATGCTTTCTCCTCACCAACGAGGTTCGCAGAACCGGTGATATAGAACTTAGCCACCTCCGGAACGACAAACTTACCAATAACTTTGAAAATAACCTCTTCGTCTTTTACAACGTAAACAATCTGTACCTTGCCTGCCTCTTGGAGCGTGAAGCAAATGTTTTTGTCCTTATCAGCAGTTACACCCTCAGGCTTCTCGGTTAACTCATCGTAGCCAAGGATAGGATGTTCATCCTCCCACGTACCATCGGGCAGTACTTTAAATCTATATTCCTGATCTGCTTTCAAAGTCAATTCGAGTGTGTCTTCCTCCGACTTAATAGCCTGCTCATTCCAAGCTTTGCCCGGAGCGCCTGCATCGGTAACGAATGCGCTATCGCCGGTTGCATAGAACTTAGCGGGAATAACTACGCCTTCCGGGAAAGTAACGGTTAAAGCGTTAGTAGCGAATGTCCATGTAAATGTATATTCTCCATCTAAGTCTGCGGAGAGTGACATGTTATCACCATTTCCACTTATACCTTCTTGGGTATTTGCTTCACGAGTAAAGGATTTGCCATTACCACGCCATCCATCATTGATAATTGTCTTAAACCCGTATGCACCTTGCGTCAATTCTACCTTAATAGAAGCTGTGGCTTTGTCATCGGAAAGAACCATGTCTGCAGGAGTCCAGCTATTGAATGTACCTGCGAGTTGAGCTTTATCATCAACTTCTGCTTCTTCCTTAAATTCAGCTACTGCATTGTAAGCCTTCGTCTCTGCATTAAGGGTAAAAGTAACGTCATATTCACCAGCCTTTTCTATGGTGAAAGATGCGTTTCCTGATTGTGGGTAAGCAACATTGTAACTATGGTCTGTTACAATCTTGTACTCGATAGGACCTGCTGGTAAGGTTTTGTCTTCAAACTTGATAGTGTAAATACCATCAACAAGAGTCATGTCATTAGCCTCCAATGTCGGAGCCCATGCTGTACCAAACAAAGCGGCAGAAGATCCTACTACCGTGTAAGTAGTGGCGAACATTGCAGTACTAAACAATGCCGCCATCAAAAAAGAAAAGATTTTCTTCATGATAAAAAATAATTAAATTTAAGTGAATTGATGTAATACTATTATATTGTACGTGCGCGCACGCAAAAAAAGCATGGGTAGCCGCAATGCGGCTACCCTGCTCTCTATTTATCGGATTTGACCTACAACATTGTATGTCTTGTCACCCTTGATGATCAACAACTGACCATCACGGAGTACTTTGACAGCCGTAGCCTCAGCATTTGTGTTGTCGATGGTTGTAGTTGTATTATCCGGGAAGGTAATTGCAAGCTTCTTGTTTTCAAATGTCCATGTAAAGATATACTCACCTGCCATATCCGCTTCCAGTTTGATATTATAAGCATTCTCAGCAGAGAGGGATTCTCCAGCGGCAGGATAACCACGGTGGAGACGATATTCATCACCTTGTGCTCCCGGAAGACTCAGATATATACCATCCTCAACAATCTTAAAGTACACATCCTCTGCTTCTGTCAGTGTTAATTTTCCTGTTGCTTTTTCTGTCTCAATATTGACGGTCAAGTCCAAATCACTTGCGTAATCATTCCATGAGCCATGAACAGCCACTGTACGCAAAGCCTCTGTAGCTTCAATAGTAATAGGACAACCCGGCATCGTAAGTTTACCATTTTCAATAGTTACTTCCGTTTCAGGATTTTCAGTATAATATGCTCTTACGTTCATTTTGTAAGCATCGTTAGTAACCGCAGATGTTATCTTCAATTCGCTCAATTCTTCGATCATTGCGCCATTACTCAACAATGCATCATTCTCATCACGCACTTCAAGCCATGCATGTGCCGGATTCTCTGCTATTGTTACTTTCGACGTATTAAGATCCGGGAAACTAATTGCCAATTTATCCTCTGCGAATGTCCATGTAAAAGTATATTCTCCGGCCTTATCTACATGAAGTTTCATTGATTCTGCAGAAGGATTATTGATATCACTTGCCTCTCTGTGACCACGATAGAATTCATAGTTTCCATATGCACCACTGATACTTTGCCAAGTGCCATCAACCAACATTCCGAAGTAATAATCCCACGGAGTAGCTGCATTAAGCGTATAGGTAGCAGTTCCTGCCGCAGCATTTACTACCATAGGAATAGCATCCTCCAAATCCCAGCCATCCAAGCCAAGGAGACTTATTGTTTTTTCCGCTCTGTCAACAGCAATAGTGATGGGGAATTCCGGCATAACCATATTACCCTCATCATCAATCTCCACTGTGGTCGTCTCGTCACCAGTCTTGTATGCACGGAGATTATACGGTTTATACACTGCATCTTTTGATGATGTAGAAATATTGAGAACTGTACGTTCCTTAATAACGCTACCATCTGCAACCGGTGTACCTGCGTTTTTAACATCAAGCGTAATATCTTTCGCCATACTTAAACGCACTACCGAGTTTCCCCACTCCGGATAGATAATACCCAAAGAGTCATTCTCATAAGTCCAAACAAAGGTATAGTCACCTGCCTTGTCGATTTTAATATTCAACGCCGGATCAATGGAGATAAAGCCCTTAGCTCCCGTATGATCACGATGGAATGTATAAAGACCGTCGCTACCATACAAACTTCTCCAGTCATCATTTACAACCACTTTAAAGCCATAGGTTACATCCGGCGTATCAAAGTGAACTACAAGCGAAGCTGTGATACTATCTTCAGCGGGAGTAAATGCAGCTCCATATTTCCAGTCGTCTCCAACCTTATCCCACTCGCTACCAAGGTGAATAATCGGAAGTATTTTCTTTTCTTTTATAAGAGTTGCGGTAGCCGTAATATCCTTAGTAGAGGCATTAAACGTAATAGTTACATTATATGTACCCGCCTTGTCCACTTCCAATTCATAATTATCTTTCCAATCCTCACCTTTACCCCAGTTACCATTAGCCCAATCGTGATCTTTTACGACCTTGAATGCTATTGCAGATGACATTTCTACATTGTTATATGTTTTGGTATATAGACCATCAACCAGCTCCATATCATTATCTGTATTCGCAGGATCCCAAACGGTACCAAAGAACGAAGCTGTACCAGCGATAGTATATGTCGGAAGAAGATCTACCTCTGAGGGTAAAGTGGTAGATGCACAGATGATAGGATTACCAGAATCATTGATATCTGTATTAGGCTTAAATACTATCACATAGAACGGGCCATCTACGTAATAGATAGCAGCATTATCCGTTCCCCAGTCATTACCAGGATAGTTCATGTTTGTCAAATCCGTACCTGCATAACCAGGGGTGGTATTATCTCTACCTAGAGCACCTGTCCAAACACCGCTTTCCAATTGGATTTTAAATTCAATAGTACCTTCTTGCTGATCGAGTTGAAGGTACTCATAATACCCTTTTTCACTTACATTCATTGCTTCTGGGGCTCCCCAACCATAAGGACCTCCTACAAACCAATAGGAGTTCGTTGCAAACATCGTTACGCTCAAAAGCGCAATCAAAAAAGTAGAAAAAATCTTTTTCATAATGATTAGATTTTTTAGTTAAACATTTTGTTAATTAATAATTTGTTTGTTTTTGTTTGTTATTGTAAAAACTATTGTTTCTTCACAAAAATCGCACAAAGGTACAACATTTTTCGGACATATGCAAACAAAAAAGACATTTTTTATCATTTTTGTGTATTTTATTGTCAAAAAAATGTCATTTTGGGGTGTCAGGTAAGGTTAAACCCATGTAGTGATATGCTTAAGCCCAGCACATAACCCTCTCGGGATGTACTGGGCTTTGCCTTTAGCAGGGTATAGCAAGGCTATACGTTTATACCGTGGCTACGATGTCCCACACAAAAGCTCGGACACCAACTTCCTCGTTGCGGAGATCCAGTTTCTTGACAGCCTCCAGCAGCTCGGGGACTTTCTCGTCGTCGATGATTGTGATGACGCAGGAGTTCATTTCCGGCCATGCGTGGGTTCCACGACGAGGTTCACCGCCGTTGGTACCGCGACCTTGCACTTGCTCGAAGAAAGTGAATCCGCGTATGCCGAGGATGTCCAACATATATTCTACTCTACCCGTGTTCGCTTGGTTGAACACTATCATAACGCTTTTCATTTTTCGTCTCCTTTCTTAACCTTAATATCCATGAAGATGAATTTCTTGCGGAGGGCTTCCTTCTTATCCCTGTCGCCATGCTTGGTCATAGAGCCGTAGAGAACAGGCACAAGGAAGAGGGTAAGGAAGGTCGAGACGGTAAGACCACCGATGACGACGATACCCAGCGGTTGCCACATCTCTGCGCCTTCACCTGACGACACAGCCATCGGCACCATACCGAGCACGGTAGTGAAGGCCGTCATGAGGATGGGTCGGATACGACTGCGGCCGGACATCGTGATGGCTTTGTTGAGTTCGAAGCCACGCTCACGCATCAAGTTGATATAGTCCACGAGCACGATACCGTTCTTGACGACGATTCCGACAAGGAGTACGACACCAAGTGCGCCGACCATATCGAGCGAACGGCCGGTGATCCACAATGCCATGATGACACCGGTGAAGGCCGGGAAGATGGTCAACATGATGATGAACGGCATACGGAGCGACTCGAACTGCGAAGCCATCGTGATATAAACGAGCAGCACGATAAGCGCCATCAAAAGAATCATATCACGGAACGTCTCCTGCTGATCTTCATACGAACCCGCAAGATGAGTTGCGTAGCCGACAGGCACATCCAATTGCGGGAGTACGTTCGCCTCTATCTGGCTTGCCAATTCACCAAGTGAGGTGTTGTACGGTGTTACCTTGACGGTGACAATACGCTGACGAGACTTACGCTCGATGGTAGGCGGTGCCCAGTACTCACCGATAGAAGCTACTTCGGAGAGTTTCACTTTCTTGCCTGCCGGAGTCGGAATCGTGAGATCCATGATGTCGGAGATCGAGTTACGATCCTCTTCCTGCAGACGTACGACGATGTCGTGCTCCGAGCCATCATCCTTGAGGTAGCCGCAAGACATACCTGCTACGCGGTTGCGAAGGTAGGTAGAGATGGTCGCGGATGACAATCCAAGACGCGAGGCTTTCTCTTTGTCCACGGTGATTTTAATATCCGGACGATCGTCCTCACGGCTGATATTGACGTCACGTGCGCCCGGAAGCGCCATACAGAGACGACGAGTCTGGTCAGCAAGTTGCGAAGTCTTATCGAAATCATAACCGTAAATCTCGACGTTCACAGTGTTACCGCTGCTACCCGGGCTATTTGATGCTACTTGACACTGGTACTCAACGATCTCCGGATAACGCGCCATCTCCTGACGCAGGATCTCGGCGATTTCCCAAACAGACTTGTCACGCTCCCATTTCTTGGGCAGACGCACGGTCATCTGGATCTTGTTGTTCATCGTCGATGAGAAAAGAGCTGCGATCGTCGCATCATCGTTCGAACCGGCAGATGTATTGATGAGTTCGATCTCCGGCACGAGTACCATGAAGCGTGTCTCGAGAGCACGTGCGGTCTTGAGCGTCTCCTCAATACGCGTACCGCGTTGGAGTTTGACGGTGACGGAGAGACGACCGTTATCCTGCTCCTGCATAAAGTCCGTACCAATACGGCCGGTGAAGACTGGAATGAGGGACGCACCGAAGATACCGAAGATGGCTACGATCGTGATGAACTTATGGTTCAGACACCAACCGAGTGCGCGCTCGTAGTAACTATCAATAACATCGAGCATGCGCACGACTGTTTTGTCGTACCAACTGCGTTTGCCTGCCTCGTCATCAATGAGGTTTCCGTTCTCGTCCACATGCACTTTCTTGGCTCTGAGGAGCTTGGAGCAGAGCATAGGCGTGAGTGATATAGCGACGAGCGTCGAAGTACAGCAGACCACCGTCACGATCCAACCGAGTTCATGGAACATGATACCCGCCATACCGTTAAGCATGGTAAGCGGTACGAACACCGCCACGAGCACGAGGGTTGTAGCGATGACAGATACCCATACCTCGTTGGTAGCGTAAATAGCCGCTTCGTGCGGATCTTCGCCACGCTCTACGTGACGAGTGATGTTCTCAAGCACGACGATCGCATCATCAACGACCATACCGATCGCGATCGTGAGCGAACAGAGGGAGATGATGTTGAGCGACGAGTCAGCCACGCCGAGGTAGATGAACGCCACGATGAGGGCGATCGGGATGGTGATACCGATGATGATCGTTGCACGCCATTTGCCGAGGAAGAAGAGCACGACGAGTACGACGAACAAAAGCGCGTACATGACGGACTCTTCGAGCGAGTTAATGGAGTTCTGGATGGTATCCGAGAGGTCGTAGATCTTCTCTATCTTCACGTCGGAAGGCAGCTGCTTCTGAATCTTTGCCAGTTCTTCACGCACTTCGCGGCACACTTTTACCGTATTCGCGCCTGTCTGCTTGGCGATGATCAGACGCACCGCCTCACGACCGTTGGTTTTCTCATCCAGTGCAAGGTCTTTGATGGTATCTTTGACCTGCGCGATGTCGCGGATGAAGACCTGTTGCCCGGCAGCGGTCATAGTGACCATGAGATCTTCGATCTCGGAAGACTCGATGTACTCGGAACGCACCTGCATCTGATACTGCTCCTGCGGCATCTTGATCGTACCGGAAGAGAGGTTGAGGTTGTTCGCAGAAACGACATTTCCCACTTGCTCAATGGTGAGTCCGTAGGCATCAAGTTTCTGCTGGTCGATGTTGATATAGATGTAGCGATCGGGGGCACCGGAAAGGGAGATGTTACCGATTCCGTCAATATGGTTGAGTTGCGGGATGACTTCGTCATTCATGATCTTGTCCAAGCCCGCATACGTCTCATTGGCGGTGATCGAGTATTGTGCAACCGGCATTGCGGAGGTCGAGAGCTTGAAGATCATCGGCGTTCCGCAGTTGTCCGGCAGGTTCGATTTGGTCATATCGACGTACGAGCGCACGTCATTGACTGCTTCGTCCATGTCTGCGCCCCACTCCAGCTCGAGTACAACCATAGACATATTATCCTTCGACTGCGAGGTAATATGCTTGAGGTGATCCACCGAGGTAAGGGCATTCTCCATGTACTTGGTGACGTTGGTCTCCATTTCGGAAGCCGAGGCTCCCGGATAAGTCGTCATCACCGTGATGTACGGAGGATCCATTTCCGGGAACATATCCACCGGCAGCTTCACGAAGCTATAAACACCAATAACGATGACCGCAAGGAAAATCAATGCGGTAGTTACCGGTTTTTGTATCGCTGTTTTGTAAATTGCCATAAAATGATTTACGATTTACTGATTTACGATTTACGATTGATTTACGAATGAGTTCAATTGTACAATTTATAAAATCGTCAATAACCCGTACCTCGTCAATCGTCTAATCGTCAATTATTTTACTACATTGAGTTTGACACCATCGACGAGTTTGTGCTGGCCAACGGTGACGAGTTCGGCACCCGGAACGATCTCCGGTGCGATGATCTCGATGTCCTGGTCAAAACGCTGACCGAGTTCTACGGAGACACGTTTGGCTCTGCCGTTCTCGTTGATGAAGACATAGCGGTCGTTCGCTCCGACGAGTTTCTCGACGGCTTGGTAGGGAGCCACGATGGTATTGGCTTTGCCGAGGCCGATAGAGGTTGTGACGTACATACCCGGACGGAGCAGTTTCTTATCGTTAGGGATGACTATTTTGACTTGGAAGGTGTGGCTCGAGGCATCGATGGTCGGATAAACGACCTCAACCGTTGCGGGGAACACTTTACCCGGGTAGATCTCGGAAGTGAGGTTGAGTTTCATACCGGGCTTGAACTTCGGGAAGTAGTTCTCCGGGATAGCTACGAGCGCTTTGAGTTTATCGATGAGCGTCAGTACAACGATAGGCTGACCGCTGTATAGCTCACCATCCTCGTAGTTCTTGGCGGAGATGACGCCCGCGAACGGTGCCTTGCAATAGGTGTTGATCTGCAAGAACTCCAACTGCTCTTTGGTCGAACTATACTGCGCATCAATCTGGTCGAACTGCTGCTGTGTTGCCGAACCGGCTTTGAGCAGTTGTTCAATTCGGTTGCGCTCGGTTTCGAGGTTCGTGAGCGAGATCTTCGTGGTTTTGTACTGCGTCTGATCCATCGTTACCAAAGATTGCCCCTTCTTCACATCATCACCTACTTCCACAAAGATATGTTCAATCTTGCCGGTAACGGAAGGAGCGACGTTAACGGTGAGGTAGCCCTGGAGGTTCGTCGAAACAGATATCTCTCGTTCGATCTCACGCGGTTGGAGAACGGTAGTGCGCACTTGCTCTACGCGTTCCTGCTCTTCGGTTGTTGCTTGTTGCTTGCTGCATGCCATGAGGGCAAGTGCGGCGAGCGAATACATAAAAATCTTCTTCATATTTAGTTATTTAAAAAATTCTCTAATTCTACTTGTGCGTTGACGAGCGAGAGGATGGCCTGGATATAGGCGCTGTTCGCGTTAAGCAGGTCATTGGAAGCGTTGGTGAGTTCCAAGTTCGAAGCTGCACCGTATTTATATTTATTGGTGGACGAAGCGAATATGCGCTCCGATACCTCTTTGTTTTCTTTTTCGGTAATATACGTCTCGTACGCGTTGGTGAGGTTAAAGCATAACTGGCGGTACTGGATCTCCAGATTATCCGTGGCCTCAGAGAGGGTGTTTTTTGCCTCCTCGAGCGCTATTTTCTTCTCCACTACCCCTGCAGCACGCTTGCCTGACGACCAAAGAGGCATCCGGACACTGACTTGTATGACGTTCGGCGGGGTCATACGCATACCTCCCTCACCATAATAATGCTGGTCGGTGTAGTTATAAGCCAGCGAAACAGTCGGCCCATATGCCCAACCCGCCATATGTACATTCGCTTTCGCCAACTCGACCTGCTTCTGCAACAACTGATAATTGAGGTTGTTCTCAATGGTGAAGTTCTCCGCAAGCAGTGCAATGACGCGTTCAGGCGAGAGGATGGCAGACATATCTTCGGTCAATGTCAGTTCGGTCTCCACCGGAACATCCAACAGCACTTTCAGACTGTTGTTTGCCAACTCGATACTGCGCTGTTGGGCGTTGATTGAGTTCTTGATATTGTTCACCCGCACGCGCAGTTGGTCAGCCGAGGTCTGTTCAGCGGCGCCCGCTTCAACGGCTTTCTGCGTCATGGCTTCCAAGCCTTCAATATTCACAAGGCTGGAATCCAAGATGGCAGATATGCTCTGCAACGCCAATACGGACACATACATGCTCATCACACTTCCGCGCAACTGGCTCTCCGACTGCTCAAGCGAGATCTTCTTCATGTCGATCGCGATGTTGTTGAGAATCGTACCGACAACAGCTTGGCCGTTCAAACCCACAGAAGCCGTGATGCCGAATGCACCTACGTTAGGCATGTTGATCTTCATGGGAGCGCCTCCACCCATAGACAACTCAGCGCTATAGCCCAGATAGTTACTATACGTATAGCTTCCATCTACTTGCGGGAGCATGGCTGCGATCGTCTGCCAGCGTGCGGCATAGGCTTCCTGGACAGCCAGCGAGGCGTTCTTGAGGCTTCTGTTCTGCTTGATGGCAAAATCCTGCGCGTCTGTGAGGCTAAGACTCAATGCAGTCGGTACTTCTTTCTGCTCTTTGGCAGATTTCGTCGCCGCCATTACATGGTCTTCCGCAAACATGGTAGCACTTATCACAAGTGCAGTCATTAAAAATAAAATTTTCTTCATATATAATACGTTATTATTCATTCGATTCATTATACAATTTCAGTCCTTCTTCGCTAAGTATTCCACGCACAAAAATATCCAACGCCGTATGTGCCAGTTGATGCATATTATGGTTGTGCGCCTCGATCACCTCAAAATCCCGAATGGCGTCATTATGAATTTTGGCAAAAAGGACTGCTGTTAATTCTATATTAAGGTTCGCGCGCACGAGACCTTCTTTTATGCCCTGCTCCAGATATAGAATGAGATATTTCTTCTGCACCTCAAAACAGTTGATTTGGAAATCGGTGAACTGACGAGGATAGTATTTCTTGAGGTCATAAACCAACTGCGGCACACGACGTACATCGTTCTTCTCTTCCTGTTGGCGTTGCAGGAACAGTTTGACCAGTTTTCGGAAATCGTGCAGTTCCAAGAGCTCATCCATTTTGCCGGCCATATAGTTGATATTGGCTTGGAGCATCTGCTCAATGAGCGCGTCTTTGGACTCAAAATAGACATAAAAAGTCTTTTTGGATATACCGAGTTCACGGCATATGTCGTCAATGGACACACTACGTATTCCTAAACGGAAGAAGAGTTCTCCTGCGGTCTTGATGATTTGTATTTGCTGGTCGTTTGACATTGTTTCTCAAAAAAAGCGTGCAAAGATACAACTTTTTTTTTAATTGTGCAAGTTTTTGGAAACTTTTTTCACTTTTAAAGTTTCCTTGTAAACTTGAGTTTGCAAAATAAAAGGGAGACCGAAGCCTCCCTTTCACCTTTATTCGCCTGTTATTTAGCGAACTTGTGTACCTTGTACGTTGTACATCTTGTTATCGCGAACGATGTAGAGAACACCGTCAACAATGACTTTGGTAGCCTGCTTGGTGAGCACAACGTTCTCGATGCCTACGTTGGTAACGACTTTCGCCGAACCTTTTTCAATACGGATAACGATTGCGCCTTCTTCGTCCTCATACTTTTGGATTTTGCCGAAGACGGTTACTTCCTGATGCAATTCTGCGCCCGGAGCTTCAATCCTTGCCAGTTCAGCGAGGAACTCACCGGTTTCTGCCTCGGGATCATCGCTGAGCAAGAAACTCTGGTTGTTCTCCTCTTCATCGAATTCACGGGTTATGTTCGCCACGAAACCTCTGACGAGATAATATCCGGAAGTCTTGGTATCCTTTTCCAAAGCATTACCTATTTCCAGTGCCTCAGCTACACTGACTTTGATGGTATCGATCTTCGGAGCCTCAGCGTGTGTAGCCTTACCGTAACTCAATTCGATGGTAGTACCCTTTGAACCCACATATTTCTGGATTTTACCGAGTACAAGGACATAGTCACCTGTCTCGATCTTGTAGTCCGGCGTACAGCGGTACGCATAGAACTCACCGTAATCCTCAATGAAATCGGCCATGTAGAAGTTCTGGTTGGTGTAACCGGAATCGGGTTCGTAAGCCTTCACTGCAAAACCTTTAACGACATAGTCTTCTTCGGTGGTAGCATTGTCTTCGAGGGCATTACCGATCGCCATCGCTTGTTCTACGGTGATGGTATCGAAGGTAATTTCTCTACCCGGCTCAAGCACTTCAAATACGACGTTCGTCCCATCGTTCTCTATCGTACCGCCATAATTCTTGATTTTGCAGGTGATCACGATTTTGGCATCCCGTCCGATCTCTGCGCCGGTATTCGGCTTACCACGATATACCTCGAAGGCACCGTCCGCAGATGACTTTGCGCGACTTCCTAAGGAATCAGTAATCCAGAAAGTCTCGTTGCCATACTGCTCGCTGAAATATTCCACAATGGAGGAAACATATCCGGTGATGGCATAGCGTTTTTCGGTAACTTTTTTGTCTCCCAATGCCAAACCTATTTCGAGTGCCTTTGCTACTGTGATGGAATCAATGGTCTCTTCATGGCCTTTTTCTACGACGGTTACTTCAGGAGTACCGGCAGTCTCAATAACACTACCACGGAAGTTCTGAATCTTTGCCTTTACGAATACGAATGCATCAAGACCTATTTCTTCTTGGATATCCGGCTTTCCACGGAACACCTCAAAAGCTCCTTCCGCATTGCTTGCAGCGCGGCTACCTTTCTCATCAGTCATCCAGAAAGTCTCATTCTTATAGGTGCTGTCGTAATATTGCTCAATAGAAGAAACGTAACCCTTTATGACATACTGAACCGACGTTGTTGCTGCGGAATCCAATGCCTGGCCTATTTCAAGAGCCTTGGCTACCGTGATGGTATCAAACGTCTCTTCGTGGCCTTGCTCCAGCACCTCAAATACGATGTTTACACCATCGTTCTCTATCGTACCGTTATAGTTCTTGATCTTACATGCAATACGAATCTTGGCGTCCAGACCTATTTCCGCACCCGTGCTCGGTTTACCGCGATAGATCTCGAAGGCACCGCTTGCAGTACTTGCCGCACGGCTACCTTTCTCATCCGCAATCCAGAATGTCTCGTTGCCATACTGCTCGCTGTAATAATCAATAATAGAGGAAACATAGCCGTCAATGACGTATTTATCCGACGAAACCCCACCGCTTGACAAAGCCTTACCGATCTCCAGTGCACGAGCAACCGTGATGGTATCCATTTGTTCTGTCGGTTCTTCAATCGTACGGTCGCCCTCTACTTCTTCGAGGAACTCAACGGTAGCGTTCACAATTTCCAGCTGGGCAACGGAATCTTTCACATATTTCTGCAGCTGTCCATAGAGACGCAGTTTATCACCGGCGAGCACCGGATAAGCCTTACCGTCTTTCTTGGGTACTGCACGGTATGCTTTGAAGAGAGAATCCGGCTGTGCAGCATCATCAACAAGGAAGAATGCCTGGTTGTTGTATTGCGTATTATATGCCTCTACGTTCACTGCGTAGCCCTCAACGAAGTAGCTCTCCTCCGAGTTCTTGTTCGCCGGCAAAGTATCAGCGATAGCGATAGCTTCAGCCACCGAAACAGTGTCGCCCGTAACAGGAACTACAGGTGCAGAACCCAGTTTCTCAGCATAGTAACCGCCGTTAATCTCATAGAAATTTTTTGCGGCATACAACTCCAGTTTCTGCGCATATACCAACACGGTGTCACCTTTTTGCAGTTCTTCTTTCGCCTCATCCAGCGAATTCCATCTTGCGTTGTTCTTTGCATACACTTGGAAAGCCTCAAGACTGTCAGCAGCGTTCTGTCCATCTGTCATCCAGAAGCACACTTTACCGCTCCAGGAACCGGTAGAGAACGGCGTACCAGCTACCACTCCGATTACAAAATGGTCATGTACATCTGCCGAGTCAATCAGTGCGCGTGCTTCGGAAACGGAAACGGTGTCCGGAATCCAAATCTCAGGCTGCTCGCCGATATACAATGTGATTTTGGTGATTTTGTTGGTCATGTTAGCAGTAAACGTAACCGAGTCTGCGTCACCGGCCCAAGCCGAACCGGATATTTCACTGAATCCGATGGCAGAACCGGCAAACTCGATGGCGTTGATGTTTGCTTCTGCTTTGAAAGTCAGCGTACTGTTAGCATACATACGAAAATCATAAGAGCCTTTCGAATTCCAAATACGGTTGTCAGTCGTAGCTACTTTGACATTGCTCATCGTAACATCGTCCACAACAATGTCTTGCCCTGAGATGTTCGTACCCGCTCCCTCTGCAGGAGGTGTGATTCCCAGAGCTTCAGGATTAGTAAAGTCAAAAACGACCTGTTTGGCACTAACCGTCACAACGGCTACGATGGCCAACATTAACGTAAAGATCTTTTTCATGATTTTAATGATTAAATATTATTATTATTTTTATGCTCTACAACATAGTTTTTGAAATAGTACATATTTCGGCTGCAAAGGTACAAAAAAATTTGCATATATCAAAATATTTTTGTAATTTTGCACCGATTTTTTTATTATTGCATCAAATAATGGCAAAATTACTGATAATAGACGACGAACGAGGCATCCGAAACACGCTCAAAGAGATCTTGGCGGATGAGGGTCACGAAGTGGAGGTAGCAGAGAACGGAACACAGGGTCTGGAAATGGCGCAGAAGACGGCTTTTGACCTCATCTACTCGGACATCAAAATGCCGGGACTGGATGGCATGGAGGTACTGAAAGCATTGAAGGAGAACGAAGATACTGCCGACACCCCCATGGTGTTGATCACGGGTCACGGAGATGTCGAGACGGCGGTTCAGGCATTAAAAACGGGAGCATATGATTTCTTGCTTAAACCGCTGGATCTCAATCGGATATTGATCACCACAAAGAATGCGTTGGAGTCCAAAAGTTTGCGTCAGGAAACCAAACAACTGCGTAAGAAAATTTCTGCGAAGGGCAGACAGATGATCGGCGAATCAGCGGCGATTTCGCGCGTACGCGATATTATTGATAAGGTAGCCCCGACGGAGGCAAGAGTGCTGATCACGGGACCAAACGGAACCGGCAAGGAGGTAGTAGCGCACTTGATCCATGAGAGTTCGAACAGGGCGAACGGTCCGATGGTGGAGGTGAACTGTGCGGCTATACCGAGTGAGCTCATCGAATCCGAGTTGTTCGGGCATATGAAGGGTTCATTCACGGGCGCAGTAAAAGACCGCGCGGGTAAGTTCGAACAAGCCGACGGCGGTACGCTGTTCCTCGACGAGATCGGCGATATGAGTCTGGCGGCACAGACGAAAGTGCTGCGCGCGCTGCAGGAGAGCGAGATCACGCGCGTAGGCTCGGACAAAGCAATTAAGGTCAACGTGCGCGTGCTGGCGGCGACGAACAAGAACTTGGCAGAGGAGATTGAAAAGGGAAATTTCCGCGAGGATTTATTCCATCGTCTGAACGTCATTCCCATTCATGTGCCGGCGCTGAACGAGCGGCTCGAAGATATACCGCTGCTGGTGGAGTATTTTGCAGCGCAGATCTGCGACGAACAAGGCATCGCCAAGAAGTCCTTCGACAAAGACGCCATCCAAGCCCTGCAAACCATCAATTGGACAGGAAATATCCGCCAACTACGCAATGTCATCGAACGTCTCATCATCCTCGCCGGTAATAAAATCACAGCCGAAGATGTGGCTCTCTACGCTTAACATATTGAACTATCGCAACATCCGCGAAGCGAGTTTGGAGTTTGCTCCCAAGCTCAACTGTTTCGTTGGCCTTAACGGGCAAGGAAAAACCAATGTGCTGGACGCTATTTATCTGCTGAGTTTTGCGAAATCGGCGTTTACGGCACAAGATTCGCTCAACATTACCCACGGAGAAGAAATGGCGTTTGTGCAGGGCAACTATGGCGACTTCACCATCTCTTGTGGATTAAGAAAAGGCGTCAAGAAGCAGTTCCGCAAAGACAAGAAAGATTACTCGCGATTAATTGATCATATCGGATTGATTCCGTTGGTAATGATCAGTCCGAGTGACCAGCAGCTGATTGATGAGGGTTCGGATGAGCGGCGCAGGTTTATGGATGTCGTCATCAGTCAGTTGGACAGGAAATACCTGGATTGCCTGACGAAATACAATGCACTGCTCAAGCAACGAAATGCGCTGTTGAAACAGTATGCGGATGCAGGAATAGTGCCTGACGACCTCCTCGAAGTTCTCGAATGGCAAATGGTCGAGCCGGCTGAGTATATCTTCCATGCCCGCACAGATTTCTTTGCTGCCTTTGAACCTTATTTCGCAAAAACATACGCACAGATCAGCGGTTCTGCTGAAATCCCGCAGTTGCGCTATATTTCCCAGCTCCAGGATCGCGATCTACGCGAAGCTTATGTCAAAACCCGCCAACGCGACCTTATCCTCGGCTGGACTTCGCAAGGTATCCACAAAGACGATCTCGACATGCGGCTCGGCGAGTATCCGCTCAAGCAAGTCGGCTCGCAAGGTCAGCAACGCACCTTCGTCCTTGCCATGAAACTCGCGCAAGCTTTGTACTTGTCCAAATGGCCAAATGACCAAATAAATGACAAAATCGTAAATGACAAAATCGTAAATAGCAACAAGCCCATCTTGTTGCTAGACGATATCTTTGATCGTTTGGACAGCGAACGCGTGGAGCGCATCGTAGAAATGGTACAAAGCGAGGACTTCGGGCAGATTTTCATAACCGACACCGACCGCCAACACCTCTCCGACATCCTCAAACCCTCCGACACCGCCAAAATATTCCATGTAGAAAATGGCCAAATTGCGTAAATCCATATTAGTCTGTATTCTGTCAGCGTTAGCGGTCTGTACTCTGTCAGCCGAAGGCGGTCTTATGCCCTTCCGCGGCGCTTGGATAGCCACGGTCGCCAACATCGACTGGCCTTCGTCAGCGGCGGTCGGCAATACCGAGATGCAGAAAACGGAAATGACTTTTCTCTTGGATTCGCTGGAATCAATTGGTATCAATGCCATTATTTTTCAGGTGCGTCCGACAGCAGATGCCCTTTATCAGAGCGACTACGAACCGCTGAGTCATTGGCTAACCGGCAAACAGGGCACTTGGGGCGAACAAGACGCGTGGGATCCGCTGGAGTGGACGATAGAGGCGGCACATGAACGGCATATGGAAGTACATGTGTGGCTCAACCCGTATCGGGTCAATCTGGTCAAGACGGACACATCCATGTTGTCGCCGGATCATATATGGCGGAAGCATCGGGAGTGGTTCTGGGAGTACAACAAACAATGGTATTTTGACCCCGGACTGGATGTAACGCGCGAGTGGATTTGTACTATTGTACAAGACATCGTGGATCGGTATGACATTCAGGCCATTCATATGGATGACTATTTCTACCCCTATCCGGTGGGGAAACTGCAGTTGCCGGACAGCAGGACTTTCCGCCGTTACCCGCGCGGGTTTACCGATATTGGCGACTGGAGACGCAACAATGTCAATCTGGCGATACAAGAGATCAGCGAAACCATACACGAATGCCGGGACAGTGTGCAGTTCGGCATCTCGCCTTTCGGGGTCTGGAGGAATGCGAGTGTAGATCCGACAGGTAGTGCCACGATGGCGGGTCTGACCAATTATGACGACCTGTTCGCCGATATCCGCTTGTGGATCCAAAAGGGATGGATTGACTATGTGATGCCGCAATTATACTGGGAGATCGGCAAGAAGGTAGCAGACTATGAAATACTGGCGTATTGGTGGGCTAATGAGGTACGCAACACAAAATGCAACCTGTACATTGGTATGGCACCCTATCGGCTGGAAGACACCAACGCCAAGGCCAAAGCCAACGCCTGGAACACCGGCAATGAGATCGGCCGGCAGATGCGCCTCAACAGAATCATCCCCGAGATCACCGGCGAGTGTTTCTACTCCACCCGACCCCTTCTGCGCAATCCCCGGGGCGTTTGCGATACCATCAAGGCCATTTATACCGAGAAAGAGGTATATTCATTGCCTTGGGAATAAAAAACGCACAAAAATTTGCGTATATTAAAAATTATTCGTACCTTTGCAGGCGATTTGGAGGTTGCCGAAAATCCGATAAAGAGTAGGCGTTATTTAACTCATTCACATCATGAAACCAAAATTCTTATCCATCATCGTTTTTCTGTTCATTGGAACACTGTCTATTTTTGCGAACGAGACCTCTATCCAAGGTGCCAGTATCAGCAAATACGAGGCTACACAGATTAGCAACAATGGTAATTTCTTCATCGTTCCTGTTACCGCAGAATTGCAGGTAATGAGCAACACGATGCAGGAGTATAAACTGGTAGAAAACATCACGCTACCGGAGATGAAAAAGAAAGAGAAAGAAGAAGCCTATATCGTACGGATAGAGAATTATCTGAACAAAGTGATTCTGGAGCTCAAATCGCGTGCGCTGTATGAGTTCATTGACAAAACGCATGCCTCGCTCATTCTCTCGCCGATTTACAGCACAAAAACGCTCAGCAGCAAAGGCAATGAGATGCGGATCGAGTTGCGCGTAATGGGCTACCCTGCTACTTATACGAATTTCCGTAGCTTGCAGGCTTCCGATAGTACGGTTGTCAAGCTGAATAATTCCATCAAACAGAAGGATTTGGACATCATCAGCATTGACAAGAAGCACATCGACCCCAACGAGCGCGTAGAAGAAATAATCCGTTAATGGTATGAAAAGCAAGCTGATTCTAATCCTGTTGCTCCTTGGGACAATAGGCATCTCTGCGCAGACCTTTACCTATACGGGTATTGATCTGAAGAGCGAGCACGTGAAGAAGAAAAACGTCTATGAGTGGACGAACATCGTGCTGGCGAATTACGCACACAATTTTTCCGGTTCGGTACATAGTATCGGTGTTACGTACGCCCGCTGCAAGTTAGCCGGATATTATGTGAACGCCATGTTAGGAACAGAATGGCACTTTGCCAATATTTCCGGTACTACCGATGATTATTTTGTCACCAACGAAACTTCCCATCCTTATTTCTCCTTCGGCGGCGGAGGTATGATTCGCATGGTCATACCCTTCTATGCGTACCTCGGAGCCGGTTATGCCTATAAAGCATTGAACTACAAGACTTTGGATGGTCATTGGGTAGGGCACGTGAATTCGTGGTACAACCCGCATCATTGCGCTTATTTGGAGATAGGTCTTATGGGCAGTATCAAAGGTTTCACGATCCAAGTAGGCTATACGGGGCTTATGGGTGAACAATTCTCGCAAGAAATCAAAGTCGGTTTGGGCTATGCTTTCCCTGATAAGAAGAAAGGAGGCGCACAATGAAAAAGATTCTATTCATATGTTTCGTAGCGGTTCTTTGCTTGGTGGCATGCGATAGAGATCCGAAGTTTGTACAGATCATAGATCCGCCGACGACAGCAGAAGCCACGAACATCACACGCACTTCCGCTGAGATAAGTGCGGTATATAGCACTTCGGATTACTATGAAAGAAACCAGATAGACGGCTACGGTTTTTATCTTTCTACTACTTCCACGTTTGACTCGCCGCAGCGTATTGATGTGTCAACCACTCAAGACGAGTACGCGGATGGCAAAAAATATATGATCTTCAATGCCACATTGACGGAATTGGAGCAAAATACGGAATATTTCTATTACGCGTTCGTATCCAAAAGGAATGATATCATTAAAGGCGAAGTGAAATCCTTCACAACCAATAACACCGCTGTTGTAACGACCCAAGCAGCCACGTATATCACCAATAATTCTGTTCAAGTGAACGGATCCATACAAAAAGGAGCCGGTACGGTGAATCTGCAAAAGCGTGGTTTCTTACTGTCTTATTCCTCCACGCCGACTACCTATTCTTATACGCGCAAATGGGAAGAGAACACCTCTTCTTTCGGAAAGTTCTCCGCTTCGTTCGCTAACCTCTCGGAAAATTACAAGTATTATTTCCGTGCCTATGCCGTAGTGGACGACGAGATCGTTTATGGCAATATTATGGAGTTTACCACATCTATGAGCGGAGGTGGAGGCAGTTCTTCCTATATAACCGCAGAACAATTGGTTAGTGCGTATAACTCGCTTGGCTTGGCAGAAGGGCAAACAGCCGGTGGCACCTATACCGTGCGCGGATATGTTTCCCAATGGAAAGACGGCTACCCGGATCACCAAAATGCCGATTTCTGGATCAATGACGGTAGTGCTGAAGGAACATCAACAATCCGTTGTTACCGTTTAACGGGAGTAAATAGCGGAGACAAACACAAACTCAATGTCGGTGACTTCGTTGAATTGCAGAATTGCCGGCTTATGAGGTCGGAAAACGAGCCGAGATTGTATAACGGAAGTTTCACCATCCTTAACGCAACTCCTGTAGCAGACGATCCGCGTAATGACATCCTCGGCACGTATAGTATGTCGGCTCTTCTGGACGGATGGTTCTTCAATTATCAATCTCCTCAAAGTGTCACTTGGAGCGGCATTCGTATTGTCCCATATGGTAACGAGAATGAGGTCAAAGTTATTGGTTTGAATCAAGGTAACAGTAATTATGTGGCATATGGTACATACAATAAATCCACAAAAAAACTGACGCTCCGAAAGACCACAGATGAAGAAGTTCCGGAGTATAGATATTACTCTTCCTCCTATAGTCGTTACTATGAAAATACAACGGCTGAATTCTTTGTAATAGAATATGAATTTTGTGATGGAGACTGTGGTGTATGGAGTGGTATGAATATTCCATATGGCAGTGCGGATAGCGGAGATTTTAAGCTTATAAGTGACGGAAAATTGGAACAAGGAAAATCAGTTGTGGAAAGTTCAGCAACGTGGTTGTTCCGGTTCTACATGTACGCTCCGGAGATGGGAACTACTTCCGTTGGTTCGAGCTCTGCTATTCACGATGTCGTCTTAACCCGCACATCAACAACGTATTAGATTTATGCGAAGAAAGTTATTCATCATCCCTATGCTACTCGTCGCGATAGCGGCGATAGCAGAAACGTCACTTGTCATTCAGCCGCTTACCGGCGATGCGCAAGCTAATGCGCTTGCCAAAATCGGCTATGTTAAGGTGACACCTGATTCGCTCTTTGTCTTCTCTCATAGCAATATCCTATTATCGGAGATCGCCATCAAAGATGTTCAATATATCCGTTATGGAGAACTGAATAACAATCAGTCAATTGACAATGCCCGTATGGCAACGTGCCGAGTATTCCCGAATCCGACACAAGACAGGCTAATTATTCAAAATGCCAATTGTGAGAAAGCATATATCTTTGATCTCTCTGGTCATCTGTTGCAAACAACGCCTCTTAATGACGAGAACTCATTCATTAACGTCACAAGTTTGCCCAAAGGCGAATATTTGTTATTGCTAAACAATCAAACCATTAAATTTATAAAACAATAAAGTCATGAAAAAGATTTTTCTATCGCTTGCTATTCTCGTGATAGCATGCTGCGCAAACGCACAAACGAACCAATATTTCTGGCATCAAGGAAAATTGATGTTAGGAACTCCGATTGCTCAGGCTGATAGTGTTACTTTCGGTGCCGAAGATACCGATTCTATCTTGATTTATCTCCCGCGCACAATTATCAAAGAGGTGCATGACACAGTTTATATCATCGTTCATGATACCGTTTGTCCGGAAGAGCCCATCGGAACTACATTGTGGGAAGGGCCTCAATATCTCCAGTGGGATGCAGACCGTGTACGCGTAGATTCATCTGTCATGGCGCAAGTACCCACGGGAGCAACTATATATATTTATTACGAAATACTGCCCTCAGGCCATGAAGGCTATATATCTGGAGAGACGTATGAAGAATATAATGTATTGCGTATCACTACGCCTTGGTGGGGCGAGGATCTCGTATCACAGATCGATGTCTTCCCGGGTAGCACGCCTAATCCGTTCACATTTACATACGATGCCCGCTGCAAAGCCTTGGTAGAGAACGCCGGAGCAATGTCCCTTGTCGGCTGGGGCTTGCAAATCAATCGAATCACCTACAAATAAAGGCTTTCTATTCAATAGACAAAGGTTTTCTATCCAATAGACAAAGATTTTCTATTCAATAGACAAAGATTTTTCTATTCAATAGACAAAAGATTTCTACTCAACAGACAAAGGTTTTTTATTCATCAACATACAGCGGCGGCATCTCTGTCGCCGCTTCTTTTTTCCCTTTTTAACTCTCTTTTTAGCACCCGCTTCAGCTCACTCATTCGCCTTTTTCTACCTCCTCTCCACCTGGTCCCAATGGATGCTCAATGGATGACGAAAGGACGCCCAATAGATGCTCATTGGTTGCTTCATCTATTGTCACCCTTCTTTTATAAAAATATCTTTCCGATATCTTAGCGCCGTTCTCGCGCCTCTCAAATTTTTCTGCAAAGATACAACAAAAATTTCAAATCTGCAAATTTTAGTTCTCAATTTTGTAATAAAAATGCAAAAATTTGCAAAAATACTTGCATATGTCAAAAAAAAGCAGTACTTTTGCAGTCGCAAAAGGTTTTAATCGAATGCGTGCTGCATGAGAAAAATGTTTTTGCTTTTACAAGCAAAAGGTTTTAATCGAATGCGTACTGCATGAGAAAAAATATTTTGCTTTTTTAAGCAAAAGATTGAAAACGATATTATGGAGCGCGAAATGACGTTACATCAAGCTAAAATGAACCTATTACGGGTCGTTGATCGGATTAAGACTGTAGATGAAGTACAAGCCATCCAAAAGATTCTTGCAAATTATTATGCACAGAAAGTAAACGAAGAAATGGATCGTTTGTGGGACAACGGTACTATCAACGAACAAATCATTGAACAGTGGGGGCAAGAACACATGCGTACCCCGTATCGCTATGCTCAATAAGGTCGTTTTAGATACCAATTGCCTCATTATGGCGCTGTCACGGCATAGTGAGTACTATCCTGTTTGGACAGGCATACAATCAGGGGTATATATTTTGTGCGTTTCCAATGACATTCTTGAAGAATATCACGAAATAATCGCACAAAAAACATCTGATGTAGTAGCAGATAATGTGATTCGGTTGTTGGCAGAGTGTCCTTTTGTGGAGTTCATCGACCCGCGTTATCATTTGGGACTGATCCAAGCAGATCCGGATGACAATAAGTTTGTAGATTGCGCCTTTGCTGCGAATGCCACATATATTGTTTCCAACGACAAGCATTTTGACGCTTTGAAAGCAATTGATTTTCCTAAAATACAAGTAATCAAATTGATAGAATTTTTACAAACAATCAAATAACAAATAATTAAACACATGATTTATTCGAAAGAAGTACAAGAAATGTGCGTAGTAGCGAAAGGTCCGAAACATGGACCGGCGCCTATTCCCGAAGAGGGCAAATGGGTGAAGGCTACTGAGATCAAGGACATCTCGGGTATGACGCACGGTATCGGTTGGTGTGCTCCGCAACAGGGTACATGCAAACTGAGTCTGAATGTGAAAGACGGTGTTATCGAAGAGGCACTCGTTGAGACAATCGGTTGTTCGGGTATGACTCACTCGGCTGCTATGGCTGCTGAGATCCTGCCGGGCAAGACGATTCTTGAGGCGCTGAACACCGACCTCGTTTGCGACGCTATCAACACGGCAATGCGCGAGTTGTTCCTGCAGATCGTTTACGGTCGTACGCAGAGTGCGTTCTCGG
>Ga0310690_10002350_pt1 | contig 31005 bp, 35 predicted proteins | sample AusTroGonzalo_MG_2_FD_207661 | JGI IMG/M metagenome (GOLD analysis project Ga0310690, IMG submission 207661) | Bovine rumen microbial communities from tropical cattle in Woodstock, Queensland, Australia - Gonzalo_04 (v2) (version 2) | ecosystem: Host-associated > Mammals > Digestive system >...
ACAATGTCCACAATGTATCTGGTTTCTGCACTGGCTACAGCGTATGTGTATACAATGTTTATACTGTCCACAGTATATACAACGGTTACAATGTCTGCAATGTATATGTTGTCTGCAATGAAGACAATGTTTACAAAGTATTCAACGGAACCAGTGTATAAAGAGTCTACAATGGCGATAATGGATAAACTGTATTAACGATATACAGAGTACACAAAGTCTATAAAGGCCATATTGAAAACAATGTATTTATTTAAAACTATTTCTATATGTGTAAAATTGTATTATTTACAAATATCAAGGGAGGCGTAGGAAAGACCTCCTGTTGTGCGCTCTTTGCGCAGTATCTGTGTGAGAATGGTTATCCTGTGAAGGTCTTGGATGCAGACATTCAGGCATCCTTGTCCCGTCACAGGGAGAGGGAATTGACTGCCAACCCAGATGCGGTTATCCCATGGGAAGTGAGTACAGTTGACACGACAGACCGCCAGAACCTGCAGTCATCCATTGAGGAGGCGATGCAGTTCGACGGTGTTGTCCTCTTTGACATGCCGGGAACCCTCAATGCCGCCAACCTCGACCTGCTGTACAAGGCGGCAGACCTCGCCGTGGTGCCTATCTCCTACGACTTCGACACCATCGATGCCACTGGTATCTTCATTAAAGTAATCAAGCGTGTGAAGGACATCCAACTTGTATTCCTGCCCAACCGAATCAACACGACCGAGAACCGTGCCGACGATATGAAGCAGCGCGAAGAGACGGTAAAAATTCTTGTCAGAATAGGCAGGGTTACACCGAGGATCAAGCAGAGTGTTGTCATCAAGCGTTACTCAACCATTTCCGCACTTGACAAGTACCAGAAGGCTGCGGTTGAGCACGCTTTTAACGCTATTGTCGAACATATTAAACTGTAACGGATATGAGCGAGCAGACGTTTCCACTTGGTGATTTCAATGACCTAGAAAGCAGTGTCAGGAACATTACCCAGCAATCGAAGCCTCAGAAGCAGCAGGCGAAACCTCAGGAGCAGCAGATGCCCAAGGATGCCGACGCCAGCAAGCGGGACTGGATGCATTTCACGTTTATCTGTAGCATAGAGATTGTGGATAAGGTGAAGGCTATTGCACACAAGGAAGGTTTCTCAATTCGTGATGTCGTGGAGAAGTATCTGAAGGACGGTATCGCCCGCTACGAACAGAAGCACGGCGCAGTCACTAAACAGCGGAGGGACATCGATGAAATCCTGTAATCACGGCCAAGCAAACAGGACGTTCCCAACGGTCTGGGACACTCTTGTCGTACAGACAATGCCGGTAGAAACCGAAACTTGCCTTAAGATATGCCAGTTGGAGTTTCGTGCTACCAAAATCGCTATGGCTCTTTTGACAGCCGAACCGAACTGGCAATGCTCGCAGGCTCTCATTGGGGAGGCGTTCGCTGGCTCACACCTTTAATAAATGTATACTCATGACAGTAGACAGAAACGTAATAGCTATATTCCAGGGCTCGCAACTCATAGAGAAGGCGAGACCTGAGAAGGGCTTCTTCATCAAGTCGAAGAAGCGGTACCTGTCGCCCAAGGACGGCAGGGAACACAGCAAGTTCTCATGGGAACCCGTAACGGTCGGTGACCTGTGGGTGGATGAGACTGACAGGAAATGCCAGATGCACTTTGTCGTCTATCGGAGTAGCGGCAGCATCGAACAGGTTGACCAGCCTATCAGCCGACAGAGTTACACGTTGTTTGGCAGTTACAAACTGGATGCCCATCGCGTGGACCTGATTGACAAGGTGCTGCGTAAGAATCGGACGGGACTGCGCATCCGCAAGTGGACTGCCACAGAGATGCTGCACCTGAAAGTGACGAAACGACTGATGGATGAACTTCTCGGGAATGCAGAAAAATGCGGACAGAATCTTTCGCAGTATTGTACGACGCTCCTGAGCGGCAAGCATCCCCGTGCAGCGTTTACCGACGAAGAACTGGACCTGCTCAGGAACCTGAAGAAGTCACGTGGCGATGTGCTACTCCAGTTCAATGCAATGGTGGCAGAGTTTGCACATAAGTCCGACGAAGAACGTTTCAGGGCTGTCATCTACGGCAAGAGTTTTGATTGGTGGCGCGAGCACCTTATCACTGCCCTGGAGTTCTTCGACAGGATGAGGGACAGGACGTTAAACATGGGAGGTTAGCGTATGGTCATCAAGATGGACACGATAGACGGGGCGCATGCCGCCAACGCTATCAACTATGTGCTCAACAAGGAGAAGGCGAGGAAGGAGGACAAGCCGGTCTTCCTCGCCTCCAACAACATCGAGCTGAACCCAATGACGGGTAAGCCGTACTCACCTGTGGAGGTGTTGATGGACATGCGGCTGCTGCAGGCAACCTCCAGGCACAAGGCAGATGAGCCGTTTTGGCGCATCGAGCTGTGTCCGCCACCGGAGGTCTGCCGGAACTGGACGATGGCGCAGTGGGACAGATTCTGTAAGGACTGTGTTCAGGTGCTGGACGTTACCGACTACAAACGGGAGGCGGTGAAGGACAAAGACGGCAGGCCAGTCATCGACAAGAGGACGGGACAGCCCAAGGTGAAGGTGAACGGCAAACACACAATGCTGGCAAACAGCCAGTATGTAGCCACTGTACACTTTGATACGGGCAAGCCGCATGTACACATTGTAGCCAACCGCCTGACGATGGACGGCGAGATGCAGGACACGCACAAATGCAAGGAGCGTGCGAAGAAGGCGGCTGACATCATCGCGGAGAAATATGGGTGGACGAAGGCCGAGGATAGGGAGAACAAGCGGATGGAGCGGATTCACGATGCTGCGATGAAGGTGCTGAAGGGAATGAATGCGTGGGACATCGAGACGTACTTTGCCGGGATGCGCAGAAACGGGTTCGAAGTGGAGCCGACGTACGACTCGAAGGGCATTTGCCGGGGCTACTCCGTTGGCGAAAAGTTGTATGACCTCGACGGGAACTACTCCAGTACCGTGATGTACAAGGCTTCGGCTAAAGGGTTCGGGCATGGACGAGATCTGACGGTTTCCAAGCTGTTCGGCACTTGGCAGAAGCAGCATCCTGAGATGGAGGAGGCGCGGACGAAGAGCTATCGTTGGCAGCAGAATTGGCAGGACGAGGCGATACCGCAGAAGCCGTCGAGGTCGTCGCAGTCAGATGATGACGATGCATATCTGGGACTATTGAGGATTAAGGAGGCGGCAGATAGGAAGAACGCTGAGAAACCAGCGGTTCCAACACCCGTGAAGCAGACGGAGCCTGCTCCTCGTAAGTCCACGGAGGCCGAGAGTGACCGTCGGACAGCCATCTGGCTTGCGCTGAATGCCATCAAGCGCTTTGTGAAGAGTCCGTTCAGGACGGAGTTTAGTCCGCTTGATAGGGAGGACATCCTGCCAGAAGGCATCGTAGCCAAGGCCATTGACATGGAAGAGCGCGAAGGTTCATCATTCGACGAAGACTGCCTAAAGAAAGCTGCAATGGAACTGCTTGATCAGTTTGAATGTAGTGCCGAGCGTGCGGGTGATGCAGCCGAAGCTATGCTTGACGTCGTTGCTAACCTTGCCCTGCCGGAAACGCAGCCGTCTCTTGGAGGTGGTCAGAGCAATAATGACCTGCCGAAGAAGAAGGACGAGGAATGGTATTGGTGGAAGAAGAACGGATTCATCAGACAACAGAATTATAGAGGACGAAAGAGATAGCGTTTTTTTATGAGAAGTAAATACGACAGCATGCTTCCCTCTGGCGATAGTCAGATGCAGGGAGGCAACAGTGAGACTGGGAGACGGCAAGAAAGCCCCCGAAAGCAGGAGAAGCCGCATACCATCCTGCAAGTTATTAACAAGCTGAAGGCCCTTTTTCATGGCGGTCATAAACGTGCAACGCTCTATGACCAGAAGGAGTATGAACGCGGTGTGAAGGCCGTGATGAAAGGGAAGTTCCTTGTGAAATCAACCCACGAGGCCATTGAAATGCTCATAGACCAGCAGACGCTTTTGGGCAGTATTCCGCTCGATGCAATGAGGAACAACAGCAGCAAACTCGTCAATCAGGACATGGACGTTGCGCCGTTGGAAAAGATGAACCTGTATGCGGAATGCATCCTGCGTCAAGTGGCTGAGAACATGCACGACTCGAAACTCATGAGCCGCTATGTCGAAGAACTGACGAAGAAAGACCGCGAGAAATGGCAGCAGTCTGAGGTTTGCATGGCAATGATGAAAGGTGGCGAGACTGTCTGCGAGTATATCGAGGCCAAAGCCGAGGAGCACCTCATCCGTCTGACCTCGCGCATGGAGTGGTTTCCCATTGCCTACCATCTGGCCGACAAGGTGGCCCTGGTCGTCTTTCCAGTCCTTGCCTATTACACAGGCAAGTACCACCTGAACGACACCATGACGTTCCTATGGGCGATGGCCTTTATGCCGATCTTTGTCATGTCAGCCATCTGGGGCATCAATGAACTGGCGGCGTACTTGGAACGCAGAAAGAAGAAAACGAAGTCACGCCAATAAGCCCATCTGACTCGAATTTCTCAGCAAAGATACAAGGGGCGGGCTAATGCGCAAGGCCGAGGCCAAGGTTCATGCTGAAAATCTCCACCTTTTCAGGTCGTATTTCCAGCCGAAGCTTTGCGCTATAGCCCTCATACCCCACGTTCTTCTTGCATCGAAATTCGGAGCATTCCATATATATTCCAAAAGAAGCTCCGGCTTGCAGTGCAGGTCGGGGTTTTGTTATTAAATTGGTGCTATATAGATAACTTTTTTATATAAATCATATTTCTTTCAGAAAAAATCACTATCTTTGCATCGTGATTCTGAAAAGAGTCGCCCGTAAAGGTTCGCTTAGCCGCGATTAATTGGGAACTGGAGTGTGAATCTCCGACTGTCCCGCAGCAGTGAACTCCGTTATGGCTCCTAAGCATAAACGCCATTGCCCGTTTGGGTGAGAAGGCGCTTGGGAGTGGAGGAAAGTCTGAAGACCAGCCTTTTTCGGTAACATGCCAAACGGCTCTCGATGTAAGGGCGTGAGGCGAAACAAACATTTTTGTGGGATATTATCAAGCGCTCGGCCTTTGGCCGCTTGCTGCCGTAGGTATGCAAGAAGGACGGTATCGTGTATGTTATGTCTCTTTTTTGGCTCTGCGCAGCATTGCGCATACGTGTATTATTATATAAGTTAACGGGGCAGCCTGTCGTGAGACAACGTTTCCCCTTTTAACGAGTATTCAGAACAGTAGAGATATGAAACATGAATCAATCGTCGTCGTGTACGACAGCTGTCAGGCTATTGCTGAAGAGATAGCTGACAAATTGGGTGCTGAGACCGTCAGCGTCCAGAGTATGAACGTTAGGCAGATCGAGAACAGCCAGAGTCTCGTCCTTGCCGTCGAGTTTCAGGATGGTGGCAATCTGTCACCGCATTGGCAGTATGCCATTCAGATGTTCCGTGGGGCCAGCCTGAGCGGTAAGAACCTCGCCGTTATGGTGGCTCTTGGCAACAGGCACGACAACGGCATCTATGCCGATGCCTTCTGCCGCGAACTCAAGGAGAATGGGGCGCACATTGTTGGCGACTATCTCTATGCAGATTCTTCCAAGTGCAATCTCAACAACTGGATCTGCGCCATCTCGCCTAACTTATAAAACCATTACCATTATGCAGTACATCTTAATCGTAGCCCTCGAATTCGTCCTGGCTTTCACAGGCGTTGCCCTGCTCATCAGGTACTACAACCACAAGGCATAGGTTTGAACTTCAAGCTTTTCCCTTGAACGTATATCCGATACCCTCGACCGCTGTCCGGATGGTTTCTTCCGTAGCAGGGCCTTTGATGGTGAGGGTGTTGGCAGAGGCACTGGCCTTGGCTTTCTCTACGCCAGGCAGATTCTCGACGGCACGGACTACGGCAGCCTCGCAATGGCTGCAATGCATGTCCTCGACACGGTAAACGGTCACGTCAGGGTCTAAAGGCTTTTGGGCGGTAAACTTGCTGAAAAACTTCATCATAAGAGCAAATATAATTAATAACGTTAATACTGTGGCGCAAATAATCTTGAACGGATTGGGCAGGGCGGATGTGCTCATGCAGCAAGCATCCTGGGCAGCGACGGAGAAGTCGATTCCCGTAGTATTGAGCAGCAGGCCGAATAGAACTGCGAAACCAACAATGGTCATCAGATAGATAGAAGTGAAACGACGCCCCATCGACTTATGAACCACGAGGATAGAGGCGAGATTTACCGCAGGACCGGCCATCAGCATCACCAGTGCCGCACCTGGCGAGAGTCCCTTCATCATCAATGCTGCTGCCACGGGGATGCTACCAGTCGAACAGATATACATGGGTACTGCGATGATGAGTATGACCAGCATCTGCAACAGTGGCTGACTGCCGAAACTAAGGAAGAACTCGTCGGGCACCACCACCTGAATCAGTGCTGCCACTACAAGACCGATGAGTAGGCGCAGGCCAATGTCACGAAGCATATCATAATAGGCATACTTCAGCACACGCCAGATTCTATTTCCGCTTTCCACATGACATGAACAGTTGTCAATGTCCACGACGTCATCCTCACGAACCAGTTGGTTTACCAGCAGTCCGCCGCAAACGCCTGTGATAAGCGCTGCTGTAGGACGGATAATCGCAAAGCCCAGTCCCATCAGCGAGAAGGTAGCCAGAATGGAGTCGATGCCCGTCTGTGGTGTGGCAATGAGAAACGAGGCGATAGCTCCCTTCGACGCCTTCTCGTTCTTCAATCCGATAGCCGTTGGAATCACACCGCACGAACATAACGGAAGTGGTACGCCCAACAGCGCAGCCCATAGCACCGACAGCCTGTTTTTGCGCGACAGATAGTTGGCATAGAACTTCTGCGGCACAAACACATGCAGCACCCCTGCAATCAGGAATCCCAACAGCAAATAGGGAGCCATCTCGCAAACCACGTTCAAAAGCGATGTGAAGAAACTCTGTATATCCATAACTATGCTGCAAAGGTACGACATTTTTTTGAAAGAAAAGGAGACGATGTTTAAAATCATAACTTTTGAGTATTGTACACTTCGTTTTTTCGCCGTACCTTTGCAGCGGAATTTGAAATTGAATAAATCATGATAAGAAGTAACAGGCAACAGAATGTTATGGCAAAGACCAAGGGGACTTACGTTAGCGTGAGTCCTCTTTTTTTTGTGAACAAATTGGAATATTGTTCGTTTTTGAAAGGAGGCAGAATATGCAGATAAAAAAGGATTATACGCGCGAGCAGATTGTGACGGTTGCCAAGCGGGTGTTCTTGCGGAAGGGCTTCGCCAAGGCTTCTATGCGCGATGTTGCCAAAGGCGCAGGCATTGGATTGAGCAACATCTACAATTACTTCAACGGCAAAGACGAGATTTTCCGTCATATCGTGGCTCCGCTGATAGCGAAGATGGAAGAGATGCTGAAAGAGCATCACGACGGGAGGTATCATGAGGAGTTCCTGCGCTATGCCAATGGCGAGAGCGACGAGATGATGACGGAGCATGTGCAGAAATATATGCAACTTATCAGCCATTACCGCGATGAACTGGAACTGATTCTATTCAAAGCGCAAGGCTCGTCGCTCGAAAACTTCATCGACGACTACACCGATGTTTGTACGAATCAGGTCTTGGAGTTTATGGATACTTTTAAGCAGAAGTACCCTAATTACAGTACCGTCAACACGACATTCACCTATCATGTACATACGGTGTGGATGTTCAGTTTCATGTCCGAGGTCATCAAACATAAACTTAGCGCCAAGGAGATTGAAAAAGCCATCAACGACTATATCTTATTTGAATACACAGGTTGGCGAGCATTAATGAACCATAATAAACAATAGTAAGAAATGAAGATTGAAAGGATTAACGAACTGTTCGCGCGATATGCCGAACAGTTGCTGAGGGTCCGCTGGTGGACGCTTGGCGCATTTGCACTTGTCATTGTTCTCTCCGTGATAGGTATGAACCGCATGGTGAAGGAAACGTCGTTCGACGACTATTTCATCGAGGACGACCCCATGCTGGTGAAGACTGAGGAGTTTAAGTCGCACTTCGGCAACGACTACTATGTGGGTGTGCTGACGCAATGCGACAACCACTTTACGAAGGCAAACCTGACGACGCTCAGGGCCCTTTCGAACGAATTGTTGGATAGTCTGTCGTATGCCGACAAAGTGACCTCGCTGACTGATATCGAGTTTATGGTGGGCAGCGACGACGGTATGACCATCGAGCAGATTGTGCCTGATGAGATTCCTGCCGACGGCTCCCCCGCGATGGACAGCATCAAGGCCCGTGCCTACAGCAAGCCCCACGTGGCCCGCAAACTCATCTCTGAGAAGGGTGACCTGTCATGGATCATGGTAAAACTGCGTACCTTCCCCAAGGATAGCGTGTGGAAGAAGACTAGCACTATAGCACCCGACATCATCACAGGTCAGGAGGTGGAGCACATCATCAAGAAACCCGAGTACGCCTCCCTGCACCCACGCGGCACGGGTATGCCTTACGTGACCAACTGCAAGACCGTGTATATCGGAAAGGAGATGGGCCGTCTGATGATGATTGCCACGCTGATCTGCATGGTGGTGATGCTCTGCATGACGCGCTCGTGGCGAGGTGTGGTGGCACCTATCGTGTCAGTGATTGGCGGCCTGTTTATGACCTATGGTATCGCGGGGTTCACACAGATGTATGTCGATTCGACGGTGCTGATGATTCCCACCATCCTGTCGTTTGCCGTTGCTATCGCCTACAACATCCATATCTTCTCTTATTTCCGTGGACGCATGCGTATTCATGGTGAGCGCCGCAAGGCTATCGTAGAAACGCTTAAGGAGATAGGCTGGTCGGTATTTTTCTGCGGCTTCACCACGCTGGTATCACTGCTGTCGTTCCTGGTTATCCCTATCCGTCCGATGCATTGCGTGGGCATCATCAGTTCCATGAGTGTCTTGTTCGTGTTGCTCACCTCGCTCATTGTCACCCCCGTCCTGTTGTCGTTTGGCAAAAATCAGCGTCCCATCGAAGGCTTTACGGAGGATAGCGACACCCGATGGACGCGGGTGATGGTGCAGTTGTGCGACAAGGTGTTGCGCAACCCCAAGAAGATTGGTTATTCCTTCCTTGTTGTCTGCATCCTGCTATGCGTCGGCCTGTGGAAGATTGAGGCCGCCTTCGACATCGAGCGCACGATGGGCACCAAGGTGCCTTATGTAAAAGAGGTGATGGATGTGGGCCGCTCCGAACTGGGCTCGCTCTATTCCTACGACCTGATAGTAGAACTGCCCAACGACGACGAGGCGAAGGAACCTGAGAATCTGAAACATCTGGACGAAGTGCAACAGCGTGTGGCAACCTATGACCTCACCAAGCGCACCACCTCGATTCTTGACATTCTGAAAGACTTGAACCAGACGCTGAACGACGGCGATACGGCTTACTACCGCATCCCTGACAGCGAGGAAGAGGTGGCGCAGATGATGGTGCTCTACGAGAATGCGGGTGGCACGGAGTCGGAATATTGGATGGACTATGACTATCGCCGTCTGCGCCTGATGGTGGAGATTTCCGACTTTAACTCGGCTCAGGTGGAGCGCGAGATGGCGCAGATACAGGCCGATGCCGAGAAACTGTTCCCCGATGCCAAGATCACGGTGGTGGGCAATATCCCACAGTTTGTCACCATGATGCAGTATCTGGTTCGTGGTCAGATGCTGTCGTTTGTCATCTCTATCCTCATCATCGGCATCATCCTGATGATTGCCTTCCAGAGCATCCGCGTGGGCTTGATAGGATTGATTCCCAACATGATGCCTGCCGTCTTTGTGGGTGGCTATATGGGTTGGATGGGTATTCCGCTCGACATGATGACGGCCACGCTGTTGCCCATGATGCTGGGTATGGCGGTAGATGACACCATCCACTTCATCAACCACTCGAAACTGGAGTACGATCGCACGCACGACTATCAGACGGCCATCCGCCGCACCTTCCGCGTGGTGGGTGTCGCCATCGTCATCACGTCGATTATTACCTCGGCGGTGTTTGCCAGCTTCTGCACCTCGGCCTGCACCATGTGTCTCAACTTCGGCCTCATGGCCATCATCGGCATCCTCTCAGCGCTCGCTGCCGACCTGCTTGTAACACCGATTCTCGTGAATAAATGCAAAGTATTTGGTAAAAAGTAAATGATATGAAAAAGGTATTATTAATTGCAGTTTTATGCTCAATGCTCAATGGTCAATGGTCAATGGTCAATGCCCAGAAATTGACGGGCCGCGATGTGATTCAGAAAGTAAAAGACCGCCCCGATGGCGATACGCGCTACGGCGAGATGGAGTTGACGCTCCGCAAGAAGAACGGCACCACGCGTCAGCGCAAGGTGACATCGTGGGCCATGGACGAGGGCAAGGACACCAAGAAGATGATGTTCTTCACCTATCCCGGCGACGTGAAAGGCACGGGCTTCCTCACTTGGGACTATGACCAGATTGGTAAGGAGGACGCCAAGTGGCTATATCTGCCTGCCATGAAGAAGACGCGCCGCATCAGCGGTTCATCGTCGAAGACCGATTATTTCATGGGAACCGACTTTACCTACGACGATATGGGTTCGCGCCATGTAGATGAAGATACCCACAAACTGTTGCGCGAGGAGGTGAAGGACGGTCATAAGTGCTGGGTGGTGGAGTCCGTCCCCGTCGATAAGCACGAGATCTACAGTCGCAAGGTGTCGTGGATTCGTCAGGACTGTCTCATCGCCGCCCATGTGGAGTACTACGACAAGCTGAACAAACTCCATCGCGTGCTCACCATCAGCGACGTGAAGCAAGTGCAGAGTTTCTGGACCATTCAGAAGATGGAGATGAAGAACGTGCAGACGGAGCACAGCACCACCATCGTGGTCAAGAACTCGCAATACAACGTCAAGGTGGATAAGTCGCTCTTCACGGTGGCGAAACTCGAGAAAGGCTTATGAAAATTCTCTCTCTTTTCGCACTTTTGTTGTGCATAACTCCTCGTCCTGCCTTGGCGCAGGATGAGGATTCCCTTCGCGTTGGCGTCAAGGGTTTTGTCGATACCTATCATGCCCTACGCACCGAGTCGCCTAACGACTGGATGTCGTCCAGAACGCGTGTGCGTGGCGAGGTAACGCTTGAGAAAGGTCATACAGGTGCTTTTGTTTCGGCCAACCTTGTGTATAACGCTATCTTGAAAGACCGTACGGGTTTCCAACTACGTGAGGCCTATGCCTACTATTCCGATGAACACTGGGATCTACGGGCAGGACGACAAATCATCGCCTGGGGAGTGGCTGATGGACTTCGTCTGACGGATATCATCTCGCCGATGGACTATACCGAGTTCTTGGCACAGGACTATGATGATATCCGCATCCCTGTGGGAGGTCTCCGTCTGCGTTACTCTCGCGAGAAATGGAGTTTCGAGGCCGTCGCCATTCCCGTCAGCAGTTTCTTTGAGCTGCCAACCGATGCCGAGAACCCATGGTCTGTAGGGCCGCTGCCCATTGGTGACGAACCCAGTCATCGTCTCTGCAACATGGAGTATGGCGGTCGCCTGTCGTTCTTCCTCAGCGGCATCGACTTCTCCCTCTCTGCCCTTCACACTTGGAATAAGGTGCCCGTGGTGTGTGGCGGCATCGGTCAGTATCGGCGAATGACCATGCTGGGTGCCGACTGCTCGTTGCCACTCGGACGCTTTGTGCTTCGTGGCGAGGTAGCTGAGTATCTCGACGAACTACAGACCTTTGGACGTGCCGCATCGACCAACGCCTTGCTGGGCGTAGACTGGTATGCCGGCAACGACTGGTCGCTCTCGGCCCAGTACGCCCATAAATACGTGGCAAGTGGCGAGCATAGGAATTCCGGCTTGGCCACCTTCCGTATCTCCAAGGACTTGCTGCGCAACACCCTTGCTTTGCAGAGTTTTGCCTATATCGACGTCACCAATGGCGGCGTTTACAACCGCCTCAGTGCCGACTATGCCCTCAACGACCAGCTCCATGCCACCCTGGGCTACGACTATTTCCATGCCGATCGCGGCTCGTTCACGGTCTATGATAACAACTCTGAGGTGTTCCTTAAACTGAAATACAGTTTCTGACCTTGTGATGAATATCAGAACACCACGAACAGTGAGACACTACCCCATCGCTCCTGATGCGTATCCGAATCAGGTGAGATGATAGGGGCTGTTGATGGGAATCCTACGCTTCTGGTGTAGTTCACATCAGAAAGACGGTGACCACTCGTCAGACAGAGTTTACCATTCACGCCTATCGTCATACCTTTCAACTGGTGTTGCCATGTCACATCTGCAACTAACCTATCCAGATTGGCTGCACGATAAGCGTATGGTGCAAATGCCTGCTGAAAGTCCAAATGAGCTATCTGAGAGTTTTGCAGATTCACATCGTAATCGTGAGTCCCCACTTTCTGATGGGCATATAGCACACTGACGTCTACCTCATCATGTTGGCCTTGCCAGTTTGCTAATAGTTTAGCATGAGGCGTCAAGGCTTGAACCTTGATGTGATAGTTGCCTGACTTGTAGGTTTCTTCGTAACCATCGGATGTGAGTCCACCCTGTACTCCCCATACCATACTCCCCGTCCGTCGTGATACCTTCATAGCAACGATCAGTTGATGTGTGTTCCTGTCATAGTTCTGACGCGTGTCGATGGTGCGAAAGTCATAGATATTGTTCTCTTTATCGATGAGATATTCCTCAATAATGTTTTCATAACCCTTCCGTAACCTAATGTCTGCAGCACCTATCAATTCACATGACCACTCCTTTGAAGGACAATATGTCAGGCGGAATAGTGGGCTAAAACTATGGGTGCCTGATTCATACAGGTTATATATATCACTCTCCTCAGTCTGCATTTGTTGATAGGCATAGGCCATCGACGCATGAAGACGCAAAGGTTTGTCTTGAGGTGACAGATACTGTAATCTGGCATTGTACTCGTCAACATAATACATGCGCGACTTTCCAAATGAGACAGCACTCTGGCGAGTGTCGTAAAGCCCAAATCCATAACAAACGAAGAAACGGTCCTGTTGCCCTGGTCGCCAGTAACGCAACTGCATGTGTTGTTTATTTCGGCCATATCCCACATCGAGCATCAGTAGATGACTATTCATCTCACGTGCTGCGCCGACATTGAACCTGAGCCATGTTGTATTGTTCAATGCACGGGGATCTGTCAAACGGAATGCCTGTTCTCCATAAAAGGAGCCTTTCGCACCCAACGTCCAATGGCTCAGCGTCAATCCATAGCAGCCTTCAGCATAATAACTGTCGAATTTAAAGTCACCTCCACAAGAATCGGTAGAGATATAGGGCAGATAGAGTTCTGGCAGTCGCATGGCACTCCAGCCAATATTCCTGTGTTTGCCTTGGGCATACTGAATATGTCCGGAGAGAGTTCCGCTATGGGATGTACTGTATTCGCCATAAGCGCCTACACGGTAGTCGGTCGAACCGTCACCTTCGTATGGGATAAAGTCGCCCTTGCTGTCGGCACCACTTAGGACGGTATACACAATGCCCAATCTGTGGCAATGCGTAGTGTCGTTCTGGTTTTGCCAGTGTACGAAAGTTGGGTTGTTGTATAGTTCCTGAGTACTCTTTAAGGACAGGTTCGCATTGCTGGTATGGTAACGTTCTTCTGCCGTTGACAATGGGAAGTTTACCCTGTCTAAATCCTGAGCCGATAATTCACTACCTACAACCAAAGTCAGTAATAAAGAGAAATATAATTTGTACATTACAAGTCAAAATTAAAAAACAATTCTAATCCAAAGTAGGGATCGTGCCATTCACGCTGGGTAACCTTACTGCCGGAAAGGTATTTTGGACTGATGTCGAGCAGCCCGTTGACAAAAAATGAGAGTTTGGTGCCTTTCTTGAACTCTTTGGTGGCCTTGATATTCCAAAGTAGGGATATTGGTTTCTCATTGCGGGCATACTTCACTGGCAGTATGGTTCGACGGAAGTAACGGAATGTTCCATCGTCGGCAGCAATCAGGTTGCGGATATGGTCATCTACAGGCAAACGGTTGCCCTCCATGTCTATATATTCTGTCGGGATATAGTCGTGGTTGTCCATATATTGCGAGGTATTAAACCACACAACCTGGAAAAAGTTCGTCAGAAAGAGTTTGAACTTCGGAATGTGTGTATTCAACCAGATATTTGAGTTCAGACGACGGTACTGGTTCTTGGCCCCATTATCATAGATGCAGACGTATGGATACTCCTTGCTACCAATCTTGACAGCAGGATAATAATACAAGGGTAGTGATGAAGCGTAGTCTGTCTGGTAATAGGCACCATTGATTTCGACTGATGTCGACAAGGGGATAATCTTGGGGAATATGAGACGATATTCTATACCACGTTTTGTAACCTTGCTCGAATTCATAACTTTCTGTGATGTGGTAAATATGCTATATTGTTCCTCGACATAATCATTTTTCTGTGGTATTCGTCCCTCGATGTTTACGCCAGACTTCAGTGTAGTATAGAGATTGTATGTCAGAGGATAGTATTGGGTAAAGTACTCGAAACCAGCATTAGACTGCTCATAAAATGCGGTGAGCGATAAGCTCAGTCCATGATAGTCAAGATCCCAACCTGCCTCCATCTTCTTGTTTCTATTTGCCGTTAGATCACGATTGGCCACGTCATAGATATTAGTGTAGGTGATGAGGTGACGGTATTGGGGATCGTTGGTATAGGCATTGAGCATATAGAAATCCTTATACAGCTTTTCAGGGTAGAGGTAGTCGAGCGTTGGAGTTTTGCTCTCCGTGCCAAAGCCTATTCTGAAAGTGTTCTTCAGTTTTTTGCCAACCGTATAGGATAGGTTGACACGCGGGTCTGCCAGCACCTTGCCGTGCAGATAGTAGTCAGACGGCAGATTTGTAAGCGTAGAGAGGCGTCCTCCGATAGATAGTTGAAGAATATGACACTTACTGTCATCATAAATGAAGTCTGCTTGAGTATATATTGCACCTGTGCCCAGTGCAGGAATAGCCCAGTTGGGCCGTGGGCGCATATATGAATTGTCGTATGGGAACGGAGGCCGCGTTTCATCTTCTATCACTGCTCCGGCACCATGATTCTTGACATTGGTATACTCTGCACCATACACCAGATTAAGCATAGCATTTTTGAAAAGGGATATGCGTGAGTTGGCGTTGAGCTGCGTATATATGTTCAATGGCTGATTATCGATATAGAAGTCGCTGTAGTACTTGCGTGGGAGATAGATACCTTCGTGCTCCCCCTCTTCATAAGCCAACGGCATATTCATGGGTCCGGAGCCAGACAGTACCATTCGATGACGGCTAATCTTTTCACGGGTGTAGTCGGCAGAGACAATTAGCTCCAGTTGGTCTATCCATGGTTTTCCAAAAACAATATTGCCCTTCATCATCAGACCCGTGCGACTATAGTCGGCTTTATATGTTTCATCATACTCGTAGGTCAACTCATCCTTTTTCATCTTACTTGTGGTAATGGTCTGACTCAGTCGCGCATCAAGATTCAGGTTATAGTTACCTAACTTTACCTTATTATTATAATAAAGTTGTCCTGTGAGTCGTGAAAACTTATCCATCTCTTCACGGATATCGTCGATAGAGTACAGGTAGTCAATACCGGCGTGAAGTGTACCTGCCTTTTCACCAAGTCGAAACCCCTTGCCAGCATAGACGAGCTTGTTTTTCAAATCTGTCTTCAGACGTACGCGCAGTGGCGTAACACCATGTTTTGATGAAATACTAATCATGCCGCTTGACAAGTTGCCGTAGCGAGACGAGGAGATGCCGCGAGTAAACTCTACACTTTGAATATGATCGGTGGATATCATACGCATGTCGGCACCTTGGTTGATGCCTGTACGGCTACGCACTTCACCATCATAGCTGCTACTTCCCTCAGTAATGCCCACCAATTGGGAACGGATACCATCATTGGACACTGGGGCACCATCGGTAATGACGCCAACGCCCAATGAAGTATTGGCATCACTGCCTATTTGACGGCTACTGATTTGTGAAAATTGCGTCAGGTTATTTTCTTTATATACACTGCCTGGCAACAAAAGCATCACGTCGGCAAGCGATGTCGGCTGTATATACTCCAGAGCAGCCTCGTCAATAATTACTTTTCCCTTCCTGCTTTTTTTAGCCATTACCTCAAATTCTGGTAAGGCAAAGCTACTACTCTGCAGTTGGAGCTGAACGCGCAGGTTCTTACTAACCAAAAAGGATTGTTTCAGTTTAGCATAGCCCAGGCATTCCACTTCAATCGTATGATTGCCCGTTGGAACATTGTGTAACTCGAAAAATCCGTTGATATCGCAGAGTGTACGCAATTCTTGATTCTGAATACTAACGATGGCGAAGCTTGCTGCCTCGCCATCGTGATCGGTGATGACTCTTCCCTTGACTGTATAGGACTGTCCTACAGCTGCAGTTACCATACACAGCAGGAAAAAGATCAGTGATAAAATTTTGTTTGTTTGTGAATAATGCATTACAATTATTTATTTCGCCATCCAATGGGAAATGCTGTCTGAATAAGTCCTGCAGCCTTGCGCTCGTTGACATCCTGCATGTCCTCACTGCTGTTGTTGGTGTCCTGATAGAAAGTTTTATCGCCCACTTTGATTTCCTTTCGGATGCAAAGCTCCTGACGGTGACAGCCATTCACAAGGAACTTTCCGCGGTCAACCGTTTCTGGTACTACTCGGGTTTTCACATCCTGAGGCACATCGCTAGTTTGAATACCGTCAATAATCTTATCTGTTTCTATAGCAAGAATATGGATGTCAATGTCTCCCTCTGGTGTGGTTTCGGTAGCCTCTACGTGTGTCTTTGACAAAGTGGTATGACTATTGACGAAAGCATCAACCGTAGACTGAAGACCATTTTCCAGACGGAACATCACTGGCGACACATAGCCACGTGGCTGGAAAAAGAAACCATAGGAGTCACCGTTTTCTGTGATAAGCACGTTAGGCACGCTGGGGTTGTCAACGTCGTTGGCGTCAGGACCATAATAGATTTCCATATCAGCCCCACTCAAGTCAACTGCATGGTCATAGGCAATCTCACCGTTCACCACCTCAGAGTGGTTGATGGCAGTAAACGCAATCACGAATTTTTCGCCGGGTTGCACGGGATGATCTTGTCCGTTGCCAGGAATAGTGATGAAACCGCCAATAGGGACCTGATTGGGATAATATGAATCATACCATAATTGTTTATTCTGCCATGAGAGATGCATCGTAACACCAATACTTACACCATCAACATACAGGACATCCTCTGTCGGATTAAACAGAACGATATATTGGTCTGGATGCATCATTCGGCCTGAATTGGTCTCACCATTGAAGAATACCTCACTAAATATAAAGTCCTTACCCATAGCACTTGCTGGCAATGAGTTTACGTAGCCCTCAATCTTCTGCCCATCAGTATTAACGTTTACGTTTTCCATACGGAGGGATATGACCACCTCTTCACCTTGGGCATTGGTAATAGTCTTTTCGATAGCAACATTATAAACTCCCATAGGGAGAGAAGCGACCACAATGCCATTGGCATCGAGAGGAAACGACTTTATGTCCTGATTGCGTACCTCTGTAAACATGACAGGTGTACCAGCTAATGTCGATACATCCAATGCACCAGCCACTTTGGGAATGGCATTAAATGTTACTTCAATCTTCTTTTCTTCCTCATCATTAGAGCATGAAGTCAACAGCACTGGGCAGATAAGAGCTGCCAGTGCGAATTTAATAAATCGCATCATTTCTTTATCTTTTTATTGGTTATTCCTGAGTTTTTTCCTGATGTTTACCACAGCCTTCTCCGCCGCATTCGTGTTTTTCCTCCTTGCCTTCGTGCTTACAACCGCCCTCTTTTGCACACTGCTTGACAATCTCTGCTTCAAATTTGGCATCAGTCAGTATCTGCTTAAGAGCTTCATTGTTTGTCTTCTGTACATCATAGCTTACGCATACTGTCTGACATTCCAGATTGACCTTGACTTGACTTACAGCCTCGTTGGTCTTCAGTGCTTTCTCTACGTGTTTGGCACAGTTCTCACAATGCATGTTACTTACTTTAAATTTCACGTTCTCTGCCAACAAGTTCATAGTGAACATCGCGGCAAACATCATCATTACAATCTTTTTCATTTTATTTAAATATAATGTTTGTAAAACCGGTGCAAAGGTACGACGAAAATCCCGACGGCACAATACTCAAAACTGAGGTTTTTGCCGTCGGGATATGCAGGGTTTCTAATGAAACGCGATTAGCAAGAAGTAGGTATTTAACGTTTCTCTTGGAGTTTCTTTTCTATTTGCTTATGAATGTCCCGTCTGGATGCTCATCCTGCCATCGTTGTTCCGCCTCAGAACCGGGCTTCGTCATGTAGTAAAGACAACAGTCATCACCAGAAGCAAGGGTCTTGTTTCTATGAAGAATGGCTCCCATGGCCTCGAATGTGATGTAATCCGTTTTGCACATGGCCGGAAGAATGTCCAAATGACCTCGTTTTCTTGCCAGTTCGCACAGTCCGCAACGGGTGTAGGACAAGGTGAACTCCTCATCAACCTTTCCTTGTTTGTAATGAGCCTGCCAGTTGTAGGGAGAGTCGATGCGGTTCTCCCGTTCGGAACGTTTCATCATGCTTTCCTGGAATTTCCTTGTGAACGGCTTCGTCATTCGTGCCATTCTGAGCATCATGGGCATGGCGATGGATGCACGGCACATCTTCTCGTAGAGAGGAAGCGACATCTGGCTGCCGTATCTCTCCTTGGCCGTCTCATAAATGGCAAACCAAACCATTCCACCAACGAGGTTCTTCTTCAGGCTGTTTTCACGGTAACTGCCTATGGAGGGAGTGAAAGTCAGAATATCGCGGAACCTTTCCTTGGCTGCTTTACGGAGCTGGTGAAAATCCCATTCAGGATATTCCGCCCGTAAAACTTTGTAGCATGTGCCTTGCATGAAATGCCACATCAGCCTGTCTGTCAAAGTAAATTTCATAGTTCTTATTATCTCTTTTTGGCCCTGAAGTATAACATGGCACCCTCTACGTGGAAGTCGAGGATTTCGTAGTAAGGTTCCATACGGTTGCGCACATCATTTGCCGTGTCGAAGGGAGGCGTGAACCAACCCATGCGGGTCATAATGGTCTTGGCGAGCCAGTCGGCAACTCTTTGTTCACCTGCGATATAGAAGCAGGCTAATAGTTCGCCGCCAGACTTCAAGGTTCGAAGAATTTCAGAGTAAGCCTTGTCCTTATTGGGGAATACATGCAGGCCGTTCATGCAGAGCACATTATCGAAAGTGTTTTCCTCAAAAGGCAGTGCGCCAACGTCGCCCTGCATGGTCTTGATGTTGGTGATACCTGCTCCACGAAATCTATACTCAGCTTGTTCCAACATGTCCTGGCTATAGTCCAGACAGGTGATGTCGGCTTGCTTCATTCGCTTGTATTTCTCCGTTGTAAATACAGCCGTACCCACAGGTACATCGAGCATCTTACCCTTGAAGTCATCTGGAATCCAACTCAGCACCCTACGGGCTATCTCGTTGTCATCGACACCGCCCCAGAGCAACTTGAAATACAACTTACTCCACCATTTACCCTGTGTGATAGCGTCATCGTAGAAACTCTTGCTAAACTTGTACGACTTCTTAATTTTGTCTGCCATAATTCTTTATCCTGTTGTTTTCGGCTGCAAAATTACTATATTGCTGTCGCAACTCGGTTGCAAAGTAAAAAACTGATATCAGTTACTCATTTCTGGCTTCCGGATTCGGATGTTGATGGTATAGTCACCTTTCGTTGCAGTCTGAAGATTTACAAAGCCCGTGTTTGCAAGAATCTTGCAGATTTCATCTATCGGTAGGATATTCATTGCGTCTATCTGATTGGCCCAGTAGCGCATGGTGGCATTGCTCTCCAGACCGTAAGAGAACATAAACATACCACCTGGTTTCAGTACGCGATATACCTCTGAGAAAGACTGTTTTAGATCTGGCCAGAAGTAAACGGTCTCAAAAGCCGTCACGAGATCATACTTCCCCGTTTCATAAGGCAGTTCCATCACGTTACCCTGCTCGATGAAGCAGCGAGACCCCAGCAGACTCTTGTTTTTCTTACGCGACATGGCGACACTCTCCTCAGAATAGTCGATGCCATAGACCTGCCCCTGCGGACAGCGTTTCAGCATACGTGCGATGTTTTTTCCACCGCCGCACCCCACGTCGAGTATTGTCCAGTCGGGCTGGAAGTCGATAAACGAGAGGTTCCACTGTGCCATCGGCGTATGCGTCAGGTTCATCATCCGCAGAGCAAAACGTCCCAGCCATCCTTCCGGGCGGGCATTCGTGTTCCAGAACTTGCTGAACATTCCCATAGCTCAATTCTCCCTTACATATTTAACACTATACCATGCCAGCACGATACCAACGATAATCATCATGGGCATGATAACATACTGCCCGGCATTGTCGGAGGGTAGTTCCATGAACGCATGGGCGATGTTGAACAAGCCGATGAGCACGGCCAGCACGGCATTGATGACTTTCAGAGCCTTCGTTTTCCAGAGCATACAGAGTATGCCACAGGCAGGAATAAGGTACGAGAGCGTCATCATGAATACGATCATGCCCTGATCCACGTTGCCGTCGGTGGCAACAACGGCCATGTTCTTGCCCCAGAACATGGGCAGTACGTCACAAATGGAATGGGCAGCAAACCCACAAATGGTCAGCAGCCACAAAACCGAAATCTTAATACTCTTTGTCATAGTTGATATTATAAAATCGGCTGCAAAGGTACGGCAAATAAATAAGGTACGCAATACCTAAAACGCGGTGTTTTAAGCATTGCGCACCAGCAAAGTCCTGCATAAGCAGGTCTTGGCATAGCCGTTTTTCAGAAACACCCGTTTGGCAATCTCTACAATCTGCTCGCGCGTATAATCTTTCTTTATCTGCATCTTTCGTCACCTTTTACTCTAAAAATGCAGACAGGCTTCACAGTCTACCTGCATTCCGTTGTTTTATTATAAATGATTTATTCAAAAAAGTTGTTTAAGCCTTATTTCAGTCGCTTGTAGCCGTAGGCTGCTGTATCGCCAAGCTCTTCCTCGATGCGGATAAGCTGGTTGTACTTGGCCATGCGGTCGGTACGAGAAAGTGAACCAGTCTTGATTTGTCCAGAGTTTGTGGCTACTGCGATGTCGGCAATCGTGGTGTCCTCTGTTTCACCTGAGCGGTGAGAAGTCACTGTGGTATAGCCGTGTCGATGAGCCATTTCAATAGCCTCCAAGGTCTCTGTCAACGAACCAATCTGGTTCACTTTAATCAGTATCGAGTTGGCAGCGCCCATCTTGATGCCCTTCTCCAGGAACTTGGTGTTGGTCACAAACAGGTCGTCGCCCACCAGCTGGCAGCGGTCGCCAATCTTCTCAGTCAGTTTTACCCAGTTGTCCCAGTCGTTCTCGTCGAGTCCGTCCTCGATAGAGTCGATAGGATACTTGGTGATGAGCTGCTCCAGATAAGCAATCTGCTCATCGGCCGAGAGTTTCTTGCCGTTGGGATCCTTCTTCGCACCATTCTTCAGCTGACGATAGTCGTAGAACCACTGGCCGTTCTCGCAGGTAGCAAATTCCGATGCGGCGCAGTCCATTGCAATCTTCACATCCTTTCCAGGCTCATAACCTGCCTTCTTGATAGCCTCTACAATGGTGTCGAGTGCATCCTCGATGCCGTCGAAGTTAGGGGCATAACCTCCCTCGTCGCCCACAGCAGTAGACAGGCCACGCGCCTTAAGCAGCTTAGCCAGATTGTGGAACACCTCGGCACCCATGCGGATAGCCTCACGCTCATTGGTGGCACCTACGGGTCGAATCATAAACTCCTGGAATGCGATAGGAGCAGCCGAGTGTGCACCACCGTTCACGATGTTCATCATAGGTACGGGCAATGTGTAGGCGTTGCAGCCACCTATATATCTATAAAGAGGTATGTTCAGCGCTTTGGCGGCAGCCTGAGCACAAGCCAGCGATACGCCAAGAATAGCGTTAGCACCCAGTTTAGACTTTGTAGGAGTGCCGTCGAGTGCCAGCATCTTATAGTCGATTGCGCGCTGCTCCAGCACGCAATCACCCTTCAGCGCAGGTGCGATAACCTTGTTTACATTGTCAACAGCCTTCAGCACACCCTTACCCAGATAGCGCTCTTTGTCGCCGTCGCGCAGTTCCAGCGCTTCGTTCTCGCCAGTTGATGCACCCGATGGCACAGCAGCACGACCCATCACGCCGTTCTCGAGTGTTACTTCTACTTCTACTGTTGGATTACCTCTTGAATCGAGGATTTCCCTTGCATGAATCTTTTCAATTTTCATATGTCTTATATGGTTTAAAATCACGATGCAAAGGTACGGCAAATAAATAAGGTACGCAATACCTAAAACGCGGTGTTTTAAGCATTGCGTACCTGTGATGAACTGCAAAGGCAGGTTAATCAGAAGTAGGTATCAGCGTCTTACTCCTTCACAGAACCTACGATATCATCGATGGTGGCTACGGTATGGCCGTCGCGGTGGCGGAACAGGTTCAGGATGTCGCGCACGGTCTTCTCCTCTTCCACCTGCTCGTCAATGAACTGGTCTACGAAATTGATGCTTGCACGGTCATGCTCTTCATCAGCCACATCGGCCAACTCGTTGATTTTCTCCGTCACCCACATCTCGTGCTTCAGCGTGTACTCAAAGATACTCTTCGGATCATTGTAATCTTGTTCGGGCGCGTCGATGGCAGTCACCACGGCCTCACCACCTCGGTCTAATACAAAATTGGCCATCTTCAAGGCATGTTCCTTCTCCTCATTCGAGTGGTCAAACATCCAGGCGGCAAAGCCCTTCCAGCCCTCTTTGCGGAACCAGAAGGCCATTTGGAGATAGAGGTTCGATGAATACAGCTCGGCTGTAATCTGTGCGTTAAACGCATCCTGCATTTTCTTTGAAATGTTCATAATCGTAGTCTTTTATTTAATGAATAATAATCAGTTGCAAAGATACGAAGGATTTGTGAAAAATACGAAAATTTTGACATAAATCTTTATTTCCTACCACCTCCGCTGGATGAAAAGACATCGTAGAGTTTGGCCATATAACATAGAAATACCGTTGAGACGATAAAAAGGATGATGAAAAAAGCCATCCACAGCCAACTCCAGCCATTGATGAATGACAAAGCAAGCAGGATGGCAGGAATCAATGTGGTTGCCGACAAAAGACACAAAAGCCAGGTAGGGATTCGGTTTCCAGAATCTGGCAGAGAATTTGATTTCAATAATACCATATTGTTTCTTGCAATAGATGGCTGACCATCACAGCCAGCCATCTCACTAAACTAAACAAATACTTTATGAATTTTATACCTGTGATTACAAGGCTGCGATTGAGCGAGAGCGGAGTGAAGCTCGCTTCGACTCAGCCGAGCGTGAGCAGGCTCGACCTTAAGTCAATTCAGGAGAGATGGCGGCGATCCAAGCTTCGATGCGAGTGTCGGTTTTGTCATCCTCGTTGATGTCGTCGAGGGGCAAGCCGACGAATTTTCCGTCAATGACAGCCTCGGAGTCATCGAAGGTATAGTCATCGGTCTCTACACTGCCAATGAACTTGGCACCACTATTCTTAATGCCGTTGTAGAGTTCGCCCATGCCACCTACGAACGTGTCACTATATGATGAGCAGTCGCCGCAGCCGAAGATGGCGATGGTCTTACCACTGAGGTCGGCACCTTGGAGTGTCTTCAGTCCGTCGTACCAGTCATCTTGCAATTCGCCTGCGCCCCATGTCGAAGTACCGAGGATCAGGTTTTGGTTAGCGGCCACGATGTCAGCTGTCAAGTCCTGTACGTTCAGGGCCTCGCAGCCCAGTTTCGAGGCAATCTTCTCTGCGATGGCCTCGCATGTTCCCGTCGAGGAACCATAGATTACAATTGTTGCGTTCATTTTATGATTTATTCAAAAGAAGTTATTAATTTCTGTTGATGCATTTCCCCTCACATTTCCCGTTGCACTCGCTTTTACATCCGTTTTTGCGCTTACAGTACCGTTCGCATTGTGCGCAGAGGTCATAGCCGAGCATAGCTCCGAGGATGAAATCTTCTTCGGGTGTGAGCTGGTTCAGCGGACGGGTGACGATGAGCCGGATGGCCTCCAAACACTCACGCCGCCCGAAATACACGTTCAGGTTCTGCTGACCTGCAGGCTGCAACAGGTATGGAATACCTTGGCTCTCCAGTCGCTGAATGGCCAGTTCACTGTACCTCTTGTTGCAGGTGAACAGCACCATGTGGCGCACACCTTTATGCAACTCGTAGATGTGATTCATCAGTACCTTCATCTCTGTGGGAATCGCTGTCGTCGTTCTCATTTTTATCGTTCTTGATTTCGGCTGCAAAGGTACGGCAAATAAATAAGGTGCGCAATACCTAAAACGCGGTGTTTTAAGTATTGCGCACCTGTGTAAACCTGCAAATGCAGATTAATAAGAAGTAGGTATTTACTTCACCCAGTCCTCCAAATCTTTCTTCGATGCACGATTCAACAACTTACCTTCTTTCCAGTTGACATCAGGATATGCGGCTTTCAGGTCCTCGCAGGCTTTCTTGATGCTGCTGCCGCCAGAAGTGGCGAAAGGAATGATGGTCTTTCCCTTGAAATCGTATGCCTCCATGAAAGTGTTGATGATTGTCGGACAGGTGTACCACCAAATGGGGAAGCCAATGTAGATGACATCATATTCACGCATGTTTGCGAATTTGTCCGTGATGGCAGGACGCGATGACTTGTCCTGCATCTCCACCGACGAACGGCTCTGCTTGTTGTGCCAGTCGAGGTCGGCATCCGTGTAGGGCTGTGCTGGCTTGATTTCGTGCAGCGTTCCGCCCGTCACCTCTGCCAACTGCTGTGCCACAACTTTCGTCACGCCCGATGCCGAGAAATAGGCTACTAATACTTTCTTCATTTCCTTACTCTCCTTTGTTTTGTTTCCTTGTGAGCAGGCACTCAAGCTCATTGTCAGGAGTGCCACCAACATCATTATTACCTTCTTCATGTCCTTTCGTTTATACGTTCTTTCCTAATTCGTATGCTTCCTGTAGTTTGGCATTTCCATCGATTTCGCGTGCATCATTTACACCACCGCAGAAGAGAGTGCCAGCCAGATGACTCTTTGGATAGCAGTCAATCCAACCAGTTAGACCAGCCTCGGCCCTCTTTGGCGTTTGTTCTTCATCCTCGGCTGCCGTTGTCAGCAGATAGACATCGCGGAACTTGTAATCCAACTCATACATGGCATTCATGCGATCTATGAGCGTCTTCATCTGTCCGCTCATCTCGTAATAATAGATGGGTGTCGCCCAGCAGATGACGTCAGCCTGAAGTACTCTCGTCATGATGTCGCTCACGTCATCGTCAATGACACAGCGCCCCAGTTTCTGACAAGCCAAGCATCCCTTGCAGAACTGAATGTTCTTGCCAGCAAGGGAAATCTTCTCGACATTGTTTCCAGCAGCCTTGGCACCTTCCACGAACTGGTCAGCGAGCATATCGCTGTTTGAACCATTGCGAAGACTCGTAGATATTACAATTACTCTTTTCATCTTTGTTTGTTTTATGCTGTCATTCTGTATTGGTTTGGTGTCATGCCTGTGCGCGACTTGAACAGACGTGTGAAGTGCTGCGGATATTCGAAGCCGAGCTGATAGGCGATTTCGCTGACGGGCAGACGGGTCTCGATGAGGAGCTGCTTGGAACGCTCGATGACTGCATCCTGAATATGGCGCTGGGCGGTGGTACCGCTCTCCTTGCTGATGAGGTCGCCGAAATAGTTGGACGAGAGGCAGGCCTTGTCGGCAAAGTAGGCAACTGTTGGCAGACCGTTCCTTTCTGGATGGCCATTGAGGAAATAGTCCTTCAGCTGTTGCTGGAAAGCCAAGACCACCTCGCTGTTCACCTTGTGTCTCGTGATGAACTGGCGGTCGTAGTATCGCATGCAGTAATCTAGGAGCAGGCCGATGGCATCGGTGATGAGCGTCTGTGAGTGGCGGTCGATGGGGTGCTGCAATTCCTCTTCGATTCTGTCGAACAGTTCTACTATCATGTGTTGCTCGCGCTCCGAGAGGTGCAGGGCCTCGCGCTGGTCGTATTCGAAGAACGTGTAGTCGTTGATGCGGCGGGCGAGTTGCGTGCCGTAGAGCAAATCTGGGTGGAACAGCAGTCCGCGTGAGGGCGGCATGGGTCGGCTCTCGTCCCATTCCACCTCGACCACCTGACCGGGCTTGAAGCTCACCACGGTTCCCTCCTGATAGTCGTACTTCTCGCGTCCATAGCGTATCGAGCAACCGTCGTCCTGCTTCAGGAACAGCGCATACAGGCCGTAGTTCAGTCGCGAGTGGTTCATGTCGCTGGCCATCGGATTGGCGTGGTTCACCACTGTCACCAACGGGTGTAGCGTTTCCCATCCATACAGTTTGTTGTACGCATCAACGCTGTCTATCTGGATGATTCTCTTGTTGGTCATTTCAAATTGTCGTGGAAGAATGTAGCAAGCTTGTCGAAGGGGATGTAGTTCTGTTCACCACCATCGTAGAGGTCGCAGTGGGTGGCACCAGGAACAATGTAGAGTTGTTTGTTGCCGCGAGTAACGATGAACGGCTCAGCAAGCGGTGCATTGAGCGGCTGCAGGTTCTCATCCTGTCCCTGCAAATCAACCTTTGCGCCCGTCATGTTCTCGTAGGCAGTGATGCCGAAATAGCGGCTGTGAGCCTTCTCACCGTGAAGAATCATGACGGCATTATCAATCTCGTTGGTGAACTTGAGGAAACCGGCATTGAGCCAGGGCAGCACGGATGTCTTGTTCCAGCCCTCGTTGGAGTTGAGACTACGCTTATGGTAGCCGCGAGGGGTCTTGTAGTAGGCATGATACTGCTGAACGAACCACGGCATGTTGGTCGTGTCTTCCACCACACCACCTGCACGCTCATAGGAGCCGCCCTGGTAGTCCTTCAGCCGCTGCTTGGCCAAAGCTTTACGCATCTCGTTACGTGCCTCTTTGCTGTCGCTATCATCGTGATAGCCGTTTTGCGACACACGGCTCATGTCGTACATCGTTGTCGCCACGGTGGCCTTGATACGCGGGTCGAGTGCCGCTGCATTGAGGGCGATGCCTCCCCATCCGCACACGCCGAGGATACCCACGCGATCAGGGTTCACATCATCGCGCGTCATGAGGTAATCCACCGCCGCAGAGAAATCCTCCGTGTTGATGTCGGGAGAAGATACATAGCGAGGTTCGCCACCCGACTCACCGGTATAGGACGGGTCGAAGGCGATAGTCAGGAATCCGTGCTCGGCCAGCGTCTGTGCATAGAGACCGCTCGACTGTTCCTTCACGGCGCCGAAGGGACCAGAGACGGCGATAGCAGCCAACTTCCCCTCTGCATTCTTCGGTGTGTACATGTCGGCAGCCAATTCGATGCCGAAGCGGATCTTGAAGGTCACTTTCTCGTGAGTCACCTTGTCACTCTGCGGGAACACCTTGTCCCACTCCTGAGTCAATTGCAATGTTGTATTCATATCTTCGTTTGTAGTTTGTTTGTTCTCGTTGCAGGCCGTGAGCGTCAAGCCCATCAGCACTGCGGCAAATACTGACTTTCTCATAAAATTACTTTTTTACTAGGGTGTAAAGTTTCCCGTTCCTATTTTATCCAACTTTCTTTAATATTATCTTCCTGCTGACAGCCCTGTTGTCAAGCAGGTTAAAGTCTCTCCATTTTTTGATATCCCCAAGTCTGACAGCCTCCATCTTCCCTTTGAAGTCAAAATTCTCCCTGCCTTCTTTTGTCGAGAGTTTGCCTATGGTAGCAATGTTCAATACAGACGCAGTGACTCCACTGAGTTTATTGCTTGGCTTTCTCGTTTTGAACCAGCCGAATGTGGATTCTATGATGTCTGAGGATATGATATGTGCCTTGTTTTTGTCGCCAATCTTTTCAGCTTCTCCAATCAGGTATAGGCCAATCTTGGAACCGACGGCAATCGTTCTCCTACTGGCTTTGCCACTTGTAATGAGCTTACTGGCCGCCCATGCACAGAGTTTCGCTATGTCTCTTGATATGCCGTCGCGCTTGCATCGCTTCTCAATGCCCTTGATACACCCCATGACCATTGCCAGTTCCTCAATGAGTGGCCTGTTCTCGACAACGAAAGCGAAAGCCTCCTGCTGTTTGCTGTTTAGGCCTGGGTATGCCTTGAGCATGTCGCCTGCCCATTGGACCCAGTCGAAGAGGTTCATGAATCTGGCTATTGCCCTCTGCTTGGGCGGCAGCAGAAATGCCATGTCAGTCAGGTGGTATTTCAGGCGTATGCTGTTCAGTTTTGCCGTAAAGCCGTCGAAATCCTCTTGTCCTTTGTATGTGTCCTCCAGTATCAGGCCTATGGAATGGCTTATATCCCGATGATGTGTAATGTCTGTATTCCTGATTCCCTTTGCAAGGTTTACGCCGTTGTCGCTGACGATATACGAGGGGGTATGCCCCGCTTTGCCGGAGCAGCGTCCGACCTCTTCCTTGATGGAGTCCCCGTTCCAGGACGGGGCGACGGCAATACCAAGCACCTCCACGTCCTCGTGCCTGAGCGGATGTCCGGGAGGCGTGGCTGGCGCAGCCAGTGTCAGTAGAAGTTTCTGCTTGCCCACGGTGATGCTCTCATCCAGGATGTCACAGTATTCCATGTCTTTCAGTCTGTCTCCTGATTCGATGTATGTAGCCAGGCCGTTCTTCTGTGCCCAGTTGGATATCTCCGTATGCGACGGCAGCTCACCTTGGAACACGCCGTCGAATGTCTCGTCAATTATCTCAAGCAATTTTACCACCGAACGCAGGCCACACCCGACGTTGGAATATATGACCGTGGCTAGCTTTATGGCTAACTCTGAGAACCGATGTCTTCTAACAGGCTTGACAACAACTGTTCTTGTTCTTCGGTCAGCATTACGCTCCTGACGTCTTTTTTTTTAGACGCCTTGCGCTTTTCGCTCTTAGCCTTACGTACCTCAGACTTTAACTTCTTGTTCTCTTCAAGAGCCTTTGCCAGTTTCTGCTCCAGTCGCTCAATTTTCTTGTCTTTATTCATATCTAACTATCTGATTATCAGATACAAAGATACGAATTATTTCTGACATAGGCAAATCTTTAAAGCATTATTTTTATACTTAAAGTGTTAAAAATCAATAAGTTACAAAATTGGCGTGGCACAAAGATGGGTACATCAAACTTGACACCCTACAAAGTAATTCCTATGGCATATATGAATAAATACCAGTCAGATGACTATCGGCGGGATGAGCTGATACGTATCATCGGGCACTCTGTAGAGAAGTTGACATTAGCCGAGTTAGAGGCTTTATATTACGATATGACAACAAAGTCCTATATTAACGACTGACCATCTTTTGATAAGCCAACCTTTCTTGCGTCCCTTTGGTAGCAAGCGACCTTTGGTCGAGAGCGTCACCTGACTGTAGATAAATGATGCCGCAATAAGTGAAGCCTTGCTTTAGGATGTTGTGCTGCATGATTTTGTTGTCACGATGGGTGTCTATACGGATGTTTGTATCATGTGAGAAGCAGAAATCAATGATGCTACTCATATATGTTTCTTAACCTTTGCGGGATTCCCAGCCAACAAGGTACGAGGCTCAACATCTTTAGTGACCACCGAACCCGCTGCGATGATGGCACCGTCGCCAATCGTCACACCCGGCAAGACAGTAGAGTGACCACCTATCCATACGTCATTACCAATCGTTATGGGTAGTCCATAACCATCAAGCGTCCTTCCCTCTGGTTCCAGTCTATGCCCAGCTGTGTAGATACCCACATCAGGCCCAATCAGGCAGTTGTGGCCAATACGGATTTCAGCAACATCGAGCATCGTACAATTATAGTCGGCATGGAAATTGTCGCCCACGTGGATGTTCTTTCCGAAGTCGCAGTGGAAGTTGTCACCCACAAAGGGATTGCTGCCCACGGAACCGAACAGATCTTTCACGATTTCCTGTTTCTTCGCAAAATCAGCCAAAGTCAAGCTGTTCAGCTGCTTGACCAGTTCCGAAGTCTTGGCCATCAGCATCAGCTTGTCCTCAGTGATCTCTGTACGGCTAAATGTAATCTTCTCCATCAGTTTATTATTTCAGTTGCTTGCCGTCAGAGAAAGCATTACCAACAGTCTTTCCTAACTGAATGTAGGTGTGGTGAACTGGATCGAAGGTTATCAATTCCATCTTCTCTACATCAGGTTTACCATCTTCAGCCAGATACTTTTCGTCACAGAGAATATTGACGATTTCCGCTACGAGGTAATAGCCCGTCTCACTCTCGTCTATTTTCTGTTTCACCCGACATTCCAACGTCATTGGGAACTCCTTGAATACAGGAGCATTGACATTCGGAGCCTTTTCTACAGTCAAGCCAGCTTTTTCCATCTTATCTGGTGTGTTCCTGCCGCTAACGATACCCACATAGTCAGAAGCTATCATGGTATCTTTAGTAGCGAAAGCAACCGTAAATTCAGGGTTTTCAGCAAGGTTGTCAGTTGTAGCATGAGAGCCGAGGGAGATAATGATCTCGTGCATATCCCACTGACCACCCCAAGCAGCGTTCATTGCATTTGGCTTACCGTTCTTATCATAAGTGCCGATAATCAGCACGGGTTGTGGAAGAATCCACGCTGTTGACTTAAAACTCTTCATATTGTTCTTATTTTGACTTTGTTATTCTCGCTAAGTAATCGTAATGC